>Ga0209172_10000055_pt1 | contig 324710 bp, 273 predicted proteins | sample LarsenN4metaG_FD_184113 | JGI IMG/M metagenome (GOLD analysis project Ga0209172, IMG submission 184113) | Hot spring sediment bacterial and archeal communities from British Columbia, Canada, to study Microbial Dark Matter (Phase II) - Larsen... ... | reverse complement strand
ACACCGACGCCGACGCGCACCAACACGTCGCCGCCGACACCAACGCCGACGCGCACCAACACGTCACCGCCGCCGACACCAACGCCGACGCGCACCAACACGGCGACGAGTACGGCAGCGCCGCCGACAGCAACGCCGACGCGCACTAACACGCCAACGGCAACGCGCACGCCGACGCGCACCAATACGCCCACAGCGACACCGACGGAAGACGGATCGGGATGCTCGGACGGAACGTGCTAGTCGTCCTCACGGTTAGTAGATAGACAAAACCCCCTCATCAAACGGTGAGGGGGTTTTTATTTGTTGTGTACTTATGAAACAGTGAGACAGTTAAAGGCGAATGCCCGCGCGCGCGAATTTCGCTTCGATTTGTTGACGAGTTTCGCGCATGGCAAGTTCAAACTGCGGGAATGCCAGCCACGCAGTCATCAATCCGAAATAAAAGCCCGTCAATACGCGAAACGCGGGCGTGGTTTCACGGGGTGCCCACAGCGTGAAGTTCGGTAGTAAACTGACAAGCTGGCTTAAACCGTCGATGCCTATGGGAGCAAGCCCTAGAAATACATACAGCCAAATCGGGATGGGGCGGATGCGCCGCCGCACAGCGGGAATGCTGTAGATCAGCCCACCCAAGAATAACGCGAGATAGATAGACACATCGCGGGCGCACAAGGCAGTTTTATAACCCATTTGTTCGTTGCCAATAAAATCCCGCGCGGCAAATTGCAGCCAAGGCGTAAACACGCTTAGTTCTTCAACAGTGGGTGGGGCGGGCAGCGGAACGCGGTTGTAATATTCATACCAATAGGCGTAGCGTTCCAAAAAAACCGGATCGTTGACGATATAGCCTTCGATGGGCGTAATGGGCGCGTTGACCCCTGTGCGCGGATACGCTGCTTGTTCACCAAACAGGAACAGCGAACGAAACGCGAACTGGTGGCAGAATGGGCTATAGAGTGAATACAGTAAACGCGCAGGCGCTTGCAGCCCAATTTGCATCAGCACGGGTGTGACGATAGGTAAAGTCGAATACAAGCCGACGACGACAAGGGCAACCTTCAACCAATTGCGCGTAAAACGCAGAGTCAACAGGTTCAAACTGCGTCCGAGTTTGCGTTCCGGGGTAGGGGATGTGGACATGCGGATTCATCCTACGATAAGCGGCAAAACGACATTTTCCAGTGCGGCGCGGGTTGTCACTCCAAAAAAGATGTGCGCGATCACGCCGTTGGGTGAGAGAATATAGGTAGTCGGCTGTCCACGCAAGGCATAGTCGCGCGCGATGCGCCCATCCAGATCAAGCACTGTCGGGAAATTCAAGCCGCGCGCATCCATCCATGCGTGGATAAGGGCGGGCGGTTCAGCGAGATTGATCCCGATGAGATGCACCTGCGGGTACGCTTCGTAAAAGGCTTGCAGTTCGGGCATTTCGACTTCGCACGGCTCACACCACGTTGCCCAAAAGTTGAGAATCACGGGTGATCCGCGCAGTGAATTGAGCGAGAGGGTATCACCGTCGAGTAGACTTGCGGCAAAAGGCGGGGCAAACGCGCCAATTTCAGGGGCAGTTGAGCGAGTGTCGCCGGGGTTGATCACGCCAGTGAACGCGGCGCGTTCAGGAAGCCCCGCCGCCGCGACAATCAACACAGCGGCGGCGAAGGCGAAACAGGCTAATGCGAGTAAAAGAGGACGGCGCACGACTTAACTGTTGGCTGAATCTGGAGATAACGGCGCATCAGGCGATGTCGCTGATGGTATCGCTTCATTTTCCTGCGCGTTGACGCACGAGAAGAATTCCCCTAGCGTGATTTCGCCAGTACTCAGTTCTGCCGCGCATTCTTCGATCCGATAGGAAAAATCGGCAAACTGCCCATTGAGCGACTGGCTGAGTGTTGTCATTTGCCCGGTTGCTACCAGCAGGCCTATTAGGATCAAAAATGCGCCGCTGGCGAGTTCGATTTTATGGACGTGGCGGTTGAGCTTCCGCATAAATAAGGTCGCGCTGTCGAGCAGAAGCGCCGCCAACAAAAATGGAATCCCCAAACCAAGCGAGTAGCCGATCATCAACGATCCCGCGCCGCTTACGTCTGCGCCTGTAGCTGCCATCGTCAAAATCGTGCCGTAGATTGGTCCAATGCAAGGTGTCCAGCCCGCCGCAAAAACCACGCCCATAATCGCAGAACTAAGATAATTCTGGCTGTTGGTGTTGGTCATCTGGCGGCGTGTGTCGGAATAGAGCGCAGTTTGCAAGCGGGTGAGGGTACTGTGCCAAAAAGTGTTCGGCTGGCTAAACGCGCCGCTGACAAACATCCACAGCGTTAGCACAGTGATAATGGGCAGACTAAACAGCGGATCGACGAGCGCCCACAGAATCAACGGCACGGCGATTACTAACACAGTGCCAGTGAGCAAAATTCCCGTGCGTTCCGGTTTTGCCAGCAGCCATGAGAACAAGCGGTTGAGCAATCCCGTGAAATGCAAGCCGAAAAAGATCATCAACACGCCGCCCGCGCGGCTGAGAATATCACGTACAAGGGCGATATTGCCGCCGCCGATTTGGCGGACGAACGCTGTCGAGAGTAAGCCGATGACGGTGAACACAAACGTAAAACCTGCGACGAAGGCGATCCCATGCAGGAAGATCGAGATGCGCTGCGATAGGGTGCGTGAAGAGATGGCGCGGGTGCTATTTTGTGCGGCGACATACTGCGCGGCGGTATGTGTCGCGCGCCCGCCCATGTAACCGATATACGCGGGGACAAGCGGGAGCACACACGGCGACAGAAAAGAGGCTAATCCGGCGATAAAGGCGACCCAGAGATTAATTTCCACAGCGAAAAACCCGTGAACTGTTTAAACAAGCGGAACTATGCACATTGTAGTCGATTTTGATGAGCGATTGCTTACCCCACGCCGCGAAAATGACCGCTGGGAGGCAAAACGTGAGCTATATCACCGTGACTCTCATGCCAATTGGCGCAAAGGCGTAGAGGGCACGGGCAGCATGGACGGTGAGATGCACGTCATCGCTTGGTATAACATCGTTTTGAACAAAGCGATTGTGCCAATATACGCCTGTGATGAGAATGTCTCTTGATGTGGCGCTGTTACTTTGCAGAGTCAAAGCGTAAGGCGCACCGCTTTGTGTCACGCCGGGGGTTTTAACGATAATCGTGTAATCCCCGTTCAGCATCCAATATGAGGGCAGGCAAGGCGCGGAGAACACTTCTTGATTATCCTGAAAAGCGTGCAGGTGTTTGCTTGAGCGGTTGATCAGCAGCCATCGTGAATCATCTGGGGCAACTTCAGGGATGGTGATTGCGCGCCACAAGTGCGCCTGTGACCAACCGATGTGCTGTCCCGTGTTATCTGCCAGTGCGATCCAACTTGCCGCGCCGTTCGATGCAGGGGGCAGAAAATCAACTGCTTGCAAGATGCCGCCGTGCCCTACACGCTTCACTTGACTAGCCGCCGTATCGGCATACTGATACAGTCCAGCAGATGGCGCGACGACAACTGCCCATGACGCAAGGGGAAATGAAGACGAAGTTAGCGATGTGGGCGGGTGGTAATCAGCTCGCAAAATTGGCTGGACATGGCTTGCGTGGATGTATCCGTGTGGGACGCGGAGAAAACTGTCTTCAACATGCAAGACTGGCATCACCGAATCGGTAGGCAGCATCCTATCAGCATCGCTTAAGCGAGAATGAGCCGTGATGGGCATTAGGGGGGATGCGCCGAGTTTACGCGCCAATAAGGGTGTGTTGGCTGTTAAAACAGGCGCGGCATAGGTCGGTATGATGCTGGCGATTTTGCTTGACGCGGCAGCGATACCCAGCAGTTTGAAAAATTCACGTCGGGAAAATGTCATGAGCAGCGATTTGACCTAGCGAACATGAAGAGTCATGGCGTGCAAGACAGACGATTGGGCGACCTGTCGCGGATCATTCGCATCGTATTGTGCGAATATCTCTAGGTAAAAATCGCCGGGATGCGGCGGAGTCCAGTCCAGCGACCATTCATGCCATGATTGTGCAGGCGAAATGGGAACGCGCGCAAGTATCTGGTGGTCTATATGAATAATGAGCGAAGTCGATGAATCGGCGGCGGAAACAGCATGTGCCGTCCCATACAGGTGTATCGGACGGGACGAAAAAGCATGATTTGCACCATTCAGGATTGCGGCGCGCGTACCGGTGAGAGTACCAGTTGAATCCCAGCCGCGTGATTCCCATGTGCCGGATGTGTGCCGCGCCGAAAATTCGATGCGTTCGACCCACTTGGGCAGTTTGTAGCCCGCCAAACCGGGAACGATCAAGCGTGTGGGGTAGCCGTGTTCGAGTGGAAGCGGCGAGCCGTCCATCGCGTAGACGAGTACCGCATCGCGGAGTTGATCGAGCGTCAAGAAGGTGCTGTAGCCATCGGCGGCGTGAATATTGGCGAACGCGGCATGGAGACGCAGTTCAAGATCGGCAAGCAACGCCGACACGGGAACACCGCGCCAATTCGCGTTGAACATCAGGGGAGCGTTTTCCGGTTTCGTGGATATGTGCCCACAAACGACAGGGCAGGCAAGTTCAACGGATGGATACGCGGTTAAATCGTCCCATGTGAGGATTGATGGATGAGCAAGCGCACCATCGGTAATGCCGGTGAGGGTCAAAGCCCAGTAATTCGGGTTAATCGGTGGAACGCGGTGGATGTGCTGACGAAAACGGCGGGCGCTGGTGTCGCGTACCGTCGTCATCGCCAGCGAAGATTGGGGACGCAACGCGCTTTAACGCGCCGCAGCAGCTTCGACGCATTTCGCGCCGCCGCTGCCAATGATTGCGCCGTGACGGATACCAGCGGGAATTTCGATGCGGTCACCCGCACGCAAGCGGACGCGATGATTGCTGTCCGGCAGCGTGATTTCCATAGTTCCTTCAACGACGTACATAACTTTGCAATAGCCGTGACTGCGGATGGCGTAGCGATAGTTGGGCGTGTTTTCCCAGAAATACGGACGCATACCTTCCTTCTGCATCTGACGGGTGATTGATGAGAGGGTAGGATGCTGACCGCCACTCCAACGGGTGACACGCACCGCACTTTGCTCAATAGCCATTCTCAACCTCTTAGGGAACTGCCAACAGATAAGTTCACTGACCATGAAACTTTTGGTCACAGCCAACTTGAACACAATGGCGCGGTATTTTAGCGCATCTCCAGATTTTTTTCCAACACCCAACATGGCTCATGGACATGTCTCACCCGTCCTTCATGATCAACGTAACTCCATCGTCCGGGATCATCCATGAATACACGGTAGCCCATACGCTCGTAGAGCCGGCGGGCGCGCGGATTGTCTTTTGCGGCAGCGATTGAGGCGGAGCGGTAGCCTTTGGCCAACGCGATTTGTTCCGCCGTTTCAATCAAACGGGAACCGATACCATGCCCGCGAAACATTTCCATGACGCGCAGCGAATAGAAGTAGGTGCGCTCCAAGTCATCGGCACGATGTCCATCGTTGGACGAGTCTTTGCGGTGAAGCTGCATGAAGATTTGCCCAATGGGAAAGCCGTTACAATCCGCGACAAGCATGAGGCGATTGCCTGCCAGTTGTTCGCGGTAAGTGCGGCGAAACATCGTGCGAAAATGCGTATACTGCCCATACCATTCCAGTTTAGGCAAATCGTCAGGACGCGCTACCCGGAATTCGACTTCTACATGAAGCGTAACGGCATGTGCCTCATATGCAGTCATCTTCAATCTCCCCGCGTTTGATCGCCGCAGATGTTCTTGTTGATCAAGTCTTGCAGCAGCGCCGTTTCTTCGGCATCTGTCGTTACGATGCCATCTAAACGGGCTAGGCGCAAGCGGTTGAGGATGACACTGTAGCATTTACCGGGCTTGAGTCCCATTGATTGCAGTGTGTTTCCGGTAGTCGCTGGCTTGATATGCCGCCATATTCCGGCGTAGCGCGCGATATTTTCGCGGATTGTCGTATCCGTATGCGCGATCCACGCCGCGAGTAAGGCGGTATCGCCGCGCGCATCGAGAATTTTGTTTTCCATATAAGCGGTGATTTGGCTCGGCGGCGCAGCGGAATCTGCCAGCGATTCGGGTTTCTGGAACAACTGCGCCGCATCCGTGAGCGAATGGGTCATAGATGCGCCAAACAGCAAACGCTTGCACACATCGGGCAGCCCCGCCAGCGGAATATGCGCGGCGATCAAGTGCCAATACACATCGACCAATGTGGGCGGTGTCGTCACCCACGCGGGGAGCGAAGTCATTAGAATGTCGCGCGCGAGCGAGAATGTTCGCGCGGTATCCATTGTGAAAGTCAGCGCGGGATGGATCGCATTGAGAATGCGGCGTTCTTGCAGCAGCAGCAGCGCACCTTCGGGGTTGTCCTCATCAAGCAGCAGGGAGAGTTCATTTCGCAGTCGTTCGCCTGTCATGCGACGGAGAACGGGGAGCGCATTCTGAATCAGTTCAGCGGTGCGTGGTTCAATAGAGAATCCGTAGCGATGTTCAAAGCGGACAGCGCGCAGGATACGTGTAGGATCATCAATGAAGCTCAAACTGTGCAGCACGCGAATTTGCCCTTCGCGGATATCGCGCACGCCGCCGAATTCGTCCAGCAGATGAAATTGACGCGGCTTTTGAATCTGTTTTTCGCGCGTGGTGTAAATGTTGCCGCCGCTGATTTGTACTGCCAGCGTATTGATGCTGAAATCGCGCCGCGCAAGGTCAAGTTTGACCCCGCTGGTATAGACCGTCGGGAGCGCGGTGGGATATTCGTAGAATTCGCTGCGCGCGGCGGCAAAATCGACGTGATCGGGCAGCGCGTTAAGCGGCACGCCAAGCGCGTCTGCCGCGCTTCCATCCAGCTTCCATTTTGCCGTACCGAACGGCTTAAAACTGCTCACTTCACCGCCGAAACGGGCACGCAGCGATTCGGCAAAATGAATCGCATCGCCTTCGATGACGAAATCAATGTCAAAATTGGGACGCTTGAGCAGCAGATCGCGCACAATGCCGCCGACGATGTAGGTCGTCAAACGGCGTTCGTTTGCCTGCGCGGCAATCGCGTCGATGAGGACAGCGACAGAAGTTCCTAAGACTGTCGCAATCGTATCGAGTGTGACGGGTTCGGCTTGCGCGGTTGCCAGACTGGGTGTGGGATTAGTCCGCGCCCAATGTTTGATCAAATCGGTGCGTGTGACAATGCCGATCACCTTGCCCGCGCTGTCCACAACGGGGATCTGTCCCCATCCGCTTTCCACCATTGTGCCTTCAAGCATCGCGGCGGGTGATTCCGGCGTGAGCGAGACATTCCCTGCGGTCATGACTTCGCGGACGGTGAGGCTGCCTAAGTCGTGTTCAAGCGCGCGGTCTGCTTGGCGGCGGGTGAGCAGCCCGACGATGTGCCCCTGCTCATCAAGCACAGGAAAGCCTTCGTGACCTAAACGACGTAAGCGTTGATGTATCTTGTCGATGCGATCATCGGCGTGGACAGTTTGCACGCCATAGCTCATCAAATCCGCGACGCGCACCGATGGGCGAATGTGCAGATAAATTTGCTCCCAAAGCATATCGCGCAACCGTTCAAGCGGTTGATTGCTCAGGGTCGCGGCGGCTGCTCGTTCATGCCCGCCGCCGCCGAACACGCGCGCGATCTCGCCCGCGTCGATTGCGTCGTCTGTCGAACGGCAAATGAGCTGTGTGACCCGTTCTTCTGTCCCTTCATTCAGGCGCGGCATTTCGATCAGTACGAACAGCGCCGTTGGATCGAGTGTATCGCGCAAGCGGTGGGCAACAGCGCTCAATTCCGCCATATAGCGGTCTAGGTTAACAGCGGCGACGGTGACGAAATACCCCTGCACAGGGCGGGTATCCGCGATTTTGACAAGCGTTTCAAGTAACGCCTGCTGCTCATCGTTGAGAGGCGGCTCCAAAAAACGACGTACATTGTCCAGCACCGCGCCCTGTTCGAGCAGCCACGCCGCCGCGCGAATGTCACGCGGGGTTGTGCCCCGATAACTCAATGAACCAGTATCTTCGTAGATGCCCAATGCCAGCAGAGTTGCTTCAAGCGAATTGAGCGCGATCCCCTTCTTGATGAGGCGTTCGACGATGAGCGTGGTGTTTGCGCCCAAGAGTTCGCCGTCGAAGGTTTCGTGCGGCTCGAATACGCCATCGTTGGGGTGATGATCGACAATGTGAAGGGGAGTATTTGCCTTCAAGCCTTTGATCTGCGGCGGGCGGCGCACATCGACGAGCGTGACTTGTGTGAAGCGCGCACGCCGCCGCGCGCCATTCTGGAGATCGGCACGGCTGACCAGCGGGAACGCATCGCGGTAAAGCGTGAGAAATCCGCCAACATTCCGGTTCAACCGTTCAGGCAGAATCGCAACCGCGCGCGGGAGCAATTTCGACATGCCGACCAGCGAGGCAATGGCATCGAAGTCGGCGTTTTCGTGCGTAAGAATGACGTGCATAGCAGCCTAGATTCTAACGTCCGGGAACTGGATAGCCTCCCGCCGAAAACGACACTGTGATCCCCGGCGCGGCTAGGTAGCTGATAGGCAGCGAAAACAAGTCTATCACGTTTTCCGCGCCCGCGCGTTCGACCCATACGGCGCGGTCACTATCAAGGGTGTAACCCACGATGACGAGATGCAGTTCGTCATTGGCATAGCCCGCCAGCGCGGCATCCGCCGCCATGTCGGTGCGAATCACATCGATTTGGTATTCGGAGAAGCCCGCGCGTATTTGCTCCACATTGTAGGCATCGACCGCGCCTAACGTGAGATTGAATCCGTCGGGATAGCCCGCATTCGCTAAGCGACCACGCAAGACGCTAAGCGTGTCGGCGGGTGGGGTGCTGGTGAGCGATGCCGCACTGTTCGCCAACAGTTCACGGAGAATGGTGGCTACTGCGGAATCATCCAACGGGGCAAGCGAGGAGTTGATCACAGCTATGACTTGATAGCGCGTTGGCGCGACTGTGCCGCCCGTTACGCCATCGCCGTATTCGACATAGAGATCGGCGGATGCGCCGACATACGAGGCGGGATCAACCGACGCTTGCAGTTGATCGACCTGCCCGGCGGCGCGCAGCGCGGCGAGATCAGCGGTGGGGACAGCGCCGATCATGTTGGGCGCGAGCGCAATGCGGAGATCGAACGGGATAATCACGCCTGTATCTCCTTCCACTGTTGGCGCGGGCGTATCTGTCGGCGGCGTGATGGGCAGTGGAGTCGGTTCGGCGCTGCACGCGGCAAGCAATAGAGCACTAAACAGGATGAGTTTCAAGACGTATGTTTTCATCATGTTATGTCGGCATGACCCATGGGCCGGTGATCAACCGCTGTGACATGCTGAACGATGTCGCGGCGTTGAAGAAACTGAGGATGGCGAACGCAATCGCGGCGCTGCGGTCATCGCGCCCGCGCAGAAGGGTGAACAATCCCGGCATAATGACGACGAGCCACGCCATGTAGATGAAATAAGTTTCGATGCGGGCAGGACGCAAACCTTGAATGGTCATGATGATGCCGATGAGCATCACCGTCGCCGCAACCACCGTGATTGACGCGAGCGCGCCCCAAAAATTGCCAGAGAGCGGAACATTTCGCATGGCAAGCGAAACCGCCCAGATGCCCATAATCAGCGAATAGAGGATATGGGCGTTGAACAGGATCGTGTGAATATCGTTGAGGTTCATTGAGTCTCAGTAGTGGATATGTGAGCGATAATGCTGTCTATTGTACCCATTGTCCGAAAACAAAAACGCCGAGTGTTCTCACCCGGCGTTTTTGATACGCGAAAGAACATGTTTAGAAAATCAACTGCGAGGCGATGCGTTCAATCAGCCATACGCCGACGATCAAATTGGTGATAATGAGAAACTGCATCTGCATCAAACCGCTGGCATCGACGGCAACTGTACCGCGCATGTCGGTAGTGGGGCGGTAAAGCATACTTACACCAATACCGACAGGGATGACAAGCGCCAACCAGAACGGGAACACACCCTGCACAATGGCAGTGAGGAAGCAAATCGCCGCAAGCGCAATCGAGAGATACATCATGCGGCGGGTATTGTTTTCGCCCAAGATGATCGCCGTGTTGTGGAGTCCGGCAGCTTTGTCCATGTCGTAATCACGAAGCTGGTTGTAGAGCTGACCGTACACGCTGACGAGCGTCGCACCAAGCGCGACAAACCAGACAATACCGGGATCGTTGTGGTAAGTGAAATATCCCGCCAGCAGCAGCAAACCGCTCAACATGAGTGAGTGCGACACCACATCGGTGACGGGCCACGCCTTGAGACGAACGGGTCGCCATGAATACAGGTGTGAGAGCAGCAGGGTCAGCCCGCCGATGAAGAACACTTCCACACCGCCGAGCGCGTAAAGGATAAGCGTTGCCGCCGCGACGATACGGCACGCAGCATAACCGATTCGCACGCCGATTTGTCCGCTGGTGATGGGGTTTTTCGCGGCGCGGGCGGGGTCGCGCGCGTCATCTGGCGCGTCTTCAATATCGTTGATCATGAAAGCGTAAGCGACAGCGAGAATGTTGCCAAGCGTGACGGCGATTAAGCGCCAATCCATGCTTACGTCATGGGGTTTCGCGGCGAGCAGCGCGCCGATAATGGTCAAAGGAATAACAAACGGAATGTATTCTTTCCAGCGGGTGAGACGAATCAGCCCGTTCAGTTGTTCACGCAGCGGTGCGGTATTCGATGCCAAGTCGTTTTTCTCCTAATTGATGAGAACCAGATGAAGTTCAGATAAAGATAACACAAGAATGTGTGAATCGTTGCACATTTTCGATGGCACGGCAATACTAGCGTGAGAAGTGTTAGACGTTTGAGGACAGACCTTTTGATGACAGATGTATTAAATCCGGCAGCGATCAAGCCCGCGCGCTTGACCGCGTTGATCACTGTCGCTTTATGGTTGATGGTGGGGTGTAACTTCGTGCGGACAGACGCAGTCGCCGCTACATCGACAACGGTGCGAGTGATTGTGGCGACAAACGCGGAATCGCCGCAGCAGATCGAAACATCGAGTCCGGTACCGACGCTGAATGCCGCCGCGCGCACCATGCAGCCGATTTCGACTGCCACGTTAGCGGCGACCAACACGCCATCGACCAACATGTTGACAGAGGACGGATGCGAAGCATCGGCGGGGCAGCCGGGGGCGGCGCACATCGTCACCGCTGATGTAGATTACGCGGCGCATACAGTGCGCGTGGATCATCGCGTACATGTGATCAACCGCACGAATGACTTGCTAGCAGATGTGGTGCTGAATATCGAACCGAACCGCTGGGCAGGCGTGTTCATGCTGGAAAGTGTGTTGGGAACATACAACGGGAATCCGTTTGTGACGGCATATGAAGCAACCGGGCGGCGGCTGCGCGTTGAACTCGCCGCGCCGATTGAGCCGGGATGCGGCGTGGAGTTGCAGTTGGTGTATGTGCTGCAAATACCGCCTGTGGGGCAGGGCGTGAGTTCACTCACTGGTTATTTGGGTTATACCGCGCGGCAGTTGAACTTGGGGCATTGGCTGGCAACCATCGCGGTGCGGCGCGGGAGCGCGTGGGTTTCGCATGATGTGGCGCAGATTGGCGAACAAATTGTTTCGGAAACAGCAAATTGGGATGTGACTTTCAATGTCGCCAACGCGCCTGTTGAACTGCATATCGCCGCGCCGGGACGGTTGGAGCGACCCGATGGCGATACATGGCGATTTGTGCTGATTGAGTCGCGCGAGTTTTCAGCGAGCATGAGCGACCAATTCAACATCATCGCGCAAGAATCGACCAGTGGGACGATGATCGAAGTGTACACATTCGATGATGCGGTCATCAACACGGCGAACGGCGTGATCGATGGCGCGGCGCATGTGCTGTTGATCGCATCGCGGAGCTTATCGATGTATTCGGATTTATTCGGGGAATATCCCTATGAGCGTTTTCTGATCGTCGAAGGCGATTTCTCGGACGGAATGGAATTCAGCGGCTTGGTTTTCGTTGGGCGCGATTGGTTTCGTACCTTCACGGGTGAACCGACTGGCTATTTGACGATCATCACCGTGCATGAAGTCGCGCATCAATGGTGGTATGCGCGCGTCGGAAGTGACCAAGCGGAAACGCCATGGCTAGATGAAGCATTGGCGACGTACAGCGAGTATATCTTCTTTGAGGAATACTATCCCGCGCTGCGCGATTGGTGGTGGAGTTTCCGCGTGGGAACGTTTGTGCCAGCAGACTTTACCGGGCGGCGCGTAAACAGCACTGTGTATGAGTTTTCGACGATCCGCGAGTACATCAATGCCGTTTATTTGCGCGGGGCGCAAATGCTCCATGCGCTGCGTGAGGATATTGGGACGGATCCTTTTTTTAATTGGCTGCACGCATATTCACAAGCGGGGGCAGGGCGAGTTGTCTCTCCAGATGTGTTTTGGTCGCTTTTGACGGACGAACAACGTGAACTCACCCGCGAAACCCGCGAAGCTTATCTTTCATCGGTGTTGGCTGGTTTTCCATAGAGTTAGTCAATGCGTTCAGGGCAAACGCGCAACAACCCGCTCCGGCTTGCTGCGCTCGCCACCACCTCTGAATTCAGGGGAAGAAAAAACTACATCCGTGTTTTTCGATCCTCAACTTGGGATGGGGAATAGGGGCCAAACTGAGCCTTTGAGTAAACATGTGGTTTGATGCGGTTGTCCTGTCAATGCGTTTGAATTGCGTTGACTTTTAATCAGGGACATAATAGGCACGGCGATATTTACCAGTATTGGACGCGGATCATGCGGATATTCATTTCCTACCGCCGGGCAGACAGTCAGACGATTACTGACCGCATTTACGAACGGCTGGCGGCGACCTTTGGCAAAGAGAATGTTTTCCAAGACGTGTTCGATATTGAATACGGGCAAGATTTTCGCCGTGTGCTGAAAGAGCAGGTTGGATCGTGCGATATTCTGCTGGTTGTCATTGGCAAACAGTGGCTAACCGTTAAAGAGATTGATCCCGCGACAGGACAGGAAACCGATCAACCCCGTTTATTCAATCCGGATGACTCGGTGCGAATCGAAGTTGAAACGGGACTGAGCCGCGAAAATGACACGTTAGTGATTCCTGTGTTAGTCAATGATGCAGGGATGCCGCTGGCGGCGCGACTGCCAGACTCGCTAAAAGCATTGTCGTATTTGAATGCTGCACCCGTGCGAAATAATCCCTATTTTGATGAGGACATCGCGCGGTTGATCCGTCGCTTGCAGGATTATCGCAAAGAACGCGATGCGCGTAAAAGCACGGGGACGCGCTCTCGACTACCGATTATCGCAGGCGTAGGCGGCATCGCCGCGCTGGTCATCATCGCATTGGTGATCTTCAATCAGCCGCCAGATATAGGTGGAACGGATACACCGACGTTCACCCATACGGCGACGATCACCGAAGCGGCGGTGACGGATACCGCAACTCCAACACTTCCTCCGACCAATACGCCCACACAGGGCAGCACTGTGTCTGCGACAAATACGTCAACGGCGACGGGGACAGCGACAAATAGCACTCCGAACCCCACAAACACGCCGACGTATCCGTATATCATCGTCAATTCAGAGGGATTTGATCCCGGTGAAACGCTCAACGTGCGGCGAGGTCCCGGCACGGTTTTCGCGCCGCGCATTGGCGTATTGGCGCAGGGCGCAAGCGCAGAAATCTTAGGCAGAAATCCTGAAGGCACATGGATAAAGATTCGTTTTCCGGCAGGCGAAGGCGGCATAGGATGGGTATCGGCGGATTTCGTGACGATCAACAACGGGACGCTGGCATCGTTCACGGTGGATGCAGGTCCGCCAACGCCAACGATGACCTTCACGCCGACAGTGACAAACACTACTCAAGGCACACCGACGAATACTAACACGCCTGATCCCACAAGCGGTTGGGTGGGGACATGGGAAAACCCAAGCAATATCAGCGACGGGCTGGTGCGTGTCGTGATCACACGACAGGCGAATGGTGAATTGAGCATTGAACCAACGTTTGTCAGTTCCAACGTTGAAAGCACTTTAAGTGCGCGTAACACAGCGTTCACGCTGCCAGAATTGACTGTATTCTTCCCTATCGGTCAAGAACTGTCCCTGTTTGGCACAACGCTGCGGATTCGCCAATCGGGGAGCGCGCTGCGTGTGCAGGTGGATCGCAATTTGCTGCAATTGGCGGGCAGCACGCCAATCCCCAGTCAGGTGTATTTCTTGGAGCGTGTACTGACGCGCCCGGATATTGGCGATATTCTCAATCCTAATTTGTTCACTACCCCGCAGATTCTTGTGCCGATTGCGACAATTTCCGGCGGTGGATGAGAGAGATAAACGGTGAGAGGGGCGCTAAACACGCCCCTACTTCGCATCACTTTTCTTTTGGCGGGGTGAACGCGCTGGCGAAGCTTCTTTTTGTGCGGGTTCCTGCGCTTTATCTTTCTTGTAGTATTTTTTATCCGCGATTTTTTCCGGCAGCAGGTCAGTGTCGCCATACATCGTGTAGTCTTTGCCGTAGCCCAAGTTCTTCATCAGCGATGTTGGCGCGTTGCGAAGTTTCATTGGAATGGGCAGATTACCGTGCTGCTTTACGTCTTCCATCGCGGCGAACACCGCTTCTGTCGAGCGATTTTTCGGCGCGCTGGCGAGATAGATCACCCCTTGCGACAGATTCCACACACATTCGGGATAGCCGATAATTTCGACAGCGCGAAAGACGCTGGTTGCCACTTGCAGCGCGTTGGGATCGCCCATGCCCACATCTTCGCTGGCGAAAATCACCATGCGGCGGGCGATAAACTTGGGGTCTTCGCCGGCATCAACCATACGCGCGAGATAATAGAGCGCGGCATCGACATGAGAAGCGCGCATACTTTTGATGAAGGCGCTGATGGTGTTGAAATGTTCTTCAGCGGCTTTGTCGTAGCGCAAATGCTTACTTTGCAGCGCGTTTGTGAGGTGTTCAGCCGTGAGCGTGCCGTTTGCTTCGACAGCGTAGAGTTCCGCCGCGTTTTCGAGCAAGTTAAGCGATTGACGCGCATCGCCACCCGCGAAGTTGACGAGAAAATCTGTCGCATCTGGCTCAATCGTAATTTTGAGCGCGTCCACGCCACGCCGGATGATTTCGCGAATATCATCATCGTTGAGAACTTCGAGCGTGAATACTTGTGAACGCGAAAGCAGCGCCGAAATCACTTCAAAGCTGGGATTTTCGGTGGTCGCGCCGATGAGGATGATCGTGCCGTCTTCGACATAAGGGAGTAAGAAGTCTTGCTGCGCCTTGTTGAAGCGGTGAATTTCGTCCAAGAACATCACAGGGGCAGCCTTCTGCACTTTTGGCTTGTCGGCATCCAGCAGGCTGAACAGGTCGGGCGCGGCGTTGGGATCGCGCATACCGCGTTCTTTGCGTGCGCGATCCACAATGGCACGCAGATCGTCTTTGCCCGCGCTGACGGCACTCAGCTCGTAGAAAGCGCGGTCAGTGGCATGGGCGGCGATGCGGGCGAGTGTCGTTTTGCCTACACCGGGCGGACCCCAAAAGATCATCGAGCGCAGTTTGTTTTGGCGAATCGCTTGGTACAGCGGTTTGCCTACCCCGACAAGATGCTTTTGCCCAATGAACTCATCGAGCGTAGTCGGGCGAATGCGGTCAGCTAGGGGTTGGTTCGTGCGCTGCGACATAGGGTAATCCTCTCATGGTTACAGGACAGGCGACCAGATCAACGGAACAAGAATGATGGCGATGATGAAGATGATCAACGTCAGCGGCGTGCCCACTTTGACGAAATCGAAGAATTTATAGCGTCCGGGCCCATAAACGAGCAAACAAGATGGCTCTAGCGGCGTGATGAAGGAACAGCTCGCCGCGACAGCAATCATGATGGCGAACGGACGCGGATCAAAACCGAGTTGAAGCGCGGTTTGCACAGCTACCGGAAAAACGACAACCGCCGCCGCTTGATTCGACATGGGCTGCGTTAACAACATGGTGAGCAAGAAAAATCCGCCCAGCAAAGCGATGGGCGAACCACCTCCAACAATGTTGGCGATTTGTGACGCGAGATATGCGGCTGTGCCGGTCTCTTCCATCGCCACGCCAAGCGCCAGCATACACCCAATTAAGATGAGCGCCTTCCATTCAACAGCGCGATAGGCTTCTTCCGGCGTGATACACCGCGAGAGAAATGCTATCAGCGCCCCCAGCAGCACCGCGACTGCCAGCGGCAGCACCTCAAAGACAGATGCAGCCAGTACGCCGACAAAGATCAGTACGGCAAGGTTAGCACGCTTTGTGTTCGGCGGCTTTTGGTTGACTTCTTGCAAGATGCTGAACACTTCATCTTGCGCCATGACTTCGATGCGGTTTCTGTCTCCCTGAATGAGCAGTACATCGCCCATGTGAAACCGAAAGGTGCTGATCTTGGTGAGTACTTGTTCGCCGTTGTGGTTGATGGCGAGGACATTCACGCCGTAGTTATCGCGGAATCTACGCCCTGCCAGCGTGCGCCCGATCAACGGGGAACGCGGCATCAGGATAACTTCAACTAAGCCAACATCTTCTGTAGTGAGTTCAGGTGTGCCGAACTTCACATCGGCTTTCATATCAATGCCAGCGGTGGTCTTGATCTTGAGGATTTCGTCGCGTTCACCTTTGACTATTAGCACATCGCCTGCTTCCAAGCGCAAATCGGCGTGCGGAGTCAGCGACATACTCTTGTTGCGTACTACGCTGATCACGGTGAGATCGAGATCGCGCCCCAAACTGGATTCGCTTAGGGTTTTCCCCGCTAGCGGCGAGCCATCGAGAATGACGACTTCAGCAAGGTAGATACGGTGCGACAGCAGCGAACGGTCTCCACTGTGATCGGTATCGCGCGTGGGAATCAGTTTGCGCCCGATGAAGTACATATACAACCACCCGGCGATGGCAATCGGCAAGCCAACGGGAGTGAGTTCAAACACGCCAAGCGGCTCCAAATTGTAGCGTGTGAGCAACCCGCTGACGACGATATTGGTCGAAGTGGCGATGAGGGTGACAGAACTTGCAAGAATCGAGCCGAACGCCAGCGGCAGCAAAATTTTGGCAGGGTCAAGTTTTGCGCGGCGGGCGATGCCAATCGTCATCGGCAGGAAAAACGCGGTTGCCGCTGTGTTGCTCATAAAACTGCTCAATGTGGTCACAGCCAGTGTGATCACGCGATAGATGCGGTCGGGTTTGTCACCCGTAATGCGAAAAATCGCGCGTCCGAACAAATCAACGACACCTGTGCGTACCAGTGAAGCAGTGATGATGAGCAGTCCAAGAATGAGTAAAACGGTTTGGCTGCCAAACCCCGCGAAGGCTTGATCGACTGTGAGAATGTTGGCGAGAATAAGCGTGAGCATCACGCCGAGCGCGATCACGTCAGCGGGGATGCGTTCCAATGAAAACAATACAACCGCCGTGCTGATGATGATTAACACAAGCGCAATTTCCGGGGTCATAGCCACCCATTTCTATCTTTGTCTGCGTGAGCGCAGAAGGGTAAAACTTACGCGACTTTGACGACTCTGCTCACCGTCATGCGGATGATGATCATATCCGTCTTTGACCACGCTTCAATGTCACGTTCGGCTTGTTCCGGCGGTTCGTAATGACGTGTCATGCGCTTCATCCACGCAAAGTCGGGGTCTTCTTCAACGGTGAGCGTGCCTTGAAGCATATATCCCGGCTGACCTGTATCGCCCCCAATGACAACCGCGCCATTTGGGTTCGCAAACACATTTCTGACTTTACCTGTATTGCGTTCACTGATGAAGATGATGTCATCGCCGTCGGTCATGAACCAGACAGGGACATTGTGCGGTAAACCCTTCGGGGTAATTGTCGCCAAACGGGCAATCAAGGGCTGTTTGAAAAACGCACGCGCGCTGTCGTCAAACATAGATTTCCTTTGCCAAGTTTTGTAGTGGAGGTGAAGTGTCTCGCAAATAGTAGAAAAGCGTCACAGTCTTAAAACGGCATTCATGATACATTAATCTGGTGTAACGGGATATACCATCTACTGCCACACGCCCTGCAATACAGAACGCAGTCAGAACCTCTATTGAAGGATTCTAATATGAACCGATCTTGGCAATATGCTGTGCTGTATCTTGTCGTCTCCCTCTTGCTGAGTATGACCATTGGGACAGTCTACGCGCAAGAGAGCGCTACTGCTACCGCCGGCTATCGCGGTGACGGTGTGCCGACGGACTTATGGGCGGTGCAGCTTGCGGCGGGGACGGATCCGCTGGCATTTGCGGCACAAAATGGCTTTGAATTTGCCGGACAAATCGCACATCTGCGTGACCTTTATGCCTATCGTATTCCCGGCACAGGCGCGGCGATGTTCAGCGAAGCACTCGATGATTTGACGAGCGCGGCGCAAACCGCAGCAGGGATGGAAACCTTTAGTCAGAGCGCGGCGGCGCTGCTGCGAAGCAGTCCAGTCGTGGTGAGTTTTATGCAGCAAACGGCGCGTCAGCAGCTATCGCGCGTGCCGACGGATCCGCAGTACCCGAATCAGTGGCACTTGAACAATACGGGGCAGTTTGGCGGGACGGCGGGCGAAGATGTGAATATCGTTGACGCATGGAACGGGGGAATCGACGGCACTGGCGTGCAGATCGGTATTGTGGACGACGGGTTGGAATACACGCATCCTGACCTCAGCCCGAACGCACGTACCGATATTGACTGGGACTATAACTTCAACGATGCTGATCCATTTCCCGGCAGCGGTGATTGGCATGGAACTGCCGTGGGTGGAGTCGCGGCAGCGGCAGACGATGGCGCGAAATGCGGCGTGGGCGCGGCATATAACGCCCAGCTTGCAGGTTTGCGTTTGATTTCGGCAGGGACAACGGATACGCAGGAAGCGAACGCGCTTAGTCACCAGCGCGCGGAAATCGACATTTACAGCAATAGTTGGGGGCCAAGTGACAGTGGAAGCGTGTTGGAAGCGCCGGGGGGATTAACACTGGCGGCGCTTGCCGATAATGTGATCAACGGGCGCGGTGGCTTGGGCAACATCTATACATGGGCGGCTGGTAACGGACGCGCCAATAATGACGACGCAGGTGCGGACGGATACGCGAGCTCGCGCTTTGTCATTGCGGTATCCGCGACGGATTTGAACGGGATTGTCAGTTGGTACAGCGAACGCGGATCGGCAATTCTGGTCAATTCTCCGAGCAACGGAGACACTGTTGGTATCACCACCACAGACCGCACCGGATCGAATGGGTACGGTGGCTTAGCCGATCCCGACTGCACAAACGATTTTGGCGGCACATCATCCGCGACTCCGCTGGTGGCGGGTGTGATCGCCCTGATGCTGGACGCAAATCCGAACCTGACGTGGCGCGACGTGATGCATATTCTCGTCAACACGTCGGATAAGAACGATCCTAGCAGTGCTGGATGGACGGTCAACGCGGCAGGACACGATTTCCACCGCGATTACTACGGCTTCGGGCGCGTGGATGCTTCTGAAGCGGTGACAGTCGCGCAGTCGTGGACGAACGTGAGCGCGCAGTTGAGTCATGTTGCGGCGATGGTCAGCCCGAATGTGACGATCCCCGACAACAATACAACAGGGGTGAGCAGCACCGTCAGCGTAACGAGTCCTAGCTTCAGCGCACTTGAACATGTCGAAGTGTTGATCAATATTTCGCATACGTCGCGCGGTCAGCTTCAAGTTGAGCTGGTTTCCCCAAGCGGCACGGTCAGCCGCCTGATGGCGAATCGACCAGACACGGGCGACAACTTCACGAACTGGCTGTTCATGAGTGTACAGTTCTGGGATGAAAATCCAGCGGGAACGTGGACGCTGCGCGTCAAAGACCTTGCCAGCGGGACTACTGGCGTGCTGCAAGATTGGCAGCTTCGCTTATATGGGCGGAATACCGCGCCTACCCCGACACCGACTCCGACGATTACGCCGGGTGGTCCAACGCTGACACCAACGAACACAGCAACACCGACGAATACATTCACACCATCGTTTACGCCGACGAACACGGCGACACCGACCAACACACCGTTTGGATCGGTGACCTACAGCGGACAGCTTGATACGTGCGATCCGCAGTTCAACCGCCCGAATACGTCGCTTGCGAGTACATCAACCAGCCAGCACCGCTATGAAACATACACGTTCACGGTTGGAACAACGGGAACCTATACGCTTGAGATTACGGCGGCGGCATATGACTCGTTCATGGTGCTTTACAGCCCCAGCTTCAATCCCGCCGCGCCGCTGACGAACGCGCTCGAAGCAGATGACGATGACGGCGCTGGTTTGCTCTCGCTGATCCAGCGCACACTAAACGCGGGAACAACCTATGTGCTGGTATCCACGACTTATACGGGAACGGATACGGGCACATACACCATCAATATCAATGGCGCGGGCGTGGTGAATCCGGTATCAAACACCATCACGTTGGGATGTGTAACACCGACACCGACTGCAACGAATACAAGCGTGCCGCCGACAAACACATCGACAAATACGGCGACCTTTACACCAACGGCGACCCCGACGAGTTCGACTGCGCCGCCAACTGCAACATTTACAGCGACGAATACGTCTATCCCGCCGACTTCCACGCCCACAGTGACGAATACAAGCGTGCCGCCGACAAACACGCCAACTGCGACAGTGACGAATACAAGCGTGCCGCCAACAGCAACTTTCACGGCGACCAACACCACGCCCCCGACGGCATACTGCATCATCATTAGCCGCACGTCGATCAGTTTGAGCGAAGGCGGGGTCAGCGTGATCTACAACGTGCGTTTGAGCGCATCGCCTGGTGCGGGGGAAACGGTCACAATTACACCGTCGTATGATCCGTCACAGGTGATCATTAGTCCGTCAAGCCGCCAATTGAACAGCTCGAACTGGAACAACGGGCGTAACTTCACAATCACGGCGGTGGATGACACGATTGCGGAAGCATCGCCGCTGGCGACGACTGTTGGTCACAGCGGTACGAGCAATATCGGTGGGTCGCCGTTTAACGGAATTACTGGATGCGCGGGTCTGCTGCCTGTTTCGATCATCGACAACGACAGCGTAAGCCCAACGGCGACATCCACAAATACCAGCGTGCCATCAACGAATACACCAACTGCCACAGTGACGAATACACCTCTTCCGCCCACAGTTACCGCGACGGCAACGGCGACCAACACGAACGTCCCCGCGACCGCAACACCGACAAATACGCCGGGGCTAGCGGGAATCATCGTTAACCCGACGACGATCAACACGCATGAAGGCGCGTCGGGCATAACATTCAATGTGCGCTTGGCATTTGCGCCGCAAGCGGGCGAAATCGTGTATATCTCCGCGATTGGCAGCGATGGGACACAGTTCACGGTCACGCCTGCAAGCCGTCAGCTTACGCTCTCCACGTGGAATACGGGGCGTAATTTCCTTGTGACCGCTGTTGATGACACGGTGCAAGACGGCGCATTTGCGGGTCAGGTGACATTCACCGTGACGAGCAGCCAGATGACTTCAGCGTATTTTGCCTTCACGCCCTCGAATGTGGTGACGGTGAATATCTCGGATAACGATTAGTTCATCGGTATGGACTAGAAGTCGATAGAAGAAATGAAGAACGCCCCGCAGAAATATGATTGCGGGGCGTTCTTGCTATACAGCGCCAATGATTTTTATTTGTCGCCTAAACAAATACCCAAATCTCGCGCGGACTTCACCCATTGATGATCTAAAGGAATATTTTTGCGTTTGCCCACGACATTTTCCAACGGGACGGGTTCAACGCTGTCGCCGCGTGCTGCCACCAAAATACCGTAGCGTCCGTCGGCGATGTACTGCGCGGCTGCTGTGCCTAAACGTGTTGCCAGCAGGCGATCCGCCGCTGATGGGACACCGCCGCGCTGCAAATGTCCCAGAATCGTCACGCGCGATTCAAGCCGTGTGCGTGCTTCAAGTTCGCGGGTGAGCGCCGCCGTCCCTTGCAGGCGCAAGGCTTCAACTTTGGCGATTTCTTCCTTGATCTTCTTCTGCTTCTTCTTATCGTCGGTCTTGTCGAGTTTTTCTTGCAGCGTGCGGAACTTCTTGGCGATTTCGGTGGACATCGCGCCTTCGGAGATAGCGACGATGCTGAAACTCTTTCCGCTGCGGAAGCGGCGCAAAATTGATTCCGCAACTACGTCGATGTTGTAGGGGATTTCAGGGATGAGGATGACATCCGCACCGCCCGCGATGCCCGCGCCAAGCGCCAGCCAACCCGTATTGTGTCCCATCATTTCGCATACAATAATGCGGTGATGACTGTGCGCCGTACTGTGCAGACGATCAATCGCGTCGGTAGCGATACCGAGCGCGGTATCGAATCCAAATGTCACATCGGTACAGACGACATCGTTGTCGATGGTTTTGGGCAGGGTGATGACGTTTAAACCCTTTTGCATCAACCCGTAGGCATTCTTGATTGTCCCACCGCCGCCCAAGCACACCAGCACATCAAGATGGTGCTTATGATAATTTTCGACAACCAGATCGGTCATATCGACGAATTTATCGCCAATCGGCATCTTGGTCGGTTTGTCGCGGCTGGTGCCTAGAATGGTGCCGCCAATCGTCAGAATACCTGACAGCACTTCCGGCGTAAGCTGTGTGGTGCGGTTCTCCATAAGTCCACGAAAGCCGTCGCGGAAGCCGATGATCTCCATCCCATGCGTGATCACAGCAGCTTTGCCCACGCCGCGAATTGCTGCATTTAAACCCGGGCTATCGCCACCTGATGTCAAAATGCCGATGTATTTTGTCATTTTCAAGCGCCTTGTATGGATCGTGTGTTCTCATAATCATAGCGCGTTTCACAAAGCGCGGGGGAATAAACCGCTTTTGATTGAGCGCGGGCTGCGTGCGTATAATCAAATCATTCACAAGACTCATTCATAGAGGACACCGATATGCTTTCGATTGTGCGTTCGTGCGCGGTCATCGGTTTGGAAGGCACAATCATCGAGGTGCAGACGGATTTTAATCCGCGCGCGCAAATGCCATCTTTTATTATCGTCGGCTTGCCTGACAGCGCCGTGAAAGAAAGCCGCGAGCGCGTGCGATCAGCAATCAAGAACAGCGGTATGCAGTTCCCCGCCAAAGGCTATGTCGTCAATTTGAGTCCCGCGGACATGCTCAAGCAGGGACCGGCGTATGATCTGGCAATTGCTGTTGGTGTGCTGGCATCAACCGATCAATTACCGTTGGATGCGCTTGATGAGGCATTGTTCGTCGGTGAACTCTCACTTGACGGGACGGTGCGGCATGTCAAAGGCGTGATGGCGATGGCGTACACCGCGCGCGAAAATGGCTGCAAAGCATTTTATGTCGCGGCGGATGATGCCCCAACAGCCGCGTTGGTCGATGGGCTGAAAGTGATTCCGATCAATACACTGGGCGAATTAGTCGAACATCTCTACGGGATGAACCCGATTTCCCCTTATCGCATTGATCCGAATGCGAATACTCGTTCGGAAGTGCCGGACGGCTTGGTCGATTTCGCGGATATACGCGGTCAGGAACACGTCAAGCGCGCGTTAGAGATCGCGGCAGGTGGAAATCACAATGTCCTGCTGTCGGGATCGCCGGGGGTGGGCAAGACTCTGCTGGCGCGGGCGATGCCGGGGATTTTGCCGCCGCTGACGCAAACAGAGGCGCTCGAAGTTACGCGGATTTATTCGGTGGCGGATATGCTGACACCGGGTGATCCGCTGGTGCGGTTTCGACCCTTTCGCGCGCCGCATCACACGATTAGCCAAGCAGGATTGATCGGTGGGGGATCGATTCCTAAACCGGGTGAAGTGAGTTTGAGTCATCGCGGCGTGCTGTTTCTCGATGAAATTGTCGAAGTGCATCAAAAGACGCTCGAAGTGATGCGCCAGCCAATTGAGGACAAAATCGTGACGATCAGCCGCGCGAAGGGCAGCTTAACGTTTCCCGCGAACTTTCTGCTGGTTGGAGCGATGAACCCGTGTCAGTGCGGCTATTTTGGCGATCCGGTTAAGCCGTGTACATGTACACCAGCGATGATCACGCGCTATCAAAGTAAACTTTCCGGTCCGTTGATTGACCGCATTGATTTGTATGTCGATGTGCCGCGCGTGGATTTCGATAAGCTGATGGACGGCGCGAAAGGCGAATCATCGGCGGATGTGCGGATGCGGGTGACGCGCGCCCGCGAAGTGCAAGCGGCGCGATTCGCAGGGACGAATTTGATCACCAATGCGGATATGGGCGTGAGCGAGATTGATCAATACTGTAAGCTCACGACGCAAGCGCGACAACTCTTGGAAGTCTCGGTCAAGCGGCTGCAAATGAGCGCGCGCGGGTATCATCGCGTATTGAAATTAGCGCGCACAATTGCCGATTTGAGCGAAAGCGCGAACATTGATGTGCAGCATGTCGCGGAGGCGGTGCAGTACCGCCCACGTTCGGTGAGCTTCAACTAAATTACCCAAAAATGACCGTTTTGTTGTTGTACACCAAGACCTGATTTTGCAGGTGATAGCGGATCGCGCGCGACAGCACCAGCTTTTCTACATCTTTCCCTTTGCGAATCAAGTCCTCAACTGAATCTTTGTGCGAAATCCGCACGGTATCTTGCTCGATGATGGGACCCGCGTCGAGTTCTGGCGTAACGTAATGGCTGGTCGCGCCAATGATTTTCACGCCGCGCGCGAATGCCGCGTGATAGGGTTTCGCGCCGATGAACGCGGGCAAGAAAGAGTGATGGATGTTGATGATCCGGTTGGGGAAGGCATTGACGAAGGCGGGCGAAACAATCTGCATGTAGCGCGCCAGCACGACGAAATCGATCTTCAGGTCTTGCAGCAGCTTGATCTGCACCTGCTCTTGCGCCAGTTTGGTTTCGGCACTCATCGGAAAATGATGGAAATCGATACCAAACTTGCGGGCAATCGGTTCAAGCGTGGGATGATTGCTAACAATCACGGGAATATCGACGCGCCATTCACCCGATTGATGACGCGCGATGATCTCGTACAGACAGTGTGCCTCTTTGGAGACAAATACCGCCATGCGCGGAGTCACATCAGAGAACTGAAGCCGCCATGTCATGTTGAGCGGTTCGGCAATCGGGCGGAATGCGCTCTCGATGGTATCGGCAGGTAGGGTGAAACGTGCCAAGTCCCATTCCACGCGCATAAAAAAGACATTCTCTTGTGCATCCACATGCTGATCGAGATGCAGGATGTTTCCTTCGTGTTCCGCGATGAAGCGCGTGATCGCGGCGACTAATCCCGGCTGATCCGGGCAGGAAATGAGCAGCGTTGCGGAGCGCGGCGTAGCTATCGTCACGACGATCCCTTTCAAAGTTCTTGATAGTGAATAAAGCGGCGCTCATGATAAACGAGAGCGCGTGTTATTCCCACACAACCTTCACAGGCATCCCCGTTTGTGCGCTTTCAATAGCTGCCATCACCATCGCTAACGATTTTACGTTGTCGCTGGCGGTTGTTTGCGGGATGCCGCCGTCGTTCACACAGTCGATGAAGTCGCGGATGAGCGATTCGTGACCATAACCCCATTCGGCGGGCGGCTGCGAATTGAGCGGAACGTCCGCGAATTTTGAAATCCAGCCAATTTCATCAACGACTTGCGCGGGCATGTTCTGTGCGCCATCCCACTTGACTGTTCCTTTTTCTCCGATGATCCGCCAATCGCTTTCCCATGTCGTGATTAAGCCTTCGGAACACCAACTACCGCGATAGGTATATACGACTCCGTTGGTCATCTCAAAGATGGCGACTGCCGATGCGTCGTAGTCAAACCATGAGCCGGATGGATTCCATTCTTTGCAGTAGACCGATACCGGATCAGCACCGCTGATGTAGCGTGCCGCGTCGAATGTGTGGATCGCCATGTCCAATAATAGGACGTGCGGCATGTGAGTGCGGAAGTTATCAATATGCACACCGATGAAAAAGTCGCTGTGAACGGTTGTAACTTTGCCGATTTGCTCGCTTTGCAAGAACTTTTTCAGAGTGACTATATTCGGCTCATAACGGCGGTTCTGCATGACGGCATAGAGTTTGCCCGCCCTTTGCGCGGCGGCGATCATCTCACGTGCTTGGGCAAGATTTTCGGCAAGCGGTTTTTCACCCAACACATGACACCCGTGCTTCAACGCGGTCAGCACAACATCATAATGCGCCGCCGGGATCGTGCAGTCAAACACAATATCCGGTTTAGTTTGCGTCAGCACTGCGTCCAAGTCTGCGCCGACCACCGCATCGGGAGCGCCAAATTCTTCAGCATGGGAGCGCGCACGGGTGGTATCGAGATCGACGAATCCGACCATTTCCACATCGGGCATCTTTTGGACGGCTTTCAACCACGTCAAGCTGATACTGCCACATCCTGCCAGTAGCACACGCATTGAGTGACCCTTTCTTGCGTGAAGATCAAAATTCAGGCATACACATGCTCAAGATATTGCGAGAGTAATCGCCCAACAAGAATACCGTCAGCTTGTAGAAGGGTGATTCTTGTGGCGTAGTTTCCGGCGGCGGATCGAGCGCGGTGATGCGAATGTATAGTGTCGTGTCGTCCGCAGCAGTGAAGGGGCGGGAGAGTCCCAATACGCCGAAAAGGTCGCCTTCAATGGATTCTTTGCGTAAGAACACTTCTCCATCCTGCGATACTAATTCCAATACCGCCACAAAGCCGAACGTCTCCAGATCAATGTCATAGCGTGTCCCGGCAGGGAACAGCGCCTCATATTCGATGATGTCGCCTGGTTGTATCAAGGCTGATTCACAGTATGCAACGATGTCGTTTGCGTGTTCAGCAACCGATTCAGGATCGCCATCATTGGCAAGGTCAAAAAAAGTTTCCGTATACGAACCAAAAGTGATCCACCCGACCACACCTTCATAATGCGCGCGCTGCCAGCGAAAACCTTCGCGGCAGTCGAACTCGCCCATGCCATATGCCCAATCATCGGTGGTGATTCTGCCGATCTCTGGGGCATTTAGACTGGGCGCGGAACGGATTGGGTAGGTGCGTTCATCGCGCCGCACCAGATAGACACCGAAATTGCTCCATTGACTATCTCGCAAATCGCCAAATGGTTCTAGCGGTGAGTCTTCCAGCCAATGGCAATCAAAGCCCGCACTCCCGCCGCTAATGCGTGCCGGATTACGCAGCCGTGTGCGGCGAATAGCGCGCGTTGGGTTTGGGGTTGACGTTTGCGCGCTGACAATGTTCTGAAGTTCAACTACCGACGCAAACAAGATAATCAAGCTGAAGATACGCAGAACTATCGGAAACAATCGTGGACGTGTGGATTGAGGCATCGTCAGCCCTTTCTAATGACACACGCGACATTGTTGATTACATAGCGCAAGTGCTTCGATGTGTATTAGGGCGCGGTGTTGGCGCGTAAATCGCGGATGAAGTTCGCCAATATATCCGCCATGACCGCGTGACCCACACGTGTCCAATGGTATTTATCACAAGCATAGAAAAGTTGCGCCCCGTTTTCAATGAGTTCGTCAAAGCGCGCTTGTGGATTCACATAGGGGATATTTTCCGCCGTGAGAAATGTTTCCAGCCATTCCCATGAACCTGTATTTGCGGATGGGCGATCCCAATTAAGCGGCGCGAGGATCACGCCGAACTGAGCGCCATTGACCGCGACAGAATCGCGCAGTTGGCGGATCAACGCGGTGGATATTTCGAGCGAGTCGGCGATGAGCGTCCGTTCGTCACTGCGGGTATTCAATTGCGCGACATTTTGCAGAAATCGGCGGCGGTCATACAACAGGCGATACAACCGCGAGTTGTCGTAGAAAAAATCGTGAACACCATTGACTTGATCGCGTTCGGGATTGGGCTGAGTCGGATCGCCTTCATGGAAGATCAGCGCGCCATCCTCGCCCTGTTCAAAATAAGGAAAATACGTCGAATCGCCATAGCGAATGACAGAGTTGTTATCGATCAAATCGTTCGCGGGTTCGATGACCACGATCACCATGTCGGGGGAGTAGCGAAGCCCTTCGCGCTGATAAAATACCAGTTCTTGAGCCGTTTGATACCCCTGATGCCCCCCATTAATGATGTCGATCTGCGTCCTATCGTTGTTCAAGATGCTGACCGCCACGCGGAAAAATGTATCCTCTAACGGTACTTCAAAGCCTGCTGCCAGTGAGTCGCCCAAAAGAAGAACGCGGTAGGTACCGTCGGCACGCTCGTAAGTGCGTTCGATGTCGTGAAGTCCTTGCCCGTTGATATGGACGGTTTGGGAGTATTCGCCCAAACACGTCATGTAGATGTATGTGCCACTCATGTTAGGGTAGTGCTGCCACCCAAGCACCGGATCATACTGGTAAAAGAGATCAGGGTAGAGAGGCACAGCGCGCACAACAAACTCCGCGCCGCCTAACGTGACGAGAATAGTAGTGATGCTGATGACGAACAGCCGCGTGATACGCTGGCGCAAGGTGGGGCGAGAATGCGTTGTTGTAGTCTGAGGTGTTTCAATGGTTGAAGCGGTCATAATCTGCGTATCGTGTCTCGTAGCGACTAGGCGAATGGGTCTCAATACATTTTCGCTTAGTTTCCATGCGGCTTTATGCCTGAATTATCTGGCTAACGAAATCTACGTTGCGGCTGTGACTTGATCTGGTTAAGTGTTTTGGTTAAGATGACGCGCTATTCGCATACACGAAAGGATGGTCAAGCGGATAAAACAGGGGAACGGACAGCGCATGGACTTGGCGGAGATGCTGACGCATTATCGCTGAGTTGACGAGGAGGCGGTTTCCTGCCGCGAGGCGGGATTAAGCGGGTCAAATAGGGTTTGACCCGTGAAAATCGAAAGATCAGCGGATGCCGCCGGGACGAACCACCGTCCCATCTCATAAGTCCCCTCACAAGAACGCACGCCAGCAAAAGCGATAGGTGACTATCGTGACAAATGGCGCGCGAGTGGAACAGTTTACAACCTTCAACTGAATATCTCTACGAGAGGGGCACAACCATGTGTGGTATTGTCGGCTATGTTGGCTTTCGTAATGCTACCCCGCTGATCGTCGATGGGCTGCGGCGCTTGGAATATCGCGGCTATGATTCGGCGGGCGTGGCGGTCATCCGCGATGAGCAGATTCACATACGGCGTGATGTAGGTAAGCTGTCAAATTTACAGCGCAAACTGGAAATTGCCCCCATCAGCGGATCAACCGGAATTGGACATACACGGTGGGCGACTCACGGCGCGCCCGCCGAACACAACGCGCATCCCCACATCAGCATGAACGGCGATTTCGTCGTCGTCCACAACGGGATAGTCGAAAACTATATCGAACTCCGCGAAGAACTCGCCGCTGAAGGCGTACACTTCACCTCGGAAACTGACACCGAAGTCATTGTCCAACTGATCGCGCGGCTTGCCGATGATGGGGCGCACGGCGATATCGCCGAAGCCACCCGCATGGCGGCAGGTTATTTACGCGGAAGCCACGCGATTGTGGCGATGAGCCGCCGCCAACCGGATCGCGTGGTGGCGGTGCGGATCGGCAACGCGGGTGGCGTAGCGATTGGTTTGGGCGAAAACGAAAACTTTGTCGCGTCAGATATTCCCGCCATCCTCGAACAAACCCGCAGCATGATTTTCCTAGAAAGCCGTCAGATGGCGGTTGTCACAGCGCATTCTGTAAACGTGCAGACGCTCGGCGGCGTACCCGTGCATCCTGTGCCGCACACCGTCGCGTGGGATCCCGTGAGCGCGGCGAAGGGTGAATACAAACACTTCATGCAGAAGGAGATTTTCGAGCAGGCGCGCAGCATCACTGACACGATTCGCGGGCGCGTTGATTTCGAACATGAAGCAGTGGTCATCCCCGAACTGAACCTCACACCGGAAAAAGCTAAAGCAATTGACCGTATGGTCACTGTCGCGTGCGGGACGAGCTACTACAGCGCATTGGTCGGCAAATTCTTCATCGAGCGAATCGCACGGCTTAATGTGGAAGTCGATTACGGGAGCGAGTACCGCTATCGTGATCCGATCATCGACGAGCGCACGGCGGTGCTGGCGATTACGCAGAGCGGCGAAACCGTCGATACGTTGGCGGCGATGGAAGAAGCCCGCGAGAAGAACGCCCTGCTGCTAAGCATTGTCAACGCGATTGGCAGCCAAGCGATGCGGATTTCGGACGGATACATCACGATGAACGCGGGTCCAGAAATTGGTGTAGCATCGACGAAAGCGTTTACGGCAAGCATCGCGGATCAATATTTGCTGGCGGTGCTGATGGGGCAACTTCGCGGCACATTGAGCGACGCGGCGCGGCGCGAACACGTTCGCAATTTGGCTCACCTGCCCGATTTGGTGAGCCGTACATTGGAATGCGATCTCGATGTGGCGGCGCTGGCGGAAAAGGTCTACCAATACACAAACTTCCTGTATTTGGGGCGTGGGATCAATTACCCGATTGCGCTGGAAGGTGCGTTGAAACTGAAAGAGATCAGCTATATCCATGCCGAAGGCTATCCCGCTGGTGAGATGAAGCACGGTCCTATCGCGTTGATTGACCGCAATATGCCTGTAATGGCGATTGCGCTCAAAGACAGCGTGTATGAGAAGATGATCAGCCAGATTGAACAGGCGAAAGCGCGCGGCGGGATCGTGATCGCGCTGGCGACGGAAGGCGATACGCTCATCAGCAGCAAAGCGGATCATGTGATTTATCTGCCGCCTGCGCCGGAACTGCTCACGCCGCTGCTGGCGGTGATTCCGTTACAACTGCTGGCGTATCATGTGGCGACGTTAAGGGGCGCGGACGTGGATCAGCCGCGCAACCTCGCCAAAAGTGTGACGGTGGAGTAAGGCGCATCTTGTTCCTGAATATGTCGTGGTGATGAGTCAATCGCATGTTGGCAGCGAGGAAAATGTGTCATCTCTCGAAATTGGCGTTCTTAAGATTGAGAGAAGATGTGTCCACATATGTCCGGTTTGAGAGATGAATGTGGATAGACACGGGAAGATATGTTGATTCGATGTCGTGAAATCAAGGTGTGAATCGACATATCTTCGCGTGTGAGGGATGTCGTCTTTGCAGCGGGCGCGATATTTCGCGCCCACATATCGATTTGTTGTAGAAGGCGGCTCACGAGCCACCTCTACGGCAGATTGGTGAGTTAGCTCACCGGCACAGTGATGTCGCACAGCACTTCGTAATCGAGGCGATCCCCGCTAATGCGATACGTCCCCGCTTCGGCAATCCACGTCGCAGACCATACGCGCACATAGCGCTCGTTGGCGATGCGTTCCGGCTGCGAAACACGCACCCGCAAACGCTGATTTTCAACCATGATGCGTCCCGGATCAAACTGGGTAGCATTGACCGCATCGGCAAGCGTCATGAAGGCGGGCGGCACAAAGTCAATTGTCACCGTTTGACCCGCGCGGATCGGTCCGTTGCTCGATTCGCAAGTTTCCAACGAGAGATGGTTGGTGCGCGGCGGCGGCGCGGATGACGCGGGACTGGTGGGGATTTCATCGCAGATACCCGTCTGTTCAACCGCGCTGGCGAGAATCCAGTTTGAGCCTTGCAGTTGATACCAGACCGCGCCGTTTGCATCGCGCACGCTCAAAATCGGCACGACGCGCCGATCCGCGCTCAGGCTGTTGACGATCTCGAAACTTTCGCCGGGTCCCGCGCGCAAATCGACGGGACGACGGACGAAGTAGCGGCAAACGTTATCCACGGCGGTGGCGGCGGGAGTCGGGGTGGGCGGCGTATTGCGCGCGATGTAATCGGCTTCAGCAGCGGCGATTTCGGCGGCATCCAGCGGCTGAGGAAGCACAAAGCGCACAGGCAGATTATTGATGGGCAGCGGGGCGAGTTCGGCGCGATCAAACCCTTCGACTGCGCCTTGATTCCAACGCGCGCCCGCGGGGACGTACTGGCTGTCAACCAGCAGTTCACCGTCCAGCACCGACATGTGTTCGGCGTTATCCCCCTGAATAAAAACTGTTCCCGCAAGTGACAACCCCACACCATTAACACTGAAATGCACGGGCGTATCGAGGTTGGGTGATTGAATGAGTACACCGCTTTCGGGGGTTCCGGCACAGCGGGCATCGTCGGAAGCAGTAGCAATCGTCATGGATTGGAAAGGGTGCAAGAATACAGTATCGCCATCCGCGACGGTCAGCGACGCGAGATTCTCCGTCGTGCTGATCGAATTGACATCGACCCAGCCAATGACATCTGGTGAATTTCCTGTACCCGCGATGGTCACGCGCAGCCATTGGGTATCGTTTGTGCGCGCGTCCGCCACAAGTCCACCGCGAATGCCCACTTGAGCCAGAATGTCGGCATCGGCGCGCGGCTGATTGCGAATGTTGAGTGTGGCAATCGATGTGATGGCGATACGCGCACGCGGGGGTACATGATTGTTGATGCTCGCGCTGCCGAACAGCAGGATAGTCACATGACGTTCCGAACGCGCAGGAAGATCAAACTGTACGCGCATCGAAGCGAACCCAAAGCCATCATCAAGTGAGGTGTGCAGTGCTTGCAGATTTTCCGCGATGACGCGATCTCCGGGCTGCGCGAACAGAGATTCATTTGCGAATGACAGCGCATCAACTGGAGGATTGCCGTAACACGCTTGATCGCTTTCTAAGTTGAGGCACGCCGACCCGGCGCGGGCGATGGCGAGAATCACATCGGCGGGGCAGGTCGCTTGCGCGAAAATCGCCGTTGTGACGGACAAGATAAAGAAGATGAACAGCCCGATAAAGAGTCGCTTGATCATGAGTGCCACCTTTTTTTATGCCATTTATCTCTAGCATAGCGACAAATTCACCAGCACAAGCGGATGCTGTTCCGCGTCATAGGGCTGGCGGCGTTTGCGCGTAGGATTAACGTTTCTATTCCGTGTGGTGAACGCTTCAGCGCGGAAAAATTCTTCCTCCTATAATCGGATGTGTAGGTTGTTTCCCACTTATACGACGGGAATGCCCATGAACCGATCTTTTCGTAACCGTTTTTGGATATTTGCCCTGCTGAGCGCCGTGATCCTGCTGATCGCGATTGGGACAGTTTGGGCGCAAACCGCATCGCCTGACCCGTTTGTATTGTATCGGGAGATTGGCGAAGCAAAGCCGCGCGGGGTGCTGTACAGCCCGCTTGCGGATCGGTTTGTGATGTTTCGCGATGGTCAGTTGATCGTCGCGAACGCGATCACGCTGCAAACCGAAGCTGTCATCGAAGGGCAGAACGATCACTACACGTTGAGCCATGATGGGCGATGGCTGGCGGCGGCGAATGGTCGCGTGGTCGATCTGTGGCAGCTTACGCCCACTGTCGAGCGCGTCGTCTCGATTGAGCCGAACGGTTCACGCGGGATTCAATCGCCGCTGCTGTTCAGCGATGACGACACCTATTTATTGATGAGCGTCGTTGTGCCGGAACGCCCCGAACTGCGCCGCAGCGAAAATGACACGGCGATTTTGCCGTGGATATGGGATTTGCCGAGCGCGCGCGAAGAAGCCCGGTCACGGCTGCCCGGTCTCGTCGATGCACAGCCGTTCTTCGACTATCGGACGGGCTTCATCTTAGGTCCCAACAACATCGTGCTTGCCGCGCTGCCGAGCCGGATTCAAGTGTTGGACTTGAAGCAGAACGGGTATCCGGTGGTCAACGAAATTCAGACCGGACGCTTTGAGCAAGACCCTGTCGATATTTGGTACAGCCAGCGCGACCCGATCATTTATCATCAAGTGAATGGGCAGTTGTATCAGATCAACGCCGAAACCAACGCCGTGATCGAAGTCCCGTTGGGGAGCGAAGTCCGCGGCGCGCGGGCGGCGCAAGTGCGCGTGAGCGATTCACTTGGGCGCGTGATCGGTCAGTCTGCCAGCGTTGAAGGCAATTCGCTGCTGCGGCTGCTCTTGGGCTTCGACTATGCGCGGGCGTATGGCAATTATCCGCTGAGCGTCATGTTGATCGACGCACTTGAACCCATCACCGTTCCGGCGGATCGGTTTTCTCTGTTGGTCTACATCTTCAACGAAGGAACTGGCACTGGCTCGTTTGATTTAATTCGACCTGATAACGTGATCAACTATGCCTTTCACCCGGATGGCACGCAGATCGCGCTTCGGTATGCATACGACGATCAGCCTGTGGAAATTTACGACATCGAGACAGGTGCGTTGGTGCAAACGTTGGTGTCCCCAATCCGCGATACGAGCCTCGACACGTTTGGTCAGCCGGATGTACTGGCGTATAACTTGGCGGGCGATCAACTGCTCGTCGGGATGCAGAGGTTCGATATTGCCAGCGGCGCGTTGATCTCACAGCACATGGAAATTGGCGACGGCTACAGCGCGTACTACTTCTCGCAAGACAGCCGCAGCTTGATCACACGGTTGGATTTGCCAAGCGGCGCGTTCGAGTGGTGGCAGTGGGACTTGGAAACCGAACAGGTGATCCGCCGTGAGGTTGTGCGTACCGATAATGGCGCGATTATCGACAGCGAACCGGATGGAAGCCGTTTTCTGCTGCAAATCGACGGCGAACGCACGACGATGCAAATCGTGGACATCAATCTCGATGAGCGACGTTCGGTCACGTTTGACAATTTCCCCAACCAATTCATCGAAAATATCATCCCCAGCCCCGATTGGGAACACTTCTTGGTGCTGTATTCGCCTGTGCCTTTGGGTCCAGACGCGCCGGGAAACACGCTGGCGATCTACAGCCTGAACGACGGCTTACTGCACACGTATTCCGGTTCGGATTTGCCCGCGCTGGCTAGCCGTCAATATGGCTGGATCGATCTCGATACCGCCTATGTCAGCGGACTCGGCGCTGCGCCACCGGAACGCATTTACGGAATCGACTACGATCCCGCTTCGGGGCTGCCCGCGTGTTTGGTGCAAGCCTTCCCCAATGAGTGGGAACGCTGGCGCGATTTGTGGGAACGGCTGACGTATCAATTGGATGGGGAACGGTTGGGACGCTTGGCGCGTGATTTGTGCGCGCTCGCCCCGGAAACCGTCGAAGATGTGGAAGCGATCTTCTTCCCAACCCCCACCCCCACTCGTCCGCCTGTCACCGCGACCCCCGCCTTGATCGCCGGCGTTCCGCAGTGTTTGACGCTCCGCTATTCGCGTGATGCGGTGGGCTACGCCCAAAGCTGGCGCGAACTCACGGCAGGGCTATCGCCGGAACAGATCGCGGATTTAGAAGAACTGCTGTGCGAAGGCTTGGGAAGCGCCCCACCAGCGCCGAATACCGAAGGCGGATCGGGTGAACAACCGCCGCAGGTCTATTTGTTCGATGTGAATACGGGCATCCGTTCCGAAGGCGCGTACATCCCGTTTGTGCGGCAAGAAATCGCGTCGTTGGAAGTGGTGCTGGCGGAATTTCGACGGATTCGCGGCTATACCCCCGATAGTCCGATCCTCTCGCCAGATCGCCAGATGATCGCCTACCGTGAAGGCAGTTATGTCACGGTTGAACGCATCCTTGCGCCATATGAATCGTTTGCCGCAACAGCCACGGCTCAAGTTGAAGTCCAGCGCGCGGATGATCCGCGCCGCATTGGTGTGCGCCCAACAGCTACACCACCGTTCGATGTGCTTGGTGGGGCGCGTCCTACGCTCACACCCACGATCACGCCCACATCGCCCCCGCTGACGACACAGCGCGTCCAACTGCCGCAGGAAGGGCAAATCACGGAGCTGCTTGACCCAACTGTGTACCCCATCACCGCGCCCCCGACTGGGTTCGCACCCAGCGGACAGATCATCGCCGTGCCGCCAAACACCGCGAACACAGCTTCGTTGATGACGATCAATCCCGCTGATGGTTCCTTCCGTTACGACGAAACCATTCCGCGCTGCGGCTTAGATTTGGACTGTGTGTTCAACCGCAGTGAGACATGGGTGTTCATCACATCGCCGTTTGTGGCAGTGATGCGCCCCGATGGGCGCGATCTGCGAGTGCTGTTCGACCAGAACAGTTCGGGTTACATCGGCAGTGTGGAATGGATCGAAGATATGACGATCCAGTTCCTCTTTGACATCTACACCGAAGAACAGCGCGACCCCGTTGCAGTGTATCAACGCTACAACGTGGACAGCGATACGTTTGAAGAATCATTCCCACGCATGTTGCTGATCTCTGCCGTCAATCAAATTCCGGTGAGCATCTTGTCGAATCAACCGAACAACGGCGCGTTGGCGCTGGCACAACGGGTGACTCCGTTCACCAACGGCGAAATCTACCAGTATTTCATCCTTGACCGCATGACAGGCGAATCGGATTACTTCGCGCGCTTCGTCAACTTCCCCGGCACGGAATACGAATGGCATCCGTCCGGCGATGCGCTGTATTACCGTTTTTCAAGCGTCAACAATGGGGAGTGGTATCGCTATGACCCTGCGACAGGCGAACATGCCGCCTTCGGGCGCGTATGGTCGGGCGTGTGGTCGCATGATGGGCGCTATCGCACCGACGCGATCACGCTTGACCAAGATGAGATTGAAGCACGCATCGAAAATGGTCAAGTGGTGCCGAATTTGCAAATCTGGGATCGGGAAACGGGCGCGATCCGCTATTACGCCGTCGCATCAGGGGTCGATGATTTCTTGTTCGATGAGCCGCCGCGCTGGTCACCGGATGATCGTTACCTGCTAATCTTCGGGTATCCGCAAGCAGAACAGGGCGGCGAAATTTCCAGACGGCGTATGTACATCCTTGATACCGAAACCGGGCATGTGGTGACGTATGAAGACGCGCGTCTGTTGGGGTTGAACAACGTCATCGTGTGGACGGAGTGAGGAATCAATGATGAAACCCATGAACCTTACGTTCACACGTGCTATGTTGATCGCCTTTGCGCTGCTGATCGCTGTGCCTATAAGCGCGCAAGATGGAGCAATTGCTGTCGAGCCGCCGCCCACCGCGACGTACACCCCGCCAGATACGGGTGTATGGGTGACGACACAGGATTTTAGTTCGCTGCGAACGGGACCCAGCACATTTTTCGAGCGTATCGCGGTGGTCGATCCGGCGGTGACGCTTCCCGCAATCGGGCGCAGCGCCGATGGTCGCTGGCTGCAAGTCGATTACAACGGTCAGCAGGGATGGATTTATTACGCGCTGCTGGTGTGGAGCGGCGATGTCGTGCAGCTCCCCATCGACGGGCTAGACCCGAACCCGTATGTGCGCCGGCTCAACATGGTCGCGCTGACGACGCGCGAAACGCCAGTCTATCGCCGCCAAGTCACACCAAGCGACCAGATCGGCACAATTCCGGCAGGCGTGCGCGTCGAAATGACCGGGCGCTTGGGTGAAGGTGGATTCTACTGGGTACAAATCGAGTATCAGGAGCAGGTGTACTGGGTAGGATCGTGGAATTTGCGCGTGATCAGCCGCTCGCCTAACGCGCAGTTGTTCGATACGTCGTACTTGTACAACTACAGCCGCGTTGGCGCGCAGTTGGAAACAGACATTAATGCCAGCTACCGGGCGCTCAATACCATCAACGGAATTTGGGTGCGGCTGGCGGTGGGCGAAAGCGTGTCGTGCGGCTCAATTCCAACGTTCGTCCAGACAAGTTCCACCTTGCAAGCGGATATTGCATCGCTGCCCGTGTTCGCGCCGCTGTTAAACTCGCTCAACAGCGCGAACGGACACATCAATACGGCGATCTCGCTGTTTGCCGATGCGTGTTCACGCACGGGCGATCAATTTTTCATCACGCAAAACGAAGTTGTCACCGCGCTCAGCGAAATCGAGATTGCGGGGCGTGATCTGGTGCTGGTGGGGTCGCTGCTTACGCCTTTGCAGCGGCGCGACCCGGTCTTGAGCATTTTTAATAACTAGCTGAACCAACATGCACACAGGAGATCAAATCGTCATGAACCGTTCGATCAATCGCCTTTTTGTCGTCGTCATGGTCGCGCTGCTGCTGACCACCGCCGCACCAATTTTTGCCCAAGAAGCCACGCCTACACCAATCCCGCCCATCTGCACCGAATTTATCGGGCAGCCGGACAGCGAACGCATCAGCTATTACATGGGCGAAGGCGCGGGTTTCTTCGCGGCGGGAGAACTCTCGCGGGCGATCAACAGCTTCACCTGCATCACCTATGAAATTGATGACGCGCATGTGCCAGCTTATCTTGGGCGCGCGGCAGTGCTGACACAGCGCGGCGATTTTGACCGCGCCATCGAAGATTATTCGCGCGCGATTCAGCTTGAACCGTCGTCGCTGGTGGCTTACAACAATCGCGGCATCGTGTATGCATCGATTGGCGAATATGAAGAAGCCCTGCAAGATTTCGACCAAGCCTTGAACATCGACTCGAACAGCCTGATCGCGCTTAACAACCGCGCCATTCTCTATACGCTGCTTGGGCGCTACACGGACGCGATCAGCGATCTCGAATCGTATATCAATGAAAGCGGCATCGACGCTGTGCTGGCGGAATTGACCGATCCCGAACGCGATGAGGACGCTCCCGCGCCGCAGTATGAACCCGAAGACGCGCGCCCATACGCCCTGCTCGGCATCATTTATTCGGCATATTCGCTCGACAACTATGAAAGCTATCTGCTTTTGAGCGGACCGCGCGCTGATTTCCGTGTGCAAAGTGCGGCGGGCGCGCTTGAATCGCGCTTCACGTTCGATCTGCGCTTGGATGATGGCTCATGGTTCTTGATCGCGGACTTCGCGCCGGAAGGATAACCAATGACACGCACAGCGAGTTTTAAGCTGTTGTCGTTTCTGTTGTGCGCGGCGCTGTTGATGGGAGTCGCCTTGTTATGGGGCGCTCCCGCCGCCGCACAGGATGAATCGCAGCCCGCGCCGGAAGCAACCGAAGAATTCGGCGCTGTTGACTGCGAGGCGATTGCTCCCGGCGCATCAGCGACGTATTTCATCGGCGCGGCGAATGCATTCTTCGCGCAGCAGAACTACACCGAGGCAATCCGTTTGTATACCTGCGCGATTTTAGGTAATCCCGATTACGCGCCCGCGTATACCAATCGCGGTTATGCATTCTATGTTCAGCGCGCCGACCCCGAAGCCCTTGCCGATTACAACCGCGCGCTGGAACTCGATCCGGTGTCGGCGGTTGCGTACAACTATCGCGGGATGCTTTATACCACGCAGGGCAATTTCGGCTTGGCGATTGGCGATTTCACCGTCGCGGTCACGCTTGTACCGGAATACGCCGCCGCGTTTAACAATCGCGCCGTCGTCCACGCTGCCGAAGGCAATTACGAACTGGCAATCGCGGATATTCAGCAGGCGATTGCGCTCGATGAGTCTGCCGCCGCACCTTATGCCACGCTTGGCGCGGTCTATTCGGCGCTGGCGATGCAAAGCTATGCCGAGTATCACGCGCGGGCGGGCGAACAAACCCGCTTGCCCAACGGCGAACCGGATGAGTTCTTCAACGCGCTGGAAGCAGGACGCGAAATTGGCAGTTTTTCGGCATGGCTTTCGCTGCTGACGCGCCAGTAAAGGATCGCCATGATGCGACGATTGCTCATTTTTCTCATGCTGTGCGCGGTATTGACCATGCTGGCAGTATCCACATTTGCCCAAGAAGCGGGAATCAGCGGGCATGGCGTTATCCGCGAAGGTAACGCCGCACAAGCGGAAGCGTTAGAAGCGCTCAATCCGCTGCTGTGCGAGACGCAAGCGTGCCGCCGTTTGACCAACTTAATGTACCCGCGTTTGTTGGCAGTTGATCCTGAAATAGGCGTGTATATCGGCGCGGATCAGTCGGATCAATTTCCGCCCGCGCTGGCGCTCGATTGGACATTCGAGGGCGCTACGTACACCTTGCGTTTGCGCGATGATTTGACTTGGAGCGACGGTACGCCTGTCACCGCGTTTGATGTCTTGTTCAGCTATATGATGGGCGAAGCCAGCAATACAGGCAGCGCATACGCAAATCAATTCGATGATCGCTTTGCGAGCGACGTGATCGGCGCGGCGGTTGTGGGTGAGAGCACGGTTCAGTTTACGTTCGATCACGAGACGTGCAGTGCCCTCAATGTGCTGGATTTTCCGGTTATTCCATCTCACGTCTTTGATGCGAATTTCCGTGATGCTGCCGATGCACTGCGGGAAAATGGCGGCTATGGCGATGATTTCGAGGCGGCACTCGCTAACTATTTCGCCAGCTTAAGTACGCCTTTGAACGGAATTCCCTTCAACCAACCGCTCACTGTCACGCTGTCGGGCGCGTTCGTACTCGATGAACTGCGTCCGACGGAATATATCCGCTTGACCACGCCTGATGACCGGCTGGCGTTCGAGTACGTTGATGTGCCAGATCGCAACACCGAAGTCGATATGTTCTTGCGCGGAGAACTGAATTTTATCTCGAATCCACCGAATGACCGTCGTGATGACTTACGCGCAGCAGAAGAACGCGGCGAGATTCGGATTTTCGAGTATCCGGGGATGACGTGGTATGCGATTGCGTTCAATGTGGCTGATCCTGATGATCCGCAGCCCGCGTTTGACGAAGATGGCAATCGGTTGGAACAGGGCGCGCATCCGATCTTCAGTGATGTGCGTGTGCGGCGGGCGGTGCAGTTGGCGCTCGATATACCCACGATGCTCGAAGCGTCGATCTTCGACGAAGGCACAATCATGGCGGCGAATCAAGTGCCATCGTCGTGGGCATTCAATCCCGACTTGCAGCCTGTCGGATATGACCCGATTGAAGCGGGGCGGCTGCTCGATGAAGCGGGTTGGTATGACGCAAACCGTGATGGTGTGCGTGAATGCGTGCGCTGTACGACGGCTGAACCGGATGCGCCGTTGCGCTTTGAGCTTGTGTATTCCGATTCGTTATCGCGCTATGACATTATGGCGAACTTGATCACACGGGACTTGCGGAGAGTCGGTATTAACGTCAGCGCATACAGTACGTCAACAGATTCGTTAGACGACACGCTGCAAGCGCAGCAGTTCGATGCGGCAATTGTCACGCATGTCGACTCGTTTCCCGTTAATCCCGATCAAACTGGGTTGTTCACCAGCGCTTATGATTTCCTGTACACCGAAGGAAATGTTACATCATATAACAATCCCGAAGTAACAACCCTGCTCGATCAAGCGCGGGATGTGAACAACGCGACCTGCGATCTCGACACTCGCGCGGATTTGTACCGGCAAGCGCAGGTGATTTTACAAGCCGATCAACCGTATGCGTGGCTGTTCGCGGTGAATCAATTCATGGCGGTGCGCGCAGATGTGGCAAACTGGAATCCCGAACCGTTCTTCCCGCTGTGGCACATTGACGAGTGGGTGATCGCGCCTATAGGGGGTGGATGATGCGAAAATCGGCTTACATGCTCCCGTTATTGATGGTGATCATCCTCATCGGGGTGATCGCCATGCCTGTGTGGGCGCAAGATACAGGCGATGGCGGACGCGCCATGCCGCGAGTCACCGCCACACCCGCCGCCGAATCCACTGCCGAAGCGACAGCAGTGCGCCAACCGATCCGCGCGGAAGTGCAGGTCGAAAGCGCCTTCGTGCGTGTGCTTCCGTCAGAATCCGCCGCGCCATCGGCATCCGTGTTTGAAGATGAAATTTTGGAGATCATCGGGCGCAACATGGATGGGCTGTGGTTTGAAGTGCGCCGCCCCAACCGCGTCAATAATCTGGGGTGGATTTTCAACGAGATGCTCGATTGGGATTTCGATCCCACGCTGCTGCCGCTGACCGACTTCACAACCGGGTTAATCGGCACAGAAACGCTCGCCAGCGATCCCGGTTGGGCGATCACGATGCTCGACAACGGCAATCTGCGCCGCATCCCCATTGTGGATCGTTCGCCGACGCTTGGTGTCGTGCCGATTTTTGCCACCGTTCCGGTTATCTATCGCAATCAAGATGGGACGTGGTTCTACGTCAATTACTTGGGCATCGAAGGGTGGGTGAGCGATTATTCGGTGCGTCAGGTCGCTAATCCGCTGGCGATCCCAATTGCGCCGGGGCTGCCTCCACTCCCGACCATCAATATCGAGATTATCCCGCGAGAAGTGCAGTTGGAGCAGCTAAACCGCTTGCGCGACTACACCACAATCCGCCGAGATTTCGCGGATATGCTTGCTAACTTTTGGTTCTATGTCTATCAAGGGCAGGTGATGCCGTGCGAACCGCCGCCGTTTGTGGTGGATTACTTGTACAATGCGCGTGATGTACAAGAACTGCCAGAATTGCAGCGGTATGTCCCGCGCCTTGTCGATGCCAATTTCTACCTAAACAGTTCGATTGAACTGCTCACTGTCTGCGGCGCGTTCGATCCCGAAGTGGTCGGGCGGGCGCGCAACAATGCCATCAATGCGCGTGGGATTTATCAAGCCACACTCGGCGCGCTGGATAACTTAGAACGGTTCGGCATCCCGCAGTCATAAAGATTCACCGCAGAGAAGGACGGCATAAGTTCCGCGAGAACGCAGAGAAAGATGCAAATCCTCTGCGATCTTTGCGCCCTCTGCGGTGAGTCTTTTTTCTTTTTTATTGTCCTGCTGCTGCCCGCGCGGTTGCCGTCGCGGGATACCCTGTAAGCATCTTTTCAAATGTGCCGCCGGTTTGCAGCAAACACACCTGCTGCCATTGATAGCGATAGGTGCTGTTCGTCCAATAGGGCGCGACACGCCATGTATATGTCCCTGCTTCGTTCGGCAAATCTTCCAGAAGAATTTGCGCGGTGGTGGTTTCGCTGTCGAAGGCGGTGCGTAACCCACTGGGCGAAATCGTGATCACGCTGTAGGCATTCGCGCCTGTCAAACCGGGATACGTCACGGTGAGCGCGGTATCGCCTGCGAAGAAGTCACCGGATCGCGTGTATTCACCCACCCACTGATCGCAAACTTCCGTCGAAAGATCGAACCCATCTGGCACGCGACCATCATTGTTGCGCGGCAGTAATCGCCCTGTCGGGAAGATGGAATTAAACGCCACACTGGTGCGGATCAAGCGGGCATACACCCACGCGCTGCCGCCGCCATACTCGATTTCCAGCCATTGGCGACCATCCCACGAGCGATAGAAATCCCCCGCGCGCCCCAGAATCACTACCGAACCATTGAGCGGCAGCCGTCCCAACGAGTTGTACGCGAAATCTGGTCCAACGCGCACTTCCGCGCCATCAATCGACACCAAGCCGTAGATCACGTCACCGGGCTGCTCTTGCGCTGCGGGCTGCGCCGACACCCACAGCGGGGCAATCAACGCCAGCGCGAACAATATCGCGGTGATGACAATAAGAACCAGCGGAACTGAAATTCTGAACGAAGTCGCAGAAGGTTGTGTCTTGTCCATCAAAGGCGCTCCTCTGTGCAAACGCTGTGTCTCTATTGTGGCACAAAACGCGCGCACGTATGGAAAGCGATGGATGCGCGTAGTTCTGGCGTAAAGATGTATAATCGCGCGCAGTTATAAGGGAGTATTCATGTCAGAGTTGACTGCTGTTATCGACACGATGCGCGCGGAGTTGATCGATTTTTGCGCGCGCTTGCTACAAACACCAAGCGTCAATGGGGTACACGATGAAATTGCTATCGCCAGTGTGATCGCCGCCGAAGCCCAAAAACTCGGTTTACGGGCGCAAATCGCGGGTGAAAATCCGCGCCGCCCCAACGTGATTGTCAGCGCGGGGCAGGGCGATCCCGCGTTGCTGCTGATCGGACACCTAGATACTGTCCCGGAGGGCGATGAATCGCGCTGGTCGCATCCGCCGTTCGGCGCTGAAATCGCAAATGGCAGATTGTACGGGCGCGGCGCAGTCGATACCAAAGGCGGCATGGCGGCGGCAGTTTATGCTTTAGCGGCGCTGCAACGGGCGCATCCTGACGTGTCAGCGGCGTTCATCGGCGTACCAGATGAAGAAAGCGGCGCGACAGGTACGCTTGGCATTAAATGGCTGCACGATCACGGGATGCTGCGCGGGAAGGGCGCAATTTACGCCTATTCTGGCAGCGAGATCATTGTTGGGCATCGCGGGTTGTTTCGCTGCAACGTGTTGTGCAAGGGTGAGAGCGCGCATCCCGGTTTCGCCGCGTGGCAGAACCGCGAACGCGGCGCGAACGCGGTCACGGTGATGGCGCGTCTGCTCATCGACCTTGAAGACATGACCTTCGAGTTTTCGACTGCGCCGCACTTTGATCCCTATCGCACGATGGTGATCACGCCGGGCACGACGATCAGCGGCGGATCAGCAATCAATATGGTGCCGGATGCTTGCGAAGCCACCATCGACGTGCGGATCACGCCTGAACATACTCCCGCGCACGCGCAGGCGGTCATCGATATGGCGGCGCGTCAGCTTGAAGCCGAAAATGCGCGCATCCATTTCGAGATCACGCCGCTGAACGCGCTTCCGGCAGCGGTGAGCGATCCCAATGCGAGCATTTTCTCGGCGCTGGAACGCGCGACGGTTCAAGTGCGCGGCATCACACCGGTCCGCACGGCGGCGGGCCCCGCCAACGAAGGCTATCTGCTCATCGAGCGCGGCATCCCGACGGTGTGCGGTTTTGGCGTGATTGGCGAAGGCGCGCACAGCATTGACGAGTATGTGGAAATCGACAGCTTGCCCGAAACCGCGCGCATCTTCGCACTCACCGCCTTGGACATGATGCAGGCATGAAACGCTCACTGATTATCCTCATTCCCGCCTTTATCGTGCTGGCGGCGTGTTACGCCTATGCCACGCCGATCTACGAATCGCCCGATGAACTCAAACATGTGGGGATGATTCACTACATCGCCACGTATGGCGAACTCCCCGTGCAAGATGTTGTTTTGGATACCCAGCGCGACACATGGTACGAGCAAGAAGGCAGTCAGCCGCCGCTGTACTACGCGATCACGGCGCTGTTGGTGCGCGGCATTGACCGGAGCGATTTTGAATCCACGCGCATCCACAACCCGCACGCTATCATCGGCAACCCGTCGGCGCTTGGCAATCAAAATATGGTGCTGCACGATTTTCCGTATCCGCCGCGCCTAATTGGCACAACATTGGCTGTATTCGTCGCGCGCGGATTCAGCATCCTGCTCGGCTGTGTGACTGTGTTCGCGGTCTATCATGCGGCGAAAACCTTGATGCCGGATCGCCCCACTGTACCCGTTCTCGCGGCAGGGCTGGTGGCGTTCAACCCGCAGTTTGTGTTTATCGCTGCATCTGCCAACAACGACAACATGGTGACGGCGCTCAATAGTCTGGTGATCTGGCAAACGCTGACGATGATGCGAAATGGATTCGATACGCGCCGCAGCCTCGTGATCGCCGTGTTGATGGCATTTGCCAGCATTAGCAAGTTATCTGGCTTGGTGGTGATTCCGGTGGTGGGGTTGGCATCGCTGTGGACTGCCTATCGCACGAAAAATTGGCGCGGACTGCTGATGTTGGGCATCTTCACGATTGTCGCGTGGGGAATAATCGCCGCATGGTGGTATATGCGAAATTACACCCTGTACGGCGAATGGTTTGGTACGCAAACGATGCTCGAAATTTTTGGTCGCCGCCCCGCGCCCACCCTGATCGAACTCATCCAGAACGAATTTGAAGGTTTACGCATCAGCTTTTGGGGATTGTTTGGCTGGTTCAATGTGTTCACGTTCAAGCCGTTCTATCTCATCATGGATATTGTCACTGTAATCGCGCTGATTGGATTCGCGGTCTACTGCTGGCGCATCCGCCGTGAACGCGATCAAGGGATGCGCTTAGCGTTTCTCTCCATGCTCATCGTCATCGGCTTGATCAGCCTCATCCTCTGGACAATGCAGACCGCCGCGTCACAGGGTCGCTTGATGTTCCCGTACATCGCCGCGATTACGACGGTGATGGCGCTGGGATTGGATAGCGTTCGTGTGCCGTCATGGGCAGTTGTGCCGCTGGCGGCATTCGCGTTCGTCGTACCGTTCGCCACAATTTTGCCGACCTACAGCCCGCCGCCAATGGTTACGGATGTTCCCAACCCGTTTGATCCGCCGCGCTTGTACCGCGATTGGAATCTGATGGGCTATCAAGTCGATGTGAATCGCCGCTATCACGCGGGGGATATTTTGCCAATCACGTTGTATTGGCAACCCGTTCGCCCATCCGACGATGACTACAGCTTGTTCATCCGCTTGATCGACCCTGACGATAATCTGGTCGGGTTAGTGACAACCTATCCCGGTTATGGACGTTTACGCACATCCACATGGCAGGCGGGCGTGACTTACGCCGATCACTATCAAGTTCGGCTTCCACAAAACCTCAATGGGCAGTATCCGCTGCGCGCCTTTATCGGTTGGTGGAAATATCCCGATGGTTTTGCGATTGATCCTGTGGATGAAAACGGAAATCCGCTTCCGCTTCCGTTTTTGGATGTAGGCTATGTTGATGCGGGGATTCCCGCACCGCAAAATACGGTTGATCCGGCAGTCGATTTCGGCGGATTGATTCGTCTCACAGGTTACACGCTCGACGGTGGATCGCTCACGCTGCATTGGGAAGCGCTGCAAAATTTGAGCGCAAGTACGGATTGCCTGTATGTGTTCGTCCATGTCATGGATGACGCGCGCAATCTCGTCGCACAGGATGACGATCCGCCCGCGATTCCAACATGCTTGATCGGGCAGGGGGAGTCGTTCATCTCGCGGCACGACTTCTTGGCGGAGGGAACACCTCCTACAGGGATATACACTGTGCATGTGGGATGGTACAGCCGCGTAAATCCCATGCGTTTGAGCATTGATTATCTTGATAACGCTTACCCGCTCACGGAGATCACGATTCCATGACGTTTATCATTCGCCGCGCCACACCAGAAGACTCCGTACCGTTGACCACACTCACCGTCGCGTCAAAAGCATATTGGGGCTATGACGATGACTTCATGCGGAAAGCCATCCCCTACATGAAAGTGACGGCGGACGAAATCGCACGGCATCATGTCTATGTGTTGGAAATGAACGCGCGGATTGTGGGCTACTATCAACTAGAAGCGCGCACACCGGAAATGATGTGGCTGGAAAGTCTATTCATCGCGCCCGAAGCAATCGGGCATGGCTGCGGGCGCGCCTTGATGGATCATGCACGCGCGTTAGCCGCATCGCTTGGCGCGCGCAAAATCGCCTTTGAAAGCGACCCCAATGCAGAGGCATTCTATGCGCGTTTGGGCGCGGTGCGCGTAGGCGAACGCGAGTCGCCAATCCTTAAAGGGCGTGTCCTGCCCTTGATGGAAATCGCCTTGTAGGGGCGCGCGGAACACGATGCTGTGCATCGACCGTTCCGACGTGATGCGCCCGTCTTGTGTGTGATGTTATCCCACATTTGCCAGCGCCCATTCGAGCCGCTTGGCGCGTTCTACTTCCAAATCCACGCGGGTGGGATCGGCAAGTCCCATTTGCTCCAACGTGAACGATGCCGATACCGCGCCGTAGCATCCCGCCGTGCGTAAATCCCCCGTGCGATGCCACCCGACTAAAAATCCGCCGCAAAAGGAATTCCCCGCGCCCGTTTGATCGACAACTTCCGGGACAGGCACAGGCGGCACATGGATCAATTCGCGCTGTCCCTGCTTGCCCAACAGCGATCCGCGTTCGCCCATGCGTAATGCCGCGATTTTCGCGCCGTTGTCGAGCATCATCCGCACGATGGTTTCCGCATCTTTGATTTCAAGGATCGTTTGCGATTCGAGTAGGTTGGGTGATACCACGTCCGCTTGTGGCAAAGTCGCCAAATACGATGCGCGGTTGCGCGGCTCCATATACAGCGAATCCGGCTCCCACAGCAGCAGTTTGTTAGGCATCGCCGCGCGCCACTTGGCGAAGTTTTCCGCGCCGCGCAGCACTGTGAACGCTTGCGCCTCAAAGAAGATCGGGGTGAGTTTGTCCGGCTGCGGTTCATACGCGAACGGATCAATGTTGTCCACGCGGAAAATTTCGATGCGGCGGTTGTCCCACTCGAAGATTTGCCACGCTCGCCCCTGCGGAATGTCAATGGGCAGCACGCCGCGCATATCGAAATCCCGATCCATCTGCGCTTGCGCCGCGGGGGGCATCCCCTTTCCGGCATAGCACACCAGACCGGGACGCTCCCCCCACACACATACACCAGCGGCGGCATGAGTCCCCGCGCCGCCGAGTACACCCATCACCGTGCGCCCGTCCGGGAACACAATATCATCAATGAAGATACTGCCAACACACACATACGTAGGCGCGGTTGGTTCGCTCATATTATCGCTTCACTTCGTCGATCATGTGGCTGTCGCGGATGCGGCTTGCGCCGTCTGCCCAATCGACAGTGCGCCCGCCGCCGAATCCTTGAAAATATTCCGTGCCAAGCGCCGCCGCCCGTTCCGCCGCGAGAATTTCGCCGGGAATACTGTACACAATCGGCGCGAAGGCTTCGCGGATATGCCCCTGTACGGGCATCACGGTATCGACATACTGGCTGATTTGCGTTTCGTCAAACGGCAGCACTCCCACTACGCGCCGGTCAATCGACTGTGCTGCCCGCGCGACTTCCGCCATGCGGTCACTGTCAAAGCCGCTTGCGTTCAAAAAGATCGTCGGCACACGCGGGGGCGCGCCAAAATATTGCAGATGCGCCCATTCTTCGGTTTCTTGCGCGTAAGACGTATCACCGCTGGCTTCGAGAATCTTCGCCGCGCTGAACATTGCTGACCCATACAGCGGACCCGCGCCGACAAACACAAATTCGTTTACATCGTGCCACTGCGCGATGATTTGGCGGCAGATCGGCTCACAGACTTTGATCGTCGCTTCCATGATGTCCGCCAAATCGCGCAGTTCCGCGCGCAGATTGTCCGCTTCGCGCGTCGTAACGTGTCCGCGCACCTCACCGATACGGATTGCCGCGCTGTACAGCGCCACCTGTGAAGCGAGATACGAACGCACCCCCGGCACGACCATCCCGCGCATTTCGTCGGGGAGCGGCGGCACAGTCGTTTGAAAAACCTTATCCGCGTGCTGCGCCAACTTCGCTGCCGGATTGCCCGTGAGCGCGATCCCGACAGATCCCGCTTTACGTGCCAGCGACAGCGCCTCAATTGTGCGCGTCACAACACCGCTGACCGACACGGCAATCGTCACGTTGGTATGCGGACCAGTGCGGGGTAGATACCCCACGTTGTAACGCCCGAACGTGAGCGAACTCAACGCCTGTGTCGGCACACCTGTGATTTGGTTAAACGCCAACTCCGCGCCCACCGCCGCATGATGGCTGTCGCCGCATCCAACGAGATACAGTCGTTTAACCGATGTACACGTCTCAAAATCAAAAGTCGCCCGCGCTGATTCGTCGAATACGGGCACGATTTCACGCAGCAGACCGGGCAACGTGTCGATTTGCTGCTGCATCGGGGAACGTTCAGACATAGCGACTCCTTCAGATTCCTACAACTTCATCACATCGTGTTCCAACTTGACCAAGCGCGCGCTGTCCACATCGACGCATACATTCACGCGCGGGCGACCATGCCACGCGACCATACGGTCTTCTTGTTCACCAAGCGCGGGCCACGTTTTGCCACGGCTGATGCTTGCCGTTTCTACCCGCAGCGCCCATTTTTGCGTCTTGAACAGCGTGGGATCAATCAAATAGGCAATTGCCGACGAGTCATGCACGTAGATGCCATCGCAGCCATACGCCTTTTCAAAGTACCCTTGATACACGGGCAGCATTCGCATCACCATGTCCGTCAGCGGCGAACCCACCGCCCCGTATTCTTGAATATCCGCGCGCGTCATGTTGACGCGGTGCGTCACATCCAGCCCCACCATCGTAACCTGCCAGTTCGCGCCAAACACCACATCCGCCGCTTCGGGATCGTTATGGATATTCGCTTCTGCCGCCGGAGTTGCGTTGCCGGGGACAACCGCGTTGCCGCCCATTAGCACCACTTCGCGGACATTCTCCGCGATGCGCGGTTCTAGCCTTAGTGCCAGCGCGATATTCGTCAGTGGACCAATTGGCACAAGGGTCACTTCTCCCGGCTGGCTCATCACTTGTTCGATGATGAACTGCGCGGCGCTTAGCGGGGACGGTTGGGTTTTCGGCGGCGCGAGATAGATATTCCCGAATCCATCCTCGCCATGCACAAATGGCACAGGACCTTCATACGGAATTGCCAGTGGGTTATCCGCGCCTTTGGCGACTGGAATATCCGTCCGTCCAGCGATTTCGAGCAGACGCAGGGCATTTGCTGTCGCCAAGTCGGTGTGCACATTCCCGAAAATCGTCGTCAAGCCAATCACATTAAGCTGTGGCGCTTTGAGGGCAAAGAAGATCGCCATCGTGTCATCAATGCCGGGATCAGTGTCGATGATTATTTTGCGTGGGGCAGTTGTCATGAAAAAATCCTTTGAATGGCGCGGGCACGGCGTAACGGAGCAAAACCGTTCCCCCACTACCCGCTGATGAGCTTCACCTGTACTTTGCGCGCGCGCGGACCATCAAATTCATAGAGCATCACGCTTTGCGACCCGCCAAGCAGCAGATCGCCATTTTCGATGATGATCAACACGCTGTGACCGATAAGCGCGGCTTTAATGTGTCCAGCAGCATCGGCAGGAGTGTCATACTGATGGACAAAATCGACACGCTTCGGCACTAGCCGGTTAATGTCTTGAATGATGTCCGTTGGTGTTGCGGGATCAAGCGCGCTGTTGATTGTGATTGCGGCGGTGGTGTGCGGCACGACTAACGCGCACAACCCCGCCTGAATCCCGCTTGCTCGCACAATGTCCCGCACCTGTGACGTAATATCCACCAGCGCATCGCCAACAGGCGTTTGCAAGGAGATGGTTTTGAGCATCAGAACGAAAGTCCTTTCGATCTCAGCAGCGCGTTCACTTCAGCGCGCGTTGGCACATCGCGCCCCGCGCCCAACTTTTGCACATTAGCAGCGCCGCACGCATTCGCCATCACCGCGCAGTCATCGATACTGTAACCGCTTAACTGCGCGATCATGAACCCCGCGTCGAAGCAGTCCCCTGCGCCAATCGTATCTACCACCTGCACATTGAAACCCGGATAGTGCTTCGACTGCGCTTGACCGTTCACAGGCACGATCACCGTACAGCCGTTTCCCCCCTGCTTGATCACGATCATCTGAGCGCCGCGGCTCAATAAGTAATCAACTGCTTCCGCGCCCGTGCGCCCCTGACTGATACCGGGAATCTCGTCTTCGGTAGCCAGCAGCACTGTTGCCATGCCCACCGCCCAATCGACACGATCCGATGGCACAGCGTGAAGCGTGGGGCCGCCATCGAAATAGATCGGCGTATTGTTCGCCTTTGCCCGTTGAATTGCCTTCACAACCATATCCGCGACGCGCTTCTCATACAGACTGTAACCCTGCACAAACAGCGCGTCGGCGCTGTCAACAATCCGCTGAATATTCGCCGTAAACTGCGCGTCCGCGCCTTTGCCATATGCGCCAACGAATACATGCTGTCCTTTTGACGCATCCGACAATGACAGTACCAACGTGGTGCGCGAATTTGGCGCGGCATCCACGCCGTCAACATTCGCCCCTTCCGCTCGCAAAATATCGAGCAGCGCGTCGCCAAATGCATCCGTCCCTACCGCGCCCACGGCGGACATCCGCGCGCCTAAACGCGCGCCCATGATAATCGAGTTGCACGCGCCGCCCGGCTCATATTTCATGCCTTCAATGTCTTGATGCTGCGATGGCAAAATCGGCAAACTGACCGGGAAAATCAAATCCATGACTAAATCGCCAAGCGATACGATGTGAGGTGCTGCCATGTTGGTTTCTATACTCCCATCACCAATCGTTCGATACCTGCCGCCAGTTCATGCACGCGGTACGACGCGAACACCGTTTCTTGATCGAGCGCTGCGATAATTTCCGGCGGAAACGCTTCGATGCCGCTGTACGCCCCCGCCATCGCGCACGCAATCGCCCCGACAGTATCCGCGTCGCCGCTGAGATTCGCCGCGTAGATCGCCGTTTGACGTGGATCGCCGTTCGCCATTACCAGCACACCGAACGCCGCGCCAACCGTTTCGTTGATCGCCAGTGATGTGCCAACCGAGTCATAGATTTCAATCAGCCGCGCCATGGGGTCACCACCTTTGCGCGCAATTGCTACCGCTTGCTCAATTCGCCGGGTGACCGAAGCCGCCAACCAAGACGTGCCGCGCTTGCGTCCAAGTTCCGCGCCCAACATCCCCGCCGCAATGATTCCGTCAAGCGTGGCATCGTCACGCATGGCGACAGCCACCGCCGCCGCGATTGCGCTTGCGCCGCTGATGGCGACGTTTGTGCCGTGTGTTGGCAGACACGATATTTCCGCGTCGTCAATCGCGCTCATCGGATCGCCCGCGTTGATCAACCCCACAACCGATACGCGCATCGCCGCGCCGTTGGTATCGCCCATGCGCCCTGCCACCCGTGGATCAGCGCCCGCCCGAAGTGCCAATACCCCGCGCCGCGTGCTGGGACCGACATACCGCGATTGATCGCCACCGGTGCGGTCATACCAATTGATAATCGCTTTCACTGTTGCCTCGAGCGTCACGCCGCCCGCCGCGATGTATTCCTGCGCCAGCGAAAAGGCTTGCTCGCTGTCGTCCGTGATGCGCGCGGCAGGTAAACCCGTGTGGACTTCGTGATCATCCGGCGCGGGCAAAAATGTCTCAATCCAGCCGAACTTGTTCCATGTTTGCTGTGGCTCAAAATATGCGGGCATTCCCCACGCATCGCCCAATGCTTGACCGTATAAGCCACCAAGAATCTTTGACTTCAAACGTCTGACATGCTTCAAATGCGCCAACGAATCGCTCCCATATGTGATAAAGATCATGCACGCCTTCGTTAGCGCACATAATGTTGTGACGAACCATATGAGGTTAATCTAACGCAAAATTACGCAATCTGCTAAAGGCGTGGATACATTTGGTCTCTTAATGCTTCAGCCTGCCGGAGTCGGCTGCATCGGTGTATTCGTTGGCGGGGGGATGAAGATAAATGGCGTTGGGGTAGGAGGCTCGGTTGGAATGACCAACGGAGAATTCCTTGCTTCGCTGGGCGATGGCGATGCCAGACCCGCCGTTTCGTTCGATGCGTAGTCGCGCAAACATGCCGCTGCGGGTTCGCTGGCAGTCGCATCCAGCGTGAACACATTTCGATAACGATCCACTTCAATCGGCGAGAGCGGTTCTGCTCGTGACGAAAATGCTTGACTGGTGATGAGTAACACTTGTTCACCGCTCATCAGCGTGATAGGCGTACTCAGCGGATCAGGCAGATTGAGCGCGCAGTTGCCCGCGAAACACGTGAACAACAGCAAGTCCGGCTGTAAATAGCGCGCCGACATACAAGCGGGCGCATCAGAATCACCTTGCGCTGTCAGAGTGATTCCGGCTTGTGTACCTTCCCCCGCGAGAATCATCTCTACACCATCCGTGTAGCCACCGGTCCAAATAAATACATCGCCCGCGTTCGCCATCGCCACCGTGAATCCGGTTTCGCTTACGCTGCCCATTTGCACAGCCGTGTTCGGTTGCAAAAACACCAGCGCATCTGCCGTGCTTCCTAATGTACTTAAAAACATCCGCTTGTGAATGTCGGCATCTGTTTGCACGAGATCGCCTTGACTCAAGATGACGAGTTCATCGCTTTCTGGGCTGTGGATATACCAGCCCCCCACCACGCGCGGATCAAGCCCTGTGATCGGCAGATTCACGCTCGTTGGGGCGATTGTCACGGTGCTTGTGGCTGTTCGCGTGGGCGTGCGTGTCCGAGTCGGCGTAGGCGTGTTCGTCGGCGTGCTTGTTGATGTGCGAGTCGCGCTTGGCGCGGCTGACGGTTCATCCGTGGCGGTTCTCGTCGGCGTAATCGTCGCCGTTCGCGTGGGCGTGTCCACCGGAGTATCAGTCGCGCCCGTGCTGGTCGCACCGCTTGATTCGGTATCTGTTGGTGCGAGGGCTGTTGTTCGTGTCGCTCGTGGGGAAGGTTCGCCGGTAGATGTTTCTCTCGTTGGCGCGACAGTCGTTTCTACCGCTTCGGTGATTGCTTCGCTGGGGATGGGGGTCTCAAACGGCGCAAATGTTGCCGCGGCATTCGTCCGTTCCATCGCGATAATGATCGCTGTGCTCGAACCGGATATATCAAGTTCCGGCGTGGCTTCGCTGCTGACGTTCGTCAGTGAAGGCAGCGCTGCCGCTGCCACCACGATAATCACCACCGCCATTAGCACTGCCATCACGCCAATCAACCACCCGCGCCCACCGCGCCGCCGCGCGCCCGCCGCCGCGATTACATCAATTTCGCTTGTGTCGCGTCCCGTGCCAGCGCGCCGCGTTCCCGTTCCCGGTGACTGAATCACCGCTACAGGAATCGCGCTCCGCTTCGACGGATCAAGTGCCTTTTGCTGCCGGATCGCGCTCAACGCAATCGCTTTGGCTGCGTGTCTGCCTGCTTGATTGTCCAGCGCCTCGATAATGTCGGCATCGGGGACAAGCTGACCGCTATCGCCAAACCGCTGCATCGACGGGGAGATCACAGCGATGCCATCTCCTGCTTGCAGCGTGTAGCCGAGCGCCCCACGTTCTTGCGCGGCTTCCCATGTCATCGCGGAACCATAGAACCCCATGTCCACGACGACGTGTTGTTGAGGCGATTCGCCAATTGGCGGCGCGGTATTTTCTTGTGTGAGAGTCATCAACCCATGTTCAGGGCTGTACAGGTAAATGCATGTGTTGCCAACGTTGCCGATATACAGCGTGTTGTCGATCACGAGCGCCAGCGCGAGAGCGCAGGTCTGCTTTACACCGATGATGCTGCTCTGCTGTCGCACCAAACGATTGGCGTTATTGAACGCATCTTGAATCAACTGCCGCGCATCCGCCGTGGTGGATTTACGCAGCGAATCGACTGCTCCGCGCACCGCGATAGTCGCAGGGGACGCGCTGGAACTTTCGCCGCCGTGAAGTGTTTGCGCGGCAAGGGCAACCGTGAGCGATACACCGCCTGCGCTAACAAAATCGGCTGTGTACACAGCCGAATTATTATGCGGCGCGCCGCCCGGCGCTATCGTGTATTCGCCAACAATTGGTTTTGGCATCATTCCCCTCTTTGCGCGTATTGAACTATACGTGAGGAGAACCATTTTTTCCAGTGTTTTAACGCTTTCTTTCACCTACACAAAAAAAGAGGCTGGCATCTGCCAACCTCTCGTATCATCCTTAACGCTTCAAAGCGAGCCTACGCCGCCGCGGTTTTACGTCGTTCTGGGACGACCAAACGCCACCCGCCAAGCACGAACCAAATCACCGCGCTAACCAACACGCCGCGCACGACTGCGCCCCCTACATCGAAATACAGCGCGAACAACATCGTCGAATATGTACCTAACGAAATCACAGCGGCGACCAGACTCAGCCAATGCTGCTCCCCAATCCGCTGCACACGCGCGATGAACGGAAAATTCACGGCGATCAAGAGAATCGATACGACTAACAAGGCGAACCCAATCGGTGTCGCGCTCGCGCCGCCAAATCCATCCGGCGCGGCGATGATGCTCACCGCCACGATGATCCCGATCACCGCGATCATTGCCAGAAGCACATGCACACCACTTAACTGCTGGATCGCCCGCCAGTACGATGCATTGAAATGTTCGCCTTCGACGGCGCGTAGGGCGCGCACGCGCAGAATTTGCCGCGTTTGCAGCGCATAAATCACCAGCGCCAGCACCACTGCTACAAACGGCACCATCTGCGGAAGCTGTGACGGGATTTGCAGTGATCCGATGCGCGTCGAAAGCGCTTCGAAAAACCCGAAGATCAATGAAGCTGCGCCCGTGCCAACCGGGTTATTGCCGCCAAGCAGGGGAGTCGCCAGCGCGATATACCCGCGTCCGCTGGTCATATCGCGTTGGAACAACGACAAATACCCCATACTCATGTGGATGCCGCCCAACCCCGCGAACAATCCACTCAATGCCAGCGCTTGATAGCGCACGCGCGTCACACGGATGCCGACGGATGCCGCCGCCGCTGGATTTTCGCCCGATGCGCGCAGATGCATCCCGAACGGCGTGCGGTAGAGAATGTACCATACCACAATCATCGAGATGAACGCGATCCACGTCATCACGCTCTGATTGTCGAAAATTGTGAACACCGTCGCCCCAATCACGGGAATATCGCGAATAAATTCCGGCAGTTGAATGAACGGCATTTGATAGCTTGCCAGCGAACCGCTGTCACCACGATTGCCCGTTAGCTCGAACAAGATCGCCACTGTCGCTGCCGATCCCAGTACGTTAAGTGCCACGCCTGCAAGAATGTTGTCGCCCTTGAAGCGCAGATGGAACAAACCGAGCAGCAGCGACATCAACACAGCGATGCCGCACCCCGAAAGTAAGCCAATCCATGGTCCCCAAATCGGGGCTATTTCCGGTCCCAACACGGATGTCGAATACGCGCTCACCACCGCGCCTGTGAAGGCGGATGCAAGCATCATCCCTTCCAGCCCAATGTTAATTACCCCTGCGCGTTCGCTGATGAGCGCGCCAAGTGATGGCAGTAAAATCGGTGTGGTCACGCGCAAAATGGCGGCGAGAAAAAGTGCGCTAAAGATGCTGTCGCGTACTTGTTCAAACATTTGACTTTTCCTCTTTCGCAGCCTCAACGATCAAGCGCGGCGATTCCATCGTGGTGCTAGGTGCCGTCGGTTCAGTCGGCACGGCGCGTGTGCGGCGAGCTTGCAGGAACGCCAGCAGACCTTCCGCCGTTATCAGCAGAATGATCACTGCTTGAATGATACGCACGACTTCAAAGCTGATATTTGCGTCACGTTCCATGAATTGTGCGCCCGCCCGCAAATAAGCGTATAACAGCCCTGTGAACGGGATCACCAGCGGGTTATTGCGCGCTAGCAGCGCCACGACCACGCCTTCAAACGCTAACCCCAACGAAATGTTTAGGATCAACATCCTGTGTATACCCATCGCCAAATGTGCGCCGCCCAACCCCGCGACAATCCCGCTGACTGCCATCGCCAGCATAATCGTGCGCCGCGTGTTGATGCCGCCGTAATTGGCAAACTTGAGGTTATTGCCGACAGTGCGAATCTCGTAGCCCAACGGCGTGCGCGTGATTAGCAGCCATACCGCAATCACGGCGATAATCACGAAGAACACCGCAATTGTTACTTGTGTGCCGTTGACGATCACAGGCAAATTGCCCACCGCCGGAAAATCAGCCGAACGGGTGAAGCCCACATCGGGCGGTTGTAATTGGAATGTCAGTACCAGTTCGTAAAACTGCACCGCCACCGCATTCAGCATCAACGTCGATACTAATTCGTTCGCGTTTAAATACGCTTTTAGCACACCGGGAATCAATCCCCACAAAAAGCCCGCTGTCATTGCCGATAAGATCGCAACCGGTATCAACAGCCATCCGGGAAGTGTACCCCCAGCCAGCACCACCAACCCGCTGATTAACGCGCCAAAATACAACTGCCCTTCCGCGCCCAAACTGAACTGCCGCGCACGGAACACAATCGCAATCGCCAGCCCAACGAGAATCAAGGTTAGCGCGTCTTGAATCCACACTGCCCAACGGTTTACACGCCCAATCGAGCCGAGCAGAAAGGCATTATAGGCGTTGCTTGTCGCATCGAATGCTTCGCGCAGTACCGTCCCAACTGGAATCGCCTCCGGCACAGTGCGAATGCTGTATACGCCGTCGGTAGGCAGCGTGAAGTTCTCGATGACCGCGTCATTGACGGTGCGTAAATCCTGTTCTTCATAGGTGACGAGTTGTTCTTCAGTCGCGCTTGTCGCTTCTTCAATCGTCGTGCCATCCGGCGCGATCAACGCGGTTTGCAAATTCACTTCACTGCGACGGCTGGCTGCATACGCTAGAATCGTCACGACATCGCCCGCGCGCCCTTCAAACGTATACACTGCTTCAGTTACGGGAGCGCGCACATTGGGTTCGTTGAAGTCATCGCCCCGCTGCCGTCCATATTCGAGATCAACCGCGTCGTTTTCTATCGGCTCGGCATCCGACAGCACCGCTACGCGAAATTCCCCGCGAATCAGGCGGTTTGCGGTGTCGAGATTGAACACGAATGTCATCGCAAAGCCGAAGAGCAGCGCGAGAATGACCGTGATTGTCACACGCAGAGCAGCCGTTCGCATTTCAAGGATGAATAATGCTACGCTCACGCCTACCAACACATTCACCAACAGCACGTTTTGGAAATCCGGCTGTGCGCTCATGTTGGCGATCCACGCATCAAGCGAAAGCGCCTCTGCCGAGCCGCCATAGATGCGGTAGCTGATAAAAAACGTCATCGCCGCCCCGATGATTGCCGCGAGTGCCAGCACCAAAAGGCGGTTGTTGGCGGCGCTGCGCGCATTCCGGTTTTGTGCGCTCATCGCATCGCCTCCAGCTCATCATGCGGCTGTGTCGCCGCGCCAAGCATATACAAGCCAAGTTTTTCTTCAGTCAAGTCGGGGGTGTTTTCAAAAATGGCTGTGATTTCGCCGTTGTACATCACGATGATCTTGTCCGACAGTTTCATGACTTCTTGTAAGTCGGCGCTCACTAGCAAAATTGCCAATCCCGCCGTGCGTTGGTCTACCAATCGCTGATGGATGAATTCAATTGCGCCAATATCTACGCCGCGCGTTGGCTGCGCTGCAATCAATAATCGCGGGGATGATGAAAACTCACGAGCGACGATCACTTTTTGCATGTTCCCGCCGGAAAGCGATCCCACTGGCGCATCGCCGCCTGCCGCGACAATGCCAAATGTCTGGATGAGTTCTTCACCGTTGCGGCGAATTTGATTTAGGTTCAGCAGGCTGCCCTGCAAAAACGGTTTTCGATAGTAGCGGTCAACAATCAAGTTGTCCGCGATGCTGCTGTCACGCGCTACACCGTTTGTCAAACGGTCTTCGGGAATATGCGCCACCCGCGCTTCACGCATCGCCCGCGCCCCATGTCCGTTGACTTGTTTGCCATCAACAAAGATTTCGCCGGTTGTCGCGTTCCGCAGTCCTGTCAGTACTTCAACCAGCTCCGTTTGCCCGTTTCCTTCCACGCCGGCGATTCCTACGATTTCGCCTTCGCGCACGTTGAACGTGACATGCTTGACGACTGCGCGCCCGCCTTCATTCGTATAAGTCAAATTCTTGACTTCCAAGACGGGTTTTCCCGGTTTCACTGGCGGCTTATCCACCACCATGAACACTTCGCGCCCAACCATCATGCGCGCCAATTCGGGAATGCTCGTTTGCATCGTGTTCACCGTGCCCACCACCCGCGCGTCACGCATCACCGTCACCCGGTCACTGATCTCCATCACTTCGCGCAGTTTGTGCGTGATGAAAATCACTGTCTTGCCCTGTTCAACCAAATTGCGAACCGCCGCGAATAGGTCGGTGGTTTCTTTCGGGGTTAGCACTGCTGTCGGCTCATCCAAAATCAAGATTTGCGCGCCGCGATACAGCGCCTTCAGGATTTCCACGCGCTGCCGCATCCCTACCGGGACGAGTTCCACCCGCGCTGTAGGGTCAACGTGGAGCCCATATGCCTTGGAGAGTTCGAGTGTGTCTTGGATCGCTTTTTTGCGGTCAAGTGCCACACCGTTGACGCTTTCGCGCCCCAAGGCGATGTTTTCGGCAATTGTGAACGAATCCACCAGCATGAAGTTCTGATGAACCATGCCGATGCCCAGATCGATTGCCTTCTGCGGGTTATCGATCACGACGGGCTGGTTGTTCAGCAAAATTTCGCCTTCAGTCGGATGCTCTAGCCCGTAGAGAATCTTCATCAAGGTCGATTTCCCCGCGCCGTTTTCGCCCACAATCGCGTGAATTTCGCCCTTCTCAACCGACAAATTCACCTGATTGTTTGCGACAACTCCGTTCGGGTAAACCTTAACGATTTGTCGCGCCTGTAGAAGGGTCATATTTCACGACCTTTGTGCTTCGATGGAAAAAAGATTGAACCTATCTAGCATAAGGGCGGGGGCAGTGGGGGATTCCCACACTTGCCCTCGCCCCTACGGTGCGTACTAATTTACTCGGTCAACTGTTGACATGCCAACAGTTGATGACACGGTTTTTACATGCCTTCCATCGCCGCTGCCACATCGAAGTCGGTTTCTGGCATCGCATCGCAACCTTGACCAACTACTGCTGCGCCTTCCGCCGCGAACACCGTGCCAACAGTTATGTCGCCCGCTGTCACCGCTTCCGTCACCGCCGCGATCAAGTTTTGCACTTCTTCCGGTGTCGCTTCAGTGTAAATGTCATTGATCGCCAAGCCCACGCCGCCTTCAGCAATACCGAGAACTTCTGCTGTCCCAAGCGGCAGTTCGCCCGCGAGATACAGTTCCACCGCGCGGTACAGCGAATTATCGACATTCTTCATCATGCTGGTGAGGATGCGCTCAGCTTGTTCGGGGTCGGTGTCCATGATGATCGTCGCTTGGTCGCTATCCACGCCAATCGCGTAACGTCCCTGTTCTTCCGCCGCTTCAAACACACCAACACCCGTGCCGCCCGCAATCTGGAACACAATGTCCGCGCCCTGTTCGTACATCGCCAGCGCGATTTCTTTGCCCGTCGCCGGGTCATTCCAACCGCCCGCATATTGCACGATCACTTGGCTGTCCGGGCTGACAAGACACGCGCCTTGTTCGTAACCAACGATGAAGTCATTGATCACAGGGATGTCCTGCCCGCCGATTGCGCCCAACACAATACCATCGGTGTAGCCTTCGCCTTCCATCGACGACATCGCCGCCGCATACACACCAGCAAGGAACGAGCCTTCGTTCTGCGCGTACAGCACCGAATACACGTTGGTGCAGCCTTCAACGCACAGCCCATCATTGGCAGGGTCCTCGTCGGTCTGTGCCCCATAGTTGACCGGCGCATCGTAGGTGATGAACACCTTGTCCGGGTATAGGTGCGCCCGCGCTCCCAAGAAGTCAACCATCTGGAAGGTGCCCGCGATCAACAGATCATACGACTCGGTATCACTCATCGCGTCATCCAAGCCGCTTTCCCAGTTCGCCGGGTCAATACCCAGTTCAATCGTGTTGACTTCAATGTCGAAATCATCAAGCGCGCGATCCATCCCGCGCTGTGCGCTGTCAAAGAACGATTTGTCACCAAGAACACCATTAATCACCAACGTGATACGCAGCGGGGCATCCTGCGCGGTCACGCTTACCGCCAGCAGCATCATTGCTGCCACAGCTACGAGAACCAACAAAATTTTCGAGCGTGTCATTGTGGAGGCTTCTCCTTGTCTCAAAGCACTGCCAAGATTATGGGAAGTTCATGCCGCAATTGCAAGCACAATACCCGCCTTACATCACGGCATACAGATAATAACATTCTACTCCCCTTGCTGGCGAAGGGTTTGGTGAGACTTGCCCAAGACTCGTTTGCCTTTTTGTGTGTATCCGTTAGAGTTATCCCCCAATTGAACTCGGATTCAGCGGAATCAGCGTTCTACGAACCCCGCTGACTTGTCAAACGAATGTGAAACCTTCATGCGATTGATGATTGATACCGACGCGGGCATGGATGATGCCATCGCGCTCATGATGGTGTTGGCGCATCCCGGTGTAACCGTTGAAGCGATTACCACTTCGATGGGCAACATTGACGTAGATTCAGTGGTCCAAAACGTGCTTAGCACACTCGCCGTCATGGATGTGAAGCACTACATCCCAGTGTATCGCGGCGCGGAACGTCCACTCATTTCGTTGTGGCGGCACGAAACGGCTGACATTCACGGGCGCGATGGCTTGGGCGACTTGCCGAATCGCCCCAAACCGCGCCAGCAGGTCGAACCCGGTCACGCTGTCAATGCCATGATCAAGCTCGCCAACAGTTACCCCGGCGAATTGACCATCCTCGCGCTCGCCCCCATGACCAATCTCGCGTTAGCCACACGCATCGATCCCACTTTCCCATCCAAGATCAAACACTTGGTCTTTATGGGCGGCGCGATTCACGGACACGGCAACACAGAGGTCATTCCGGCGGAATTTAACGCCTATGCCGATCCCGAAGCCTTGCACATCGTTCTTGAAGCCTTCCCCAACGCAGTCATGGTATCGTGGGAAACCACCATCCAGCACGCTGTCCCGTGGGCGGATTTTGACCGTCTAGGCGCGTTGAACCGCACACCTCGCGCCAAGTTCTTTCACGGCATTACGTCGTTTTGGTCGCAGCGTTCCCGCCAAATACCCGGAGTCCCCGGCTTCCTCATGCCCGATCCTTTGGCGGCGGCGGTGCTGCTCGATCCCGGAATCATCCGCGATATTCGCCCGCATTACATCGCGGTTGAACTCCACGGCGGACTCACACGCGGGCAAACCGTCGTCGATGTCTTGGGCATGACTCGCAAAGAACCCAATGTGCAGGTGCTTTACGAGATCGATCAGTCCGCTTTCTACGCATGGCTTGAACGCCTTTTAAGCTAACCAACAAATCCAATCTGTACGGGCGCATCGCGATGCGCCCGTTATCCCATTTCAACCCATTACACAGGTTCAACCCAATACACCCCCCATTGACCTTCGCCCGTCCACCCGGTTACGCCGTTGATTTCCACCCGCCAATACGGAATTCCCATATGGCATGACGGACCTTCAATCACCCGGAACACTTCACCCGCGTAGATATACCCAATCCGCTGGCTGTACACATTCGCTTCGCGCCGTAAAGAGTTCGGCAAACCGGGCATCACGCGACCATACCCGCCCGCCTGCAACCGCGGCGGAGCGCCGCTGTTACACTGCGATACGCCGCCATCATATGGCAGCGCCCAGCGAACACCGCCGCTGCTTTCGCCCGTCCAGCCTTCTAAGCCGTTATAAACTACATGCACCCACATAATTCCCTGACTGCACACGGGCTGAGTCGTGCGAATCACCGAGAAAATCCCACCCGCCGGAATATACCCGCGAATCACGCTCCCCGTTCCCCGAAATGGCTGTGACCGGATTACGTTCGGCAGTCCCGGAGTCACCACGCCAGCGTTGTAGTTGATCAACTGCGACCCCATGCAAGCGGGTTCAGGCGGCGGCGGTGTTGGCGGAATATTACTTATCGGCTCCGTCCAATATGCGCCCCACACTTCTGCTTCCGGTGTCCAGCCAATTTGTACGCCATACCGGACATTCCACCACAGCCGCCCGTTGTAACACGCAGGCAGAACCCCCGCCAGCACATCAAACACCGCGCCGCCGGGAATTTCACCGATGATCACACTTCCCGGCTGTTGACCCGGCGCGCTGCGTAGAATATTCGGCAGTCCCGGAGTCACTCGCCCTTGCTGACCGGGAATCAATCGCGGCGCGGGTGCACCCACGCATGTCGATGCAATCGCGCTGATCTGCGCCGCTTGTGCCGCCACATCTTGCTCAACCGGATTCACTATAGGCGCGGCGGAAGCGATCCCCGTCGCCAGTAAACTCATAACGATAACTGTCAGCATCAAACATGCTGCGCCGCCGAATTTCAAAAAATGTCCCTTCATGATTTTGCCATCCCCTTGTGGAACGTGCTCAATGTCGCCTGTTGACTCCACATCGATGCGGAGTCACCCAGAATCCACGATGGTTCTTTGAGCGTCTTTGTTCCAAAACTGTCATCAGCGTAGGGATTGCGTAGGGCATCCGTAGAAAATCGCCATTTTCTGATCGTTATTTAATTTGCAATTTCTCAGTTTTGATATATTTATTAATGGCACGGTGAATTTCCACGTACTTAAGTATGGTGTCCATGACCGACTTTCCGGCATTACTGCGCGAACTGACCGCGATTCCGGGCATTTCCGGGCATGAAGGCGCGATTGCTCGTCACATGGCGGATCGCCTGCGTGCCTTTACACCCGACATTCATATCGACCCTATTGACAATGTATTCGCCCGTTTCGGCGGCACAAGCGGTAAAACTGTTGCTGTGCTGGCCCATCTCGATACTGTCGGCATGATGGTCAAAAAGATTAACCCGGATGGCACGTTGGGCGTGGTGCGAATCGGCGGCATTAACCTCAAAGCCGCGCCGGGTACCCACGTCGTCGTCGGAGATGGCGAACGGCGCATACCGGGCATCGTCGGCGTGCGTTCGGCGCATTTGGCACAGCCCGGTGATGAAGCCGCTCGCACCGATGCCGATCTCTACATTGACGTTGGTGGCAAGGTAGATGGCATCGAAATCACCACGCCGATCCACTATGCCCACAACGAAGTGCGTTTGGCGAACGGATTCTACAGCGCCCCTTATCTCGATGATCGTGCCGGCTGTGCCCTCTTAATTGCCCTTGCCGAATACCTGAAATCCAATCCATCAGAACATTCGGTGTATTTGATCGGTGTGGTGCAGGAAGAAACAACCGCCGTCGGAATTACCCACCTGTTAAGCGTCATTCGTCCCCACGCCGCGCTTTTTGTCGATGGCTCGGTTAGCTACGACACGCCCGATACGCGCGGACGTGGCGAGACGGCGCTTGGGGCAGGGGTAGTGCTGTCGGCATTTTTGTATATTAGCGGCATTGGGGGATGGCACGCGCATCGCGGCTTGCGTAACCGTTTGAAAACGCTCTCGCGTCAGCTCGCTATCCCGTTTCAGCAAGACGCGGTACACGGCTTGATGGCGGATTCGCGGGCCGCCGTTCCATTGGCGATTCCCAGCGCTGTACTCGGCATTCCCATGCGCGGCAAACATGCCCCGCTCGAAACCCTACATCTTGACGACCTGAACGCAGCGCTGCGGTTGCTCGAAGCGTATATTTCTCAACCTGAAATCTTTTAATGGGGCGATATGACAATCAACCCGTTTGATCTGATTGTTGGACGTTTTCCTAGTTTGCTGACCGATCCTTTTTCCTCTGAACAGCTTTGGAACGCTCTTTCCCTGCTTATGGGAGCAAATGCCCCATCGGGCGGCGCATTTCTCCCGGGCGGCATCGCGGACGAAATCGGCGCGATTGCCCGTGAATGGGGATTGGAACGCCATTTCATCCGCCGCATCGGTTCAACAGGCAACGCGGGCATGTGGATCGGTGCGGACAAAGCGCAGCCGGACGTGATCCTGTTCGCTCACATGGATCGCCCCACATTTGGACTCAAATCCGTCGATACGGGCGAAGTCTATCCCATGTGCGCCATCCGCTTACCCGCCGAAGGTTATTTTTGCGCCGCCAAGTCTGTCCGCTTCCAAAGCGGCAGGTTGATGACCGCTTCGCTTGGCGAATTTTCTGCCGAAAAAGGCACGATGATCTACAAAGCCCATGCGGGCGATTTGCGCTGGTACGATCATGTCATGTTCGACAGCGATCCTCGTTTGCGCGATGGCGTAGTTACAGGTACAGGCTTGGATAACGCGCTCGGCGTAGTCACGGGCTTAGCCGCTGCCGCCGCGCTTCTGCCCCTGCAAGACGCGCTTGTGTCTGCGGATCGCCGTGTGCTGATCGTATTCACCGATGGCGAAGAAGGGATTCCTGATGCCTTTTTCGGGCACGGCGCATCCATGTTCACACACGCTGTTCCGCAGCCTGTCATCGGGTGCATCATCGCGGACGCGCAGACCGCTGGGGCAGGGGTGCCGCCGCAGTTGGGGTTAGGCGCGTCGCATGGCGTAGTCAGCGGGTGGAGCAAAGGATCAGTCGCTATTCCCAACGCCGTTGCTCTCGCCGCCGATCTCGCCGCTGCCGCCAACGCTCACCGCCGCTTTACCGTCCAAATGAACAAAAGCTATCTTTCCCGCAGCGATGATATGGTCTTGGGGCGGTGGGCGCACATCTTGGGCATGATTGGCGTGCCGATGCTCCATCCACATACCGTCAACGAAACCGCGCGTTTGGAAGACCTCGCGCGCACCTGTCAATGGTTAGCCATCTTTACCGCTGCATCATGCGGTGTCATGCCCGAAATCAATTCTGCATACGCGCTAATATAACCGCTGTCTAGCTGCAAAACGCTGCAACAAACCGTCATCAAACCACAATTTACTGCAAGAAACCGTCACCAAACCGCTTTAAACCGAAACTAAACGATATTGCGGTGATGTTATTGTCTACTCTCAAAAATCTCCTTCATAGGCACTCCGAGATGGGATCATAACCGTTCTCTACGCCTTCACGGTTCAACACTTTTACAAGGCTGGGAGGGACGCGCAACGGCGCGTCCTATATGCGCCAAGTTAAGGAATAAATTCCTGCAATCACCCTGCAAATCGGCGGGTTTGCTCCCCTCTCCGCCAGCGGAGAGGGGGCGGGGGTGAGGGCAAAACATAAATTTACACACAAACTCGCTTAACTTGGTACACATGGGACGCGCCGTTAGGCTTGTCCGTAGTTGTTACTTTCCGTGCTCGAACCCACTTTCACGCAAACGTGCCGATTGCAGGGGCACGGCGTGCCGTGCCCGCCACAGAAAATCTTCAATACGTCCCATGACAACCCACCCCCTATTCGCCACCATCACTAGTTGATATTGCCCAATCCTTTTCCCTTATTCGCCAAATCTAGCTTGTGTATTTAGAGCATATGTTCTTGTAATATTCATCCTTCCTCAACGCTTAGGCGTAAAAACTCGGACATCAAAGGACATGGACGACAATTCTTCGTCATCATATCAATGCGCCCCATCCCCCACCACCCGGTGTCTCGATGATCACCCGATCCCCCGCTTGCAGCATCCCCGTCCACTTTCCGCCAATCACCTGCTCCCCTTCCCGTGTGATGATCCGGTTTCTCCCTCGCTGCCCCGCTTTTCCCCCTGCCAAGCCGTAGGGCGCGTTGTTCCGTCGCTCACTATTGAGGGTCACTGTCGCCGGCGCAAGCAGCGTATACGCCCGCACAATCCCTTCCCCGCCGCGATGCGCCCCATCCCCGCCGCTTCCCTCTCTCAAGTGATACGCATCCACGCGCAGCGGCATCGAATATTCTAAGGCTTCAATCGGGGTATTCCGCGTGTTTGTCATGTGGCTATGTCGCCCATTCATCCCATCGCCTTCGGGTGATGCCCCGTGTCCCCCCGCGATGGTCTCGTAGTACACCCACTGTCGCCCATCCAGCACCCCACCAATGGTGATGTTGTTCATCGTCCCCTGACTTGCCGCCGGAATGCGATCCGGCACGGCAAGCGACAGCGCCCCAAGCACCGCATCAACCACGCGCGTGCTGGTTTCCGTGTTCCCCACCGCCACCGCCGCCGGAAAGCGCGGATTGAGCAGTGTCCCTTCTCGCGTAACCACGCGAACAGGCTTAAAGCAGCCGTCATTCACGGGCAAGTCCTCATCCGCCAGCAGGCGCACACAGTACCACGCCGCCGAACGCACAATCGCTTCGACAGCGTTCAAGTTTCCCCCCACTTGTAGCGCGCTCTCGCTGAAGTCAATCTCCATGCGCGAACCGTCTACCGTCACCTGCACGCGGATCGGGATCGTGTATTCCCGCTGACCATCCCCCTCAAGCGCATCCTCAAAGCGATACACGCCATCGGGTATCCCTGCGATCACAGTTTCGGTCATGCGCCGTGAGTAGTCGAGCAGCGCGGCGGCGTGCGCGCTCGTTCTCTCCAGCCCATGCGCTTCGATGATCGCGTGCAAGCGACTTTCACCCATGCGCTGTGCTGCCAACTGCGCTTGTAGATCGCCCAAGCGTTCTTGCGGCGCGCGGCTGTTCGCTGTGATGAGCGTCAGCACCGCTTGGTTGAGCTTACCGCCTTCAATCAAGCGCACGGGCGGGATGATCAACCCCTCTTGATACAGTTCTGTGCTTAACGGGAGCGACCCCGGCGACATGCCACCCACATCGGCGTGATGCGCGCGGCTGGCAGCGAAGAAGCGTACCACGCCATCCACGAACACAGGCGACACCATCGTAATGTCGGGCAGGTGCGTTCCCCCGTAGTAGGGATCATTGACCAGTACTACATCCCCCGCTTGAAACGACTCGAATGCTCGCACCGCGGCTTCAACCGATGCGGGCATACTCCCCAGATGCACGGGGATGTGCGCCGCTTGCGCGATCATGCGCGCTTCTGCGTCAAAGATCGCGCAGCTAAAATCTAGTCGTTCGCGGATGTTCGGGCTGAAGGCGCTCCGCTGAAGCGTCACGCCCATCGCTTCTGCTGCCCCTTCAAACAGCGATCTAAACACAGCAAGCGAAATCGCATCGATCATGACTGTGCCCCACTCTCCAAGACCAAGTTGCGATACCCGTCCACATACGCCCGCCATCCCGCCGGAATGTACACCGTGCTGTCGAGTTGAAACACCAGCGCTGCGCCCCTAAAACGCGCTCCAGGGTGCAGCCGATCACGTTTGTACAGTGTTAACGGTTCACCCTGCGCGCTTTTCACCCCAATCACCGCATCCGATCCGTCGTTCGGCGTGATGGATTCAGCGTGTAGGATCGGTTTCTCCACGTCGCCAATCCCTGCTGCCCGCACATTGACGATTTCGACAGTTCGCCCTTTCAGCGAATGACCGTATGCCCGTTCATGTGCCGTGTGAAAGACTTCATCCAGCCGTGCATCGAGCGCAAACGGGATGGTCAGTTCATACGCTTGCCCCGCGTATCGCGCATCGACTAATGCCGTGAACCGCTGGCGATCAGGTGGAATCCCATCCGCTGTCAGTTGATCTTTGCACTGCGTCATCAACCCGCGTATCTGCTCGGTTAGCTTCGGCATTAGGTCAGTCGAATATGGCGCAAGCACCGTCTGACTGTGTTCGATCTGCACGTCTGCGACGAGCAAGCCGAAAGCACACAGCACCCCCGGCGTATGCGGAATCAACACGCGCGGGATGCGGAGAGTCGCCGCGACTTCGCACGCATGTAGTGGACCCGCTCCACCAAATGCCACCAATGTAAAGTCTGCCGGATCGTACCCGCGCGACACCGATACTCGCCGCACTGCCCGTTCGATATTGGCATTCGCCAGCGCGACTACGCCAAGCGCCGCCGCGTCTACGCTTATATCTAACGCCGCCGCGAACGATGTGAAGACTTCACGCGCCCGCGCAAAATCAAGCGACATTCGCCCGCCGAGAAAGTGATCCGCATCCAAGCGACCAAGCATGGCGTTGGCATCACTCACAGTAATGTGAACACCGCCCCGCCCGTACACGATAGGACCGGGCATCGCTCCCGCGCTTTCGGGACCCACTTGAAGCACTCCGCCGCTGTCGATGCGCGCGATGGATCCGCCGCCCGCGCCCACTGTCTCAATGTCGATCACACGGGTTCGCAGCGGCAGCCCGTCGATTTCGCTGTCGGCGCGGCGGATGGGTTCACCGGGGCAGAGCGCCACATCTGTCGATGTGCCGCCCATATCCAGCGTGATGATGCGGTCATAACCTGCCAGCTTGGCGATGTGAAACGCACCGATCACGCCTGCTGCGGGTCCACTTAATGCGGTCAACACCGCTTTGCGCCGCGCTTGTCCCGCGCTGATCACGCCGCCGTCCGATTTCATCACGCGCAGCGGTACAGGCAGCGCTGCTTCCAATGCGCTGAGATAGCGATCCATCACCGGGCGCACATAGGCTTCCAACGCGGCGGTGCTGGCGCGTTCATACTCGCGGAACTCCGGCAGCACGTCCGACGACAAGATGATTTGCGACTCCGCGTATCCACGCGCCATCAAGTAATCGCGTACCGCGCGCTCATGCATGGGATTGAGATAGCTGTAGAGCAGACACACAGCGACAGCATCATAGCCGCGTGAGAGTTCCAGTGAGGTGAGGTCAATTGGGGTGATCACTTCCCCTGTGTGATCGAGCCGTTCGCGTACTTCATAACAGTCCGCGCGGGCGATCAACGGCGCGGGCAGCGTGGGATGAAGCGCGTATAACTGTGGGCGGTTCTGCCGACCAATCGCCAGCACATCGCGAAATCCTTGGGTGGTGATGAGCGCGCATCGCGCCCCTTTGCGCTCCAAGATTGCATTGGTGGCGACGGTTGATCCATGTGCGACCCGTTCCACGCCCGCGAATTTTAGCGCGACAGCTAACAGCCCATCGATCATGGCGTGTGAGGGGTTGGCGGGCGTACTCAAGAGCTTATGGATGTGAATTCCGCCGCGATCACTCATGACGAGATCGGTAAACGTCCCGCCAATATCTACGCCAATATGCATACAACAAAACCTTTGAGGCAAAACGATTAGATTTGGGCGGGGGAATTGCAAAAGCGAACGGGTGGAGATACTGTCTCCACCCGCGTTTATCACTCGCTTATTCTTCCAATGTACTCAAATCGCCTTCGGGCATTCCGGTTGCACGCGCCTTCAATACACGCCGCATGATCTTGCCGCTCCGTGTCTTGGGAAGTACATCGACAAACTCGATTTTCGTCGGCACAGCGATAGGACCGACTGCGTGGCGTATATGCTCTTTGAGCGCATCGCTCAATTCGGCGCTTCCTTTATTCCCCGCGCGCAAGATGCAGTACGCATAAATCACGCTTCCGCGCACTTCATCCGGCACGCCGATTACGGCGGCTTCCGCGACGGCGGGATGGCTCACCAACCCCGATTCGACTTCGGCTGTCCCTAAGCGATAACCGCTCACTTTGATCACGTCGTCGTTGCGTCCGATAATCCAGTAGTAGCCATCTTTATCGCGGCGGGCAGTATCGCCTGTGAGATACCAGCCCTGCGCGGCATATTTGCTCCAATACTGCTTGACATAGCGATCCGGGTCGCCGTACACGGTGCGAAGCATTCCGGGCCATGGCGATTGAATGACCAAGTTGCCATCCGCGCCTGTTTCAACGGGATTGCCGTCATCATCGACAATATCGACTTTGATGCCGGGGAACGGGCGAGTCGCTGAACCGGGCTTCAAGTTGACTGACGGCATCGGGGCGATCATGAAGCCACCTGTTTCCGTTTGCCACCACGTATCCATAATCGGGCAGCGTTCTTTGCCAATCACTTTATGGAACCAGCGCCATGCTTCCGGGTTAATGGGCTCACCGACTGACCCCAACAGACGCAAACTGCTCAAATCATGGCGATTGGGCCACGCATCCCCAAAGCGCATTAAGCCGCGAATGGCGGTTGGCGCGGTATACAGGATCGTGATCGCGTAATCTTCAACCAATTTCCACCAGCGGTTCGGATACGGGAAATTGGGCGCGCCTTCGTACACAAAGCTGGTTGCCCCCAGAATCAACGGCGCGTACACGATATAACTGTGCCCCGTGATCCAGCCGGGGTCAGCAGCACACCACCAGCGATCATCATCGCGTATATCGAACACCATTTGCATCGTCGTAGAGGTGTACACGCTGTAGCCGCCGTGCGTGTGCAGCACGCCTTTCGGCTTGCCTGTCGTCCCGCTGGTATACAGGATAAACAACGGGTCTTCAGCGTCCATGACTTCGGTTTGGCAGTTCGGGCTGGCAATCGGCAGACTCATCAAATCGTGATACCAGTAATCACGTCCCTGCTCCATGTTGATTTCCTGCCCCGTGCGTTTGACCACGATCACGGACTCAACAATCGGGGAACGGCGTACTGCCAAGTCAACCGTTTCTTTCAAGGGGACGATATTGCCGCGCAGCCACGCGCCATCTGACGTAATCAAGACTTTGCTCTGCGCGTCCTCGATGCGGTCAGCAAGCGCCTGTTCGCTGAAGCCGCCGTAAATGACACTGTGAACTGCACCGATTTTGGCGCACGCCAGCATCGCCATGATGAGTTCGGGTGTGCGTCCCATGTATACGGTCACACGGTCACCTTTGCGAACGCCCATGCCTTTTAGCACATTGGCAAACTTGTTGACTTCACGCCACAGCGCATGATAGCTGTAAGTCCGCTTGTCGCCGGGTTCACCTTCCCATATCATGGCGAGTTTGTTCTTGCGCCACGTTTGCACATGGCGGTCAAGCGCGTTGTAGGCGATGTTGATCTTGCCGCCTGTGAACCACTTATAAAAGGGCGCGTTGGTTGCGTCCAGCACTTTTTCCCAAGGCGCAAACCAATCGAGCCGCCCCGCTTGCTTCGCCCAAAACCCTTCGAGATCGGTCACCGCTTCGGCATACACAGCATCGTAATCAGGGACGAAGGCGTTGCGACGAATGTCATCTGATGGTGAATACCATTCCCCGGTAGGCGGCGTAAAAGTCTCTTGCGTCATCGCGCTAATCTCCTGACGAAAACGAATGAAGGTAATCTACGTCTGAATCTCCACACCACAGCTACTAGATTAACGCGCGTATGTGGGGGCGCAACTGATTGCGCCCACCCCGAAATATGATGTCAATTCATTCCCAGTATGTTACGTTTTCAGCAGCGCCGCGTCTTCTTCACGTGCGATTCGCTGACCTTCTTCGATGTTGACGCGCGTGAGCAAATATCCGCCGATGATGAAGAAGGCGATTAAGCTGACAATTGCCGGGCGACTGCTCCCGAAGATTGCCACAGCGACAGCAAACAACAGCGGACCGAGAATCGACGAGAAGCGTTCCATGATGCCGTACAAACCGAAGAACTCACCGCTTTTCGCCGCTGGAGACATGCTTGCGTACAAACTGCGGCTCAAGGCTTGGCTGCCACCTTGAACAATCGCCACCATCCATGCCAAGAACCAAAATTCGACTGTTGAATTGAGGAAAAAGCCCCAAGCCGCAATCACCGAATACACCACTAGTGCAAGGATGATGCTGCGGCGCGTATCGAGCGTGTTCGCAAGACGGGTGAACAGCGGGCGACCCAATACGAGTGCTAGTACCCCGCATACCACCTGCATCCCTGCCAGCAAGCCAATGATTATCGGCAAACTGCTCTGACGTTCTGGCTCTAGGACGCGAAACTGGGCGAGACTGATTACGCTTCCAGTGCTTTCCTCGTTTCGTTCGCCTGTGTTATACAAGTTCAAAATGTATTCGCCCGGTTCTGTCCCCCTGATCTCGAATGTTTCCCCATAGCGGATTGTCTCGCTGTACGTGTCCAATTCCAATGTAATCGGCTCAATCGGTGATGTAAAACCTTCGTACTGCGGGTCGGGCAGGAGTTCAAGACGAAGGATGCCTCCATCGGGTCGAGCTGCATAAGTGATTTCTACTGTTTGCCCGTTGAAAAAGAATTGTGAGGCATTTTCTGGTGTGCTTGTTTCGCTCAGTGATGCATATACAACATCGTCTGCCGTACCTGTGAGCGACGCGCTAACGATCTCATCTATCCAACTGCCGTTTAGGAACAACGGGATTAGGCTTTCTGCTCCTTCAACGGCGCTGAAGCGTTCCGTAACAAGATATGTCCCTTGCCCCACTTCGGTCAGGCTTCCCGCATATGCCGCACGTTCGATCCCGCTGACGTTTTCAGGGAGCACGGCACGTAAACCTAATCCCGCAATCGGCAGCAAAACGAGATTAAACACAATATATGCCAAGAACACTGGGCGGCGCTGTTCCGCTTGTGACGGTAGGCGACCAAAAATCAGTGTGAAAGGGATGCCAACGAACTGTACGAGCAAAAGCGCGAGAATGAGCTCCACACTGCCAAAGCCGAGTTCCGCCCCGTAAATGACCGCCAAGCCGATAATCGTCCCAATCGCATCGTTGTAAATCAAAAAGGCAATCAAATATTTGAAAAGTTCGCCGTAACGCCGAATATCTTTGAAGGTATCACGCAGGCGCTTAAAGCTGGCGCTGATAACGGTTTCGCCACGTTCAAGTTTTTCAGTCGCGGACTGCGGTTCGGGGATGGTGCGAAAGAGGGGAATACTGAACACTGCCCACCAAATTGCCACGCTCACGAACGAGAGGCGCGCGCCCCACTCTGAACCAATAATGAAGATCATGGCGACATTGATCGCCAGCAGAATGCCGCCGCCGATGTAACCCATCGCATAGCCGCGCGCGGAAACACTGTCTTGATCGCCGCGTGTGGCGATATGCGGCAAAAGCGAATCATAGAAGGTATACGCCGCGACAAAGCCGACACGCCCGAACACGAACAGGATGCTGGCGAGAATCCAATCGCCTGTGCCGACGAGAACGAGCAAACCGGTTGCTAATACGCCGATGGTGGTGAACACAGCGAGGAATTTCTTCTTACCACGTGAAATATCAGAGATTGTGCCTAAGATGGGTGCGAGAAAAGCGCTGATGAACAGCGAGAGGCTCAGGTTGAGACTCCAATAGGCAGTGGCAGTGGCTTCGCTGGGGAGCGTTGAACCTGCCACGCTGCTGAAATAGACGGGCAGCACTGCTGCAAGAATGGTTGTGGCGAAGGCGCTGTTCGCCCAGTCATAAAGTGTCCAAGCGCGTATCCGCCGTTGATAAGTGCGATCATCTACTGCATGGGACGCGGCATCGTTTGGTGAAAGACTGGCAGTGGTCATCAGGTATCCCCCCAAGGTGAATTGCGTGCCACAATGCTAACCGAGTGATGTTATTCAGAGGTTAAGTATTACATCAACTGGGCGGTTCATCGCTACAATCGTAGGCGATAAGCGAAACTTGTGGCATTGGAGGTTGCATGATGAAAAAGATTGCCGTCCTCACCAGCGGCGGCGATGCGCCCGGTATGAACGCTGCGATTCGCGCGGTGGTTCGGACGGGGATTTATCATAAGTGCGAAATGTTTGGCGTGCGCGATGGGTACGCGGGACTGATGAGTGGGAAGATCATGCCGATGGGGGTGCGTGAAGTCGGCGGAATTATCCAGCAGGGCGGAACGGTGCTTGGGAGCGCCCGCGCTCCCGAATTCAAAGAGATCGCGGGGCGAGAGAAGGCGCTGGAAAATCTACGCGGGTTAGGGATCGAAGGGCTGATCGTCATTGGTGGGAACGGATCGCAGACGGGGGCAAACGCGCTTGACCAGATGGGATTCCCAACGATTGGCGTTGCCAGCACGATTGACAATGACCTGATCGGCTCGGATATCACGATAGGGGTAGATACGGCGCTCAACATTGCGCTGGAAGCGATTGACCGCTTGAAGGTGACGGCATCGTCGCACCGGCGCGCATTTCTGGTGGAAGTGATGGGGCGTGACTGCGGCTATCTCGCGCTGATGGCGGGGTTAGCGGGCGGCGCGGAAATGGTGATGGTGCCGGAGATTGTTGTTTCGCCGGAGGAAATGGTAAAGCGACTTAAAGCGTCGTATGACCGCGGGAAAACGAACGGGATCGTCGTAGTGGCAGAAGGCGCGAAATATAACACTGAGATGTTGGTGCAGTACTGCCGCGAGCATGAACTGCCGTTTGAAATCCGGGCGACAACGCTTGGGCACGTGCAGCGCGGCGGCGCACCGGGAGCATTTGACCGCAACCTTGCGACGCGCTTGGGCGCGGCGGCAGCCGAAAAGCTGATCAACGGGGAGCATGGGTGCGTCGTCGGGCTGATTCGCAGCGAGATTGCGACGACACCCTATGCACAGGTGGTCGGGCGAACGAAGGGGATCGACCCTGATCTGTTCCGTTTAGCGGAGATGATGGCGCAATAGCTTGCGGACGCAATATATTGCGGGGGCAGTAGTGTGAGAGAAGGCATGTCCGTTGATGTCTGGTTTTGATGAACATCGATGGATGATTACGGGAAGATATGTTGATTCATGTTGATGGAATCGCGGTGTGAATCAACATGTCTTCGCTCACGTGGGGATGCGGATGGTTGACATCATTTTCCGTTGTGACACACATGCGGATTTTGGAGTGAATTGTGTGTCATGGAGGACAACGAACCAAACGGGCGCATCGCGATGCGCCCCTACGAGAGAAACCGATTTTCATAACAGCGAGGCGAATGGGTTGATTAAGTCGGGGGTGGGTGAAGCGCCTTGCCAGCGGCGGCATCGAGATACCAGCGCACAATGCCATTGGTCGGCTGGATGGCTTGAGCGGGCAGTTCGTCGGGGTTTGCTGGATCGTTGAAGATGCGGCGAAGCGCCGGAACTTTATCTTCCCCCGTGACAACGAAGAAGATATTCGCCGCCGCATTGAGCGCCACAGGGGTGAGCGTTACGCGGTCAGGCGTGACGCTTGCGCCTTCGATATGCTGCGCGACCACCCATTTTTCAGTTTCACGGACACCGGATTGACCGGGAAAAAGCGACGCGATGTGCCCGTCCGTGCCGATACCGAGCAGCAGGACATCGAAGCGGGCTTGGCGGGTGTTTGCGCGTTTGCCAAAAAAGTCGCGCAAGACAGCTTCGTAACGCTCGGCGGCTTGCGCGGGTTCGCGTTCGCCTTCGATTCGATACATGTTTGAAATTGGTATTTTGACGCGATTTAACAGCGATTCGCGCGCCATGTGGTAGTTACTGTCGTGATGATCTTTCGGGACGCAGCGTTCATCGCCCCAAAAGACGTGTGTGAAGTTCCAGTTGATCGCTTCAGCGTATTCGCGGGTCGCCAGCATTTCGTAGAGGGGTTTAGGACTTGAACCACCGGAAAGCGCAATCGTGAAACGCCCCCGCGTGGTGATGGCTTTGTCGGCAGCATCGACAATCGCATCCGCGACAGCGTGCGAAAGCGCCAACGTCGTTTGATAAACACGCGCATCAATCGCCATGATTATTTACCCTTCGTGTTCTCCACATTCAGCACGCCAAATGCGACCATCGTCCGCGAGAAGCATGTCCGCTTCTTCCGGTCCCCAACTGCCACGTGGATAAGATGCTAGCGGCGGCGCATTGGGCGATTCCCACCCGCGTAAAATATGGTCAATCAGCTTCCAAGAGAGTTCAATTTCGTCTTCACGGGTGAACAGCGACGGATCGCCCATAATCGCGTCGAGCAGCAGACGTTCATAGGCTTCGGGTAGTTCAATTCCGTCGAACGAGTCTTCATAGTGGAAGGTGAGATCGACGGGATGCATTTTATTGACCGAATCCGGCACTTTTGCTTGCAACTGCAAGTGTACGCCTTCATCAGGTTGAATGCACAGCGATAGAATGTTGGGCGGGAGACGTTCACCGCGCGGCAGATTCATGAACAGGTGCGGCGGGCGGCGAAACTGAATGATGATTTCGCTGGTCTTTTTCGCTAAGGCTTTGCCGCTGCGAAGATAGAACGGCACATCCTGCCAGCGCCAGTTATCAATGTATAGCTTGAAGGCGGCGTAAGTGGGGGTTTGCGAATCGGGGGATACACCTTCGGCTTCGCGGTAGCCGTCATACTGCCCGCGCACTGTGTCGGTGATGGCGATAGGGCGCACCGCGCTTAACAGCTTGACTTTTTCGTTGCGTAAAGCAGTCGCATCAAGCGTTGTTGGAGGCTCCATCGCCACGAGTGTGAGAAGCTGCATGAGGTGATTCTGGAACATATCGCGCAGCACACCGCTGTGATCGTAATAGCCCCCGCGCTGCTCGACATCAACCTGTTCGGCAACGGTGATCTGCACATGATCGATGTAATTGCGATTCCAGAGCGGCTCTAGGATGGCATTGGCGAAGCGGAAAAACAGAATGTTTTGCACCGTTTCTTTGCCGAGATAGTGATCGATTCGGTAGACCTGCTGTTCATGGAAACCGCTGTGGACGACGCGGTTGAGCGCCATCGCCGTGCCTAAATCTGTGCCAAAGGGTTTTTCAACGACGATGCGCCGCCAGCCATCTTCTTCGGTTGCCATGCCGAGCGCGGCAAGGTGGTTGAGTACGGCTTCATAGTAGTTCGGAGCGGTTGCCAAATAGTAGAGGCGGTTGGCGCTTTCGCGTTCAAAATCACACAGGAATTCGTCAAGCGCCTGAAAATCCGCGCGCGTATCGAGATCGCCTTTGCAGTACCACAGGCGGGCGGCGAATTCTTCCCATTTGGCGGCATCGAAACGCGAACCAACGTATTTTTGCACCGCTTCATGCATCAAACGGCGAAAATCATCATGGGTATACGGGCGGCGGGCAAAGCCGACGATTTGTGTATCGGCTGGCAGTCGATTTTTGAGAAAGGCTTTATAAAGCGCGGGAATGAGCTTGCGGCTGGTCAAATCGCCAGACGCGCCAAAAATGACTATCGACGTGGTTGTGCCTGTCATGGTTAGTTTTCACCTTCGCGCTTGACCGCATGACCGCCGAATTGATTTCGCATGGCGGCGAGCAGTTTGGCGGCATAGCTCGATTCTTGCCGGCTGACGAAGCGCATCATGAGTGAGAGGGTGATGATAGGCGCTGGCACATCGAGATCGATGGCTTCGGCAACTGTCCAGCGACCTTCGCCGCTGTCATTGACGTAGCCTTTAATGTCGGACAAATTGGCATCTTCTTTGAGCGCGTTGGCGGTGAGATCAAGCAGCCATGAGCGCACGACGCTGCCATGCCGCCAGATTTCGGCAATTTGGGCAACATCCAAACCGAGTTCGGCTTTGTTCTTCATGACTTCAAAACCTTCGGCGTATGCCTGCATCATGCCGTATTCGATGCCGTTATGCACCATCTTGACGAAATGCCCCGCGCCACTGGGTCCGACGTGTCCCCACCCTTGATCTTTGGCGGGTGCGAGGGTTTCAAAAATCGGGCGCAATCGTTCGACAGCGTCCGTATCGCCGCCGATCATCATGCTGTAGCCTTCTTTGAGTCCCCAGATACCGCCGCTTGTGCCAACATCGACATAGTGCAAGCCTTTTGCGGCGACCATTTTTGCACGGCGCATGGTGTCTTTGTAGTTGCTGTTGCCACCGTCGACGATGGTATCGCCCGCTGAAAGCAAATCCATGAGGGCGAGGACGGAGTTTTCAGTGGGATCACCCGCCGGAATCATCAGCCATACAGCGCGCGGCGCAGACAATTTGCTGACCAGATCGGCAAGCGAGGCTGCCGCGACTGATCCCGCGTCCGCCGCTGCTTGTATCGGTTCGGGCGTTTGATTGTAAACGACCATGCGGTGTCCACCTTGCAGCAAGCGCAGGTTCATGTTGCCGCCCATTTTGCCCAGCCCGACCAGACCTAGTTCCATACTATTTCTCCGTTTGGTTGTTGGGTGAATAATTGAGATCATCTTTACAGACGAGTTTATCCGGCGCGGTCATACTGGCAAAGAAAATGGTTGGGGGAAGGAAGATGCAACATCCATCACTTTTTCGCCTAGCCGAACGTCATAGAAGTGCCGGATTAGTAGCACAGGGGCGCGAAAACAAGATATGATCGCGTCCGTTCTGTACTCGAATATATGATGAATAGGTCATTCACCTATGCTCACAAATCAAGCGGTCATCCCCAAAACAAGCGAATCTTCCAGCGTCCCGACGAAAGTCCCGCTCGGCTTGAACCCGATTTTCGCGCCGCGCAACGTCGCCGTGATCGGCGCGACGGAACGCGCTGGAAGCGTGGGGCGGCAAATCTTCTGGAATTTGATCAGCAGCCCGTTTGGCGGGACGGTGTTTCCCGTCAACCCCACGCGCCCTAGTATTCTCGGCGTGCGCGCGTATCCATCGTTGAAAGATGTGCCGGACAAGGTCGATCTCGCCGTGATCGTGCTGCCCGCGAAAAGCGTTCCGGGCGTGATCCGCGAGTGTGTTGAACTTGGCATCAAAGGCGCAATTATCATTTCGGCGGGATTCAAAGAGATTGGCGCGGAAGGGGCGGCGCTGGAACAAGAAGTGCTGGCAGAAGCCCGCAAAGGTGGGATGCGGATCATTGGTCCGAACTGTCTCGGTGTGATGCGCCCAATTACGGGGATGAATGCGACATTCGCGGATGGAATCGCACGTCCGGGAGCGGTTGCGTTCATCAGCCAATCGGGGGCGCTGCTCACGTCGGTATTGGATTGGAGTCGCAGCCAAAATGTCGGCTTTAGCGCGTTCATCTCGGTTGGGACCATGCTAGACGTGGGATGGGGCGACTTGATTGACTACTTGGGGCAGGACGACGCGACACAATCGATTGTGATGTACATGGAATCGGTTGGAGATGCGCGGTCATTCCTATCGGCGGCGCGTGAAGTTGCGCTGCGTAAGCCGATCATCATCATCAAAGCGGGGCGAACGGAAGCCGCCGCGCACGCCGCCGCATCCCATACGGGATCGTTAACAGGAAGCGATGAAGTGCTGGACGCGGCGTTCCGTCGTTCGGGGGTGCTGCGCGTGGAGCGCATTTCGGACGTGTTTTACATGGCGGAAGTTCTTGCTAAACAGCCGCGCCCGAAAGGCAATCGCTTGACGATCATCACCAACGCGGGTGGCCCGGGGGTGTTGGCAACCGACGCGCTGATTGGCGGCGGTGGCGAACTAGCGGAAATCAGCGCGGAGACAATTGAGGCGCTGAACAAGATTCTCCCGCCTGCGTGGAGTCACAATAATCCCGTCGATGTGTTGGGGGATGCGACACCGGAAATTTACGCCAAGACGCTCGAAATTGTCGGAAAGGACGAAAACACCGATGGCACATTGGTGATTCTCACGCCACAGGGGATGACGAATCCGACAACAACTGCCGAACTGTTAATGCAGTACGCGAAAGCGGAGGATAAACCGGTGCTGGCAAGCTGGATGGGCGGCGCAAGCGTGGCGGAAGGTGAAGCCCTGCTCAACAAGGCGAATATTCCGACATTTGAGTTCCCAGACACAGCAGCGCGCGTATTCAACTATATGTGGCAGTACAGCGACAACTTACGTTCGCTGTATGAAACACCGATGCTGCCGCTGGACAGTTTCACGGAAACGCCAGATCGTGAACTGGTCAACCGGATTGTGCAGACGGCACGCGAACGCGGGCGCGATTTTCTGACCGAATACGAATCCAAGCAGGTGTTGAGCGCCTATTACATCCCGACAGTGGAAACAGTCGTCGCAGAGTCGGCGGACGCGGCGGTCACTGCTGCTGACAAAATCGGCTATCCGGTGGTGATCAAGCTGAACAGTGAGACGATCACGCACAAGACGGATGTGGGGGGCGTGATCCTTAATGTGCGTGATGCGGATGCGGTGCGCGCATCGTTTGAGCAAATCAAATCGAGCGTGACGGAGAAAGCCAGCGCGGCGGATTTTCAAGGTGTGACGGTTCAGCCCATGGCGAAACTCGACGGATATGAACTCATCATCGGGAGCAGTATTGATCCGCAGTTTGGTCCGGTGCTGCTGTTTGGGGCGGGCGGGACGCTGGTAGAAGTCAACAAGGATCGTTCGCTAGGACTGCCACCGCTCAATTCGACTCTGGCACGGCGCATGATGGAGCCGACGAAAATCTATACGGCACTCAAGGGTGTACGCGGCAAACCGCCTGTGGATATGAAGCAGCTGGAGCAGATTATGGTGCGGTTTAGCCAGTTGGTGGTCGAGCAGCCGTGGATCAAAGAGATTGACATTAACCCGCTGCTGACGAGCCATGAACGGATTGTCGCGTTGGATGCGCGCGTGGTGCTGTATGGCAAAGATGTGAGCGAAGATAAACTGCCACGTCCGGCGATTCGCCCGTATCCGACGCAGTATGTCGATACATGGACACTGCGCGACGGAACAAAAGTCACGATTCGCCCGATTCGCCCTGAAGACGAGCCGCTGATGGTGAAATTCCATGAAGGGCTGAGCGAACGGACGGTGTTCTTGCGCTATTTGCACGCGATGAATTTGAGCCAGCGCACGGCGCACGAACGACTGTCCCGTTTATGTTTTATCGACTATGACCGCGAGATTGCGCTGGTAGTCATTCGACGAAGTTCATATGACGGTTCGCCAGAGATAGCGGCGGTAGGGCGGCTCTCGAAGATGCGCGATATGAATCAAGCGGAATATGCCGTGTTGGTGAGCGACAAATATCAGCATCAGGGAATTGGGAAGGAAATCCTCAAGCGGCTGATCCAGATCGCGAAGGATGAAAAGCTGTCGCGCATTTATGGGACAGTGTACGCAGAAAATGTTGAAATGCTGCACATGACAGAGAAGCTCGGTTTTCGCACTGTACAGAGTGAACGCGAAAACATCGTGCGAGTGGAATTGGATTTGTAGGCAAGTGGGCAAAACGATTCGCCGCAGAGATGCAAAGGGCGCAGCGCGGCACGATTTGTATCTTTGCGGTGAACCGTTTCGATATGTGGTTAGTGTAGGGCAATAAGATGATGGGGTATTGGTATGTTGGTGTCACTATCTAGGCTGCCGCAGCGCGCGGCAGTTTCTTGGTTTGCGCCTCGCACATCACCGTGCTGGCTGCCGAATCACTGCTGGATGGTTATATCGTATGCTCTCAACTGGGTTGATAAATTTTGTACAATTACTTCAAGCTCGAAGAATGTTAAGACAAAAAACCATTCTAACGCATGTATAGTCAAAACGAACATAAGCGGCATACACAGTCGTGAACGACGCAGTCAACTAGGCACACACAACCATGACTCAACGTACACCGCGCTCAACAATTTTAGCTGTATTGAATAGGATTGGCGGTAGACTTTTTCAGTCAGAACGGGACGATATTGATTATCTATACTCGGTTATCGAGTCGATTGACGATCTTATTGTATCGATCAATTTGCGAGGAATCGTCACCCTGTATCATGTTGGGTCAGAACAGCCAACCACGTTTGACGTGGTAGGTAATCCAAACCCACATTACCGCGATATGCTGCCTCCCGTTTTGAGTGGGCGGATCGATAAAGCTATACCTATTCTTTTACAGACTCAACGAGCGCAGCAGTTTGAATACTTGATTCCCGGCGATGGCACAGGTGACCGCTTTTACAGCGCGCGCCTTGTACCGATTTTCGACAGCGAAAACCATATCAAGGGAATCACTATTATGGCGCGAGACATTACCCCCGTGATGTCTACGACGTTTCGTGAACAGCGTTTGCTGGAACTTGAAACACTGTCACGACAAATTACCAAGCTGTGTTTGGAAGCGCCGAACACAGAAACGGCTGCGCCACAACTTCTCACGATGATTGGAGAGGCATTTGGCATCGCCCGCGTCGATATTTGTGAGCTGGTGAGCAGCGACGATAACCTGTGGTTTGAAAGCCGCTATCGCTGGGATTTGTATAAAGATGCACGGCGCGAACGGATTCAGCGGATCGACAATTTACTTTTGCCGCGTGCTTTTATCGAATTCATGCATGAGCACGGAAGCATTTACACGCCGAAATCGACCAGCTACCCGACAGAAATACAACACTTTCTACGAGCGGCGAAGCTGGATAGTGTGTTCGTTATGCCCTATTACATCAATGATTCTATGCATGGTGTAGTAGTGCTGTATTCGGGAAAAAATGATCGCGTGTGGACACCGGAAGAATCGACGACGGTACGCGCCGCCGCCGAAAGTTACGCGCGCATGTTGGAAAGCGAAACGACTAAACGCGAGTTGATCGTCGCGCGCGATGCCGCGCTGCAATCGTCGCGTTCCAAAAGCGATTTCATGTCGAACATGAGTCATGAAATTCGCACGCCAATTGGCGCGCTGTTTGGAATGTTAGAACTGCTCGGTGAGACTGAACTCACGCCGCATCAGCGCGAACTGATCTCGTTTGCGAATAACAGCGCGCGTCGATTGCTCAACATCGTCGATGACATTTTGGATTTTGCTAAGCTGGAAGAACGGCGTGTGCCGCTGGAATCTCTCCCCGTCGATGTGCGGTCTCTGCTCAATGAAATTGAATCCAGTTATGTGCCTGTCGCGCACAAAAAAGGGATTCATTTCAACATACAGGTAGCTCCCGCCCTGCCGCATCACATCATGACTGATCCTACCCGCTTACGACAGATCATCAACAATCTTGTGAGCAACGCAATCAAATTCACGGATCGTGGGCGGGTGCAGCTGCTTGTGCATTTGGACAGTCTATCGCCAGAGCAGATTGGGTTGAGCATCACCGTGAGCGACACCGGAATCGGGATCGCGCGAGAGCATTTCAACAGTATTTTCGAGAGTTTTGTACAAGCGGACGCATCGACAACACGACGGTATGGCGGTACGGGCTTGGGACTGGCAATCAGCAAAGAAATTGCGACTCTGATGGGCGGCACACTCACTGTCGAAAGCGAATTGGGAAAAGGCAGCCAATTCACATTTCGCGCAATGTTCAAACTGCCGGAACATGAGAGTCTGCCAGCACAAACAGATACCTCTGAATGGCTTACGATTGTCGCTGAAGAAGAGTCGCAAGATACGCCAACCCCCGACGATGACCCGAACAAGACGCTGCCCGTATTTACCCCGGAAGGCGGGCGAACTACCCGCAAAACGAGTGGGCGCGTACTGGTTGCGGATGATGATTCAACGAATCAACGGTTGATTGTCGAGGTTCTGCTGGCGCTAAATGTCGAAGTGGTCATCGCGCGAGATGGGTTGGAAGTATTGGACGCGCTTGCTAAGCAGCCGTTTCGGATGTTGATTTTGGATATGCACATGCCCAAAATGGATGGTTTGGCAACGGCGCGTGCAATTCGCAACGGCGCGCATCAACCGGATATTCCTATTCTGTTTTTAACGGCGAGCGTTAGTTTGCACGCCAGCGGGGGAAATCCTATGGAACAGTTGCTTGAAGCACGTTTTGATGCGATTTTGTATAAGCCGTTCAGCATCGCAGACCTACGCGCCGTCGTTCGTAAATGGCTGCTTCCCCCGCCAGAAGAATCATCGCAGTAAATTGGATTCCAAGTTGGCGAACCAATCCCCTTGCAGAACAAGCGTTCTTGTTATACAATTTGTTCTATGGTGTGATGATGGTCATGTTGATAGTGATTCTTTAAAGTGATCTTGAAGAAAACAGATCACTTTCATCACATTTTGCAGTGCTGCGACATACAGTAGTGCCCGACTCGATTTGATGATCATGTTTCACCGGCAAATCGACGTTTGGGCGCGCACCTTAACAACCAGATAGAACACCACTACCGCATCTTTTTCGTCCGATTAATCGACTGAATACAGGCGCGGGTTTGGCGCTTACATTCTTTACCCGAACTTCCCCTTTCAGGAAGGTGTAAAGGTCATGCCTACATATCCCTTGTCTGCTGATGTTCGACGTTTCATGCCCAGTTCGAATCCTGATGCCAGTGACCGTGTGCGTGCATGGAATGACTGGCTCTCAATGGGCGGCAGCGATCCTGTCCTTAAGTTCATTCGCTGGAGCAACGGAACAAACGCCGACGACGACGAGATTTTGCAAGAAACGCTGCTGACAGCGTACATAAAGGTTGAAGCAGGAATGTTTCAAGACCGGAATGTCCCGTTCACCGCGTTTCTCAAGAAGATCGCATGGTACAAGATTATGGAAGCGTCGAGGCGCGATGCTGGAAGTGTTCCACTCGATGATGTGTCCGAGATCATTCCAGAAGAAAACGACTCGCATGAGCGCACAGACTTTTGGAAGGAACATGAAGCACTTCAGCAGGCACTTGTCAAGTTACCGGCGCGGCGAAGCAAGATTGTGCTGCTCTACGAGAACGGATACAGCACCGCCGAAATCGCCACCCATCTGGGGATACGAGAAGAACTCGTCCGCAAAGAGAAAAGCTTAGGGCTGCGGCAGCTCCGCGAGACAATGGTCACCTCTCTAGCAGGTTAACTCGCACGGATCACGCGCAGCGTAGAAGAAGATGTCCACTTGAGCAGCAGCATCGTCGCTATCCCATATACGCGCATTGAGGGTACTTGGGCGGTTCGTTCAACAGGTTTCCGCCCGCCCAAGTCCTCTCAGTGGATGACATAACCGTCACTCCCGCAGTAAGTCAATCTGGACGGTGGATACACCGCTTTGTAATGGATGACAGACGCTTCACAGAAATTCCCTACAAGCGGTAGTTTCCCGTCACATGCTAACTAAGCGCCACCTTTTCGCCGTACTTCAGGCGGCTGCCCATTTTCGGGCATATGCCTTTTCTATGTCCCGTTATACGCCGCCTTTTCGATATGTCGGATGCGCGATTTCAACAATAGGGCTTTTAGAGAAGCTGCGGCTTGTTTATCTCTCCCCATACCCGTATTTTCCGGCGTTTACGCTAGGGAACCTCGATGGGAGTTTTGAGAATCGCCTTAAATCCCCGTTTGCGGGGGCGCAAAGCCGTGTTTTTAAGTCCTGCTGCTAAACATTAACGCTGTGGGAAAATTCACTGGAAAACAGCGCGTTTTTGCGGCGTTAAAAGCCCCAAAAACAGAGTGAATTACCTTCATACTACCGGGAACGGCTGGAAACCTGACGGCAGTATGACTTACAATGCACCTCATAAAATAGTGTTGAGGCAGGTGCATGAGACACGGTTTTTTTGGCGGCGCGTTCTTTCGTCAACTGCTTCGCGCCGCACTCTTTACCCTCACATGGGTTGTTGTTCCATCTGGTTATTCACCCCCTGTACAAGCACAAACGAAACCACTTATCTTACCAGTTGCACTGCCGCCCGGCGCTTCGACATGGCTGCTCGGACAGCCATATGGCAATACCATTGGCGCATTTTTGCGCGGCAGCGAATGGTATGAAGCGGGGCAGCGTCTACATTTTGGGATCGATTTATCGATGCCGTGTGGCACACCCTTAGTCGCTGTCGCGGATGGCGAAGTGGTCGCGGTGGATGATTTGAGCTTCGGTTCTGGTCCACATAATTTGCTGATACGCCACACGAATGTCGGGGTAGTGTCGCTGTATGGGCATTTGCTCGAACGCCCGCCGTTGGTCGCGGGGACATTCGTAACGCAAGGGCAGGAAGTCGCGCTGTCGGGCGATCCCGATATTACGTGCGACTCACGTCCACATTTACATCTCGAAATCCGCAGCCTTGATTATTTCAGCACGTACAATCCTGTCGAATTCATTCAAGCAGATTGGCACATGCTGTCACTGATCGGTTCATTCCGGTATCCCGTTTTTCAGCAGAACCTTGATAACGCGCGCGAGTGGATGAGCATTGACGATCAGCCAAACGTGCAGTTTGGCGGGCGACCTTTGAATGATTATGCCGCGCCATTCCCCGATTTACGGGAGGGATCGCCGCCCCCGAATCCGAGTATGATGCGCGAAAACATACCATCGGTGTCCGAATCGTTGTATAGCACAAGACGCTTGACGTTCAGCGGATGTTGTTCAGGAGCATGGTGGCATCCAACGCAGCCGTATCGTTTGTTTGCGATTGATGGCGCGCCAAATCAGCGGGCGGCCATTTTCGAGTGGAATACGCGCGAAGATTCGCTGTCGAGTTTGGTGGGGCAAGCGCCGCCGCCATATACATCGCCAGATGGCACGCATGAGATCACGCTCGAAGGGACGGTGGCGCGGATACGCCGGACAGCAGATGGTGCGGAATGGACGGTGAATACGGCGGGCGGGTTTCCGTCGTTGAGCGCGGATAATTCGGCGCTGGTGTGGCAAATTGAAGGATCGGTCAGTACGTTGAATCAACCGCCGCGTACAGAAGTGTGGGTGAGCGCCGCCGATGGCACAAATCCACGCATGATCGCGGCTGAAAATGGGTTGTCGGCGCAGTGGTTGGATGCATCGCGTCTGTTGTTGAGCCGTCGTGAGGGAATCGCCACAACGCTTGGCGTGTATGACACGTTAAACGGTGATGTGATCATTCTCGGCGCGTGGAATCGGATGCGCGGCTTGACGGTTTCGCCGGGCGGATCGCGGTTGATGTTTTATCTATTCGCGCAAGATGATGCGGCACAAAGTGGCGTATACAGCATCGAAACGCAGATGGATGCACAGGCTGTTCAGCTTTCTTGGTTCGGAGCTTGGCGCTGGCGCGATGCGAACAGCGTGTATTACGTGCCGTTTGATGGCGCGCGCGTGATGGATGCGGCAGCAGATCGCAACACTTTACACATTTATGATCTTGTGACGGGCGATGATCGACTGGTGTTAGAAGATATCGCGATTGCGAACGGCGAATGGTCGGTATCGGCGGATGGGCAGCAGGTAGTGTATTGGAACGCGGATGATCTGGCGCTGTGGATTGCCCAACCGGAGTTATGAAAAAGGTAAAAGCAAAAGGGGCGACATTTCGTTTTGCCGTCCCCATACTAAATTCCTACAATCTTTAATCTATGAATGTCAATACTCGTTTGCGAAGAATGTAGAAAATCGCTTATAATCTTAACAAAATTCAGACATTTTTTCTTGATAACTGGGTTTTAGGCGCTGTGCAAGCGGGTAACTCTGCTTTCAACAGATCACTGCTCCTAAGGAAGTGGCAGCATGATTGAACGGCAAGAAAACGACACCGCCATGAGTATTACGGAGTCGCTTGGCATACAGGGGTGGCGGCATCTTGACCCTGCGGTGCTGGCGGCACTCGCCACAGAAATGCCTTTGCTGTTAGTTGGACCACACGGCACAGCAAAAACCGAACTGGTGAAGCGGTTGGGTAAGGCGCTCGGTTTGGAAATGCGCCACTACAACGCTTCGTTAATCAACTATGACGATCTCGTTGGGATTCCGATGCCCAAAGAGGGATCGCAGTATCTCGAATTTCGTCATACGCCGGGTTCGATTTGGGACGCGGAATTTGTTTTTTTCGATGAAGTATCACGCTGCCGCCCAGATTTGCAAAACAAAATGTTCCCAATTGTGCATGAACGCACGGTGGCGGGGATTGAACTCGAAAAACTGCGTTTTCGCTGGGGGGCGATGAACCCGCCCATGCCGGAAGATGCCGACCTAACGGAACACGACCTGTACTTTGGGTCTGAACCGCTTGATCCGGCGCTTATTGACCGCTTCCCCTTCATTTTGACCGCGCCTTTGTGGCGTGACCTAACGCGCGAACAGCGGCGTGATTTGGTCAGCGGGAAAACCCCCGCTGCCAGTATGCCGCGTCAAATTCCGACTCTGCCGTGGCTGGTTGACATGGTGGAGGACTGCCGCATGTTGATTGAAGAACTGCGGCTCGACCTAAGCGAATGGCTGTCGGATTATACGGTCAGCGTGGTTGACCTGCTGGAACAGGCAAAGCTCACGGTGAGCAGCCGCCGCGCGGTGATGATGTTCGAAGCCCTGCTCGGAATCCATGCCGCGCGTATGCTGCTTGAGGGCGCAGACTGCGATTTGGAAAGCAGTGCTGAATTCACACTGCTGTACTGTATGCCGTACACCGCGACACCATTTCCGGTCAAAACGGCAAAATTGATCGCCATTCACAAACAGGCATGGCAGATCGCCAGCCTGCCGGAAGATGATCCGGGACGCTTGGTGCTGGAAGAACTCGATCCCGCCAAGCGGATCGTGCTGGCGGATCAGCTTAATATGTCCGACAGCGACGTGTCGCAGTTGATCACACAGGCGCTTGGTTCGGAACAGAACGAAGCGCGGCGGATCGGTTTGGCGACGGTGATTTATCTGGCGTTCCACCGCCGCCGCAATCTCGCACCATCGGCATGGGATCCGCTGATGCAGCTTGCCGCGCGTGTGCTCACGCCTCGTACTGCTTCCGTACAGCTTCGCGCGGGGGCAGTGACCGATATTTGGAATGAAATTAACGGTTGGCTCGTTCCGCTCGAAGACTGCGGCGCGGTGACGAGTCGTTTAGAGCGCAATTTCGTCTTGAGCGGCTTCCCAGATTTGTGGCTGCGCTACGATTGGAAAGAAGAACTCCGTAAGTTCCAACAGGACTTAGGCTTGTTCAACCTGAAGGATGGCAGAGACCTATGACCACGCCAGCGAAGCCAACTCCAACCCCGGTGCCCGGATCAAACCCATTCGCGGGCAGCGCACCTTCACCCTTTAGCACCCCGGCGAACGGTAATCCCCCGCCGCCGGGGACTGGAACACCGCCAGCACGTCCGCCGTTTTCGCCGCCTACGGGTCGCCCGGGAGCGCCACCGCCGCCAAGCGGTGGATTGTTCTCGCGTTTTGGGGCGCGGGCGAATTTCGAATATCTGCCGCTGCACGACACGCTGGTGATGTTCTCACTGGCGGATGTAGCAGAAGCGCTTTATACCGCGCTCGATATTTCGATGCCGGTGAAAGAGGATGGCACCATCGAGCCGAAGGACTTCAAGCCGTTGATCGCAGCGTTAGAAAGCAGCAAAGCATTGTGCGATCAACTGCGCGTGGACATGGCAGCCCAATGGGAAACGATTGGGTTGGTGGGCGCGGTGCATGTCTATGATTGGCGCGAAGAAGTCAAAGTAGCGACGAACAGCCGCTTACAGGCGATTAAAGCGCAGCCGCGGTTCATTCGCGCGGCTGATCCGATGTTTGTGTTGAATGTGCTGTCGCGCGCGCGATCCTATCTGCTGCTGCCCGACTCCGCGATGGCGCTGGATCGTCCATTTTTGGAGCGCACCTTAATGAGCGATGATCCCCGCTTGCTTAATGCGGCGCGTAATTTGAATCATAAAGAGGATTTGCTCGTTGAACCGCCGCCCCCGCTCGATGAAGTGTTTGAGGATGACGATTTCGACGACGATGATGATGACAGCAAATAGTGAATGAAAGCGTTATTAGAGAGGGGAGTTGAGGCAGCATGGACAGGAACAGGCGCAAATATCTCCTCAACCGCGATGAGCAGAGCAGTGAGCTAATTATACGCCTGCTAAACTGCGTTCAAGCAGCGACGTTTGAGATGGAAACGCTGTGTAAATTGGCGGGAATCAAAGCCACGCGGGATATTCCCACGGCTGCTGTTGAAGTCGGGCATCGTTCGCGTTTGCTCATCAACCCCGATTTTGTTGATAAATACTGTCAGCGTGACGAGCATTTGTTTCTGCTCGTCATGCATGAATTGTGGCACATTTTACTGGCGCACACGCAGTTGTATCCGCGTGTGACACCCGCGCACAATATCGCCTTTGACGCGATCATCAATGCTGGATTAATGCGTCAATTCAACCGTCCGGAATATCGGGGTTTCTTCGAGTCGATCAATCCAGCAGATCAGTTTCCCGGCTGTTTACTGCGCCCGCCGGAAGGCTGGCCCTACAACCCACAATATCCGCCGGATGAACCCAAAGGCTTGACGGATATCATGCGTCGTTTGTATCCGCCCATGCCGTTTGGTCGCTGGAGCGCGCCGCTGTATGAAGATATTCTCAATTTGTTGAGACAATGGTTCAAAGAAAAGTTGGCGAAAGGCGAAGTCGTCGTGATGCCCACTTTGCTTGGCGATCATGGTGATGATCCTGCTGACAATGCCGCGCTTGGTGATGAATTTATGGGCGAAGTGATACGGCGTGTCACAGAGAAGTGGCCCTCTGCACCATTTACGATGAATGGGCGCGGCGGCGGTGAAAGTGTCAATGAGTGGACGACGGGAATCGGCAGCCCTGCCGAAGAAGCACGGCGCGCATTTAGCAGTGTGCTGCAAAAGGCGCTGATTCCGCGCAAGGGCGGCTTAACCAAGCGAACACGGGCGCTCACGCCAGCAATCACGGGAATGGGTCCGCTTCCGAACATTTTTGATCGCCAAGCGCCAGCGCGTGAAAAACTTGGGGTTCAGGGGTTGTTGTGGGTACAGCAAGGCATGATCAAGACGCGCACGCCTGACGAGAACTCCCACGCTTACATCTATTTGGATGTATCGGGATCGATGAATTCACTGCTGCCGTACTTGATCGGGATGCTTGTGCCATATGTGAAGAAGCGCGATGCGGTGGTTTTCCAGTTTTCGACCAAAGTTGAGCCAGTTTCGCTTGAGCAGCTTAAAGCGGGGAAAATTCGCACAACACAAGGGACGGATATCGCGTGCGTGATGAAGCACCTGCTGGAGGCAAATCCGCCGGTAAAGCGCGCGCTCATCCTCACAGATGGATATACAGGCGTGCCGCATCCACAAGCCGTCGCGCAGTTGAAAGATCGGCGGATCGCCGTGCATGTGGTACTGCCCGCCGGAAACAGCTCACCAAATGACTTGCAGAACATCGCGCGCACCATGAGCCGACTACCGCCGCATCAGCCGAAAGCGGGTTGGCGACCCTATTAGATTGGGGGAATGTGAGAGGTTCAGACAGGCGGAGAGATGCATGTCTCCGCCTGTGTTTTTGCAGCTTATGATGCTGACCCGTTCGGCAAGAGGGTAATTTGCCCGCCAGCGCCAGTGATTTCGACGGTTAGAGAGTAGTCGCCTGTAGTGCGCCCTTCTTCAAAGTCTTCACGTCCTACCAATACTGTGTACAAGCCGGGTACGGTAATTTCGGCTTCAACTGTTGCTTCATCGCCTGTTGTTGGCTCGCTGAACGCGAGGTTTGTCCCGAACACGTAGAGCGCGACGACGGGTTCAAGGCTGCCGCGTTCGCGCGTCATGCGCGCTTCGATTGTGGCAGGTGTACTTGCGACATTGATGCAGAACAGCTCATAGGGTGTTTCACTGCTAATCGAACCTTCAACAGCAACACCGTACTGAAGCAGCGGGATCACGCCCGTGCCTTCGATATTGCAAAACTCTGGCTCAATGCCGTTTTCCTGCGCGTCACGCACATCTTCGAGGGCTTGTTCGACGACGGTGAAGGACGGATTGAGTTCAAGGGCACGTTCGTAGTCGGCAATCGCTTCGTCGTAGCTGCCGATGTTCGCATACAGAGTGCCGCGAAATGCGAGAATGATGTAGTTGTCTTTACGGGCATCGTTGGCGATGGTGTAGTTTTCGATCAAGAAATCGAAACTATCTGTGCTAACGAGCGTATCGGCGTTGAAAGCGTAGGACGAGTCGAGTTCGAGCGCGAGTTCGTAATCTGCGAGTGCCTCTCGATTGTTGCCACCAATAGCATAGATCAAGGCGCGGTCTACGTAGTAGATGGGGTCGGCATCGTCACCGCTGATGTCAATAGCTTCGTTCAAATCTTCGAGCGCGCGTTCATCATCACCGAGAATGTAGTAAATCCAGCCGCGCCAATCAAGCGCAAAACTGCGGGCGACATCGTCATCTGTGGAGGCTAACGCCTCATTGATGATATCCAATGCTTCTTGGTAATCGCCCTCAAAGTATACGTCGATGGCTTGATCCATCAGTTCATCGAAAGCTTCAAGTTGGGCGGCGGCGGGCATTACGGTGATGAGAAGGGCTGTCAGAAGCGCGATCATCGCGGTGATGGGGAAGTGTTTGTGCATCCGTGTCATGGTATCTCTCTTTTTGGAATACGTGTTTTCTCTATCAGTTTATGAGGACTGATACTTCCGCGCCAACGGATATTGTGCCTAATGCACGATGAATGACATTTTGCCCGAACATCGCCTTGCCGCTGCGGGTGCGGTAGGAAGCGATGGTCGCCAGCGGTTCTTTGAGGTCTGCGATACCTGTTGATTGATTGACCGTCGTCATGACACAGCGACCACACGGCTTGGCGACTTCCATGCGGATGCCCCCTACATTGATCCATTTCCATGTGTCTTCGGCAAATGCCGCCGCGCCTTTGATGACAATGTTGGGGCGAAAGCGGTTCATGGGGACTGTCGATTTTCCGCGCGCTTGCAGATGCGCGTTGAGGTCTGCGAGTGATTCTTCACCGATGAGCAGGATGGGATACCCGTCCGAAAAGCCAGTCTGTGAGGGTTGATCGGTGTACTGCATACTCACAGGGCGCTGAAAGTGATCATCAATGCGGACGAGACGCAGTTTCGCGCCCAAGAATTGACTCACCCATTCGGCGGCGAGATCGCCTTCATCGACGGCGCGGCAGGTATCACCCCAGATGACCACGTCGCGGTCAGCGGGCTTGGCTTGTACCAGCGGCACGCAGATCGAACCTGCGTTGGGCGCGGTGATGATCAGTGAATCGCCGTTGATTGCGGGTTGAATCAGAGACATGCGCGGGAATTCGCGCTGGGTAATAAATTCGCCTTGTTCGCCATCTTCATCGCTGACGATCATCCACTGGCGGTCATGGGCAAAACCGCGCGCGATCAAGTGGAGCGAGTCGTGTGACAGTCCGCCGCACGACTTGATTGGATAGGTAAAAATGCCTGTGACGTGAATTCCGGTATTGGTCATGGATTGCCTGTCCTATTGAATGGCTCTACATAAACTCTCATGGTGAAATGAGGGTGCGATCATGTGAATGGCTATTATACGAGTGGGTATGTGAAACATCCGCAGATAGGTAAAAGTCTATGCAGAATCAGCCCAACGCCAACGATTCATTTGCTCCCACATTTGAACACAGTTCTATCATTCCTTCGACGCTTGACGCGGTATGGGCGTTCCATGCTGACAAAGGCGCGTTTTCCAAACTGACCCCGCCGCCCATGTTCGTGCAGGTGCATCGCAATGAACTCAAGTCGCTGACGGAAGGCGAAGTCGAATTTACGCTGTGGTTTTTGTTCTTCCCTGTGCGATGGATCGCGCGGCATGAGCCGGGTCCAACACCGAATTCGTTTCAAGACCGCCAGATCAAGGGACCTGTCGAAGTATGGCTGCATCGCCATTTGATGGAAACAGTCCCCGGTGGGGTCAAACTGACGGACCAGATCACGATTCATCACCGGAAAAGCGGATTCTGGGCGATTTTTTCGCGCCTGTTTTTCAACAATTTGGCGCTGCGCGGATTGTTCATCTACCGGCATTTGCGTACCCGTTTGGGCGCGAAGCGGTATGCACAGCAGACAGCGAAGGTTTAGGCGATGACACAAACCGGCAAGATTGTTGTGATCGGCGCGGGAATTGGCGGGCTGACAGCGGCGGCTTTTCTGGCGAAAGCCGGATTCGATGTGACGGTGCTTGAGGCGCAAACATATCCGGGCGGGAGCGCGGGGACATTCTTCCACAAGGGCTATCGCTTTGACGCGGGCGCAACTGTCGCGGGTGGATTTCAGCCGAATGGTCCTCATTGGCTGGTGGCGCAAAAACTGGGGATCGACTGGAGAGTGCGCCCCCATGAACCCGCGTGGGTAGTGCATATGCCTGACCGTGAGGTCGCGCTGACACGGGATAATCAGGATGTGCTGCGGAAATTTCCGAAAAGCGCTGCATTTTGGGAAGAACAATCGCGGTTGGCGGATTTGGGGTGGTCACTTTCGGCACAAGGGCTGCCTTTTCCACCGAGCGATGCCGCCGAACTCGCACAGTTGATCAAGGTAGGCGTGCGGAATTTTCCGCGTGACCTGACGATGATTCCATTTGCGCTCACTTCAGCGTACCAGTGGATGGCGTGGCGCGGGCTGGCGAACGATGCGGAATTTGTCCGCTTTATCGACGCGCAACTGCTGATTAGTTCGCAGACAACGAGCAAATATGCGAACGGCATGTACAGCGCAACCGCGCTCGACTTGGCGCGACAGGGCGTGTATCACGTCCAAGGCGGAATCGGCGGGTTGAGCAAAACGCTGGTTGAGAAGATTGAGTCATTGGGTGGGCGCGTGGTGTTCCGCAAGCGGGCGCGGCGAATTGTGATGCGAGAGGGGCGGGCGATGGGCGTGGAAGCGACAACAGGATCACGCGGGAAGGCAGTCGAGTTTTACCCAGCGGATTTTGTGATTGGCAATTTGACCCCATGGACACTGGATTCGCTGCTCCAAGACCACAGTCCGCAAAGGCTCAAGCGTGAATTGGCGGGGCGAAAAAAAGGATGGGGCGCGTTTGTGCTGCACCTTGGGATTCGCGGCGATTCACTGCCGCACGGTTTCCCCGATCACCACCAAATCATCACAGATATGCACGCGCCGCTAGGTGAAGGGCGAAGCATCTTCATGTCGCTGTCACCAGAATGGGATGAGAGCCGCGCGCCGGAAGGTCTCCGCGCGGTGACGATGACTACGCACACAGATGTATCAACATGGTGGAAACTGCTCGAAACGGATGCGAAGGCGTATGAAGCGCGCAAAGCCGAATATGCCGAACGGATGCTGCGCGCCATTGAACAGATTGTGCCGGGATTCCGCGCCGGAATTGAACTCGAAATGGCGGGATCGCCTGTGACGTATGCGTTTTATACGGGGCGACATTTAGGCATGGTCGGGGGTTTTCCGCAAACGTCACTGTTCAAAGCGCGCAGTCCGCGAACAGGGATTACGAATGTACGCTTGGTGGGCGATTCGATCTTTCCGGGACAATCCACGGCGGGAGTAACGCTGGGCGCGATGCGTGTCGCTGCGGATGTCCAGCGCCATATGCCGCGCTCCAAAGCCGCCGTGATCGATATGCAACGGCGGGATAGTCCCGAACAAGCCATGTGATAACGCGATGACTGATTCGCCTGTGATTCATTGGTTTCGGCGCGATTTACGCTTGACGGATAACTTGGCGCTGCGCGAAGCGTTAAAAACCAGACAGCCCGTGATCCCGTTGTTCATCGTCGATCCGGCTTTGCGGCGGGGGGAGAAATTCGGCTTACCGCGTTTGAAATTCATGCTTGATGGCTTGAGCGCGCTGGATGATTTGCTGCGCGAGTATGGCACGCGCTTGCTGGTGCGGCACGGCGATCCGCGTGAGATGCTGCCCGCACTGGTTGATCAAACGGGCGCGACAGCGGTGTACTTCAACCGCGACTATACGCCGTATGCCGCGCGGCGCGAAAACGTGCTCAAGGATCGGCTGCGCGTACCGTTTATCGGCTGTGATGATGCGATGCTGCATCCGCCGGACACGATCAAGACGAAAGGTGAGGGCAAACCGTACACGGTTTACACGCCGTATCGCAATCAATGGTTTGAACTTCCGAAACCTGCCCCCGCCATGGGTGTAATCGAAGGCAAACGGTTTCACACGTTGGAAGGCGTGGAAAATTCCGGCGTGCCGACACTTGCAGAGCTGGGATTCAGCGCCACAATCCCTGTGCCAACAGCAGGGGAATTGGTCGCGCGCAAGCGACTTGTTGAGTTTACCAGCGGGGCAATTTTCACCTACGCAGAGGATCGCAATAGACTGATTCCAAATCCGTTTGATGAGCCGCCACCGCAGGGGACAAGCTATCTTTCGCCATATCTCCGCATGGGGATGATCTCGCCGCGACAAATGTTCGACGCGGCGAAACAGGCGTGGAATCATGCGGAAACGAGCGCGCAGCGTCACTCCGTTGAAGTTTGGATGAGCGAATTGGCGTGGCGCGAATTCTATATGGGGATTTTGTATCACTTTCCACAGGTGTACCACACGAGTTTTCGTCCTGAATTTGAGAAAGTGGAATGGCGAAGCGATGCCGACGATTTCCAGCGTTGGTCAAACGGGCAGACTGGATTCCCGATCATCGACGCGGCGATGCGGCAGATGAACGCTATCGGATGGATGCACAACCGCGCGCGGATGATAGTCGCCAGTTTTATGACCAAAGATTTGCTGTTGCACTGGCGAATGGGCGAAAATGATTTCATGCAAAAGTTGATCGACGGCGATCCGGCGGCGAACAATGGCGGATGGCAGTGGGCGGCGGGTACGGGCACGGACGCACAGCCGTATTTCAGGATTTTTAACCCGGTAAGCCAATCCCAGAAGTTTGATCCACGTGGGGAGTACATCCGGTATTGGATACCGGAACTGCGCGACGTGCCGGACAAACATATCCATGCGCCGCATGAGATGGCGATTCCGCCAACAGGCTATCCGCCGCCGATGGTGGATCATGCATGGGCGCGGCAGCGCACGCTGGATGCTTTCAAAGCGGTGAAACAAGAGACAGACTCTGGAAAGTATTGAATGATGAAACGCAAACGCTCACTTCGCTGGATTGTGCGTATCTTACTGGTCTTGATCGCCGTGCTGCTGCTTGCGCCGGTGCTAATTCCTCTGCCGACAGTTGGCGTGGACGCGGAGACGCTTGCCGAAGCAGACGGGCATTTTATTGACGTGAATGGGCTGGAAACGTACTACCGTGAACAAGGCGATCCCAATGGCGACGTTGTGCTGCTGCTGCACGGATGGGGCGCATCGACGTTCAGCTACCGTGATACGCTGCCCGCGCTTGCGGAAGCGGGGTATCGGGTGATCGCATTTGATCGCCCGCCCTATGGGTTGAGTACCAAAACGGGAGAGAATTTGCCGTTTGGTCTGCGTCAGCAAGCCGAATTTACAGCGGCGTTCATGGATGCGCTTGGGATTGAGCGTGCGTCGCTGGTGGGTCACAGCATGGGCGGCGGTGTGATCACGTATTTTACGGTGATGTATCCCGAACGGGTGGACAAGCTGGTGTTTGTGGCGGGGGTGTTTGTGGGGCAAGAACCCGGTGAGGATAACCCGACACGGCAGGCTTCTCCGCTGGCGAGTATTGTGCAGTTTCAGCCTGTCGAGTGGTGGGCGCGCGTGTTGATGCGGGCATTCATACGGCAGGATTCGCTTGCGAATTTTCAGCGGAGCGCGTATTTCAATCAAGAAGTTGTCACGCGGGAAGTGATTCTTGGGTATGGCGAACCGCTGTTGGTCGAGAACTGGGACGCGACGATTTTGGATGTATTCTTCAGGAGCTATCCACAGGATGAGCCGCTGACGACGGATGAAGTCGCGGGGATCACGAATCCGTCGCTGATCGTGTGGGGTGAGCAGGATACATGGGTGCCGATCAGCGCGGGAGAACGGATGCGCGAACTGCTGCCGAATGTGGAGTGGATCACGTATGCGAATGTGGGACATTTACCGATGGAAGAAGCTGTGGAGCAGTTTAATGCGGATGTGATCGCGTTTTTGGGGCGGGAATAGGGGAGCGATTTCTATACTCTTGATTATTGGTAAAAACGTGAGAAGTGTTGAGGAATGTCCTATTGTGTCCGTGTTTTCAGTCATTTGCATTGATATTATGTCGCATTAGTAGTTGTCAGCGGAAAGCAGCGCACAATAGGGCAGATTATGGCGGATTGAGAGGGGTTTAAGTTCGCGTAGGTTACTTTAGCGAGTTGGTTTGGTGGCTTATATTACGATAGGAAAAATTCATGAAAAGTGTGCGGCAAAGAACGCAAAAATCGAAAAAAAAGAGGTATGATCGGGACTCATTATAGGCGAATGAATTTTGAGATGACGCGATGGCAAATCCACGAGTGTTTATCAGTTACAGTCGCAAAGATTCAGAACCTGTTGATTATCTTGTTGATAAGTTAGTGAAGCTCGACCTAAATGTCTTTGTAGATACACAAGGTATTCGGGGGGGAGACGATTTTTCTGAAATCATTCTAGACCAAATTGATCAATCTGACGTTGTCATTTTTGTTATAAGTAAAAACTCTTATAATTCTATCTGGGTTGAAAAAGAAATAAAGCGTGCCTTCGCACAACGGAAGCGAATAATTCCACTTAGAATTGATAACGCACCTATATCCAAGCCTCTTACACTCTTGGTTGAGGGCATACAGCAAGACTTTTTAGTAACGACCCCTGAATTTGCAACGAAATTGGCTGAGGTGATCAAAAAAGAAACTGAGACGATAGAAGATAGTCGGCGAAATGCGCTTAGTCCTGAAGCAACAGGCAAATTTGCCAACAAAACCAGAAGAAGTGCACATTCCAGTTATAAGAGTGTTGTTATTCAACAACTGGAAGCGGCAGGCATTGATGTTACTTTTTCTGGCACGCGAAACGTTCATTTCTACGCCGTTGATCCCCAAGGGCATCCCGTACCAATAATTATTCATGGAAATGCCGACAGTGGTTTTACATTGTTTCGCGAGTATGCAGATATTCAGAACGTTGTAATCGTCTACGTTTGGGGTATACCGGGACGGAGCGAAATCTTAACTCATGCCATGACCTATGAAGAAGCATACAAATTTGCACGAGATCTCGAAGGAGATGATCCTTTTCGGTATCGTCAGGAAGTGAAGAAGTCAAGATTACAACCAGAAATAAAGAGCCACTTAAAGAAATACCAAATGACACCGGAAAAGTGGCGTATGAAACTCGAAAAGATTGCGACAAGTAGCCAGGAAACTTCGAGCGAGGGCGAGGCACAACACAACTACTTTACCTCACATCGTGAAGATGCGGTAAAGCGTTTCATGCTTCACGTGAATGAATTAGAGAGACTGGCAAGCAAGAAACAATGGTCAGTTAAACCAAAGTTCAATAAGCACTGGTGCAGTTTTAAACACGGGCATTTGAATGTTTTCGGGATAGCGTGGGGTAAACAGGACAGTATCATCCTATTCGTCAAAATCTCGCCTGAAGAAATGCGCGCTGCGGGCATTGGTGGTGCGGAATATAAAGACGTTTGGAACGAAGCTTACTACACGCTTCCCGCTGGCATTCAACTGCCGGATAAGTATCTCCCCGTTCTAGAGATGGCGTATAAGAATGTAGTCGGGTAGTGAAAAAAGTGTTGCAGGACGGCGCGCACTATCGCTCAACCGTCCTGCATCGAACGTTCGCTTATTGGAGCGTGACCTTGAACTTGACCGCGCCCATTTCCGGCTGAGTCGGATTCAAATATTCGTAGGTTAAGGTGAACGGCGTTTTGAGGAAACGGCGCAAAATACCGTAAATGTAACCGTAGTTGACGTGGAACAGATACGGGTTGTCATCCAAGATTTCGTAGTGTTTGTCGTCGATTTTGGTGACAACGTAACCCGTATCGCCAGCGGGAAGATTTTTTTGTTCGTTCACATACACCGCAATCAAGACGTTGATGGCATCGGTGACGGAACTGATAACCAAATCAGGCGGCAGCACGGCATTTTCGATGACCTTGATACCAATCGAAATCTGATTTTCAGTGGTGTTGGTGTGTTTTTCTAGCTTTTTCAGCAAATTGAGCCATTCTTGGCGCGGATACCAAGCATTGGGATCAATCGTGCCGATTTTACTCTCTTTTAGCCATTCTTGAACAACAGACTCGAATTCCAAAAAGTTGATACTTTGAACAATCGATAAGAAGATTTGTCCACGCAAAAGCACTTCAGGATAGGGGTCGATACCATCCTTGCGGGTAATGCGGCTGCTCATTCTGCTCTCCATGTTGGCTGCGATGCGATGTAGGCGCAGCATATCGTATCTACGCGAATCATCATACAATTCGCCTTCAACAATAAGCATTGAGATATTTGCTGGTACACCCTATACATCGAGATGCAGGTTACGCACAAAACCCCAAGATGCGGTATGATTTTTTACGCATAACGTGCAAATTGTTCACGGGACAAATGACATGCCAAGCCCACGCATTTTCATCAGCTACAGCAGTATCGATCAAGACACCGCATCCTACATTCATGCCGAACTGCTTAAGCGGGGCGCTGATGTGTTTATTGATTATCGGGGCTTGATGGAAGGGGATGATTTTCACGAACGGCTGGCGGGCGAAATCAAGGGACGCGACATTATCTTGTTTCTCGTCAGCGCTAATTCGATCATTTCCAATTGGGTGAAAACCGAACTGAAATATGCCTTTTTGCATCACAAGCAGATTGTGCCGCTGGCGTTAGACAATTCCGAGCTGCCGGATGCGCTGTTTTTCGTCGATGTGATTCAACGACGGACATTTGAACGCACCCCCGCCAGTTTGGATCAATTGGCGGCGGCGCTTGGCGTGACCCCGAATCCGGTGAGCGTTAAAACGACGGGCAGCTTAAATGCGCCTGATTTCAGCGGCAAGCTGCAAAACGACGCGAAAAATGTGCTGCGGGTACTGCCGCCGCCGTTCGAGTGGTGCTACATCCCGCCGGGTCGCGTGACGCTCGAAGATTTTAGCGCGAAAGGCGGCACGCGCGGCGGCGCATATATGCTTGATGGGTTCGCGCTGGCGAAATATCCGGTGACGAACGCGCAGTACGATATTTTTGTTATCGCCAGCGATGGGTTTGCCGACGCGAAATGGTGGGATTTTTCGGATATGGCGCGGGAATGGCGAGCTTCACATTCATACGGGCAGCTATCGAGCTATGGGAACGAAGAATGCCCGCGCGTGAGCGTGACATGGTATGAAGCGGTAGCGTTTACGCGCTGGTTAGCCGCGAAATGTGAACAACCGATCTATCTGCCCAGTGAACAGGAATGGCAGCGCGCGGCACAGGGTGACTCCGGCTATACATTCCCGTGGGGGAATGATTTTGACGCGGAGAAATGCAACTGTTCTGTGGGGATCAATCCCGTGAAGCGTACCACGCCTGTAACCAAATATGCGAACGGCAAGAGCATCTACGGCGTGATGGACATGAGCGGCAACGTCAGCGAGTGGACGGCAACGGGTTGGGGCGATGAACAAGTGATACTTCAACGGGATGCGCGGCGGGTACTGCGCGGCGGATCGTGGAACTTAGGAATTTCCTCGCTGGTTCGGGCGGGACACCGCGATTGGGCGATGCCGGATGACTGGAACATGAACGTAGGATTCCGTGTGGCGCGGGCGATCACGCCGTAAGCGAGAAGCGGATACGGCGGGTTGGATGTATATTGTACATATGTTCTGCGTTCAGCGTCCAACAATAGGAGCGAACGATGCCGCACCCTCTTGTTTTACAGCTTCGATTTACTCGCAGTGAATTTCGGCATGGATTGAAAGATGTCAGCGCGAACGATGCCATAAAGCGTTTTGAACCGATCAACTGCATTAGTTGGATGATCGGACATTTGGCTTTTCAAGAGCAGATGTACTGGCTTACACGTGCACAGGGAATCACCCTTATTGAAGGGATGAAGGAACGAGTCGGATGGGGGAGCGAACCCACTACGCCGCCGTTGGATGAAATGTGGGCGTTCTGGACACAGGTCACTAAAGCGGCTGATCCGTGGTTGGATACGCTGACGAGCGACATGCTGCTGACACATCCGGTGGTGCAAGGTAAGACGCACAACGAAAGCATCGGCACGATGCTGCGGCGATGTACCTATCATTACTGGTATCACTTGGGTGAGGCACAGGCGGTTCGACAGCTTTTAGGACATACCAATTTGCCACAGTTTGTGGGCAGCATTGGCGACGAAGCGCCGTATATCAGCGAATAGCGCACAGGGATGGCAAGGTCCATCCCGTTTTGATTCCACGCCCTACACACTTTCTTAAAACGGCGTTATATTACGCCGCATTCCGCAAAATGGGGCGTGTTTATGCGCTCACTTCGTCACATCAGTTGACACCTCAAGGGAAAACAGCACATCATGGCAAATACCAGCGTCAAGAAGATCGTTCTCGCGTATTCGGGCGGGTTGGATACATCCGTCATTCTCAAGTGGCTGCAAAACAACTATCAAGCCGAAGTGATTTGCTTCACGGCAGATTTGGGACAAGAAGAAGAACTCGACGGGTTGGAAGCAAAAGCCCTTAGCACGGGCGCAAGCAAGCTGTACATCCGCGATTTGCGTGACGAGTTTGTGCGCGATTTTATCTTTCCGGTGCTGCAAGCCGGCGCAGTCTACGAGCGTGAATATTTGCTCGGCACGTCGTTCGCGCGTCCACTGATTGCCAAGCATCTGGTCGATATCGCCAACATCGAAGGCGCGGACGCAATCGCGCATGGCTGCACGGGCAAGGGGAATGACCAAGTGCGCTTTGAAGTGACGGCGATGGCGCTCAATCCCCGTTTAAAGGTGATCGCACCGTGGCGTGAATGGGATATTCGCAGCCGCGAGGACGCGATTGCTTACGCACAAGAATTTAATGTGCCAATTACAAGTACGCTCAAGAGCATTTACAGCCGTGACCGCAACCTGTTCCATTTGTCGCATGAGGGCGGTCCGCTGGAAAATCCGTGGCTTGAGCCGGAAGAAGAAATGTACAAACTCACGGTCAGCCCGGAAAACGCGCCGGATCAAGCGCAGTACGTCGAGATCGGGTTTGAGAAAGGGATTCCAATCAGCTTGGATGGCGAAACGCTGTCCGCGCTCGATCTGTTCATCAAGCTCAACCGGACAGCGGCGGCGCACGGGATCGGACGTATCGACCTTGTGGAGAACCGCCTTGTGGGGATGAAATCGCATGGCGTGTATGAAACACCCGCCGGAACAGTGCTTCGCAAAGCGCATCAAGCGTTGGAGAGTATCTGCCTTGATAAACAGACGATGCACTACAAGGATATTCTGGCGGTCAAGTACGCGGAACTCGTCTATAACGGGTTGTGGTATACACGCTTGCGCGAGGCGCTGGATGCGTTCGTGCAGGTGACACAGGAGAATATCACGGGGACGGTGCGCTTGAAGCTGTATAAAGGCAACGTGATCATCGCCGGACGCAAGAGCGATTTGAGCCTGTACCGCGAAGATTATGCGTCGTTTGGTGAAGAAAACGTGTATAACCAGAAGGACGCGGAAGGGTTCATCAAGCTGTTTGGGCTGCCCGTGAAGATCGAGGCGCTGTTGGGGAGCGAAGTCAGCGGCAAGCAGCCGGATTACAGCAAGTTCAAACGGGATTAGAACTCACCATGACCTTATGGGGGGGCGCATTCAACGAGCCGACAGACGACGATTTGCGCGCGTTGAACGATAGCATCGGGTTTGATCGGCGGCTGTGGCGGCAGGATATTCGCGGGAGCATCGCGTATGCGAAGGCGCTGGCAGTCGCGGAAGTGATCAGCCCGGATGAGATGGATCAACTGGTGCGTGGGCTAGAGCAGGTGTACGCCGAATTTGAAAACGGCACGTTCACGTTCAAACCGGGTGATGAGGATATTCACACAGCGGTGGAACGCCGGCTGACTGAGATCGCGGGGGCGGTGGGGGGTAAGCTGCACACCGGACGCAGTCGAAACGATCAAGTGGCGACGGATTTTCGTTTGTGGACGGCGGAAACGCTGCGCGAGATGCGCCGCTTGGTGATTGCGCTGCAAAAGGCGCTGATCGAACAGGCAAGCGGGCATCTAGAGACGATCATGCCCGGATATACGCATATGCAGCCCGCCCAGCCGATCAGCGCGGCGCATTGGTTGATGAGCTATTTTTGGATGCTGGCGCGTGATGACGAACGCTTGATCGGCGCGGCGGAGAACGCAGCAGCATTTCTGCCGCTGGGATCGGGGGCGCTGGCGGGAACACCGTTGAGCATTGAGCGTGAATCGCTAGCGGAAACATTGGGATTCGCCGAGATCAGCCCGAACAGTTTGGACGCGGTAAGTGACCGCGATTATGTCGCAGAGGCACTGTTCGCGCTGGCGATGGTCGGGGTTCATTTGAGCCGCCTTGCCGAAGATGTGATTAACTTTAGCAATCCGGCGTTCGGGTTTGTGACGCTGAATGACCGTTACAGTACCGGATCGAGCTTGATGCCGCAGAAGCGCAATCCCGACCCGATGGAATTGGCGCGCGGCAAAGCGGGGCGGTTGATCGGCAATTTGACAGGGCTGCTGACGACTCTCAAAGGGCTGCCGACAGGCTACAACAAAGATTTGCAAGAGGACAAAGAGTCCCTGTTCGATTCGGTGGATACGCTCAAGCTGCTGCTGCCCGTGATCACGGCGGTGGTTCGCACGCTGAAGTTGAATCCTGATCGGATGCGAGCGGCGCTCGACGAGAATATGCTGGCGACAGATTTGGCGGATTACTTGGTCGATCAAGGGATGCCGTTCCGCGAAGCGCATCATGTGGCGGGGCGGGCTGTACGGTTGGCAGCAGAGCGCGGAGTGAAATTATCGGCGCTGACGCTAAACGATCTGCGCGGGCTGTCGAGCCTATTCGCAGATGATGTGATGGCGGTGTTCAATTTCGCGGGATCGGTGGGGCGGCGGTATACATCCGGCGGGACAGCGCCAAGTGCGGTACGCGAACAGATTCAAGCGGCGCAGATGATCGTGGCTGCGGCGGAAGAAACGGTTGCTTAGAGGCGTATCGTAGAGGAAAACGGACGCGCAACGAGGGTTGTCCGTAGTTGTAAATGCGTTGTAGTTTGCCGCTGTAGGCTCGGAACCCCGCTTCGCTTAGGCTGCGAGAAGTGCACCGGCTGAAGCCGCCTTGTAAAGGGGGGTTACAGCAGACGTTGTGAAGCCCGCTTCAGTGGGTGCAAGCATCAGGCGGGTGGGGCGAGCCCCTGCCGACGCAAGCGAACGAATCCGCACAATGCGGACAATACAATGGCGGACAACCCTTTCTGCGCGTCCCTACAAATGGGTTTTCTCACAAAGTTTTCCATTTGTGCATCACGCCCAAGCGCGGATGGTGAGTCTGTACGAACTTTGCGAAAATCCTCACTTTTAAGAGTCAGGTGCTTGACACACTTGTGGAATAACGTTACGCTCATTTGCAGTTTGTCATTCAAACCAACCAATCAGAGCGTGCCAAGTACCATGTCGAACCAACAATCGACGCGAATTTTCAACCTTATTAGCCTTCTTTCGGTACTCGTCCTTATTCTTGGGAACGGGATATAACGGCTTGGGTTGAAATCACACGGTTCGGCAGCAGCAGATAATGCGAACGTAAAAACCCCCAAGCCGGGGGTTTTTTTGTTGTATAGGGCAAAACAAAGGACAGGCAAAGCCATCATGAACCCGCAAGAAACGATGTACTCGCATAACAACCAGCAAGCAGCGATCAACTTTCGCGCGGCGTGTCCCGCAACTAGTCCGTGGACAGAAACGTTTGCCGCGTCTGGTAATCAAGATTCGCAGTCTTTTGAGATGCAAAGTGATGAATCGCAGCAGACGTTTAACAGTGAAACTGTCAAGCCCACTCGCGACGCGCTCTACGACATTTACAACCGGGGTTACTAGGTTGGTCGGGGAGCGCGTTTTTGTTTGTGAATACAGATTGATCGTGACGAGGAGATGATATGCCCGCTGAATGGATTTGGAGAAACGGTGAGTTTGTGCGCTGGGAAGACGCTACGGTACACGTCACGGCGCACGCGCTGCACTATGGATCAAGTGTGTTTGAAGGGATACGCGCCTACGCTACGCCAGAAGGTCCTGCGGTATTTCGGCTTGAGCCGCACACGCGCCGCCTGTTCAATTCCGCCAAGATCGCGCGCATTGAAATGCCGTTTACCGAACAGCAGATCAACGACGCGATTGTCGAAACGGTGCGCCGCAACGGGCATGAGTCATGCTACATCCGTCCTTTGGTATTTCGCGGCGTGAATGTGCTGGGTGTAGAAGGGCGTAAAAACCCGACTGAAGTCGTCATTTTTACACTCGAATGGGGACGCTATTTGGGCAAAGAAGCCATCGAACAAGGCGTAGATGTACAGGTGAGTTCATGGCGGCGGCTCGCGCCGGATACGGCTGCATCGATGGCGAAAGTCGGCGGGCAGTATGTGAACAGCCAGTTCATCAGCATGGAAGCGCACGATAACGGCTTCGCGGAAGGAATCGCGCTGGATGTATACGGCACGGTGAGCGAAGGCGCGGGCGAAAATATTTTCGTGATTATGGATGGCGTGGTGTACACACCGGGTTTGGGAACGTCGATTTTGGGCGGTATCACCCGCGACAGCGTGCTGACGCTGTTCAACGAAATGGGAATCGAAGTACGGTTTGAAAATATCCCGCGCGAAATGCTGTATATCGCGGATGAAATCTTCTTCACCGGAACGGCGGCAGAAGTATCACCTATTCGCAGCGTTGATCGCATCACGATTGGGGCAGGCAGACGCGGTCCCATTACGGAACGAGTACAGAAGGCATTCTTTGATATTACAACGGGTGCTGTGCCGGATCGGTTTGGATGGCTGACGAAAGTGCGCCAAGCAGTGAGCGGCGACTAGTTTTTTGATGAGTTAGAGAGAGAGAAGACAGCGTATGGCGACGAAACTGCTCTCCGGCGCGGAGATCATCCTAGAGTGTTTGCTCCGTGAAGGCGTGAATCTGGTATTCGGTTACCCCGGCGGGACGATCCTGCCAACATATGACGCATTGAGCAAATACCCGCAGATTCATCATGTGCTGGTGCGGCACGAACAGGGCGCGGCTCACATGGCGGATGGCTATGCCCGCGCGACGGGTAAAGTCGGCGTGGCGTTTGCGACCAGTGGGCCGGGCGCGACGAATTTGGTCACCGGGATCGCTACTGCGATGATGGACTCGTCGCCGATTGTGTGCATCACTGGGCAAGTGCCGCGTGGTGTGATCGGGTCGGATGCGTTTCAAGAAACTGATGTGACAGGCATCACCATCCCGGTGACGAAGCACAGCTACTTGGTGATGGACATTACCGAACTGGCATACACGATCAAGGAGGCATTTTATATCGCGCGCACTGGGAGACCGGGTCCTGTGCTGGTCGATGTGCCGAAAGATGTGCAGAACCAGAAGATGGAGTGGGAATATCCTGAAGAAGAAATCCGTCTGCCGGGATACCATCCGCCGAAAGAGGCGACGGCACAGCAGGTGGCGGATGCACTCGAACTGATTAACCACGCACAGCGCCCCGTTATTCTGGCAGGGCATGGCATCATCATGAGCCGCGCGGTCAATGAAGTGCGGGAACTCGCGGAGCGCGCGGGTATTCCTGTGGCGTTAACGCTGTTGGGCAAAGGCGCACTGCCGGAAAGTCACCCACTATCGCTCGGCATGATGGGGATGCACGGAACGGCAGCGGCAAATAATGCAATCCAAGAAAGCGACCTCTTGATCGCACTGGGGATGCGCTTTGATGACCGCGTGACGGGCAACTTAAAAACCTACGCGCAGAAAGCGAAGAAAATCCACATCGAAATTGATCCGTCGGAGATCAACAAGAATGTGAAAGTCGATGTTGGAATCGCGGGGGATTTACGCACGGTCTTGACGCAGATTTTGCCGGGTGTGCAAGCGGCGCAGCACCCCGAATGGCTGAACCAGATTCGTGATTGGCAGGAAGACAGCGACGAGCGCGAAATTTTGAACCGTGATACCGGGAATATCCTACTCGGCGCGCAGGTGATCAATGACTTGTGGAAATACACGGGCGGCGATGCCGTCACGGTGACAGATGTAGGGCAGCATCAAATGCTGGAAGCGCAGTACTACCCGCATCAGCGCCCTGCCAGCATGATCACCAGCGGTGGGTTGGGGACGATGGGATTCGGGCTGCCCGCGTCGATTGGCGCAAAGTTGGGCAAGCCAGAAGAAGAAGTGTGGGCAATCGTCGGGGATGGCGGCTTTCAGATGACATTGTGCGAACTGGCGACAGCGGTGCAAGAAAACGCGGCGGTCAAGATCGCGATTATCAACAACGGCTTTTTGGGCATGGTACGCCAGTGGCAGGAACTTTTCCATGAACGCCGCTACAACGAGACGGTGATGTTCAGCCCGGATTTCTGTAAGCTGGCAGAGGCATATGGTATTCCGGCGCGCCGCGTGACGAGCCGCGATGAGATCGAAGAGGCAGTGGCGTTCGCGCGCAGCGTGGATGGTCCGGCGCTGATCGAATTTGTGGTCGAAAAAGAGGAAATGGTCTACCCGATGGTGCCAGCGGGCGCAGACCTGCACGCGATGATCCGCCGCCCAAAGCCGAATGAAGTGTAAAGGCTAAAATACGATGGTGTACAACCAGCAGCAAACAAATGAAGCCCAGCCCGCAAAAAAACACATCTTGGCGGCGCTGGTTGAAAATAAGCCGGGCGTTTTAAACCGTGTAGCAAGTCTGTTCCGCCGCCGCAACTTCAATGTGGACAGCTTGACGGTTGGACGCACGCACAAGCCGCACATTTCGCGCATGACGATCACGATTGACGCGACTCGCGGCGATGCCAACCGCATCAAGGCGAATCTCGAAAAGCTGATCAACGTGATTGATGTGGCGAATGTGTCGAACGAACCGCACGTCAGCCGCGACTTGGCGCTCGTCAAGGTGCGGAGCGATGACGCGGACAGCCGCAACGAACTGACCGAAGTATGCGAACGGTATCCGGCGCGCATTGTCGATATTGGTCCCAAAGTGGCGATTGTCGAGATCACAGCGCAAGAGGACATTGTCGAGGCATTCATTCAAGCTGTCGCGCCTATTGGGATAGTCGAGCTGGTCAGAACGGGCGTGGTGGCGATGGGGCGCGGTGTGCGAATCCTCGACAGCGATTATGAGCCTGTTTTGCCGACAGCGGCAAGCAAGAACGGCAGCGCGCTGCATATTGTATAGTCTGCCGGAGGCTCTCAAAGCCTCCAGCTAGGCGAAAAGCTTGTAAGCCCCCTTCAGGGGGCTGAGAGAGAAACGTCGAATAACAGCCGACTGTAGGCGGCTTCCAAGTGCTTCACAACCGGATGGCTTTAGCCTCTGGCGATAACAGGAAACATCGAATAACGTTTATTCGCTCTCTAGGTGGGGGACATAAAAGCAACATGGCAACAATGTATTACGACAAAGACGCTGACCTTTCGCTTTTGAATGGCAAGACGATTGCTGTGATTGGATACGGCAGTCAAGGACACGCCCATGCGCTGAATGCGAAAGAGTCGCTGGCAGCGGCGAACGCGGGGGCGCGCGTAGTGATCGGGTTGCACGCAGGGAGCAAGAGCCGCGCCAAAGCCGAAGCTGACGGACTCGAAGTGCTGTCTGTCGCAGACGCGACGAAAGCCGCCGATGTCGTCATGATCCTTGTACCGGACACGATGCAAGCGCAGGTCTACGCCGATGAAATTGGTCCCAATCTGAAGCCGGGGGCGATGCTAATGTTCGCGCACGGGTTCAATATTCATTACGGGCAAATCAAGCCGCCCGCGAATGTCGATGTGACCATGGTCGCGCCGAAAGCGCCGGGGCATCGCGTCCGTGAAGTGTTCAAGGATGGTGGTGGCACGCCGGGTCTGCTGGCGGTGCATCAAGATGCGACGGGGCAAGCGCGGGCGCGTGGATTGGCGTATGCGCGGGCGATTGGCTGCACGCGCGCGGGCGTGATCGAAACGACGTTCAAAGAGGAAACCGAAACCGACTTATTCGGTGAACAGGTCGTGTTGTGCGGCGGTGTCACGGCGTTGGTGCGCGCGGCGTTTGAAACGCTGGTCAAGGCGGGGTATCAGCCGGAAATCGCGTATTTTGAATGTCTGCATGAACTCAAGCTGATCGTTGACCTGATGTATCAGGGCGGCATGAGCTATATGTGGTACAGCGTGAGCGACACGGCAGAATATGGCGGCTACACGGTTGGCGATCAGATAGAGGACACCGTCAAAGAGCAGTTCGCGGGGGTACTGGCGAACATTCAAAACGGGACGTTCGCGCGTGAATGGATTGCCGAAGTCAAGAACGGCGCGCCGAACTTCAAAGCCCGCCGCGCACGTGAACACAATCAGATGATCGAGCAGGTCGGTGAAGAACTGCGCGATATGATGCCGTTCTTGAACGCCAAAAAGATCAAGCAGCAGAGTTAAACCTCACCCCTGCGGAACACGTTCCGCGTCCCTTCTCTTTGGAGAGAAGGGAAGACAGGGGGCAGCTATGCGAGAGGGGATGAGCTGGTGAACGCCATGCAGGCAGTTGTGCATCAAGAACGGGATTTGCACGCCTTTTACCAGCAGGTTAGCGCGTATTTGATGGCACATGAACTTGAACATAACATGATGCTTGGCTTGCTTCATTCGTGGATACAGACGGCGATGCCATCGCTGCCTGTCTATATGGCGTATGCCGAAACTAATGGACACATATCGGCAGTCGTCATGCGAATCGAGGGGTATCGCGCGTTGTGTGCTGCAATGACCGACGCGGCGGGTGTTGAGGCGCTCGTTGATCATTTATACGCGCAGTCGCCGGACATGAGCGGGGTAGTCGCTCAAAAAGCCGAAGCGGCGGTATTCGCGCGGCACTGGCAAGCTGTCAGCGGGCGGGAAGCGCATTTGAATCGCGCGGAACGGCTGTTTCGGCTGGATAAAGTCGAGCCGACGCGCCCTGCACAGGGACAGTATCGCGCCGCTATGCGCGATGACGTTCAACTGCTGGCGGATTGGATACTGGCATTTGAAATGGAAGCTGATCCGTCCGCGAAACCGGATGACCGTGAACGGTATATCGACGCGGTGACTTTTCGCATGAACAGTCCGCTCAAAGTACGTGGACTGCGCGTGTGGGAACACAATGGGCAAGTGGTATCGATGGCGGGATATGCGGGACCTACGCCCAACAGTATTCGCATCGGTCCGGTATATACGCCGCCCTATGAACGCGGTCATGGCTATGCGACGGCGGTCACAGCGACATTGACACAAGAACTGCTCGATATGGGTTTCCCGTGCGTGACGCTGTATACCGATCTGGCGAATCCAACCTCGAACAGCATTTACCAGAAGATTGGCTACCGACCCGTATGTGACGTGGACGAGTATCTGTTTAGGGATAGCAACCATGCCTGAAAGTGCGATTGACCCCAATGTAGTGTTGTTTTTTGATACGACGCTGCGCGATGGTGAACAAAGCCCCGGCGCAACATTGAGCAGCGCCGAGAAGCTCGAAATCGCGCGGCAGCTTGCCAAGCTCGGCGTGGACATCATCGAAGCGGGCTTTCCGGCAGCATCGCCCGACGATCTCGAAGCGGTGGCGCGCATCGCTAAAGAAGTTGGCACAGCGGATGGTCCTACGATTGCCGGCTTAGCGCGCGCTGTTGAGAAGGACATTCTCGCGTGTTGGGAAGGCGTGAAATATGCTGCCAAACCGCGCATCCACACGTTCTTGGGGACAAGTGACATTCATCTGCAATATCAAACGGGGTTAACCAAACCGCAGGCGCTTGGCGTGATCCGCAAGATGGTCACGCTGGCGCGGAGTTTATGCGCGGATGTGGAATTTAGCCCGATGGATGCGGGGCGCACTGATCCCCAGTTTTTGATTGAAGTGTGCGCGCTGGCAATTGAGTGCGGGGCAACCACGCTCAACATCCCTGATACGGTGGGTTATGTCACGCCGATGGAATGGTATGAAACCATCTCGAATTTGATCGCGGAAACACCGGGCGGGGGCGCGGGGAGCGGCGTGATCTGGTCGGTTCACTGTCACAACGATTTGGGCTTGGCGACAGCGAATACGCTGGCGGGTGTGCGCGCTGGTGCGCGGCAGGTCGAAGTGACGATCAACGGCATTGGCGAACGCGCGGGAAATACCAGCCTTGAAGAAGTCGTGATGGCGCTGCACACACGCTCACCTTACTACAATTTACGGACGAACATCAACACGAAAGAACTCGTCAAGACCAGCCGCATGGTCAGCAACTACACGGGGATGCACGTTCAGGCGAACAAAGCAGTTGTGGGCGCGAATGCGTTCGCGCACGAAGCAGGGATTCACCAAGACGGGATGCTTAAGAACGCCAGCACCTACGAGATCATGACCCCGGAAAGCGTTGGATGGACGGCAAGCCGCTTGGTGTTGGGCAAACACAGTGGGCGGCACGCGCTGAAAGTTCGTCTGCAAGAACTGGGCTACGAACTCGACAAAGAGCAGCTTCAGACGGTATTTGAACGTTTTAAAGAACTGGCGGATGCGAAAAAGAACGTCACCGATGCTGACCTTGAAGCGTTGATGACCGACGAGCTTGCCCGTCCGCAAGAATTTTTCAAGCTGGTGGATATGCAAGTCGTATGCGGCACCATGGGAATGCCAACCGCCACGGTTAAATTGCAAACGATGGAAGGCGAAGAAATTATTCAAGCCGCTGTTGGCGTGGGTCCTGTCGATGCGTGCTATCGCGCAGTTGATCAAGCGGTGAAACTTCCGAACACGCTCATCGAATACAACGTTCACAGCGTTACCGAAGGCATCGACGCGCTTGGCGAAGTGACGGTACGCATCAGCACGCCAGATGCGAAGCGTTCGTTTGGCGGTTATGGCGCGGACAGCGACATCATCGTGTCGAGCGTGCGAGCCTATCTCGCGGCGCTCAACCGCATGATCGCGGGGGTAGGTTTGGGCGAAAAGAAGCCCGAAGGCGACGCAGCAACTGTCGCGGTATCACGATAAATAGACAAATCAACGCGGCGTTTGTAGGGGCGGCATATATGCCCCCGTTATTGCGGCGGGCGCGATGGACGAAACGGAATTTCGCACGCGCCCCTACATCCGTCTGTGAAGACGATAAACCAACACCATAGAGGAACGATGACACCAAAAACACTCTTCGAGAAAGTATGGGACGCGCACCTCGTCCAACCGCAGACGGATGATCTGCCTGCGGTGCTCTACATTGACCTGCACCTTGTCCACGAAGTCACATCGCCGCAAGCGTTCACCGTGCTGCGCGAACAAGGGTTGAAAGTACGCCGCCCGGATCGCACGCTCGGCACGATGGATCACAGCACGCCGACCACCCCGCGTGGTTTGGACGGCTTAATTCCCGTAACCGACAGCATGGCGGCGGCACAGTTGGACGTGATGCGTAAAAACTGCGCCGACTTTGGCATTCCGCTGTTCGATCTCGGCACGGAAAATCAAGGGATTGTGCATGTGATTGGTCCCGAACAAGGTCTGACTCAACCGGGCATGACCATCGTGTGCGGTGACAGCCACACCAGCACACACGGCGCATTCGGGGCGTTGGCGTTTGGCATCGGCACAAGCGAAGTGTCGCATGTGCTGGCGACTCAAACACTGCTGCAAAGCAAGCCGAAAACGATGGCGGTTCGCATCAACGGGCGTTTGCACGAAGGCGTGACCGCGAAAGACATCATTCTGGCGATCATCGCAAAGATTGGTGTGGGCGGTGGCACAGGCTATGTATTCGAATACATGGGCGAAGCCATCCGCAACCTATCGATGGAAGGTCGCATGACGATCTGCAATATGAGCATCGAAGGCGGCGCGCGCGCGGGGATGATCGCGCCAGATGACACCACCTTCGAATACATCAAGGGTCGTCCGCGCGCGCCAAAGGGCGAAGCGTGGGATAAAGCTGTCGCGTATTGGCGCACCTTACCCACTGATGAAGGCGCGGTTTTTGATGCCGAAGTTGTGTTGAACGCTGATGAACTCGTCCCGATGATTACCTATGGAACAAATCCGGGTATGGGGATGGCGATCACCGCGACTGTGCCCGATCCTGACAAATTGAGCGATGTGAGTCAAAAACTCGCGCTCGATAAGGCGCTTAAGTACATGGATTTGCAGCCGAACCAGCCGCTGCTTGGCAAGCCGATTGATGTGGTATTTATCGGAAGCTGCACAAATTCGCGCATTGGCGATTTGCGCGAAGCCGCCAAAATTATGCGCGGCAGACGGGTCGCCGAAGGTGTGCGCGTGATGGTCGTGCCGGGATCGCAGCAGGTCAAGCGCCAAGCGGAAGCCGAAGGACTAGATGAAGTATTCAAGGCAGCGGGCGCGGAATGGCGCGAAGCGGGATGCTCGATGTGCATCGCCATGAATGGCGATCAACTTGCGCCGGGGCAGTATGCGGTCAGCACGAGCAACCGAAACTTTGAAGGTCGTCAAGGCAAAGGCGGGCGCACCTTCCTTGCCAGCCCACTCACAGCAGCAGCAACCGCGCTGCGCGGCGTGATTACAGACCCGCGTGAAGTCGTAGGCGAACGGGAGTACGCATAACATGGAACCTGTCAAGACATTTACGGGAAAAATCGTCGCGCTTCCCATCAACGACATCGACACCGATCAGATTATCCCTGCGCGTTATCTCAAAGTGACCGATAAGGCGGGGTTGGGCGCGGCGTGCTTCAGCGATTGGCGCTATGAAAGCGATGGATCGCCCAAGCCCGATTTTGTGCTGAATAAACCTGAACACGCGGGCGCGGCAGTGTTGATTGGCGGGCATAACTTCGGGTGCGGGAGTTCGCGCGAACATGCACCTTGGGCGCTGATGGGCGCGGGCTTCAAAGCCGTGATCAGCACGTACTTTGCCGATATTTTCCGCAACAACGCGCTCAAAAATGGGCTGCTGCCTGTCGTGGTGGATGAAGAAACGCACCGCCAGTTGATCAGCCTTGCGGAAGAAGACCCCAATACACAAGTGACTGTTGATTTAGCGGCACAGTCGGTCACGCTGCCTGACGGGCGCAAAGTTACATTCCCGATTGACGGGTTTTCTAAACACTGCCTGCTCAATGGGGTGGATCAGCTTGGATTTTTGCTAAGTTTGAGCGACAAGACCGCCGAATACGAAGCGACCCATGAGGGGCGTGTCGTCACGACATAGGCAAAGTGGGGAACGGACAAAGGAATGTCAATGAAAGTCGCCATCTATGATACGACCCTGCGCGACGGCACGCAGCGTGAAGGCATTTCGCTGTCCGTTGCCGACAAACTGCGTGTGACTGAACTGCTCGATAATCTCGGCGTGGCATACATCGAAGGCGGATGGCCCGGTTCAAACCCAAAGGACGCGGCATATTTCGACGCGGTGCGTGGAATACCGCTGAAGAATGCCAAGATCGCGGCATTTGGATCGACCTGCCGCAAGGGTGTCGCGCCCGAAGTCGATTCCAATATCAAGGCGCTGGTCGATGCGAATACGCCTGTCGTCACCGTGGTGGGTAAAACTTCAATGCTGCACGTCACCGAAGTGCTGCAAACTACGCCGGAAGAAAATCTACGCATGATCCGCGAGAGTATCGCGTATTTGAAATCACTCGGAAAAGAAGTGATCTACGACGCGGAACATTTCTTCGATGGGACGAAGCTCGATTTGGAATATGCGTTTGAAACACTGCTGGCGGCAAAAGATGGCGGCGCGGACGTGATCGTACTGTGCGATACCAACGGCGGATCGATGCCGTGGGAAGTGGCGGAACTGTTCTTCAAAGCGCGCGATGCCTTTCCGAACACGCCATTTGGCGCGCACACGCACAACGATGGTGAATTAGCGGTGGCGAATACGCTGGCGGCGGTGCGCGCGGGCGCTGTGCATGTACAGGGGACGATCAACGGGTATGGCGAACGCTGCGGCAACGCGAACTTGTGCAGCATCATCCCTGACCTTGAGTTGAAAATGGGGTATCGCTGTGTCCCTGATGGGGCGCTGCGGCATCTCGCGCATGTGTCGCGGGCAGTTGCAGAAATTGCCAACCTTGCGCCGGATCATCATCTTGCGTATGTGGGCAAAAGCGCGTTCGCGCACAAAGGGGGAATTCACGTCGCGGCGATGCGCCGTAATGTGCAGAGCTATCAGCATATCGATCCTGAACTCGTCGGCAACGAAATGCGGATTCTCGTCAGCGACTTAAGTGGACAGGGCAACCTGTTAAGCAAAGCCGAAGAATTCGGGCTGAACATATCACAAGCTGAAGCGGTGAAGGTGCTCGATGACATCAAGCGGTTGGAGAACAAAGGATTTGTTTTTGAAGGCGCGGAAGCATCGGTTGCCATTCGTCTGCACCGTGCCAAACCGGGGTACAAGCCGCTGTTCACGTTGATAGACTTCACCGTGATTGTGGAAGAACGGCGGGGTCGCGGCTCCGTTGCTGAGGCGATGGTGAAGTTAGAGATTGACGGTGATGTCGTGCATACCGCCGCTGAGGGTGTAGGTCCAGTCAACGCGCTTGACCTTGCGCTGCGAAAGGCGTTGATGCCTGTATATCCACAAATTGCCGATTTCCAACTGGCGGACTATAAGGTGCGTATTCTTGACGGCAACAATGGCACAGCGGCAATCACCCGCGTGTTGATTGACACGCAGAACGGCGATCATCGCTGGAGTACAGTCGGGGCGGGCGATAACATCATCATCGCGAGTTGGTTGGCACTTGCGGACAGCGTAGAATATGGACTGTCGGTTGGCAAAGCGGTGAATCAGGCAGCGAATTAAACCACTTCATAGTAGAAGTTCGGCATCGGAAGTCAATGTTTACGGGGCAGCATAAATAAACATGCTGCCCTGTTTTCATTCATACATTCTGCATAGACCGCGATGCGTATCCGTTTGTATAATTTGGTGAAGCGGTATTTGTAAGTTATCCATTTAGGGGGGAAACGTGACGCAAGCGGTTGTTGGAACACAGACTTGTTGGAATATCTGGGAAGATCGCGGCTTTTTGATCCATCCTGATCCGGTTGCGAAATTGAGCAGCAGCGGAATCGATTTGCCGCTTGAGCGAGATATGCTGGAACACATCGAAAGTATCGCCGCTGATTTGCCGGAGCTGCTGGCGAGTGGACGTGTGCGTGATGTGCTTGATGCGCTGCCTGTTTACGACATGCGCGGGTTGAATGGCGAAAGTGTGCCGTTTCACGCGGTTGAACGCTTGATGCAAATCTATTCCTATTTCGCGAGTTCATTTGTGTACGCGACAAATCAGCCCGCAGCAAATCGAATTCCGGCGGGGGTGGCGGTTCCGCTGGTGCAGTTGTCGCATCTGGTGGAACGTCCACCGATTTTGTCATATTCCGGTTATGTGCTAAACAACTGGGCGCGCGTTGATCCCGACGGTGGGATTGTCGTCGATAATTTGCGGCTGACACAGAAATTTTTGGGCAATAAAGACGAAGCGTGGTTTATTCTCATCCACGTAGATATTGAAGCACGTGCAGCGGCGGCACTGCTGGGGATTCAAGCGGCGGCAGCGGCAGCCGTTCGCGGCGATGTTGATGGCGTTGTGAACGCTTTGGGACAAGTGTATGGCAGCGTGCAGCGGATGATGAGCACGTTTAAACGGATGCCAGAGAACTGCGACTCGAATGTGTATTACTTCAACGTGCGCCCGTACATTTTTGGTTTTAATGAGGTGGTGTACGAAGGTGTAGATGAGTACGGCGGCACTCCGCAAAGCTTTAGAGGTCAAACAGGCGCACAGAGTTCGATTGTCCCGGCACTCGTCGCGGCATTCGGCTTGGAACATGAGCGCACAGGCTTAATGCATCATCTCGAAATCATGCGTGATTACATGCCGAAGCCGCACCGTGAATTTATCCTGCACATGCGTCAAGCGGGGATTCGTGATTTTGTGCTGAGTCATGCGGAAAATCGCGCGCTAACGGATGTGTACAATGAATGTTTGCGCGCGGTGTTGGAATTCCGCAAGCTGCATTATCACTACGCGACGGTGTATATCTTTGAAAAGGTTGCCAACCCAATTGGCACAGGCGGCACAGTGTTCATGGATTGGCTAGGCAAGCTGATTGAAGAAACTGAAGCCCAGTACATTAAGTAAATAGCGGGTGTGCCACAGCGGGTGGGGCATATGTCCCGCTATTGTTGCTCCGCCCGCGCATAGGACACATTTCCGTGAAATATGTGTCCCACCAATCTGCCCAAATGCTTCATTTCGCCCCTTTACTTAAGATTTCAGCACTTCGCTTCACTCAAAGAATTAACGAACCATAAAGATATAACGGTTTGTGTCCCAAACCCCCTCAAAACGGGACACAAAGGACACATCTCTTAATTCTTTGTTGGGGTGGATTCTGCCCGGCTTATTCTTTGGTTGTTGGTGTAACACTGCCTTCCGGTGTGGTAGTATCGGGCGGTCAACAAGACTGCACACCACCTGAAGGTTATCACGATGACGAAAGCGAAAATTGCTGTACTCCCCGGCGATGGGATTGGTGTGGAAGTGACCGCGCAGTCCGTCGCTGTTCTCTCGCACGTGGCAAGCAAATTTGGGCATGACTTCTCGTTTGAAGAAGGGTTGATCGGCGGTATCGCCATTGATCAAACAGGGACATCACTCCCTGACGAGACTCTGCGCTTGGGGGAATCGAGCGATGCGATTTTGTTGGGCGCGGTAGGCGGTCCCAAGTGGGACAATCCCACGGCAGCGGTGCGTCCCGAACAAGGTCTGCTGGCGATCCGCAAGCATTTTGGCTTGTTCGCCAATTTGCGCCCCGTGAAAGCGTATCCCGCGCTGGCGCAATATGCCCCGCTTCGCGCTGAACTGCTGCAAGGTGTGGATATGCTGTTCGTGCGCGAACTGACGGGCGGGATTTACTTTGGTCAGCGTCAGGAACAGGGCGACGGGGAAAGCGCCTTTGATACCGAATACTACACCGTGCCAGAAGTTGAACGTGTGTCGCATATTGCTTTCCGCGCGGCGCAAGGGCGGCGCAAGAAAGTCGCATCTGTGGATAAGGCGAATGTGCTGGCTTCAATGCGCTTGTGGCGGCGCACGGTGACGAAAGTGCATGAGGATTATCCCGATGTGGCGTTGGAACATGTCTTGGTCGATTCGTGTGCGATGCACCTGCTCACACGTCCCTCGTCGTTTGATGTGCTGGTTGCCAGCAATATGTTCGGAGACATTTTGAGCGATGAAGCCTCGGTGCTGGCGGGATCGCTGGGAATGCTGCCATCAGCATCGCTGGGATCGGACAGAATCGGGTTGTATGAACCCGTTCACGGGTCTGCGCCGGATATTGCGGGACAAGGGAAGGCAAATCCAACCGGATCAATTTTGAGCGCGGCGATGCTGCTGCGTTACAGCCTGAATTTGGAAGCAGAAGCCAAAGCGGTTGAAAATGCGGTTGAAGCAGTGTTAGCAGATGGCGCGCGCACGGCGGATATTGCGCCACGCGGAACGTCGTTTGTGAGTACAAGTGAATTCGCGCAGGCGGTGATGGCGAAGATTTAAGCGGCGCAGGTGGGTTTCAACGGGGGTGATGATGGCACATAAGCATTTCTCGATCAAGGCTGCGGATGGGGAGTCGTACTTTGTGATTGGAGACATCATCACTTTCAAAGTGACAGGTGACGAAACCAACGGCGCGTACTTCGCTGTGGAGGTTGTCAGTCAGCCGGGCGGGGGGCCATGGTTCTTGCACACCCATGAACCCCAAGAAACCTTCTACGTGTTGGACGGCGTTTTTGAGATTTACGGTCAGGATGAACACGGCGCGAAATATGCGATACGGGCGATGGTAGGTGACGTTGTGCAAGTTCCCGCCAACGTGCCGCATGGCTTCAAGAATGTTGGAGATGGTGTAGGGCGAATGCTTCGGCTGTACGAACCGGCTGAACCGATGCGTCGGTTCTTTCAAGAAGTGGGAATCCCGATGCCGGATCGCACAACTACGCCGGATAAAATGCCTGAGCCGGAAACGCTGCTGCCGATCCTCAAGAAATACATGACTCTAGTTGAGTCGCCTTGATGCTGATGTAAGCAGTGCAATGCAGTAGTGATCAAACTAGAAAGTCCGGTGTGGAATATGCCTCACCGGACTCTCTAGTTACATAAGCTGTGTGATCAGTGCTGGCTAATTAGTCATCACCGCCGTCGTCATCGCCGCCGTCGTCATCACCGCCGTCGTCATCGCCGCCGTCGTCATCACCGCCGTCGTCATCGCCGCCGCTGTCGTCACCGCCGCTGTCATCACCGCCACCATCGTCACTGCCGCCATCGTCACCGCCGTCGTCATCGCTGCCGTCGTCACTGCCGTCGTCATCGCTGCCGTCGTCGTCACCGCCGTCGTCACCTTGATCATCCGCGCTGTCATCGAAATCATCTTCCTCATCGGAGATGCCATCGTTGTCATCGTCAAGATCATCATCGTCATCCAAGTCCGCTACATTGTCGTCGTCGTCATCCATATCGTTCAAATCGTCGATTCCGTCATCATCGAAGTCGGCATCGTCGATTTCATCATCCCATGTGTCATTGTCGTCATCGGTATCGGAAATATCGTCAATGCCATCGTTGTCGTCATCGGTATCGGCGGTGTCGTCAATGCCATCGTTGTCGTCGTCAGTATCGACAGTGTTATCGAATAGATCGCCATCAAAGTCATCATCGTCGTTCACATCGTTGATGTCATCGACAGTATCGTTGTCATCATCCACGTCGTAGAAGTCTTCAATACCATCGTTATCATCATCAAGGTCCTGCGAGTCATCGATGCCATCATTGTCATCGTCAGTATCGGCATCATCGCTGATGTAATCGCGATCAAAGTCATCATCGTCAAAGCTATCAGTGATGCCGTCGTTGTCGTCGTCTGCATCATCAAGATCAGTAATACCGTCGTTGTCGTCATCGGTATCCGTGAAGTCGTTGATTCCGTCATTGTCATCGTCGGATTCTTGCAGGTCATCTAACCCATCTTGATCAAAATCATCAACGTCATCGATGTCGTCTTCATCGGTGATACCGTCGTTGTCATCGTCGTTGTCTGCCGTGTCGTCGATGTCATCGTTGTCATCGTCGGTATCGGTGATGTCGTCAATACCGTCGTTATCGTCGTCGGTATCTATGCCGTCATCAATACCGTCACCATCTTGGTCATCTTCGTCTTCCCGATCTGCTACGCCGTCGTTGTCATCGTCAAGATCGAATTGATCGTCCGTTCCGTCATTGTCATCATCGCTATCTGCTGTGTCGTCGATACCGTCGTTGTCATCGTCGGCATCCACGACATTGATGAGACCATCGTCGTCGTAGTCGTCGTCATCGACTACAGCGGGTGGGGGCTGCATTGCTTGGGCATTTGCTGCTAACGAATTGACTGTGCCCAACGCAAGCGCTAACGCAGTGAGCAAACGGAGCAGAATGTATGGTTTCACAATTGCAGTCATGTTGTTTCCTCAAATTCGATAGAGATAGATGGTCTAAGGTTCGGTCACTGATGACCGAACACGTATACCGAGTCGAAAATGGGGAAAAAGTTTCGGGGAACTTTTGTAAAAGATTGTAAAAAATCAGTGGATGAACTTTGACTTTATGATGTGATGTCCGTGTCGTTTGAGTCTTCAAAGTAGCTCGGCGTGCGTGCGCCGGGAGTGGAGCGAGTGGGGCGCGCACGGAGTTCGTGCAGCGCCAACCCCGCAATCAAGAGCATGGCGCGGCGACCACCGATGCTCATGGTGTCCCATGTGACAGCGCGCAAACTGCACATTGTCAGCGCGACGAAGTATTCCGCCCATTTGTCCTGCTTGGCGAGACATTCATTGACAATATCGCGTACCGCTTGCAGCGGCGCAAATGACTCGGCAAGTTCCGGCGGCACATTGGGTAATGCCGCGCCCCGATTAATGGCATAGACGCAGCGCGCGATCTGCGCTGCGTTCGTCCACTCTTGTCCGGCGACAGGCACAATCAAGTCGTTAATCAAGCTGATTTCGAGAGTTGCCCAGTCAAAGAGCGCGTGACCATCGCGGGTTTGCGCGAAATCAATCAAGAAGGCGCTTTCGTTTGGTCCAACAAGGATGTTGCCTAGATGCAGATCACCATGAATTTTACTTAGCGAGCCGTTGACGTGGAGTTCGAGCAGGTCTTCGTAGGCGAGCAGCGGATTCGGCAGTTTTTCGACTTCGGGAATACCGGGGATGTGGTCGGCACGGGTGTCAAAAGTGGGGAAGATTTCACCCGCTGCATGCTGAAGCAGTTCTTCGCGGTTTTTCCACACGCGCCCCATGATGCGTTCGAGTGTTTCACCGCGATAGTAAGCATTTTGCGCCAAATTGATATTCTTGACATTGATCTTATAGGCGCGCTTTGCCGCTTCTGAGCCTTTACCAATGGCGATTTGGATCATGTCTTTTTCGGGGTAGACGCGCTGCACACTAAAATTTTCGACAGCGACGAGATCGCCGTATTCGAGTTCGGTCAGCTTGCGGCGGCGAATCGGGTCGCGCAAGACATGTTGAATGCTTGAACTCGGTTCTTCGCCCGCGTATTCAAGCGTTAGGATCGGCGGGAGCAGCCAATCGTATTCCTGCCAGACCTGAAAACGATAGGGTTTGCGCGCCTGCCACCATGTTCGCCCAAAATAGGGATAGAGTTCTTCTTGCAGCCATCTCCCCACGCGCTGGATGCCGAGATCGCGCGCACCTAAACGCAAGTTTTGCTCGGTGCGGTTGACTCCTGCAACAAAGGTGTACTTAAGCCCAGCAAGATCGGTGCTTTCGGCGGTAGTGGGTTTTTCTTCCAAGCGGGCGGTCAGCGGGGGGAGTGATGTTTTCACGTACTGGTCATAACGCATCGCTTCATCGAGAATGAGATCGGCGCTGTCGATTTTGACAACGACGGGCGCATCTTCTGAACCATCTCCCTGTTTGGGGGTGACGAGCGCGATCAACGCTTGTGTGTAGCCCCCTGTTAGGCGGCGCTCGACACGAATCTGGCTGTATTCATCGAACATGCGCCGCAGAATGAACAATTGATTTTCGTTGAGCGCGGGACTGACCGGAAAATCGGGACTGTAGTCAATTTGCACGTAAGGATGGCTGTTGGTGTAATCGGGGACGAACGTGCGCGATTCGCGGGCGAGCATTTCGAGATCGACCCCCAATTTTCTCATAACGCGAATGGGGATGCTGTCGTTTTCTTCAAGGATGGCGATCAGCAGGTCGCGTTCATTCATTTCTTGGCGACCATCTTCAAGCGCAAGATCATTACCAATGCTCATGACGATATTGGCGCGGGGCGTATGCTGGATTCCCGCCCATAACCGCTGCTGCGATCCTTTTCCCGTTTGCCTGCGGATAGCGTCAATGACGTAATCTGCTGTTAGCCCCTGCGCTTCGATCAAACTTCGCGTTAGCCCGCCCTGAATCTCAAGCAGCCCGATGAATAGATGCTCTACGCCAAGATAGTAGTGGTACATGCGGAAGGATTCTTGCTTGGCGTTGATCAGGATGTCGCGCAGCGCGATGTTGAACATGGGCTATTCTTCCGGCGGCTGAATACGCAGCCATGTGTGACCGAGACAAAAAAGCTGGTTGATTTCAACGGGGATTGTGCCGAACACGCGCGCATCTTCAACGCGGTCTTCGACGAAGGTTCCATTGCGGCTGTTGCAGTCTTCGAGCCACCAGCGATGATCGCGCCAGTGTAGGCGGGCGTGATACCGCGAGACATAGGTATCATTGCGAATGCAGATGTCGTTATCTGCGTGCCGACCTAAGCGAAGCACCCACGCCTCGTTGTCTAATTCGAGTAAGCCATCATTGTTGGCTGTGGCGCACGTATGAAGCTGTCCATCTTCTACGCCACTCATCACCATAATGCTGATCTTGTGTTCCATGAACTTGTATTCCGGCAGTGTATCGGTCTGTGTTCATTTGATGGCAAGCTACGCACGATTTAAGTATATCCGAAGTTGAGAGATTTATATCTGGAAGGGACACTTGATTCTTGCAATAAGCGAACTGCTTGCGCGCGCGCAGAAGTTATGCTACTGTAGTTGCCAATGTCGTTTAACAACCTCATATTGCAAACTCTTATCCAGAGCGGTGGAGAGAACGGCTCGTTGAAACCGCGGCAACCCCCTGACCAAGCGATTAGGAAGGGTGCCAAGTCCGTCAGTAATGAACTGGAAGATGAGAGCGCACCTTGAGTGTGTGCGGTCAGGTTTTATGTATTTTGCCCCCACATTCTCTCTAGGTTTGCCTCACAAAAGACTTCTCGCCGAAGTCTTTTTTATTTCATCTCCCATTTACGTTCATCGCTCTGGAGCGGGTTTGTGAGTATGCCGATGTAGACAGCCGTGTGAATATGTGGGAGACAATGATGACCACTTTCAAAAAACTCAATCAAAACGTGGAAGATGCGTTGGAAGATGTAACCGAGTTCGAGGATGAAGCCGAATCGCCTTCGGTTGGCGGCAGCACGCGCGCGGTTCATGGCGGTGTGCAGCGCGGCAAAGCGTATGGATCGCTGACAACACCGGTTGTGCAAACAGCAACCTATACGTTCCGTGATACGCAAGAACTGATCGACTTTATGGAGCGTAAGACGTGGGGTGATGGCGCGGATCGAGAAGAGTACGGGCGGTATGGCAATCCAACGGTTGCGGCGGTTGAGCGCAAGTTAGCCGCGCTGGACGGCGGCGATGACGCGGTGCTGTATGCGTCGGGGATGAGCGCGGTTACTTCTCTGCTGCTGACCATTTTGCCAAGCGGCGCGCATATCGTGATCACGGATGACTGTTATCGCCGCACGCGGCAGTTCTGTTTAACCTTCCTCAAGAAGTTTGGCATCGAAACAACCGTTGTGCCGATGGGCGATTACGACGCGATGGTAGCGGCGATTATCCCGAAGAAAACGCGCGTAATCATCAGCGAAAGCCCGACGAATCCGTATCTGCGAGTTGCAGATTTGGAGAAGATCGGGGAAATTGGCAAGACGCATAAAGTCCTCACATTGATCGACAGCACGTTTGCCACGCCGATCAATCAACGTCCTTTGGAGTGGGGAATCGATTTTGTGCTGCACAGCGCCACCAAATATTTGAGTGGGCATAACGATATTTTGGCGGGGGTCGTTGTGGGGCGCGGTGACCGTATTAAGGCACTGCGTGACGCACGCGGCGTATTAGGCGGCGTAGTCGATCCACATGCGGCGTATCTGCTGGATCGCGGGATCAAGACGCTGGGCGTGCGGATGGGTCAGCAGAACGCAAACGCGCTGGCGGTAGCGCAGTATCTCGAAAGTCACCCGAAGATTGAGCGCGTGTGGTATCCGGGTCTGCCTTCGCATCCTGATTATGCGATTGCATCCGAGCAGATGGGCAGTTTTGGCGGCGTGGTGACATTTGAAGTAGCGGGCGACCTCAAAACGACAAGCAATTTTATTGACCGTTTGCACATTCCGTATATCGCGCCGAGTTTGGGCGGGGTGGAGAGTTTGATCGAACAGCCGGCGCTGATGAGCTACTACGAAAAGACGACAGAAGAACGCTTGGCGCTCGGCATGAAAGACAATCTCGTGCGATTTGCGGTAGGCATTGAAGACACGGATGATCTGCTAGACGATTTGGAACAGGCGTTAGCAGGAATTTAGGCGAATTCGACGCAAAATTGCACAAGAATTCGTTTGAAATCTTAAATTGTGCGGTAGGGTGTGGAACGTTACAGTTATAGAGGTGCATCGTCGTTCCAATTAAAGGGATGGGATCGAACACTATGAAACGTTCAACAGTTGTTATCTTTGCCGCGGTAGTGATTGCTGTAGTTGCAATAGCAGCAGCGATACTTTTAACCCTTTCATCACAGCAGCAATCGCCAGCGGCGCAAACGTTCGACCTACCGGATTTGGGCGGGCGTGAAGTCCGTGTCGCTGTTGAGAATGCTTATCCGCCGTTCAATTTCATCACCGAAGCAGGTGAAGGGGCAGGGTGGGATTATGATGCGCTGCGCGAGATTTGCACGCGCTTGAACTGCACCCCTGTGTTTGTCGAAGCCGATTGGGAAGGCATTTTCGAACGCTTGGCGAACCTTGAATATGATGTCGTCGCGGATGGCGCGAGCATCACCGAAGAACGCCGCTTGATCGTCGATTTCTCTGAGCCGTATCAAGTGACACGGCAGTTGATGGTCACACGATCTGACGAAACACGCTTTAGCGATGCAACTTCGCTGGCGGAATTGGCAGCATCAGGCGAAGTAAAAGTCGGCGCGTTTGAAGAAACGACGAATTTCACCATCGCCAGCGAACTCGTAGGTGTAGAAAATGTCATCGCGTATACCAATGACTTCGATGTGTTGGTCGAAGCACTGCGTTCCGGTGAGGTCGCGGCGGTGGTAGTTGATGAACAGTTCGCACAGACGACGATAGACCTGTTTCCGGCAGATTTTCAGGTGATGGGCGAACCGCTGTTTGAAGATCAGCTTGCGCTGGTGTTCCCGAAGGAATCTGAACTGCTTGATCCATTTAATCAGGCGTTGGAGTCGATGCGGGCAGACGGCACGCTTGAGAGACTGGATCAGCAGTGGTTTGAAAGTTTCGATGTGGGGCTGGTGGAGTAGGCTAAGTGTGGGGATTGGCGTACCAAACTGTTGTGCGCCATCCCCTCCACAGATTAGATTGAAGATAGGACCGCGCTAATCGAATCGAGCGTGGCATCCGCGTCGTGAATATGATTTGGATTGACCGGGTGCACATCAGGGATGCGATCTTGATGATAGTTGATGGTCGCATCGGCATCTTTGAGAACATGCCCAGTTAGCACACCAACGACAGTTTCGTGGCGTTTGATCACACCATTTTCGACTAATTTGCGAATGCCCGCTAGGGTGCAGCCAGACGCAGGTTCGCAGCCAATTCCGGCAGCATCGATGCGAGATTTAGCTTCCATTAGGGCTTGGTCGGTGACTTGTTCGACTACACCATCCGTCCATTCGAGCGTGCGAACAGCTTTTGGGTAATTAACTGGATTGCCGATCTTGATGGCAGTGGCAACGGTTTCGGCATGGACGGGGACGAGTTCGGCAAAACCGCCTTGATAGGCACGGTACAACGGATTCGCGCCTTCAGCTTGAATAATCGCTAAACGTGGAATGTGGTCGATTAAACCGAGGCGGAAAAGCTCGTGTAAACCTTTTCCAAACGCGGAACTGTTGCCCAAGTTGCCGCCGGGAACGACGATCCAATCGGGCGCTTGCCAGCGCAACTGCTGGATCAACTCGAACATGATTGATTTTTGACCTTCCAAGCGGAAAGGGTTGATCGAGTTGAGGACATAGATACCCAACTGCGAAAGCGAATTGACGAGCGCAAGATTTGCATCAAAGTCACCGGGAGTGCGGATGCACGTCGCGCCATAGGCGATGGCTTGCGAGAGCTTGCCAATGGCGATCTGCTGGTTTTGCAGTAGAACGATCCCTTGAATGCCACACCATGCGGCGTAAGCTGCCATCGACGCAGAAGTGTTGCCCGTCGAAGCACAAGCTACACGGTTCATGCCAAGCACACGAGCTTGAGTTACACCGCCTGTCATGCCGCGGTCTTTGAATGATCCGGTTGGGTTTTCGCCTTCATGTTTCAGATAGAGCTTGTCCAAACCTGCCCATGCTGCGAGCCGCGGCGCGTTGTACAAGTTGGTATTGCCTTCGGGGCGGCTGACGATGAGATCGTCCGGCACATCAGGATAGATGAGTTCTTTATAGCGCCACACGCCGCTGTTGTATGGGGCTTCAAATGTACCCAAGCGTGAGTCGAATAGTTCGCGGCTGACCGTGCGCTTGAGATACTCCATGTCGTGTATCACATCGAGCAGTCCGCCGCAGTTCTCACAGGCATAAACGACCTGTGTCATTAAGTAGCGCGCGCCGCAGTTGATACACTGCAATTGGCTGTGCATAAGGCTGTTCCTAAGAAATGGTTGATTGTTGAGCGTGATCAAAGGATGCAGAAATTCATATCTGTTCATGATACCAAAATTGGGTGAAAATGAACCGAGTTTGTGTACAGCGGATCAATTGACATAAAGAATCAGGAAAACGAACGCCATGACGATCAACCACGCCATAACAACGACTGCTGAAGCCTATGCACCCGCGACTGTCGCCAATTTGGGCGTTGGGTTCGACGTGTTGGGGCTGGCGTTGAGTGAACCCGGTGACGTGATCCGCGCAGAGTGGACGACTGAAACTCGCGGCATATTTATCCGCGAGATTGAAGGCGATAGCGGGAAATTGCCGCGTGAACCGAAGAAGAATACCGCTTGTGTGTCGGCGGAATCGGCGGTGCGAGCGGCTGTCATCAAGTGCGGCGGGGAAATCGAACGGCTCGTGAGTGAACGCGGGATCGCGCTGACGATCATCAAGGGACTCCCCGCCGCAAGTGGACTGGGCAGCAGCGCGGCGAGTGCTGTCGCGGGAGCGTTGGTGGTCAATGCGCTGATGGGCGAACCGCTGACTCGCGGGGAACTGCTACCCGCGTGCTTGGATGGCGAAGCGGTTGCCAGCGGGTATCACCCGGATAACGTTGCGCCGTGCTTGTTTGGCGGAATCACACTGGCGACAGGGTTGACGGCGGATGTGATTTTTCAACTGCCTGTGCCGCAAAAGCTATGTCTTGCGCTGGTCACGCCAGATGTAGAAGTGCCGACATCGAAAGCACGAGCGGCACTGCCGAAGGAAATCCCCCTGAAGTCGATGGTGCAGCAGACCGCCGCGATTGCTCAACTGATCCACGCGCTGCATCGTGGAGATATTGAACTGCTGGCTGCTGCGATGGAACGTGATGTGGTGATTGAACCCGCACGCGAACATTTAATGCCCTATCTCAAAGCAGTGCGGGCTGCGGCGAAACAAGCGGGGGCACTGGCGTTGACGATCAGCGGGGCGGGTCCGACGCTGTGCGCGGTCTGCGACAGCGACGAGGTAGCGAGTCATGTGTCTGAAGCGATGAAAACGGTATACGACAACGCGGGAATCGAAAGCGTGGCACGGGCTACTGCGGTGGCGCATGGTGGGGCGCGCATCCTCTAAACGACATTGTGAAATCGTTGACAAGTGCGGGGGTCACACCCTATACTCACTTCCATTTGTGACCCTTTTGAAACTGAAAGTGTACTTTTATGGTTGATGCGGTCAAGAACTATATCAACGGCGCATGGGTCGATGCGCGTTCGGGTGAGACATTTGCTTCTTACAATCCCGCAACTGAAGACATTCTCGCCTATGCTGCGAAAAGCAGCGCCGCTGATGTTGATGACGCGGTGAAGGCGGCTAAAGCGGCATACAAAGCGTGGCGGCTGACCCCCGCGCCACGTCGTGGTGAAGTGCTGTATAAAGTCGCAGAAATTTTAACGCAGCGCAAAGAACATATCGCTCGCGTGATGACGCAAGAGATGGGCAAGGTTTTGAGCGAAGCGCGCGGCGATGTGCAAGAAGCTATCGACATGGCGTATTACATGGGCGGCGAAGGTCGGCGCATGTTGGGGTATACCGCGCCTGTTGAGATGCCGGATAAGTTCGGTATGGCGCTGCGCGATTCGGTGGGCGTTATTGGCTTAGTGACCCCATGGAATTTCCCGGTGGCTGTACCAAGCTGGAAGATGCTTCCGGCGCTTGTGGCGGGAAACAGTGTCGTGTGGAAGCCGAGCGAAGAAACCCCGTATACAGCGGCGGAATTCGTCAAGGTATTTGAGGAAGCCGGTTTGCCCGCTGGTGTGTTGAATCTGGTATGCGGGGCAGGTGAAAGCGGCGCAGCGCTGGTCAATCACCCGGATGTACGTGTGATTTCGTTCACAGGATCGACGGATACGGGATTGAAGGTCTACCAGAGCGCGGCGGCGCTTGGCAAGAAAGTCTGTCTTGAGATGGGCGGCAAGAATGCGATTATCGTGCTGGATGACGCGAATTTGGAATTGGCGGTTAAGGCAATCACATGGAGCGCGTATGGCACGACGGGACAGCGATGCACAGCGACGAGCCGCTTGATTGTGCAAAGCGGAATCAAGAAGCAGCTGACGGAAGCCCTTGTCGAACGGGCGAAAGGCTTGAAGGTCGGCTACGGCTTGGAAGATGGTGTCGAAGTTGGTCCGCTGGTTAACCAGAAGGCGCTGTCAAAAGTCGAGAGCTATGTCCGCATTGGACGTGATGAAGGTGCGAAAGTCGCCATTGGCGGCGGACGCGAAGGCAGCAAAGGGTATTTCTTCCAGCCGACGCTTTTCACCGATGTAAGCCGTGACATGCGTGTAGCGCGCGAAGAAATTTTTGGGCCGGTGCTGTCGATGATTGAAGTATCGTCGCTGGAAGACGCGATTGAAGTCAACAACAGCGTGATCTACGGATTGTCGAGCAGTATTTTCACCGAGAATGTGAATGCGGCATTTCGGGCGATCCGCGATTTGACAACGGGGATCGTGTACATCAATCACGGGACGACGGGTGCGGAAATTCAGTTCCCGTTCGGGGGAACGCGCGGTACGGGTAACGGAATGCGCGAAGCAGGGCAAACGGCGCTCGACAGTTTTACCGAGTGGAAGTCGGTCTATATCGATTACAGCGGTAGATTGCAGCGCGCGCAGATTGACAATCGAGAAGGGTAATTGTCACGTAGAAACGATTTGATTTCGCCCATTTTCATAAGATGAGTGCGGTATGAATAAGGCTCATCGAGATTGTGTTAATTGGCGCAAACTGCGGTAAAATGGCAGGTATACAAGCGTTAAATCTCAGAATAAGACAATGCAAAACGGTTTGTACTGGGACTCTTCTTACGAAATTGTCTTGAGTTTGATAGAAGCGTACCCAGATGTGGATGTCGAACTGGTGGGCATGGAACAGTTGTTGTCGCTCATTGTGTCGCTTCCCAATTTCGCAGATGACCCTGCGTTGGTCAATGAAGGTATCCTCAAGGATATTCTTAGAGAGTGGTATGAAGAGGTAACCGCCACATGAGTGAACTGAACCTCAGTGAACTGCATAACACGGAATTTCCTATTCCGGCAGACATGCAGAACAATGTCGCCATTACCAGCCTCAGCAAGATTTACAACTGGAGCCGCCGTTCGTCAATGTGGCCCCTACTGTTCGGGTTGGCGTGCTGCGCGATTGAGATGATCGCAACGGCGGCATCCCGTTACGATACTGCACGCTTCGGTATGGAAGTGATGCGTGCATCGCCGCGCCAAGCCGACTTGATGATCGTTTCCGGCACGGTCACGAAAAAGATGGTCGTGCCGATTGTGCGTTTGTACAATCAGATGCCAGAACCCAAGTACGTCATGGCGATGGGGGCGTGCGCCAGCGGCGGCGGCCCCTTCAAGGAAGGGTATAACGTTGTATCGGGTATTGACCAATATGTGCCCGTCGATGTGTATGTGCCCGGATGCCCGCCGACTCCACAGGCGCTTTTGTACGGGTTAATCGCGCTGCAAAAGAAGATTGACGGTCAATCGCTGGCAAATTTGGATGATGTACCTTGGTACGGTGTTGGTCCGTCTGACCCCGTTCCGATTCCGATTTTGGGTCCCGATATTGTTGACCCGCGTCAGATGGAGATCATCCGTCAGCAAGCGCAGCGTGCCGCCGCCGGACAACCGTTTGGTGTGCGCGAACTGCCGAACATCGGTGGTGAAGCCAAGCCTGTTGAAGCGGCTGCTGCTGCACCTGCTGTCGAAGCGCCGAAAGCCGACGCTGTCGCCGACATTGACCCTGAAAAAGCCGAGCGTCTGCGTAAGCGCGAAGAAGCACTCGCTCGCAAACGCGCCGCGCAGCAGAACAAATCGGAATAAAGGACTCATGTCATGACGGATCAGGCAATTCTTCCCAACAAACTTGATACAGGCGATGTGCAGAACGCTATCGCCTATTTGAAGGATAAGTATCCTGACGCGGTGAAAGATGATACGCGGCAGGGATACAGCGGTGTGATTGTTGACCGGGCGAAACTGGTCGATGTAGCGCGCACGATGCGCGATGAACTAGGTTTTAACTACTTATCGAGTGTGACCGGCGTGGATTATCTCGGCGTGGAAGACTCGATGGAAGTGGTGTATCACGCTTACCGCATCACGGGGGGGCCGGCGTTGGTGTTCAAAGCGCAAACCCCGCGCGAAAACCCCGAAGTGCCAAGCGTGATCGATGTGTGGCCCGGCGCGGATTTCCAAGAACGTGAAGCGTATGACCTGTATGGCATCAAATTCCCCGGTCATCCGAATTTGAAACGTATTCTGTTGTGGGAAGGTTTCGATGGTCATCCCCTGCGGAAAGACTGGAAAGAAGCCTACTACGAACAGGAACAAAAGCCGTTTGACAGCCGTTGGCCGAAAGGATGGGCACGGCGCGCTGAAGAACTCAACGCTTTTGGCAAGAACGTCCGATATCCGGCTGACCTTGACTTGAGCCGACTGAACGATACGACGGAAGAAAAACTGTATCGCGGGATGGGCTTGGGCGTGGATGTTGAGGATGAATTTAGCGAAGCGGGCATCAAGACGGATCGTCTAGTGGTCAACTTGGGTCCGCATCACCCCAGCACGCACGGCGTGTTTCGTATGGTGATTACGCTCAATGGTGAAACCATCGAGACGCTTGAACCTGTGATGGGGTATTTGCATCGCAACCACGAGAAGATTGGCGAACGCAACGCATGGAATCACAACATGCCGTTCACGGATCGCCTTGATTACATCAGCGGGATGAGCAACAACCTTGGCTATGCGCTGGCGGTGGAACAACTGCTAGCGGCGGGCGCACGCTATACACCGCCAACATACCGCGCGGAAGTCATCCGCGTGCTGATGGTTGAACTGACGCGCATTGTCAATCACTTTTGGGCGATTGGCTTTTTGCTCAATGACCTCGGCGCGTTCTTCACGCCTGCGCTGTATGCGATTGCTGAACGCGAACGCATCCTCGACTTTTTTGAAGCGACAGCAGGCAGCCGCTTGATGCCCAACTATATGCGCTTCCAAGGGGTGGCGAAAGACATTCCCGAACGGATTCACAGTGTAGCGAACCTTGTGAATGATCGCGTGCGCGATTTCAACACGATGGAGTACCTGACGGAACTCATCAGCGAACGCCTTCCGAAGGCGATAGACGAACTCGATCATTTCCTGACCGACAGCGAAATTATCAAGACGCGCACGATTGGGGTGGGGTATTTGCCCGCCGATATGGCGATTGCCTACAGCGCGGCGGGTCCGCTGCTGCGCGCGAGTGGGGTGCCGTATGACATTCGCCGCGCTGAGCCGTACAGCATCTATCCTGAACTCGATTTCGATGTGGCGGTGCGCTACAACGGCGACATTTATGACCGCTACTTGATCCGCATCGACGAGATGCGCGAGAGCGTGCGTATTCTTAAGCAGATTTTGCCGCGCTTGGAACGCACACAAGGCGAAAGCGTGTTCGCGGGCAATAAGGCGATCTACATGCCGCGCGTGCCGCTGGGTGAAGCTTATGGGCGCGTTGAAAACCCGAAGGGGGAACTCGGCTATTACGTGGTATCGCAGGGCGACCCGAAGGGACCACAGAATCCTTGGCGCTATCATGTTCGCGCACCATCGTTTATCAACCTCACGCCGCTTGGTCAAATGTGCAAGGGGCAAAAGGTCGCAGACGTTGTAGCCGTCCTCGGCAGCATCGACATCGTGCTTGGCGAGACTGACCGCTAGGAGACCGTTTGGAGATAATCGTTTCTTGCTCATAGCGGACGCGCCGCTGCGCGTCCCTACGAGAAAACCACCGACTTTCAGAAGGTCTCTAATTGCGGTTGGCAAACTTTGAGAGGCTCAGAGCTGGCTGAAGGAGCAAGCATGTACGGACTAGGCATACTAAAAGGCTTGGGTGTCACCATAAGACACTTCGTGAATACGTATGTGGAAGATGTGAAACTGGGTGCGCGCAAGGCGACCACTGGCAACAGCTTCCAAGAGCGGCAAAGCGTGGATTCCAAAGGGCTGTATACCGTGCAGTACCCTGAAGAAAAGATCGCTGTGCCGGAACGTTTTCGGTTTATTCCATTCCTTGTGACTGAAGACCCGGATCATCCAGAGCGTCCCGGTCAGGACTGGTGTACATCATGCGGGATTTGCGCGAAGGTTTGTCCGCCGCAGTGTATTTGGATTGTGCGCGGCGAAGACCCCGTGACAAAGCGCCCGATCCCGCAGCCGGAAGCATTCTTCATCGACATTGATATTTGCATGAACTGCGGCTTCTGCGCGGAGTTCTGCCCGTTCGATGCGATCAAGATGGATCACGATTATGAGCTGGCGGACTATGACCGCACGGAAACACACATCTTCGATAAGAAGGCGTTGAGCAAGCCCTTCAGCTATTGGATGAGCATCGCGCCGACAACGGTGTATGAAGAAGCACGGGATCGCGGCGCGTGGGAACATTCAGACGTGGTGAAAGAGCTGCGTAAGAAAGGGGAAACGCCCACGCCGTATACCGAACCGTATCAGGTGGCGAAGATGCGGTTTGCCAGCGGCGATACGCCTGCCGCAGCGGCTGTGCAAGAAGTGGCCACTGTGGCTGCGACTGGCGAAGACCCCGAAACCGCACGGCTGCGCCGCCGCAAGGAAGCGTTGGAGCGCAAATTGGCGCTCGAAGCGAAGGCGAACAAGTAAGTCGTTAGGAGATGGATGTGATGAGGGGCGGACGCGAGTCCGCCTCTTTTATTTGGGACGAGAGGAGAAGCGTTAAGGGGATGGCGAAGTATTGTCATCCATGTCCTTTGATGTCCGATCTATTTCGCTCAAGCATTGAGGAAGTATTGATGAGTTAGAATTTACAAACTATTGAGCGAAGGGAAATAATGGGTAAGGGGTGAGATGAGAGAAACGAAGGATATGCGGCGAGATTTTGCCAATAGGGATGAACTGATCGCGTATGTGAAAGCGGAGTTCCCGAAGGCGGTGGCAGTCGATGACCACGTGAGCAAGGTGAAAGGCGGGCGCGCTGCTGCTAAGCGGCTGATGGAGCGGATCGATCCGCAGACTTACGCGCAGACGCGAAATAAGCTGCACGGCGCGGTGACAAAGCTCTCGCCATATATTCGCTACGGGGTGGTGAGCTTGGTTGAAGTACGAGAAAAGGCGCTCGACAAGGTGCGCCGCCGCCGCAACGATGCGGAAAAGCTGATCAACGAACTGGCATGGCGCGATTACTGGCAGCGGGTGTATGCGCGCATTGGCGAACGTATCTGGAGCGATCAAGAGGACTATAAAACCGGATTCACGGCGCATCATTACGCGGATTTTCTGCCGGAGGATATTGCTGAGGGAAAAACGGGACTGAACTGTATCGACGGGTTTGCAAAAGAACTGCGCGAAACGGGTTATCTGCATAATCATGCACGCATGTGGACGGCAGCGTATGTGGTGCATTGGCGGCGTGTCAAATGGCAGGCGGGGGCGCGATGGTTTTTGAGTCATCTGCTAGATGGCGATCCCGCGAGTAACAATTTATCGTGGCAGTGGGTGGCGAGTACGTTCAGCCAAAAACCGTACATCTTCAACCGTGAGAACGTGGAACGCAACACAAACGGGATTTACTGCAAAGGGTGTGCGTTATATGGACACTGCGATTTTGAGGGCAGTTATGAGCGAATCGAGCGCGAGTTGTTCCCGAATATGCCCGCGTCGATTGCCCGTCCGGTAGATAATCCGAGCAGACCATTTAGTTCACGCCCGTATAAAGGTGGCAAAAAACCGAAAGGACGGCGATAAATGGCTGACAAAGTTGTTATTTGGGTGCATGGTGATTGTCTCGCGCCAAATAACCCCGCGTTGACTGCATATGAAGGATCGCCCGCGCTGTTTGTTTGGGATGATGCGTTATTAGAATCGTGGCAAATTAGTTTAAAACGCATTGTGTTTATGTATGAATGCCTGCTTGAACTGCCAGTAATCATTCGGCGGGGGGACGTTGCGGCAGAAGTGCTGGCGTTTGCCAAAGAACATGGCGCGGTCAAAGTGGCGACGGTGACGAGTCCCAGCCCGCGATTCAAGGTGATTGCGGCGGAGATCGAAAAAGCGATAGAAGTCGAATTGTGGGAAGTCGAGCCGCTGGTCGATTATGATGGCGAATTGGATACCAAACGGTTTTCGCGGTATTGGGCTGTGGCGAAAGAGTTCGCGTTTGGGCGGGGGTGAAAAGTAACCTCCCCCCAACCTCCTCTCCGAATTCAGGGGCTGATGGGGCGACACTAAACCGAATTGTCGCGTCGGGACAACACTTGCGTTTTCCGGTTTTGCTATCTTTCGGGCGCGGACAGGGCAAGCCCTGTCCCTACTACAATTGCGAAATAATTTCTGCTGTCGTCCCCTGAGCTGAATTCAGGGAGGGGGAGTCCCACTCGTCGTTGGCAGATGGGATCGCAAGCGCGGGGTTTAGATTTCGCGGTGAAAATTCCTGCGTGGGCGACAGGCGAAATAAGTTTCGTTGCGCGCCCCTAGAAGTGTGATTTGTCACTGACGAGTTATGCTCATGTGGGTTATAATAATTGGGATTGGGTTCGGTTCGCCAACGGGTTTGGCATGCCAAACCCCTACGGATTGTGTGCATTCTGAAAAATCGCAGATTAGGGTATATGCGGAGAACCCATGACTGATTTACAACAACAGGTAATGAAGGCATTGGCGACGGTGATTGAACCGGAGCTGCACCGCGATATTGTCTCGCTAAATATGGTGCGCGATCTCTCAATTGAAGGGGATACGGCACACTTCACGATTGTACTGACCACGCCCGCGTGCCCGCTGAAAGGCGTGTTCGTGAATTCGTGCAACGCCGCTGTGATCGGCAAAGTGCCGGGGATCAACCACTTACAAATCAAGTGGGATGCACAAGTACCGACTGATCGCAATATCAGCGGGCGGTTGGATGTGAACATGCGGAGCATCATCGCGGTGTCTAGCGGTAAGGGCGGTGTAGGCAAAAGCACGGTATCGACCAATCTGGCGGTGGCGCTGGCGGAAGCGGGCGCGCGGGTCGGGCTGATCGACGCGGATATTCTCAACCCAAATCTGCCGATGATGACGGGATTGGGGCATGGTCGCCCGAAAGTGGTTGGCGACAAAATGGTGCCGATGGAAGCGTATGGCGTAAAGGTGATCAGCACGGGGTTCTTGATTGACCCCAGCAAGCCGATGATCATGCGCGGCCCGATGCTGCACGGGGCGATCCGACAGTTTTTCATGGATGTGCAGTGGGGTGAACTCGACTACATGATTGTTGACCTGCCGCCGGGAACGGGTGACGCGCCGCTGTCGCTGGCGCAATCATTCCCGCTGACGGGTGCGATCATTGTGACGCAGCCGCAAGAGGTCGCGGTGGGGGATGCACTTCGCAGCGCGGCGATGTTTGAAACGCTCAACGTGCCGATTCTGGGCATTGTTGAAAATATGGCGGGGGATTTCTTCGGGACAGGCGGCGGGGAAAAACTCGCCCAGCAGCGCGGCGTTCCGTTTTTGGGGCGTATCCCGTTGGATGCAGAAGTGCGGAAGGGCGGCGATCTTGGTCGTCCAGTGGCGGTAACTGCGCCGGACTCCCCTGCGGGTCAAGCGTTCATTACGATGGCGCAGACTGTCGCGGCGCGGGTGAGTACGGTCATGCTGCTGACGGCGGATGTGATCCCGCTGAATGTGATAGGGTAACGTGAATCAAAAGGGGTTTGGGAGAACGCCGAACCCCTATATCTCCCAATCTTCGATTTGCAATCCCTCAATGCGGCTAAATTCTCGCGTGTTGTGTGTGATGAGGATCAGATTGTTTGCGAGTGCAATCGACGCGATAAGCATGACAAGCTGACTGATTGGCATGCCCCGTCTCTCTAGCGCCATTCGTATCTCTGCGTAACGTTCGACAGCTACATCAGCGAATGGCACTATTTGAATTGTGCTAAGGAATTCCGCTTGTTTTAGACGTGATTGAAAGGTGTTTGGCTTTTTGCCGCTCCGTAATAAAGCTCCGCTTTCGTAATGATGCTTACGCCGATTTCTCGTCGGTCAAGAAGAGTGATTTTAGCCATCAGCTTCGGAGCGCGTCCGTTCAAGTATCGAACACAGGCGTTGGTATCAAGCAGAAATATCATTCGATTTCGTCGCGCTCCTCTTGAGGTAAATCCTCTCCACGATCAATTTCAATGGGATTATCCGCAAATGAGCTGTAGGTGCGCTCAAAAAAGCCGATGGTCCACCCATGGGCATCCACTTCCTCCATTTCAACGACACTCTCTCCGTTCTGGTTCTGAATGGGTTGTAAGACCAACACAACCTCAAACGCTTGATTCGGCGGCGCGGGAACGTCAATGATCAGCCGCCCGTCGTCGCTCGCCTTTACTTGTAGATGATCGTTTGCATAAATGCAGCTCTTTTCTATCAATCATCCATGCCGATGACTTGAATACGATCACTGCTGCCGACCGGGTTATAGCGTCCGATGAGCGCCCAGAACAGGAAGTTGATCACCAGCGCGATGATCAACGCTATCCACGCTTCAGTGTGTACATCGCGATACCAGACATAGCGTCGAATCAGTTCTGCCGGAATGAGCATGACCAATAACACGATTAACCGCTTCTTCGCTTCGGTGCGCTGGTAGATAAAGATCGGGATACCGATCAACAGCGTGAAGAATGCGAATGTCGATCCGTCCATTACACGTCCTCTGTTCATCCAATCTCAATACAGCTATTGTAATGCTCCAGCATGAGATATGGGTGAAATTCGCTTGATTTGCCAGCGTTGGCAAACCGCCTATGACGCGGCGCAAACGTTGCGGTTATAATAAGGCGTAATTTCATCAGGGGAAAAAGTGTATGATTGAGATTGCCACGACAGGACATGGCAATGTTGCCATTATTCAAGTGAAGGGGCGTGTAGACAGCGTAAGCGCGACTCAATTTGGCGAAGTGCTAAGTACCTCGATCAATGATGGCTACCGTTTTTTGGTGCTTGACCTTGCTTACGTTGATTACATGAGCAGTGCCGGGCTGCGCGAACTGGTCAATGCTTATAAGAAAGCGAACCGGATCGCTGGCGATTTGCGGTTAGTGCAGCCCTCTGAACGGGTGCAAGAGATTCTCGAAATTGCCGGGTTAGATACGGTATTTCGCATTTTTCCGTCGCAGACCGACGCGATCAATAGTTACTAGCCGTATCGGCTTGGGGCAAGATGTCCGAAGAACGCCGGTTGAGAGTTGCCGCAGTTATTGAAAATGTGCCGATGGCGGTTGATTTCGTCGCGGATGCCGCCCGCAGCGCGGGACTGGATGATCGCGCGGTGCATCACTGCCAATTGGTGGTTGATGAAGCCTGTACGAATGTGGTTGAACACGGTTATGGAGAGGATGGAGGCGACCACTTCATCGACCTGATTTGTGTGCAGGACAGCAGCCAATTTACGATGATCATTGAAGATGACAGCGCCGCTTTTGATCCCACAAGCGCCCCCGATCCCGATTTAACTTCTCCACTGGCGGATCGTGAACCGGGGGGATGGGGAGTATATTTCATCAAGAAATTGATGGATAGGGTGAACTATGAGCGCGTTGATGAGCATAATCGCCTAACCATCACGAAGCAGATTCCCCAACCGCCGGTTAAGCCGTCTGCATCCACAACAACGAGTACGGGAACGCACATCCCTGTGCCGCCGGACGCGATCCGCATGAAGGTGGTAGACGAGAAAACGGCGGTGATCATGCCGGAAGGTAGATTGGACGCGATCCAGAGCAAGTCACTGGCGCTGCTGCTTGGGCGCGAGATCGCGGCGGGTCACAAGTCGCTGATCATTGATTTAAGTGACGTGGAGTATCTTTCAAGCGCGGGGATGAAAGTGCTGGTGAGCGCGTGGCAGCGCACCCGCGATGTGAAGGGGGATTTGATCTTGAGCGCGGTGCGTCCGCGTGTGCGGGAAGTGCTGCAAATTATCGGGCTGGATTTGGTGTTCACGCTGACGGATACTGTCGATGGGGCGGTGGCGCGGCTGAAGCAGAAGAAGTAAGCCCCCCGTTTTCCGAAAATTGCGATTGACAGCTGCGGGCGACCCAGCAGGTCGCCCCTACGTTGCGTTGTGTTGTTTAGCTGCCGCTGCGCCAAGCGTTAATGTCATTGAGGTTCACCTGCCCATAAGGGGGTGAGAACGTATTGCAATCGGCGGCGTATTCGGGTAGATCGGTACGCGGCGCGATAAGCGGTTCATCCGGGTTGAAGTAATTCCACGCGGCGCGCGAGATACCTTCGATGAGGGGCCAAGCGCGCGTGTAGGTGAAGAACTCGGTATTTTCCCAGACGAACACAGAAATCACATAGTGGCGACCATTGGGCGAAAAGACGATTCCGGCATCGCCGTGAATGTTGTCGAGCCAGCCGTTTTTGTGCGCGATTACGGCATCCGACGGGATACCGCCTTGCAGCAGGCGTTCGAGATCATTGGCGCTCATGATGTTGATCATCTGCTGGCATTCTTCTTGCGTGAATTCGCCGTTGGGGTAGGCGGCAATCAAGCCAGAGCCGTAGTAAGCACAGTCGTAGATCATGGCAAAGAGGGTGCCAAGGTCTTCGGTGGTGGTTTGGTTATAGGGATCAGGCGCGGTATTGAAGTTTGGGTTCGGGTTGGTCGTGGGCGCGGGGATTGATCCCAAGACTTGATCGCCCCCTAAATAGAGCGGGGCAGAGATATAGGTGTTGCGCGCGCCGAGATAGCGCGCGGTATTAGTCACGTCTGCGATGCCGTTGAACAGGTCATTTCCGCCGATGATTTGCATGATGAGGTTGGACGACGAGTTGTTACTGCACAAAAGCGACTGCACCATCAAGAAGGCTTCGTCATCGTTGGGCGCGAACAAGAGGTTTCGGAAGTAGTCGATGAGGATAGAGACTTTGACCGTGCTGGCGGCGGAAACCGCGACATCGCTGAGGATGTGCAATTCCTGCCCGGTTTGTAGGTCAAGGACGAACACTGATGCGATGCTCGACTGACCGTCGTAGACGAAGCCTTCCGAGTCAAGATAGGCGATAATCATGTCGCGAAGGGTATCGAGACTGGCGCGGGTGGAATCAGTTTCGACGACAGGGAGCAGCACGTGGCGGTTGACGGGATCGCGGAGGGCAGCATCAATGAGTGGGATGGAAGCGCGCACATCCATTTGATAGCCAGCTGTGCCGGGGCGAACGGTCAGGGTTTGCAGATCAAAATTGGCTTCGCCCGCCGGACGGTCATAGCGGGCGGCGATTTCTTCGACAATGCCACGAAGCGCCGATTCTTGATATTCCGCGATTAAGGGAACATCAATGGATTCGCGCGTTTCTGTGCCTGTGAGGTAATTAAAAAAGCGCGACCAGAAGGCGGCTTCGGTTTGTCCTGCCGACTGCGCCTGCGCGAGCATGGTTTCGCGTTCAGTTCGCCAGCCTAATGCAGCGGGATCGATTTGAATTGGACTATCAGCATACCAAAGCGTGACAGGCTGCGAAAAGGTTTGTTCGATGCGGGTGATAGCATTCGCAGCATTCAACCCGCCGACGGGGACACCACCAATCGACACGTCCGCTGAAAGCTGGTTGATGTTCTGACTGAAGCGGATGAGGTGATAGCCGGAGAGTCCAATCGCGCCAGCGATCAATGCCCACGAAATGAAAGGAAGTATCGGAAAGCGGCGCGTGCGCCGCCGCGAACTTAGAGCGCCAAGACCTGCTGATGACATACTGTTAAATCCACAACTCGTTGACGAAATCTATACCCATGCTGGAAGCACGGTTTTGCTCCATGCGCCACAGCAACGCGGCGCGATGGATGGCATCACGATGAAAATCACGGAGTTCAGGAAGCGCGTCGATATTGACCCATGCGAAATCGACGAGTTCCGGCGACAATTTGCCGATAGTGAGGTCGTCGGCGCGGCACCAATAGGCGATGTCGAGATGACCGCCGAAAGCCCGCTGAACAGTCACAACCGGGCCAATGCGCGCATCAAGCGCAAGTTCTTCGCGGAGTTCACGGGCGAGCGCACGGTCAGGGTCTTCGCGATTATTCATGTAACCGCCGGGCAATCCCCACGGTGTATAGGCGTGAAACACATGCTTGACGAGCAAGACTTCTCCCTGTGTATTGAAGATCACCCCCACCGCGCCCGCCGTATACCGAGGGCGGGTATAGCGCCATAAGCCGCGCATCAGATTGAGTAAAAATGGTATACGCTGCAAGCCTGCCGCTAGAGTGCGGATGGTGCGTGCTTGGGAAGGGGTGGGTGTGTCCATGCTGTCGTTTAGTGTGTTCATGCGCTTGACAGTGTACAAAACCCGCGCCACTGCGTCAACGCGGTAGATAAAAAGTAAGCAGGGCAAACACACCAAAACCCCTCCGGCTCGCTGTACGCGCCACATCCCGCAAAATCAGGCGAGGAAAAAGCCTTTATCCGTGTTTTGCGATCCTGAAATTGGGGTGGGGAATATACGCGGCGGCAACGGGGTTTGAACGCGCCACCAACATAACAATTTGTTTGTTTGTGCTAAACTCTTTATGAACAAACAAAGGTATGAACGCTGTGCCAAACACACCAGTCGACTTCATTAATATCTTCGTGCGTCCACCGGGGGATTTGCTCTATTATCTCGCGGTAATCGGCATTACACAGGCGAGTTTCTTCATGGCGCTGGGTCCACGTTTGCGGCGGCGCGGTGACCGTGCTTCGCAGCGGTATACGCTGGCGACGCTTGGCATTGTGATCGTATGGGCGCTGTTGATGATAGGCGCATTGTTCGCGCTGCTGGCGGGTCAACCCGCGAACGCGATCTTGCCTCCGATGGAACGCGCCGCGCAAATGATCACGGTGCTGCTGCTGGCGTGGGCGTTCATCACTGCTGACGCACCAGTTGGCGGCTCACGAGCAAATGCTCTAGCGCTGGTGGCGTTGGTCGTGATCGTGCTGGGATATGTGATTACGGGGTTGAATTGGTCGGCTGAGTTTGAACGGGTGCAGTTCAACACCAGCGGATACGGTATCGTGTGGACGCTGGCGATTGGGGCGCTGGCGGCAGGCGGGATCACGGCGTGCATCCTAAATGTTCGAGCGGTGACAGACGCGCCGCTAAAAACGGTCTATTTCTTCGTGGTATTGGTGGGAGCAGCGACCACATTCGCGCAGACAGCACAAGGGGCGCTGGATGGCGATTACGCAGGCGCGATGCGACTGGCGTTTCTCGCTTCGCTGGTGATTCTGCCGACGCTGATCTATCGCTTGGTGGTGGGGCAATTAGAAAGTGAACTCGAAAATTATTCACAAACTGATCGCCTTGATCTTCCAACGTTGGCGAGAGCGCCGACAGAACGGATCATCCCGTCGATCAGCGCAACTTCAGCCGAGCGAGAATCAGCGCAGTTGATGCGCGCGCTTGGCTGGATTTTGGACAAAGCGACACCAGAAGCGATTCCTGACCGAGTAGTGGAATCGGCGCTGCAAACGCTCAAAGCCGATATCGGCGCGCTGCTGCTGCCGCAAGAATCGATTTATGTAGAGATTTCGACAGGCAAAGACCGCGTGATGCAGCGCCCAATTGCGGGCATTTCACTCAATCTAGAGGATCAACCAACACTGCAAAATGCAATTGAGCGTAAACAGCAGCGCCCGCTGTACATGGATCGCAATGTGGAAGAACTGCGCGATTTATACACGCGAATTGATATTGATGAAATTGGTCCAACGTATTTTCAGCCGATGACGAATGAAGGCGTGTTGATGGGCGTGCTGATGATTGGGCTGCCGTATGCCAAGCGCGAACTCGACACTACAGAACAAGAACTGTTGAAAGGAATCGCCATCATCGGGGCGAGTTTGCTGGCATTGAGCCGCGCGGCGGGTGAAAGCCGCGCACAAGCGGAAAAGCGGGTGATTCAACTGCTGCTTGATGAAGGCACGCCGGAAACGGTCAATGACGGCACGGTGATTGCCGCATGGCAGCGAACACGGGCGCAGTTGGAAGAAGCGCGCCAACAGATCGACACGCTGACACAGAACGTAAACGAACTGCGGATTCAACTGGATGATGAACGCAGCCGCGTAACGTCTAAGCTAACGGATACGCATGAAGGGCGGTCAGTCAGCCAAGAATTGCTGGCATTGAGCGAAGAACAAGAACTTTTGCGCGCAGAGCGTGACCGATTGGCGGCACGTTTGCGGGAAGCGGAAACGGCTATCGCCAGCATGAACGCGATGGAACAAGCGGAAGCGGCTCCGCAAGCCGCGCCGACTGCCGAAAGTGAAGGTGTATTCAACGCGCTGATTGAGGCGTTGAACCGTGAACGTGAGGCGTTGATGCGTCAACGGGAACGGCTGCAAGCGCAGCTCGCGGAGATGCGCGCATCGGGTCGATCTCCGATGCAGGAAACGGTCAAAGAGCTGATCGAGCGGATGAGCAAAGAGAAAGTCCGGCTCGAACTGGAACGTGACAGCTTAAGCAGTAAATTGAGCGATTTAGAGGCACAGTTGAAAGCCTTTGGGGTGGAAGATGGTGCGGCAGGGCTGACGCGGGTGATTGGGCAGTTGTATGAGCAGCGCACAACCTTGCTAGAGCGCAACGAGGCGCTCAAAAGCGAACGCGATGCTTTGTTGGCAGAGCGAGCGCAGTATGAAAAGGCTGCTGAACGCGAAGCCGAACGCGAAGCCCGGCTTGTGAAACTGCAAAACGAAATCAAGAACCTTGCGGCTGACCGCGAGGCAGCATTGAAACAGCGCGACAAACTGCGAAGCGATAATCAAGAATTGATGGAACGACAGGAAGAACTGCGCGCACAGTGTAATCGCCTGCTTTCGGAAGCGATGGGTTTTGAGAAGGAACTGAACGAATCGCAAGCAGAAGCGGCATCACTGCGGGGGCAGATGCGCCAACTGGCGGAGCAGATCAGCGGGTTGATGAGCGAACGCGATATGCAGTTAGCGGAACGGCGCGCGGCTGAAACAGAGCGTGATGGTCTGCTGGCGCGTGTAGAAGGTGACCGCGAACGACTGCAAGAACTCGGCACGGAAGGTGTGGGATCCCTAACGCGGATGATCGAGGGGCTGGCAGAACAGCGGCAAGACCTTGAACGTCAGTTGTATGAAGCGCGAGCGGCGCTGGCAAATGCCGAGGACAAGATTCAAATGCTGCAAGTGCGCGCGAATGCGAACACACAGTTGATGGCGGCATCGTATCAACCGGGAAGCCCGGAAGTGGTGTTAGGGATGCTGCAAGAACTTCGCACACCGCTCACGTCAATAGTGGGGTATGTCGAACTGCTGCTGAACGAATCGGCGGGAATTTTGGGCGAAATGCAGCGCAAATTCTTACAGCGGGTGGCGGCGAATATTTCGCGGCTGACGCTGATGATCGATGACTTGATCCGCCTGACATTTTTGGACGCGGGGCGGTTCGCAATTGGTCGGCACGCGGTGGATGTGATCGCAGTGATAGAGGACGCGGTGACGGCGGCGGCGAATCAACTGCGGGAGAAGGGGTTGCAGGTCAATTTGCAGTTGAAAGATGATCTGCCGCATGTGATTGGGGATCGGGACGCTATCGCGCAGATTATAGGTCAACTGCTGACGAATGCGTATTTGGCATCGCCGCCGAACACAGAGATTTCGATTTCGGCGAGTGAGTGGGATTCGCGGACGCACGCGGCGGCGCTGAATCCAAGTGTGCCGAAAGAGGGCATTCTTGTGACGATTGCGGATCGCGGCGGCGGAATCTCGTTAGAAGATCAAACGCGGGTATTCGCGCGCAAGTACAAAGCAGAAAATCCGCTGGTGCAGGGACTAGGGGATACTGGCGTGGGATTGGCGATTGCGAAAGCGCTGGTAGAAGCGCATGGCGGCGCGATTTGGGTGGATACGACGACTCATCCAAATGGATCGGGCAAGCCAGCAGGAAGCGAATTCGCGTTTGTGCTGCCGTTTGAAGCGACTCAATCACTTGCTCACACGAAAGCGCAGCCCAACCGAGTTGAGGGGTAAACGATGCGGCGCGACATCGGGAATGAAGTTATCGCAGCTATCGCCGTTGTCAGTGTGCTGGCATTCGCGCTCATTTTTGGGATAGTTCTTTCGCTTACGGGGGCTCCACAAGATGGAGTGGAGACGACAGAACCCGTTAATATGGAGGGTGCCGAAACGGTAGTGACGGACGACGCGCCGACGGAGACACGCACGCTGATCGTGATTTTGCCGTCACCTACACCATCTGCGACTGCCACCGTGACGGATACGCCCGCGCCAACCCGTGATTTCGAGAGCGAGATCAACGCGATTTCGACACAAGTCGCAGCGGCACTCACCGCGACGGTGGATGAGGACCCGACCAACAACAGCGAACCCACCGCGACGGAGACCGCCACTATACCCCAACGAACACGGGCGGCGACACAGATACTAACTTCTGCGCCGCAAGCAGCGGATACAGAGGTAAGAATCACCGACGTGGCAAGCGCGACGAATACGGTATTTGTTACAGCGACACCGACCAATACAAACACAGTAACGACACCTGCCCTCACAGAAATCGCACGCGCAACTCATTCGCAGGCTGCTAGGGCAGTTCCCGCGGCAACTTCGACGGCGGTTATGCCAGCGATGCTGATTGGCGGCGCGACGGCAACGCTGATCCCGGTGACACCCATGGGAAGCGCATGTTCCGCGCCGCGTGGGTGGATCACATTTGCCGTGCCGCAAAATATTACGCTGTATACCATCGCGCGCACGGTGGGGAGCAATGTGGGCGAACTCCGGTTGATCAACTGCTTGGGGGATTTCGATAATATCACGCCCGCTAGTTTGATCTACGTGCCGGTACGCCCGGTGGGGATGGCGACAGGAATCCCGGTTCAGCCAACCGCGCTGACGATTGATGAATCGGCGTGCGCGGTAGACAGCGTGACGATCACTGAGCCTGTCGCGTACAGCGAGATCACAGGGGTATTCATTGTGCGGGGGATGGCGACATTAGGTGATTTCCGATCATACCGGATCGAAGTGCGTCCGGCATTCAGCGAACGATACGATTTTTATCTTCAACGAAATGAGCCGGGAATTGTCGAAGGTGGGGAACTAGGAATCGTCAACAGTGATTTGTACGAAGATGGACTGCATTATCTGCGATTAGTAGTGCGAACTGGAAGCAGGCATCAATCGTGTGAGATTCCGGTGATTTTCCGCTGATTTGCCTATGAACTCCCATGTTTGTGAAATCAACAAGGGCGACTCGGCGGGTCGCCCCTACAGTGTATGCCATTGTTGCGCTACACTGAACGCCCGAATGAAATGGAACTTGAGATGCACCAGAAACGCGCGCAGTGTCGCGCAAGGTGTATTCGTGCTTGGGGAGTAAGTATGCCGGAACAACCATCGCCGCAAAAGGGTTCAGAAACACTGCTGCGGATCGTGTTTATTGCGTTGTGTGTGGGCATCATGATCGTTGGCGCACAGACGGCGCTGGCGCTGATCACACCATTGAATGAAGCGGCGGACTATACCAGCCGCCGCGACGGGTATATTTTGACGGCAACGGCGCTGACCTTGGTTACACCGACTGAAACTGCTGTACCTGTTGAAGCAGCAACCATCGAAGTGACGGAAGTGGGCGCGGGAATCAAGGATTTTCCCGAACGTCTGCGCCAATTTGCGACAAATACGCCTGCCGCACCTGTCGAAACGCCGACTCCAACGGCAACGGACACGCCCGCGCTCACGAATACGCCGCGTCCCCTGCCGACACTAATGCCGTATGGGAACGCGCCGGAAGGCGCGTCCGCGCCAACTGCGATTCCGCCGCCTGTGCAGCAGATTGACCGTCGCGGGTTCGATTTGGTGAACATTCTCTTGTTGGGCAACGATGGAGAAATCACGAATGATGGGTCACTACGAACGGACACAATGATCGTGGTGTCGATCAATCGAAATACGGGAACAGTAGCGATGATCAGTTTCCCCCGTGACCTGTATGTGTACATTCCCGGTTGGACTATGCAGCGGTTAAATATTGCATATATTCACGGCGAATCGATTGGCTGGACGGACGGCGGGTTTGGCTTGATGCGCCAAACGCTGTTCTACAATTTCGGGATCAATGTGCATTATTACGCGATGGTTGATCTGGATGGATTCAAGGCGCTGGTGGATGCGGTTGGCGGGATCAACTTAGCGGTGGACTGCGCGATCCAAGACTTGCCATTGGTGGGCGCGGAAGTGCCGCGCGCGGCAGTGCGAGTGACCGAAGATGGCGAATACGCGCTGCCTGTGGGCTATTACGCAATGAACGGGGCAGAGGCGCTGTGGTATGCACGGTCACGGAGCAGCAGTTCGGATTTTGATCGGGGTCGCCGCCAGCAGCAGGTATTGCGCGCCGTGTGGCGACAGGCGCGCGATGCGGGTTTGCTGAACACCGTGCCGCAGTTGTGGAACGAAGCAAGCCAATATATCGAAACCAACATGACGTTCGAGGACATTCTAGGACTCGTGCCGATTGCTGCTAATCTCGACAGCACTGAGATTGAGAATTTCGTGTTTGTGCGCGGGTATCACACGATACCATGGCAGCCCCCGGATGGGATCAACGTGCAGCTACCCGTACCGGAAACAGTGCGCGAGTTAATGACGGATTTCTACAGTCCCGCGACAGAAAGCCAGATCACGATGGAAGCGGCAAGTGTGCGCGTGTGGAACGGATCGACCATTCCCAATCTCGATTTGGTGGCGGCAGAGCGTTTGGCGTGGGAACGGTTGAATGCTTTTTCGGCGGGGAGTGCGGATTCGACGGACTATTCTGACACGATCATTATCGACTACACGGGGCGGAGCAAAGGGAGCGCACTGCGGGAACTGGTAAACACGCTCAACGTGCGACCAGAGAATATCCGTGCTGAACCGAGCGCCGAACGCGAAGTCGATTTTGATGTGATTTTGGGTGCGAATTATAACTCGTGTGTGGAAGAAGGGCTGCTGCCTGTTGAGATTCCCCCTGCGGCGGGTTCATAGGCGAAGCCGGAAGGTGATGGACGCGCGCAAGCGAATCGCATACGTACTACAGGCAACAGGGTTTGTTGAGGCAGGTGGGGCACCCAGACGAAAGGAAGTTTCGTTGGTCGCCCCTTTATGACAACGATTTTGTCAGCTATTCGAGTGTGGCAAGCTGGCGCTTACCAGCGGTGATGCACCTGTGGCGCGATGTATTCTTTGTAGATGCGTTCGATGGCTTCCATGTGCGCGGGTTTGAGCGAGAGATCGCTGGCGCGCACGTTATCATCCACTTGTGAAGGACGCTTCGCTCCGGGAATGGCGCACGTCACCGCTTTGAACATCAAAATCCACGCCAGCGCGAACTGCGCCATCGTCATGCCTTCGGGGACAAGTTTTCGGATTTCTTCGACTGCCGCTAAACCTGTGTCGTAATCTACGCCGGAAAATGTTTCGCCTACATCGAATGCTTCGCCGTGACGGTTGTATGTGCGATGATCGTTTTGTGAAAATTGGGTGCTGTGCGACAGTTTTCCAGTCAGCAAACCGCTGGCGAGAGGGACGCGGGCGATGATCGCCACCTTGCGCGCCTGCGCTTGAGGGAAGAATAGTTCGGCGGGGCGTTGGCGAAACATGTTAAAAATGATTTGCACGCTTTGCACATTGGGGTATTCGATGGCTTTGAGCGCTTCCTCAACTTTTTCGACGCTTACGCCGTAATGTTTGATTTTCCCCGCGCGCATCAAGTCATCAAGGGCGGCAAATACTTCGGGGCGATAGTAGACTTCAGTGGGCGGGCAGTGAAGCTGCACTAAATCAAGCGCATCGACTTCGAGATTCTTAAGGCTGCGTTCGACCCACGCAGTGAGATTCTCTTTGGTGTACCCTTCGACAACCTGTTTGGGTAAACGCCGTCCTGCTTTGGTGATGACGTAAAATGGATCGCTGCGTTGTTTGCGAACGCGGGCGATCAACTGCTCGCTGTGACCGTCGCCATAGACATCGGCGGTATCGATGAGATTTACGCCTTGATCGAGCGCGCGATGGATGGCGGCGATGGATTCGCTGTCATCGGTTGCCCCCCAATCCGCGCCAACAGCCCACGCGCCAAAGCTAATATCTGAGACTTTCCAACCTGTACGTCCGAATTCACGGTAATGCATCAACGGCACTCCTACAACAAACAAGAAATGCTGTTTACTATAGCGCCGCGCGTGGGTTGATCCAATGGATGAGACAGAATATGGGTTTGGAACCGGGGAAACAAGTTTCGCAAACCCTTACAAGAGATAGTAATTTAGGCTTGATTCCCTGTTAGGGAAAAGAAAATTGTGGCGCGGCTGTCTGTGCAAATTCGCTGGCACTCACGGATATGATCCGATATGCGCTCCACGAGGTGTTACCCTACGGACAGCCGCTCCACAATTCTACTGGGTGCTGAAAGTATATCATTCTGCGTGCGACAGCAAGACTCGCGACGGGTGAAAGATTTGTTAGTCTTTCGCCGTCGGGTCAAAAGCATCGCGCAGTCCATCACCGATGGTGTACAGGCAGAGTACGGTGATGAAGATCATCAAACCGGGCATGACGACGAGGTGCGGACCCAGCGCGAAGAAGGTCTGTGCGCCTGTGAGCATGTTTCCCCAGCTTGGCGTTGGCGGCTTGATACCCAAGCCCAAATAGCTCAAACCGGCTTCGGCAAGGATTAGACCGCCGATGTCTATGGCAAGTGTAATCACGATGACCGAGAACAGGTTGGGCAGAATATGAACGAACATGATCCGCAAGGGCGACGCGCCGATAGCGCGGGCGCTGATGACGTATTCACGTTCACGCAGCGAAAGGGTTTCGCCACGCACAAGGCGGGTCGTGCCCGTCCAGCCGAGAAAACCAAGCACAAGGATCAAGGTTTCGGCGGAAGGTTGTAACACTGCTGCGACGATGAGCAGTAAGAACAACTGAGGAATAGAGGTTAGGGTAGCGATAACCCAGTTCACGAAATCATCGACCAGACCGCCATAGAAACCTGTGACAATGCCCAATGAGACACCGATCACCAGCGAGAGGATGGCAGCGAGGAAGCCGACTTTCAACGAGACTTGCCCTGCGTAGAGTAAACGCGCGAGGTGATCGCGTCCGAGATCGTCTGTACCCAGCAGATGATACGAAATGGTGCCATCGGCGGCTGTTTCTTGCGAGCCAAAAGGTAAGAACGTCCGACTCGCATCAGTGGTGCGATAGCTGACATTGAGCGTGCTTTCCACCAATCCTGCTGAAAAAGAGATGACAGTCATCAGAATGATGACGACAATCGCGATCAGGGTCAGGTAGTCCTTACGCAAGCGACGCAGCGCAAGTTTGGTAAGAGATTGACCAACGTCCTTATTGCGCTGCTTGACATTGAGTTTGGCAACTGATGTTTGCGAAGCCATGACTGTTTCCTCTTAGTCGAAGCGAATACGCGGATCGATGATCGCGTAGAAAATATCGGACAAGATGTAACCGAGCATGGTAGCGACTGCGCCAATGATGACCACTGCCATAACGACATTATAGTCTTGCGAGGTCACAGCTTCTACACCGAAACGCCCCAGACCGGGCCATGAGAAGATGGTTTCCGTGATCGCCGCGCCGCTCAAGAGACCGGTGATGGCAGGCCCCAAGAAGGTCGCCAGCGGAATGAGGGCATTACGGGCACCATGGCGGAACCACACGGTACGTCCGGGCAGCCCCTTCGACTGGGCAGTACGCATGTAGTCTTGGCTTTTTACGTCGAGCATTGAAGCGCGCATATAACGGCTGTAGACCGCGATTGCACCTGTCGAAAGCACGAAGGTGGGCAGGATGAGGAATTCTAGGCGTTGATATATGGGTATGTCGCCCAAGCCGATGCCTATCGGGAATCGTCCTCCCATGGGCAGCCAGCCTAATGCGGAACCAAACACCAATATCAAAATTAAGCCGAGCCAGAAAATGGGGATAGCATTAAAAATGACGGCGAGAATGCGGGTAATGTTATCAAAGAAACTGCCTTTGAAAACTGCCGCCAAAATACCAACGGGCACGCCGATAACCAAGCCAGTGAGCAAGGCAGTTGCGCCAAGTTCAAGGGTTGCGGCGACACGTTCGCCAATCATGCTAGAGACTTCACGCCGATAGAAGAACGAGCGTCCGAAGTCGCCACGAATAATGCCTTTGCGCGTTCCGGGTGGATAGATTGCATCGCCTTCATCATCGAAATCGCCGTCAGCATTGGCATCGAGCCCAAGATCGACCAATACGGCGTGGTCTGACACGCCATCGCCATCGGCATCCCAGCGCATCCAGTCATCGCCCATAAGCCAGCGAAGATACTGCACAGGGAAGGGATCGTTAACCCCTAACTGGGCGGCGACGCGCGCACGCTGCTGCGGAGTGACACGTGGGTCGAACGTCAGTGATGCGACGGGACCGCCGGGAGCGCCCAGCATGAGGATATACGAAAAGAGTGTGATGCCAAAAAAAGTAGGTATCGCCTGAACAAGTCGGCGAATTGTGTATTTGATCATGTCAACCAGCTTTGCAGACTAGGGGAAATGCGGCTGTTCTATTCCGCCCTTTCGTAGTAGGGAATACGCTGAAAGGGCGGAAGGTTCTCTCAAGTGAAGGTTGGTTTAGCGCCAACCTTCACCCGAAAATAGCACGCAGTGCCTTACGGCGTCGAAACAGTCCATGTGTCGACGTTCCAGAACAGGACCGACGGATACGGATCGAAGCCGTTCACGTTCGCGCCCGCCGCATACATGCCGTTGATGGCAAACAGCGGAATATAGGGCAGGTCTTGCTGGAAGATCGCCTGCATTTCCTGATAGAGCGGGGCACGTTCCGCGGGATCGCAACCGGGCAGCGATTTCGCCTGATCGTTCAGCGCCATGAAATCAGGATTGTTGTAGCTGGTGTTGTTGCTGCCACCGCCGACGACATCGCTGGCGGGCGAGAACAACTGGGTCGCATCCGGGTCATCAGGGTAGCCATTGCGCCAACCGAGAATGAAGGCATCGAAGGTTTGGCTGTCCATGATGTCGAGCAGGGTGTTGAAGTCGATGGTTTGGAAGTCGACCTGAACACCGATTTGCGCGAGCTGGTCTTGGATCAGCGTGCCGATGGCTTCGCGGCGGGTGTTACCCTGATTGGTGTAGAGCGTGAACTGAAGCGGGGTGCCATCTTCAGCGGTGGTGCTGCCCGACGCAACGCGCGGGGTGCTGGGATCATTGTCGTCGTCGATCCAACCGGCTTCTTCGAGGAGCGCGGCGGCGGCATCGGGATCGTAAGCGATGGGCGGGAGTTCGCTGGCATACGCCCACGAGGCGGGGATGATGAACGAGGTCATGCGTTCGCCTTCACCGAAGACAGCGGCATCGATGATCGAGTCCACGTCGATGGCAAGAGCGAGAGCTTGACGAACGCGGACATCACCGAAGATGGGGTGTTGACCCTGATCGATGGGGTTGCCGTTTTCGTCGAGACCGTTCTGCGGGTTGTTGGGGTCAGCAAGGTTCAGACCGAGATAGTCCCACGAGTTACCGGGATAGCTGTAGACCTGCGCGGTGCCAGCATCGGCGGCGGCGCGGAATTCAGCGCGGCGTGCGACAGCGGGACCGTCGATCACGTTCGATTCACCGGCGAAGAAGCGTTCCACGAGGACGTTGGCATCCGGCGTGTTGACATAGATGTAGCCATCAGGGGCAACTCTACCGCCAGTGGCATCAGGATACTGTTCGTTACGCGCGAGCGCAACCTGTTCACCGGGACGGAATTCGCTGAAGGTGAAGACACCACCCGACACGGTCGGGTTGAGGTTGAATTCGGCATCGTTAAGAGCAGCCACATCTTCCGGCAGCACGTGCGATGGCGCGGGATAGAGTACGCCAGCATTGCTGAGGGCGGTGCATTCCGCAGTCGCAAATGTGACGACGACGGTGTAGTCATCCGGCGCTTCCACGCTGAGGATGCCAGTCGCGCCCGTTGGGTCGATGACGAAGCTGAGCGGCGTATCCACGATACCTTCCGCACCCGCCTGAATCGCGCGCCACGTATAGAGAACGTCCGCCGAAGTCACGGGGGTACCATCGCTCCACACATAATCCTGACGCAGATTGAAGGTGTAAACGGTGCCGTCTTCCGAGATGGTCCAGTCTTGAACCAGCGCGCCGCCGGCAAGAGGCGGATTGCTGGGTACAATGACCGCCTGCGACGGGTCCGTCGCAAGGAAGCCCGGATAGAGGAAGCCAGTGATACGACGGCTGGCGGTGTCGGACGCGGTGATGGGGTTGAAGGTCGCGGGGTCGCCACCGAGGTTTCCCTCGATGATGATGCCACCCTCTTGCGCCACCGCGGGAGCAACCATCAGTGCGGCAATAAGCACGATGATCGCTCCGACCATGATGGTCTTGAGGTTCTTCATGTACAGCTCCTTTTAAACAGTTCTACTTATACTTACCGATGTGGGTAACACCACGCGGCGGGTATGTTTTACCCACCTTTTCATCTGCTGTAAATACACAATTTACAAATTCATGGTTCAAATGTTGAGGAACTTTTCACAGAATTTGCTTGATTTCTCATTGGGTGCTTCGCAATATTGGAAAAAAAGAAAAATAAAAAGAGGCAGCCATGTAAATGACCGCCTCTTATAGTAGTCGGGGTAACGGGACTTGAACCCATGACCTCTTGCACCCCATGCAAGCGCGCTACCAAGCTGCGCCATACCCCGATGAATAGATGTGGATGGAGTATAAAACATCGGGCGGGGCGGCGCAAGGGCGTTATTTGACCCCTCATGCTCGCGCGTCTATACTATAAATCCATCGGTAAAGCACCCCAATCACGAACAGAATTGACAAATGGACACCATCAAGCTGACGGCGCTCGCGTCGTGCGCGGGTTGAGCGGCAAAACTAAGTCCGAAGGACTTGGCGCAAGTTTTGCAGCCGCTTAAGGGTATTTTTTCACAACTGAATACGCCCGCGCTGTTGGTGGGATTGGATCAACCGGATGACGCTGCTGTGTATCAGTTGAATGATACACAAGCGGTGGTTTCGACAGTAGATTTCTTCCCACCTGTTGTCGATGATGCATATGACTTTGGCGCAATCGCAGCGGCGAACGCGATGAGCGACATCTATGCGATGGGCGGCTTTCCTTTATTTGCTATCAACCTTGTGGCATATCCCGACGGGTTGGGGCTAGACATGCTGACGGAGATTTTGCGCGGCGGTGCGGAGAAAGTCCGCGAAGCTGGCGCGGTGATTGCAGGGGGGCACACTGTCACAGACAAAGAGCCGAAATATGGCTTGGCGGTCACAGGGATGGTGAATCCTAAGCGAATTTTGACAAAGGGCGGCGCGCGTGCCGGTGATGCGCTGATTCTTACGAAAGCATTGGGTACAGGGACAATCACGACTGCGCTAAAGCGCGGTGTGGCAGATGCGGCGCATGTAAAAGCGGCGGTGGAGTCGATGGCACGGTTGAACAAAACAGCCGCGGAAATCGCGCTGCGCTATGATATTCACGCGGCAACCGACATTACGGGCTTTGGCTTGATTGGTCACGCACATGAAGTAGCGCATCAAAGCGGGATGGATATACACTTCGATTATGGGGCGATTCGATGGCTATCTGGTGCGCTCGACTACGCCAAGCAGGGAATATTTCCGGGTGGCGAAGGGCGTAATCGTGATTATTATGAAACATGGACGCACTTCGCGGGTGCGTTTGAAGTTTATGAACAGGATTTGCTGTATGATCCGCAAACATCGGGCGGGCTGCTGATGGCGGCTGCGCCAGATGACGCAGAATCGTTACTGAACGCGCTGCTGAAGGCAGGTGAAACGGCTGCAATTATCGGCAGCGTGAAGCCGGGTATTCAGCCGGAGGGCGGCGGCATTCGAGTCACGAAATAGCCAGATTGGCAGCCTAGCAGATGTGGAGCGATTTTAATGCCCACTCAATTCCAACGCGCGTATGGGTTGACGTTCAACTTTTTCGCTTTTCGGAAACCGAACAGCGAGTCGGTCATTATTGGCGGCGATGGAGAGAACAGCGCGAGGTGGACTCGCGTGCTGACGGGGCGAGCGGCGAAAATCCTCTGGTATCAGCTAGGGTTAACGTTGTTTCCCGCGCGGTTTGAAACGATTTCGCCCAAATTTCATACCGTCCCGTATCGCAGCTCGTCACAGCCCAGCATAACGAGTGAACTTCAGCTTGAAAAACTACCGTCAGGGTTTATCGAGATTACGGGGAGCAACGGCGAACTGCATTGGTGCGCGCAGTTCGACGTGACACACGGCGAGCGATTGTGGGATGAACTAGACATTATTCTTGGTGAAGATGCTGAACAAGCGAATGATGACAATATCGACACGGTTATCAGTTTGGATTGAATGTTTCTTATGAATTCTTTGCCAACGCCAAATGAATCAATCCCTCATTCGTTTTCATCTGCATCACACTCGTACCCTTCAGCAATACCGAAACCATCGAATGCCGGAAATGCCATCGCGGCGATAGTCAGCACGAAGATGGCGTTCGCCAACGTTCGCAGCGGACCGGGTACACGCTATCGTCCATCTGCCGATCTACGCCATCTCACGTTAGTTGCGTACTATCCCGACACACGCACTGAGGATGGTTGGGTGTGGATCGAACAATATGCGATTGCGGGGTGGGTGTTATCGTCTGTGGTGACCTTTGAAGAAATTCCCGCAGCGGCAATTGAGCAGGCAACAGTGTTCGATCAGCAAACGGCTGTTTGGATTGAATACGCGGATGCGCTCGTCTATGAAAGTGTTGAAGATGCCGCAAACGCGCTTCGACGCGATGCGCCAACCGTGACACAGGTATTTTTGAAGGTGTGCGATTGGTCACCAACAGCGGGGGCGCAGTGGGCGGGATATTGGGATACGCATCGAGCGCTGGCGATTGATTCACCAACGCACATTGATAGATGGGCGGCGGCGCTGGAACAGGCCAATATTTCGCTGTACGTGTGGGCGGACGTTCATGGCATCGATCTTGAAGCAGAAGGGGCATTAATCGCAGAGGCGGTATCGCGTCCCGGCGTGAATGGAGTGATTCTGCGTCTGCTGCCAGAACATTGGCGAAAAATCGATATACAAACTGGGGTCACTTCGATTACACCGTTCATGCGGCAGATTCACCGCCGTGTGGGGGATTCATTTCCAATTGGGCTGGCAGTCGATTCGCGGGTGGTAGGGCGCGATGTGATCTTCGCTGATGAATGGATGCCGCATATCACCAGCCTGCATCCGATTGTCGATTGGCGGGCGCGGCGGCTTTCACCGGAAGCGGCGGTAGCGGAAATGATGGAGACATGGGGGGCGTTTGGCAAACCAATTTATCCGGTTATTCCCGGTGATGCGGATGCGCTGCAACTGCATCAAGTGAACGCGCTGGCGGTGCATCGTCACCGCGCACGTGGGTTAAGTTGGTGGAGGTTGGGGACGATCAGCCCGGTAGGGTGGTCGATAATCGCACTGCAAACGCCGACGGGAATGCCGCCGCCGCAAGTAGACTCCACTGCGAATGCTGCTTATGGCGAAGAAATTATCGTCAAGCCGAATGATGTGGGATTCAATGTGTATCGTTTTGGCGATCCAAAACCAGATGAATACGGTATTCCCGCGCCGTCGCCGCTGCGAACTATTCATGGTGCGTGGGGATGGAGCGCGTTCGTCAAAAAAGGCGAGATCAACACCAGCCGTGTGATGGTGCGCTGGTCGCCGGCGCTTTCGGTTGCGGGGTTGTATGAGATTTCAGCATTTATTCCCGCACGGCACGCGCGTACCCAAAAAGCACGCTACCGGATTGCGCTTGGAAATGGCAAATCGACTGTTGTGGTGGTAAATCAAGCGGCGGCGAAAAATCAATGGGTGACGCTTGGCATCTTTGAATTGGACAGTTCAGCGATACACGCGGGAGCGGTATATCTGCATGACCTAACAGGGGAAGCAGATAATATGCTGGCGTTCGACGCTGTGCGCTGGCGGCGGGTGATCACGGACGGATCGCCGCTGTATGTGGCGGACGGTTATGACGCGCCTGTGGGTACCGTGGAAGAACGACAAAGCGAAAAAGTATGGGCGGGTGAATGGATGGATTCGAGTCCGTTCGGGAAGCTGTATTTTGTTGGCACACCGAATGAAGCGTATCACACAGGCGCGGATTTGAATTTGCCCAGAAATGCTGATGCCCATACGCCTGTCTATGCCGCTGCGAGCGGCATGGTCACGTTTGCGGCGCGGCTGCCCGTGTGGGGTAACGTGATCATAATCAAGCATGACCCACTGCGCGAAGATGGATTGGTATTGTACGGGCGCTATGCTCATGTAGAGGATATTCAAGTGCGGGTGGGGCAGCGCGTGACGCGCGGGCAGCAGATCGCGCGGATTGGCGATGCCTACGGACGTTGGGCGTATCTACTGCATTTTGACTTGAGTCCGACGACGATTTTGGAACAAAATCCGGCGCATTGGGCGGGGCATGACAAAGAGCAGGTGTTCAAGCATTATCTTGATCCGCGTGAGTTCATCGAGAAGCATCGCCCGCCGCGTTAGTGAACCTCAGCCCGCCCCCCTCCTTACCAGATGAGAATCAGATGCGCTGGACGGAATTTATTCCGTTGTGCATTCCAATGAGACAGGTTCGGGGGGTGCGCCTTCTTGGACTAGTTTGCTGTAGAGGTCAATTTTGTAGCAGATTAATCCGAGATGCTCATTGAGTGCTTGCATATGCATTTCGACTTCGCGTTGAAGCCGCTTGAGCATATCCACTCGTTCAGGCAGTGTGACATCCCCTTGACGTTGTAACTCCGCGTAGGTCTGCATGTCTTGAATCGACATGCCCGTTGCACGCAGTTTCATCAAAAACTGTATCCAGCCAATATCTTCTTGTGTATAGCGACGGTGCGTATTCTCCTCACGGTTGATGGGGTGGATCAGTCCGATACGTTCGTAGTAGCGGAGCGTATGGGCGCTTAAGCCTGTGATTTCGGCTACCTGCTTGATGGTGAGCAGTTGGTCATGTGTAGTTGTTGTCATAGTATTCCCTATGCGATTTCCGTTTTGAAAAAAAGATGATTTTCACCTCTTGACTTAGAGTGCGCTCTAACTTGTAGAGTGCAAAGTGTAGGCACACAAGCAAGAGGAGTCAAGGGATGGAAAAGCGACGGTTAGGGCGTTCAAATCTTGAAGTTTCGCCGCTGGGGATGGGCTGCTGGGCAATCGGCGGCGTGTGGAAGTTTCTTGATATTCAAGCAGGGTGGGGCGAAGTCGATGATAACGAGTCAATTCGCGCGATACATCGGGCGTTTGATCTGGGAATCAATTTTTTCGACACAGCGGCGACGTATGGTACGGGGCACAGCGAAACGATTGTGGGACGCGCGCTGGCGGATCGACGTGATAAAGTGGTGATTGCGACCAAGTTTGGGTTCGATGTGAATGTGGACGGCAAGCATGTTACGCGGTATGACACTCAGCAGATGGTGATTGACCGTTTGCGCGGGGATACCGAAGCGAGCTTGAAGCGGTTGAACATGGATCGGATCGATTTGTATCAACTGCATGTGTGGGACTATCCGCTGGACTATGCCCCCGCGCTGCGCGACGCGCTAGAAGATTTGGTGCGCGAAGGCAAGATACGGTATTACGGTTGGAGCACGGATTCTGTCGAAGGGGCGCGGATTTTCGCGGAAGGCGAACACTGTGTCGCGGTGCAGCATGATTTGAACGTAGTGCGGGATGCGCCGGAGATGCTGGCGCTCTGCGAACAGAAGAATTTGGCGAGTGTGAATCGCACACCGTTGGCGCGTGGGGCGCTGACCGGAAAATATACCAAAGATACGGTTTTCGCGGCGAATGATGTGCGGACTGATCCTTGGGCGGTGGAGAACATTCTCAAGCCAGCATTTGAGCAGTTGGAATCGCTGCGCGATGTGCTAACGAGCGGCGGGCGCACGCTTTCACAGGGGGCGTTGGCGTGGATTTGGGCACGCAGCCCGGTCACGATCCCGATTCCGGGAATGCGTAACGAAGCGCAGGTGAATGATAACGCGGGCGCGATGCAGTTTGGGGCGCTGTCGGCGGAGGAGATGCGGCAGATCGATGAAATTCTGGGACGGGTGAAGGCATAGGGGTCAGTTTTTGTGAGTTGTGAATAGGAGATAGCTATGCAGATTGGATTACAAATCCCGTCCTTCAAGTATCCCGGCGGCACGGCTGCAATACGACCAAAACTGAAAGAAATCGTCACCACCGCGGAAGATGCAGGTTTTTACAGCCTGTGGGTCATGGATCATTACTATCAGATCAAGGGGTTGTTCGGAGAAGCCTATACTGACCCGATGCTTGAGAGCTATACCACGCTCGGCTATTTCGCCGGACTCACCGAAAAAGCTTATCTCGGTGCGCTGGTCACGGGGGTCATTTATCGCCATCCATCGGTGCTGCTGAAGATGGTCAATACCCTCGATATTCTCTCTGGCGGACGAGCTTATTTTGGGATTGGGGCGGCATGGTATGAAGACGAAGCCAAAGGACATGGTATTCCTTACCCGTCAACTTCAGAACGCTTTGAGCAGCTAGAGGACGCACTTCAACTGGCGAAAGCGCACTGGAATAACGATGAGACAGCCTTTGAAGGCAAGCATTTTTCAATTCCGGCAATCACCAATAATCCCCGCCCACTTTCCAATCCGCATCCGCGCATCCTGATTGGCGGTACTGGTCCCAAAAAGACTCTCCGAATGGTTGCTCAATATGCGGATGCCTGCAATATTGGTGATTGGGTTGGCACAGAAAACATGCAACAAGCGCTCGATACGCTCAAAGAACAGTGTGACTCTTTGGGACGCGATTACGATAGCATTGAGAAAACTTCTCTAGGCACAGTGAATCTTTCGGGGGAAGATAGCGTAGAGAGCGTGATCAATCGGCTCAAAGAACTTTCTGTGATGGGTTTTACCCACGCTATCTTCAATATGCCGGATGTTTACACCATCACGCCGCTTGAAATCTTCGCAAAGGAAATTATCCCGGCGGCGGCTGAATTCTAAGCCAGCAACTGTTTGTCGGCGGACGCGCAGAAGCACATCCCTACAACGTGTCACAATTCGGCTGAGAATCAAAACGGAGATCATGAAGCAAGTTGATCTCCGTTTTTGTTTGTGTGGTGACGGAGTGGATTAGAACAAGCCCCAATCGTCCGCCGCGCCTTCTTCCATCATGGATGGATCCCACATTTCCAGACCCATTTCGATGGTGGTCGGTACTTTGAGGTATTCCTGCGCGGTGCGACGCGACTGCTCAAGAAGCTGCGGCGCATAGGGGCAGAACGGCGTGGTCATAATCATGACGATGTGGGCGCGATCATCTTCGATTTCGACTTTGCGAAGCAGCCCTAATTCGATCACGTTCATGCCAATTTCGGGATCGATGACTTGGCGGAGGGCCTCGCGGAGTCCTTCTTCTTTGCTTTGGATAGTTGGCGTATCGGACATAGTGGTGGTGTCCTCATTAAAATTGTTCGCTCAAATAGGCTTGAATCGTATCATAGGGAGAGGGCGTTCGTCAATTTTTCTGATGGAGATAAGCAAAAACCGTGTGCTGACATAGTGAAGAAGTTGATGAGTAGGAAAGAGAATTATGCTTATTCGCGTCATAAAAATGTTGACTTTAGCTGTCGGCATGATATACTACGGCAAGTTTGACGTATGGTTATCAGAAAAACTTAACAGGCATTAAATCTCAGTTGGGGAGGATGTCGCCGGAATGGGCGCTTCACTTGAAATTCGCAATCTGCATGTCTCTGTAGAAGACAAACCGATCCTGCGGGGTGTCAACCTTACTATCAAGCAGGGTGAGGTTCACGCGCTGATGGGTCCGAATGGTTCGGGCAAAAGCACGCTTTCAAACGTAATTTTGGGCAACCCCGCCTATGAAGTGACCGATGGGGAAATTCTGCTCGATGGCGAGAATATTCTCGAAATGGAAACGGATGAACGCAGCCGCGCGGGCTTGTTCCTCGCGTTCCAATATCCCGTGGGTATTCCCGGCGTGACGCTGGCGAACTTTTTACGTTTGGCGATCAATTCGCGGATGAAGGCGGCTGATCCCGACAGCAAGGGAATTTCGGTCAGCGATTTCCGCAAGCTGATGAAAGAAAAGATGGACATGCTCCAGATGGATCACAGCTTTGCGGGGCGGTATTTGAATGAAGGTTTCAGTGGCGGCGAAAAGAAACGCGCGGAAATTTTGCAAATGGCGGTGTTGAAGCCGAGCATCGCAATCCTTGACGAAACCGACAGCGGATTGGACATTGATGCGCTGCGTATTGTGAGCGAAGGCGTGAATAAACTGCGCGGTCCTGAATTGGGCGTGCTGGTGATCACGCATTATCAGCGGATTCTCAACTACATCAAGCCCGAATATGTGCATGTGATGTTCCAAGGACAGATTGTGGAAAGCGGTGGTCCTGAATTGGCGCTGCATCTCGAAGAACGCGGCTACGATTGGGTGCGCGAGAAGTTTGCTGTCGCAGAATAGCACTGCGGGCAGAGGAATAAGTACAAAGTTGCCCTTATCCCCGCCCACTCTCCGTTAACGGAGAGTGGAGAAAACCCGCCAACAATAAACACGTTGGCGCACGGGGAGATTATAACGGGTGGAATAAGTTTCATGTGCCACAAATGCGCGTTCCAGTGATGATGGTTGGTATCCAACAGAGCATAGTCAGCGAAGGGAAATTCCCTCATGGTTGATTCGATAATTCCAAGCGAGAAGCAGCTTACCGATGAAGAAGCGCGCCTGAAAGATGTGCGCGGTTCTTATGAAGAACGCTATGGCTTTCATGATCCTGAAAAATATGCCTTCAAGAGCCAGAAGGGTTTGAACGCTGACATTGTGCGCCAGATAAGCGCGATGAAAGGCGAACCGGACTGGATGCTGGAATTTCGCTTGAAGGCATATGAATTGTTCGTCAACATGCCGATGCCGCAATGGGGCGCAGACCTGAGCGGAATCGACTTTGACGACATTTACTACTACGTGCGCGCTGCCGACCAGCAGGGGCGCAGTTGGGACGATGTACCGGAAGACATCAAGAAAACGTTTGATCGTCTGGGCATTCCCGAAGCGGAACAAAAGTATCTGCAAGGCGTGACGGCGCAGTACGAGTCCGAAGTGGTATATCACAGCATTCGCAAAGACCTTGAGAGCAAGGGGGTGCTGTTCACCGACATGGACAGCGGCTTGCGTGAACATCCCGAAATTGTGCGCGAATATTTCGGCACGATCATCCCATCGAGCGACAATAAGTTCGCAGCGCTGAACAGCGCAGTGTGGTCGGGTGGGTCATTCGTGTATGTGCCGAAGGGCGTACATGTCGAGATGCCGCTGCAAGCGTATTTCCGCATCAACACAAAGAACATGGGGCAGTTTGAACGCACTCTGATCATCGTGGAAGAAGGCGCGAGCGTTCATTATGTTGAAGGATGCACCGCGCCGAGCTACAGTGAGGACAGCTTGCACAGCGCGGTTGTCGAAATCATTGTCAAAGACGGTGGGCGCTGCCGCTACACGACGATTCAGAACTGGTCGAACAATGTATATAACCTTGTGACCAAGCGCGCGATTGCTTACAAGAAAGCCGCGATGGAATGGGTCGATGGCAATCTTGGCAGCAAAGTGACGATGAAGTATCCAGCGGTGATTTTAGCGGGTGAAGGCGCACACGGCGAAGTGCTGTCGATTGCGTTCGCGGGCGCGGGACAGCATCAAGACGCGGGCGCGAAGATCACACACCTCGCCCCGAACACGACGAGCCAGATCATCAGCAAGTCGATTAGCAAAGATGGCGGACGCGCCAGCTATCGCGGTCTGCTCAAAATTGTCGAAGGCGCGGATAACGTCAAGAGCAATGTGGTGTGCGATGCGCTCCTGCTTGATGATCGCAGCCGTTCGGACACGTATCCGACGATTGAAGTCGATGCCAAAAGAGTTACGATGGGTCACGAAGCGAGTGTGAGCCGCGTCGGTGAAGACCAGCTTTTCTACGCGATGTCACGCGGGATGAGCGAAGATGAAGCCAACGCGATGATCGTGAACGGGTTCATCGAGCCGCTGGTGAAAGAACTCCCAATGGAATATGCGCTGGAATTGAACCGGTTGATTCAGATTCAGCTTGAAGGGTCGATTGGGTAACCTCTCCCCCAGCCCCTCCCCGAATTCGGGGAGGGGAGTCAGAGTCGCCGTGATGAAATGATAGTACGGGGTGGGTGCGTTCGTATATGAGGATGTTACGGGTTGTGGTGTGAGGGTATGCGGTAAAACCGCGGCGTGGATAAGCATCGCTTGAAGGATCAAAGGGTCATGCCGCCATTGCGTTATGCGGCTGCGCGGGCAATTTGCCAACCGCTTCCGCCGATACTCGCGCAGCGGATACGAGAAATCGTGTATCCGCGTAAACAAGGTGAACGTGATAATTGGCGATTCACCGTACCTGCTCAAACTGGATCGCTTTACACGGGAACGACGGGCGAAAGGTGCGGGCATCGTTTCGGGATACACGGCTATTATGATTGGCGACTGTGGGCGATTGCTCAAGTGGTGTGTAAACCGGGCGATACGATTGTCGAAATTGGCGGGAACGTTGGAACGGAAACGATTGGTTTTTCGGATATTGTCGGCGCGAACGGGCATGTGTTCACGTTTGAGCCATTCCCTGATAATGTGGAACGATTGAAAGCGGGCATTTCCAAAGCACGATTTAGCCAGAATGTCAGCGTGATGCCCTATGCGATGAGCGACACCTTAGGCACAGCATCGTTTGTGCCACCGTCTACGAAAACGAGTCTTGGTGTAGGGCATTTGACGGATGAGCCGGCGAATGACCAAGCGATTGAGGTACAAACCGTCACACTGGATTCACTCGTGGATGAAATCAAGTCGGCGGCGTATATCAGCATGGATGTAGAAGGCGCGGAATATCGTGTGCTGCAAGGCGGCGCGAATTTTATCAAGCGGTATCGCCCATTTATCGCCACTGAAGCGCGCCCCAATTATGCCGAACGCAGCCATGTGACACTGATAGACTTGCATAACGCCTTCGTGGAACTCGGTTATCGTGTGTACGAAATCCGTGTGGATGGGCTGCGCGAAGTTGATCTGGTGAATTTGCCGCCCAAAGTGAATTGGCTGTGCGTGCCGGAAGATCAAGTGATCAAAGTAGATGCCATTCGACGAATGATACGGCGATGCTTGTTGATGCCAATGCTCGACGGGTTGAATCCACTGCGGCAGAGTAGGGTGGGTTGTTAACCATGTCACGCTGGATCGTTAAGGCTGCTGTGCAAGGGACACTTTCGCTGCTACCGGGTCGTGATACATGGAATTATCTGTTTCAAAGGCATGTGACGCGCAGTGTTACGCCTAGCAAACAATCGCTTGCGAAACGGTTGGCATGGTGCGAGACACACATCGCGGCGTTTGAGGAATTTCGCGGGCGCATACCTAGCACTGTGATCGAACTGGGGACAGGATGGATACCAACTGTTCCGGTGGGATTGTATTTGTGTGGCGTGGATCGGGTAGTGTCGATTGACATACACGATTTGCGGAAACCGGAACTTCAGCGCGAGATGTTGGATGTGTTTTATGCCTATCCGCGTGAGGAGCTTAAGAGTGTTCTGCCGCACATGCTGCCAGATCGGTTTGACAGGCTGCTGTCGTTAAAGGGACAGCAGCCGGAGCGTGTGTTTGAGCAGATCGGTGTGGAATATGTGATTGAAGACGCGCAGAAAGACCTATTTCCGGCGGGAAGTGTCGATTACTTTGTATCGAATACTACGCTGGAACATATCTCGCGTGATGTAATCGCGGGGATATTCACGGCATTTCGGAAGGCGTGCGCGCCAGATGGGTTGATGAGCCACTTGATCGATATGAGCGATCATTACAGTCATTTCGACTCGTCGATTACGCCGTATCACTTTTTGCAGCATGATCAAGCGGTGTGGCGGTTGGTAAATAATGGGCTGCTGTGGCAGAACCGTTTGCGAGTGAGTGATTATCGCACGCTGCACACGGACGCAGGTTTTGAGATTGTGCGTGAGACGAATCAGACGCGACACGCTGATAAATTGAAGGCGATGAACATCGCGGCGGAATTTCGCGGGTATGCAGCGGAGGAACTCGCGGTGACATCGACATGGATGATTTCGCAGCCCACATAGATATTGACACGGAATAACGGAGAGAAATTTCGATGGTGACAGTAAGACGACGTTCTCCCGCGCCGGAAGCGCCGGTATATACACGCGCTGATGTTGAGGCATTGAGCGCGAAGCACAACGAACCCGCGTGGCTGCGCGAAAGCCGTCTTGTCGCGTGGGAAGAATACGAACGACTGCCAATGCCGACCAAGCAGCAGGAAGAATGGCGGCGCTCGGATTATCGCGGTGTGCGCTGGGATGAATCGAGCGCGTTACCGAATGGCGAACAGCCCGCGCTTGATGTTGTGCCGCCTGTGATGCTTGAACCGCTGATCGGGAATGAGCAAAGCGGGACTCTGGTGATCGTTGATGGCAAGGTGGTCGATTTCACAGTGTCAGACGCTGTCAAAGCACAAGGTGTGGTGTTCACCGACCTTGTGACAGCGGCTCGTGAACATGAATCGCTGGTGCGCCCGAATTTGATGACGAAAGCGGTCAAGATCAGCGATGGTAAGTTCGCGGCGCTGCACGGCGCGCTGTGGACGCATGGCGTATTCTTGTATGTGCCGCGCAACGTGGCGGTTGAACTGCCTTTCCATGTGGTGATGTATAACACGCGGCGTGGCGCGACGATGGGGCATGTGCTGGTGGTGCTGGAAGAAGGCGCGCAAGCAACGATGCTGGTGGATTTCCAATCCGCGAAGGGCGAAACTCAGGCGCTTCACGTTGGCGCGACGGAATTACTGGTCGGGCAAGCGGCGAACTTGCGCTACGTGGCGCTGCAAGACTGGGATCGTTCGACGTATGAGTTCAATCATCAACGTGGACGGGTGGGGCAAGATGGCAATCTCGACTGGATCATCGGGACGATGGGCGGTCAATATGTGAAAAACTTTATCGAAGTTGAGCTAGATGGGCAGGGCGCGAATGGTCGTGTGAGTGGGATGTTCTTCGCTGACAAAGAACAGCTATTTGACCACGACACACAGCAGAATCACAACGCGCCGCTGACTGTCAGCGATTTGCTATTCAAAGGCGCGGCGAAAGATACGGCACGTTCGGTATGGCAGGGGATGATCAAATCACTGCCAAAGATGCAGAAGATCGACGGATTCCAAGCGAGTCGCAATCTGGTGTTGAGCGAAGATGCACGCATGGATGCGATTCCGGGATTGGAAATTGAAGCGGATGATGTGCGCTGTACGCACGCGGCAACCTTTGGGACGCTGGAAGAACAACCAGTGTTTTACTTGATGAGCCGCGGCATTCCCCGTGCCGAAGCGGAACTCACCGTGACCGAAGGTTTCTTTGAAGAACTGCTTGACCGCGTGCCGTTTGAGCGCGTGCGTGATCGTTTACGTGCGTCGTTGGAAGCGAAAATCGTCGGGCGGGATGCGTAAGCGTAATCATCGGTTGCTTGGCGGGTGGGATTGAGCGTGTGAAACAATTGGGATATAAGCGGACGTGCAGAAGCGCGCCCCTACAACCCATCTCACACATTGTTTCATTCCCATATAACATGAACCGTTGGCAGATGATGAATCGCACTACGCGGGTCAATTTATCACATGCTAGATTAGGGGCGCGGGGGAATAATGTATCTTGCCGCGCCCCTTTGCTTTTAAGAGGGCAAAATCCATGACGAGCTTAGACAAAACCGTTCTCTACGATATAGCGCGCATCCGCGAAGATTTTCCGATTCTGGCGCACGAACATCACGCAGGCGTGCCGCTGGTGTATCTGGACAACGCCGCAAGCAGTCAAAAACCGCGCGTCGTAATCGACGCAATTCGCGATTACTACGAACGCTACAATGCAAATGTACATCGCGGAATTCACAAGTTGAGCGAAACTGCAACCGAAGCTTATGAGGGCGCACGCATCAAAATCAAGCACTTGATCAACGCGGAAAGCAAACGCGAGATCATCTATACCCGCGGCACGACGGAATCGCTCAATTTAGTGGTGCATACGTGGGGCGCAGCAAACCTCAAAGCGGGGGATGTGGTCGTCACGACGCAAATAGAGCATCACGCAAACATTGTGCCGTGGCAAATTCTGGCGGCGCGGTTGGGTTTCACAATCAAGTATGTGCCAATCCGCGAAGATGGCACACTTGATTTAGATGTGTATCGCGCATTTTTGGCACAAGGTAACGTCAAGATCGTGTCGGTGGTGCATGTGTCGAATGTGTTGGGCACAGTCAATCCTGTGGCAGAGATGGCGCGGTTAGCACATGAAGCGGGCGCGCTGATCATGGTGGATGGAGCGCAGTCTGCCCCGCATATGCCAGTTGATGTGCGAGCGTTGGACTGTGATTTCTTCGCGTTTAGCAGTCATAAAATGTGCGGTCCGACGGGGATCGGTGTGCTGTATGGCAAGCGCCACCTGCTAGAAGAAATGCCTCCGTGGATGGGCGGCGGCGATATGATTAGCACAGTGAGCTATGAAAACTGCACATGGAACGAACTGCCGTACAAGTTCGAGGCGGGCACACCGTCGATTGCTGAAGCGATAGGCTTGGGCGTGGCAGTCGATTATCTATCTGCAATTGGACTAGAGCGCATTCGCGCGCATACCCAACAGTTGACGGAATACGCCCTTGAACGGCTGCGCGCGCTGGACGGCGTGACAGTCTATGGCGCGGCAGCGGATCGCGGAGCGGTGGCGGCGTTTACAGTGGAGGGTATCCACGCACATGATCTTGCACAAATGCTTGACACAGATGGGGTCGCTGTGCGCGCGGGGCATCACTGCGCGATGCCGCTGCATACGCTGTTGAACCTGAACGCAACCGCACGCGCGAGTTTTTACCTGTACAATACGACTGAAGAAGTGGATCGCTTGATTGCGGCGGTGGAACGGGCGAAGTGGACGTTCAAGAGGGTGTAATCATGCAGGATATGTACCGCGAGAATATTCTCGATCATGGGATGAACCCACGCAATAGGGGGGTGCTTGACCCATGTGATATTGACCATGAAGCGCATAATCCGCTGTGCGGGGATCGGCTGCGGCTGACGCTGCGCGTGGATGAGAACAAGCGCATCACCGCGCTGGCATGGGATGGCGAAGGCTGTGCGATTAGCCAAGCGTCCGCGTCGATGCTGGGCGAGGAAATTCTTGGCAAAACGATTGACGAAGTGCGCGAAATTTCTAAGCAGGATATTTTCGAGATGCTCGGCATTCCGATCTCGGCGAGCCGCGTCAAATGCGCGCTGCTTTCGCTTAAAACGCTGACAGTCGCGCTGTATGGCTTGGAACATTGGCAGAAACAAGAGGATGACGAGTAACGTGGCGGATTTCGTGACGATTGCTCCAGTGGAAGAACTGCCGCCGGGCGAACGCATGGTAATCGAACTGGGACGCGCGGTGATCGTCGTTTTCAACGTGGGGGGGCAGTTCTACGCGGTGGAAAATAACTGCTCACACGAAGATTACGAACTCGACAGGGGCGATCTAGTCGATCACACATTGGAATGCCCCAAGCATGGCGCACAGTTTGACATTCGCACGGGAATGCATTTATGCGCGCCTGCGGTGTCACCGATCAAGGCGTATGACGTGCGCGTTGAGCATGGAGAGATTCAGATTGCGACGAAACCACGCGCCAAAGGGTGAGCGCACATGATCCAGACGATTGACACAGCGTTTGACCAAGGACGGGTGCTGGTGTTCGGACATCGCGGCGCGCGGGCATATGCGCCGATGAATACGCTGCCATCGTTTGAACTGGCACGTCAACAGGGCGCGGATGGGATAGAACTCGATGTGCGGCTGACGAAAGATGGCGAACTTGTGCTGCTGCATGATCCCACTGTGGATGGCACGACAAACGGACACGGCGCAATCAGCGAAATGACATTTGAGCAAGTTCGTGAACTAGATGCGGGCGGTTGGTTCGACCCGATGTTTCGCGGAACACAGATTCCTACCCTCGATGAAGTGTTTGCCGCTTTCGGGGATCGACTGCTGATCAACGTGGAGATCAAGGCGGAAGGCTTCAGTTATACAGGGATCGAAGCGAAAGTCGCGGATGCGATAGAGCGTTTTGGGGTAGAAAAGACCGTGATTGTCAGTTCTTTTAATCCGCTGACACTGCGACGGTTTCACCATGTCGCACCGCATATCGCCATTGGCTATTTGCACGCGCCGGACATGCCGATCTTTTTCGGTGAACTCATGCTTGGAATGCATTATGGCGCACGCAACCCGTATTTTGAGGATGTAACACCACGTTATATGAAATGGGCGAAATCGCGCGGGTATCGCGTGAATACGTGGACGGTGAATGATCCCGACTGCGCGCGCCAACTGCGCGACTTGGGAGTGGACAGCATCATCACCGACAGACCGGATGTGATTATCGCGGCGCTGCAAGTTACATGAACGCACATTCGCCTTTGATTCGTGCATGGACGGGGATTGTCCGCTTTGGCTTTCGTCTGCTGTACAACGAGTTCGCGTTCACATATGACACGGTGAGCAAGGTTGTATCGTTTGGCGCGTGGCGATGTTGGGGCAGAGCGGGACTTAAGCATTTGAACGCAGCAGCAGGCGATGCTGTATTGGAGATCGCGCACGGTACAGGCGATATTCATGTCGATTTGCACGCGGCAGGGTATCGTGTTATTGGGATTGATTTGTCACCCAATATGGGGAAAATCGCATCGCGCAAACTGCGTAAACAGGGGATCATTCCCGCGCTGGCACGAGGGAAAGCACAGGCACTCCCGTTTGCCAGCGAGTCCTTTGCGGCGGTGATCAGCACGTTTCCGGCGGAATTCATCGTCGCGCCGGAAACACTGCGCGAGGTGAATCGGGTGCTGCGCCCCGGCGGACGATTTGTGATCGTGCCGAACGCGATGTTTACCAGCAAAGACGCGGGCACATCAGCACTGGATTTTCTGTATCGCATTACGGGACAGCGCACAGGTCCTAGTGATGAAGCGCGCGCGCGTCACTCGTTTGATTTGGCAAGTCTGTTCGCGCCGTATGGCTTCGACACCCACGCGCTGGAAGAAGTTTGCCCGCGCAGCCTTGTGACAGTGATTATCGCGGAGAAGCGGGCGAATAAGCAAAATTGAGTCTAGAAATCACGCGGAAGCTGTGCTATGTTATTCAGCAGCACGCATTATGGTGGGCGTAGCTCAACGGTTAGAGCATCTGATTGTGGATCAGAAGGCTGTGGGTTCGAAACCCATCGCCCACCCCAAATCAAAAGCTCGGATTTTCTCCGGGCTTTTTTGCTGCACAGCAGTGGGTATCAGAAGCGGCTTTGGCAGGGACTGCCAATGTGACCTGAGGGGTTCACGCGGCGAGCCTACCAGACAAGACAAAACCCCTTCTCGCAAGTTAGAGAAGGGGTTTTGCGTAAGGGGAGGAGAGTATAGCTACAGGCGGCGAGTATCAGTCCAGCGTCCAGTTGTACTGATAGGTTGAGCCGTCCGAGAAGTTCGGCGCGACCAGCGTGAGGCTGCCATCGCTTTCGAGATACAGCGTATAGCCATAGTTGGTGGCGACGATGCTTTCGCCATCGGCTTCAGCACTGCTGATGTCCTCAGCGCTGACTTCCAACACCTTGTCAATCGAGCCATCATAGAGCAAGCCCCAGAACTCGATGCGGTTCAGCACGCCCAAGTTGATGTCATCGGCATAGGGATAGTCGAAATAGGTGAAGATGGCGACGGGCGCGTTGATGTCGAAATTGTTGATTCGACCATCGGTGAAGTGCGGCAGCTCAACCGTGTCTTCTTCTGCGGATACTGCCGCTGCCGACATGAACACCACTGCGAGGACAACCACCAACGGGACAATACGCTTGATACTCTGCTTCATATGGATACGCTCCTTGTGTAAATTTGAACTTGTCTTGAGCATATCTTTCGCCTATGGAGACATTTCGGAGAGAATATGGAGTTACATGGGATCACTGTAAACTTTTTGTGAAGCGGCGCAATAAAAAAAGCGGCGCAATAAAAAATCCCTTCACCAGTGAACCAGCGAAGGGATGATCAAACGGGTGACTTTAGCGCGTGTACTAACTGCTCACCGCCGGAGCGACAATTTCTACGGGGGCGTTGAAAGCGGAAAAGTCGTAGATGGTGGTAATGGTGCTGCTTATGGGGTTTTCGTTTTGCCCACTGCCCGCTATTTCGATCACACTGTAAATGCGATGCACCAAAGCGTCATCCTGCCCAATGTAAACAGCAAAAACCACGCGAATGTTCGCCGCGTCAAGCATCGCATCGCGTGCCGTATCTGGCTCTGGGGGCTGCGCGTCTGCTGGCGGCGCGGACTGTGGTGTATTTTCGCCCATTTGAGGTGGCATCCCTCCCGCAAATTCTCGGATAAGCCCACCGCCGGCGCTTAACAGCGTATTCGCTTCACTATCGATGACGGCTTGCGAATCGAGCGTGATTTGCAGCACACGCATTGCTTGACCATCGATAGTGTCTCCAGCAATTTCGCTAATGCTGCTGATCGAATCCCCACTGATAGGAAAGAGAAGCGCACCGAATGCCTGCTGCACAAGGTTATCTGTCGCGCCCAACATCGGCAGAGGTTGATCAGCACTGTCAGCCTCAAGTGTGAACCAGCCTTCGGGGATTTCGCCGTCGAACGGCATCGCGCCTGCGGGTTGATCGGCGGGTGTACCTTGCGGCGGGTTGCCCTGCATAACAGCGCCATTGAACTGCATGTCGTCCAAATTGAGATACGTCACACCATCCACCACAATGTATCGAATCGTCGACTCGTTGGTCATATCGCCTAATGAGAAAAGCGACGTTTGCGAACCAGAAAGATTCCATCCTGCGGCGGTTTGTACCACATCCCATGAGGCGGAGCTTTGTTGATTGCCCCCAAAAGCAGTGCCTTCGATGCGGATCAAACGCTGCATGTCGATATGCAAGCTGGTTGAAGCGCGTGTTTGATCGAAGGCTTGGATGGTTGTCTCAACAAGCGCGGGATCAACAGCCGACTGCGCTTGAGCCGCTGTGATCGACAAGATGAGCAGCCCAACAAGTGTGATAAGGGAAAGCTGTTTGAACATCTGGCAGATTCCTTTGTTAGTAGACATTATGATTCATCTGTGAGTGAGTCACAGGTTGAAGGGGCGGATACGAATTCTCCGCTCACCCAACCTGTTTGACCGTTGTATTCAACGTGCCACCAACCATCACGACTGGCATCGGCGGTGATGCGGGTCGAATAGGGAATGGTGAGGATGAGTTGAGCGTCAGCGCTTGGTTCGGCACGCAAATTGAGGTTGTACAACACCAGCAGATCGCAGGTTGCTTGAACCATTGAAGCCGCATCTTGTGTTGAACCAACTGCATTGGCGGTTGTGGTTGTCGGGGTGGGTGTGGCGGTGAATGCCAGCGTTGGCGTGATGGTCGGCAGCACGGCTTGTCGCAGATTGGGCAAGGTCGCGGTTGGTGTGGGCGTGGCATTTGGTTCAGTATTCGCAGTTTCATCATCGGTAGAGGCGCTTGCCGCGCTAAATCCCGCGGGCGGTTCAAAACCAGCGGGAAGTTCAAAGCCTTCTGGCGCAGCAGGGAAGGTTGTATCGCCTGTTTGATCCGTCGTGCCGGCTAGCTCTTGGTTGGCGAAGGGTAAAGCGGCGATTCCCGCTTCGGATGCGGCGCTGGCTGTTCTAGCTGCGATGAGTGTTAGGATAGTCGGTGTGACGACTAAGCCGAGGGCGATCAATAGGCTTGCGCCCACGCTCAACAGTCCATATGAACGGCTGACTGCGTGCTGCGGGCTGCGAATGTTCCGAATGAGCAGCACCACGCCAAAGAGGAACGTAATCGCAGCGCTGGCAACTGTCGCCAGCATAAACAGCGGCGGCAGCACATTTTGTGCGCTTCCCCAAGCGAACGCGCCAATAGGGATGAGGACGGCTGCATACGCGAGCAGCATCCCAAAGCCATTGACGATTGGGCGCTGGCGCACACTTTGCACAATTGCGTAGAGGATGTAGAGGATTGGCATCAGTCCGCCAATCATGGTGAGTATTTGTATGTTCATGTCTCGCTATTTCTTCCTTCTGATGAGCGTCCGCTACTCGTAGCGGAGGGCTTGTATTGGATTCAAACGGGCGGCGCGGCTGGCGGGGTATACGCCGAAAAACACCCCAACTGCGACTGAAATGCCAACCGCTAAAGCGATACTGGTTAATTGGATGCTGACGACGAAATCCTGAATCAAAGTGGTGATCAACAGCGCACTCCCCAACGCCAGCCCAATGCCGATCAAGCCGCCGAACAATGCCATCACAACAGACTCGCTCAAAAACTGAAAGACAATGGCACTGCTGCGCGCGCCAACGGCTTTGCGTAAGCCAATTTCGCGTGTGCGTTCGTTGACTGTTACTAACATGATGTTCATCACGCCGATACCGCCAACAAGGAGTGAAATGCCCGCGAGAATGCCGAGAAATACAGTCAGCGTTTCGATGGTACTGGAGAGCGAATCGATGATGGTCGTGGCGGTGAAGATGCGGAAGTTATCACTATCGTTCGCGCCAACGTTCCGTTCTTCGCGCAAGATGCGTGTGGCTTGTTCCGTCGCCGCTTCGACGCTTTCGTTATCAACGGCTTTGAGCAAAATTTGATTGATGACTGGCTGACCGTTGAGGCTGCGGCTGGCGTTCAAGCGCGTTTGCGACGTGGTGATGGGGATAACAATCAAGTTGTCGTTTTCGCCGCCTGTGTCGTCAAGCACGCCAATCACTTCAAAAAACACTGACCGCACGCGAATTTGTGCGCCAAGCGGATTGGCTGCGCCAAACAGGGTTTCGGCTGTTGTTACGCCGATCACAGCAACACGCGCGCTTTCATCAACTTCGGCATCGGTGAACATGCGCCCGGCGCTGATCGAACGATCATTGACGGCGAGAAAATTGGAAGTGACCCCTTGAACGCCCACTGAAGATTCGTTCCCATCATAAACGACGGCGTAATTCCCCTGTGTTTGCGGCATGACATAGGCGATAGCGGGCCCGCGGCTGGTATCCGCCAGCGCATCGACGAGTTCATTGGTCAGCGGAATGGTTGATCCGCCGCTTGGAAGGGCAGATACGCGAATCAGACTTGCGCCCAAACCTTCAAACTGAGCGGTGATGCTGTTTTGCACCGCTTGCCCCAACGAGAGCAGCAGCACCACTGAGGTAATGCCGATGATGATGCCGAGCATGGTCAGTGATGTGCGAAGTTTGTTGCCCATCAACTGCGTGAGTGCAATACGGATGTTTTCGATCATAAAGCTGATCATTATTCGTACCTCAACGCTTGAATGGGATTCATGCTGGCGGCGCGGTTGGCAGGAAACAACCCAAAGAAAATCCCGATTCCGCTGCTCACACCTGTGGCTAACAGGACAATATCGCTGCTAATGGCAAACGTCACGCCAGAGATGAGGTTGGGAGCGATTTGCAGCACGCACCAACTGACAACAATTCCGCCAGCCCCTCCCAAAAGCGAAAGCAGCACGCTTTCGACCAAGAATTGGCTCAAAATATCGCTGCGCTGAGCGCCAACGGCTTTTCGCAGACCGATCTCTTGCGTGCGTTCAGAAACGGATACGAGCATGATGTTCATCACACCGATGCCGCCGACGAGCAGCGAGATCGCCGCGATGCCGCTTAGAAACAATGTGAGCGTTTCTAGCACTGCCGTGCGTGATTCTGCGATGGTGCTGGAATTGGACACGGTGAAATCAGCTTGGTCGGGATCGATGATGCCGTGTTTACGGAGCAGATACGCTTCGATCTCGCTGGTGGCAGTGTCGATAAGTGTCGTATCCGCGATTTGGGCGTAAATGGTCGATACGGTGTACCCCTCTCCGGCGATGCGCGCGCTGCTTAAGCGCGTTTGTGCCGTCGAAATGGGGACGAGAATTGCGTTGTTCGGGTCTTGGAAAGTGGCGGTGCGTTGTTCCATCACGCCGACGATAACGAAAGCACGATCATTGATGAGAATTGTTCGTCCGGTTGGATTCATTGTCGAACTACCGAACAAGTCCTCAACGACAGTCGTGCCCAAGAGAGCGATTTCACGCTGCTGGTCAATGTCCCCCTGCGTGAAGATGCTCCCACTGCTTGGCATCCAGTCCTGCACCGCAAAATAGCTGCTGGTGACACCACGCACTGTCACGCTAACACTGGTATAGCCATCGACAACCGTTCCCTGCACTGTGTAATCGGCGGCAACTTGGTTGACATTAGGCGCAACCGCCGGGTCTGCTAGCGATTCCACATCGACAACCGTAAGCGGGTTGGTGGCGGATGAAAATCCGCGCGTGGGCGATTGGGCGCGCACTGTCAAAATATCCGCGCCCAACCCTTCGAACTGGGACGAAACGTAATCTTGTACACCGCGTCCCAAGCTGATCAAACTGACAACAGCGCCCACCCCGATGATGATGCCGAGCATGGTCAGCACCGCGCGCATACGGTTGAGCATCAAACTGCTGATGGCGATACGAATACTCTCAAAGAAGCGCATGGTTGTTCCCTTTTAGGTATATTCTTCGGCTTTGCCGTTGAAATACGCTTCGTTGAGGACAGCTTGAAGTTCTTGCGCTTCCGACGGACGCTGATCTTGTCCGGCGATGAGTGGGCGAGTGACAGGTTGATCCGCCACGATACGTCCATCACGGATGAGAACAACTCGCTTGGTGTGCCGCGCGATCCACGGGTCATGGGTGACAAATATCGTCGTGATACCTTGTTCTTGATTGAGCCGCTGGAAGATTTGCATGACTTCTGTGCCGCTGCGTGAATCAAGATTGCCTGTTGGTTCGTCCGCCAAGATGATCGATGGATTGGTGACGAGCGCGCGAGCGATTGCCACACGCTGCTGCTGTCCGCCAGAGAGTTCACTCGGCAGATGATCGAGCCGCTGTTCCAGCCCGACAGATGTGAGCGCGGCTTTCGCCCGTGCGCGGCGATCCCGCGCATTGGCGTAAATCAGCGGAAGTTCAACCTGACGCAGCGCGCTGGTGCGCTTGAGCAAGTTGAAGTTTTGAAAGACGAACCCGATTTTGCGGTTGCGGATTTGCGCCAACGCCGCCGGGCTTAAGCGCGCGATGTCCTGCCCATCAAGAAAGTATTCACCACTGGTTGGTTGATCCAACGCGCCGAGAATATTCATCAGCGTGCTTTTGCCTGACCCTGAAGGTCCCATGATGGAGACAAATTCTCCGCGCTGAATGTCGAGCGAAATCCCCTTGAGGACTTGCAGTGTCTCCGTACCCATCACATAACTTTTGGTGATATCGCGGATAGAGATCACCGGACGTTCTTCGCTTTCGGCATGTGTGCCATTACCTTCAGCATATAAGCCGTTTGTGGTTTGTCGCGATTTCAGGTTCAAGAGTCCCATGATCAGCCACCTCCGCCGATGAATCCGCCGCCACCCGCAGGGGGTTGGAAATTCGCTGGCGGTTGGAAACCTTCCGGTGGTCCACCGCCGCCGCCAAACAGCCCAAGCCCTAAACGCCCTGTATCTGTGGCGGCTGCATCTAATTCGCGCGCGATAATAACGATGGTTTGCCCTGCTTCGACACCGCTTAAGATTTGGCTTGATGTGGTACTGCGTTCGCCAATTGTGACCGGAACAGTTTCGTATGTGCCGGGGGTGGTTTCGACTGTGACGACGGTTTCTCCAGTCACACTGTCGGATGAGATGAAGCGATTGGGCACTAACAGCACGTTATCCAACTGTCGCAAGACGATGGTTGCGGTAGCACTCATGCCGGGACGCAGCAGCACTTCGGCGGGATTAAGTGCAACCTGCGCGTTGTAGCTGACAAGCTGACTATCCTGCGTCGGTACAGTGTCAATGGTCGTGATCACGCCTGTGACTTCCGCATCGGGGAAAGCTTGGATATTGATGGTGACAGGCTGCCCTTCGCTGACATTGATCACATCAGATTCCGCGATACTCAAGTCGATGGTGTACTGGCTGGTATCGACCAGTGTGATCGCGCCTGTGGCGGGTGGATTCACGCCGACGATTAAATTCTGTTCCGCGACGATGCCATCGAACGGCGCAGTGAGCACATAGTTATCGAGCGATTCACGCGCCGATTCTAGGTTCAGACGCGCTTGTTCAACTTGAATTTCGGCTTGCCGCCGCTGGCTCTCGGTTGGCCCCGCCAGCAGACTTTCTAAATTGGCTTGTGCTTCAACGAGCGATGCGTTGGCGGATGCAACCGACGAATAAGACGTGCTGCCGCCGTTAAGCGCATCTTGATATTCCATTTGAGCGAGCGTCACACTATCTTCCGCATTGTTAACAGAGGCATCGAACTCTTGCTGTTCAACCCATGTGACATCCCCGCGCATTTCTTCCATTTGCACGCGCTGGTCACGGTTGATCTGCGTTTGCCAGAGTTGATTACGCGCGATTTCTTCTTCCAGCCGCGCAATCTCAATATCAATCGCATCAGTTGAGCTGTTGGATGATGCGGCGTAAAGCTGCGCTTGTGCGAGTGTCACCTGCGCTTCCGCGAGCGCGATTTCCAGATCAGTCGGCGGGGCAAGCAGCGAATCGAGTGAAGCCTGTGCTTGTTCAAGCTGAAGTTCTGCTACGCGAATACGTTGATCGGCATCGGTTGTATCGAGGCGCGCCAGTATATCGCCTGCTTGAACCGTATCGCCTACCTGCACCAAGACTTCGGTCACGGGCGCGGATACCGAAAACATCAGCGTGCGGCTGTCGGCGGGAGTGAGCGATCCCGCCGCATCTAATGTGAGTGTGAGCGTTCCAACTTCTACCGTGCCTGTTTCCGCGATTTGCACAGTTTCGTCAGTGGATGCCGCGCTCGTTGTGCCCGCCGCATTTTGCGAGAGGACAATTGCATACCCACCAACGCTCATGATGACGATCAGCGCGATCATAAGCGCGAGGCGAGGCAGCCATTTTCGGATATTTGAGGTTTTTTGCTGTGGCATAGTCAATCCATCCATTAGGAAGCCGCGCTAGTTGGGCGGATAGTCGCTTCGCCTGTCATGCCGGGACGAATGCGTAAGTCGTTGGTATAGAGGGCAAAACGTGCGTTGTACTGCACAATGCCATCGCTTTCTTCGCCAATCCACGCGATTTCTTCAATCGTCGCGGTAAATGTTTCATCGGGCAGCGCGTCGAGAACGATTTCAGCAGTCATACCTTCGGTCACTTGGTCGAGATCAAGTTCGTGGATAGGCGCGGTCAACCACAACTGCGAGAGATCAGTCATGGTAATGGCAGTGGTTGCGGCGGTGACAGTGCTGCCTACTTCAATGTTGACCGCGGTTATCACGCCCGCGATTGGGGAGATGAGTTCTAACTGGCGTAGTGTGGTTTCGGCGCTTTCAAGATTCGCTTGAGCAATATCGACGTTGAGCTGCGCGTTTCTTATCTGCGATTCGTCCGTGCCTGCCATCAATTGATCGTATTGGAGCTGTGCGATTTGCACGCGCACGCTTGCCGACCATAAATTCGAGTTATCGGGTGTTTGCAAGCGTTCAAGCTGCAAACGCGCGACTTCGACATTAAATGACGCTTCGCCTACCGCAGCATCTTGGAGCGCGATTTCCTGTTCTGTGCCGCTCATGTTAGCGCGGATTTGCACCTGCAAGTTGTAATTTTCGACTGCCTGCTGGTAGCGCATCTGCTGCTGCTGAATTTGCAGTTCGTCCGTCGAATTGGCGGCATCGCTGTAACTAGCTTGCGCGCTGGTGATGTTCAACAACGCCGCTTCGATTTCATCTTCGGTTGGGGGTTCTAACAATTCCTGCAAGTTAATCTGTGCGTTTTCCAAGCTCAGGCGGGCTTGATCGTATTCGATTTGTGCCGCTGTGCTGTCTAAACGCGCCAGCACCGTACCCGCTTCAACGTAATCGCCTGCTCGCACAAAAACTTCGCTCACCGTGCCGGCTGTTTCAAAGGTCAATGCAGCGGTTCGGTTTTCTTCGACGGTTCCCAACACAGCGATGGTGCTAACACTCGCATTTTGTGCCGTCCCGCCCGGAAACCCGCCTTGTGCGACCTGTGCAGCGTCGGAAAACGTGATGCCACGCGCGGCGATCTGTGTGGCAATAGCCGCAGGAATTGCCCGCTGTTGTCCGTTTGGCAGGGTAATGGTCGTTGTTTCGCCGCCTAGCGATGAGTTTTGGCTGGCGGAATACACGCCAATGCCTGCTGACAGCGCAATACTTAAAAGCAGTAAAACAAATAGGGCGCGAGGAACTCGCATATCACCTCCAAGCAGTAGAGTTGTGCTAATCGATAGGATTCTCGGTGTCGATTTTGGAGGGCTGATGGGGGGATTTTGAAGAATTTGTAAACTTTTCCGGTTCGCGCCAAGTTTTACAGATTCCCCACATTGGTTATCTACAATGGCGCTATAGTGATCACGATAACAGTTACCATGGTGTACGGAAAAGCATGTCTGCACAAACAATTTTGATGGTGGATGACAGCCGGGAAACGGTGCGCGCGCTGCGAATCTTTTTGGAGGATGCGGGTTTTCGTGTGTTGACGGCTTACGATGGCGCAAGCGGGATTCAGCTTTTACGCGCGGAACGCCCGGACTTGATCGTTCTTGATTTGATGCTGCCTGATCAAAATGGGTTGGATATTACGCGGGCGGTGCGCGCCGATGCCGCGTTGAAAGCTACGCCAATCATTATGCTGACCGCGCGTGTGGATGACACGGACAAAATCGTGGGCTTAGAAGTTGGCGCGGACGATTACATCACCAAACCGTATAACCCGCGTGAAGTTGTCGCACGGGTGAGATCGGTACTGCGGCGTTCGCGTGGCGATTTAGACACAGAAACAGAGCGCGTGTTTACTTACCGTGACCTACGCTTGGATGTATCGCGGCGGCAGTTGACTTTGAACGGACAAGACATTGAACTGACACGCATAGAGTTTGAATTGATGCACGCACTGATTCGCAGCCCAGAACACATCTTCACACGCAGCGAACTGATCGAAACGGCGCTCAACTATCAATACGAGGGTATGGAACGGTCATTGGATACGCACATCAAAAATTTGCGCCGCAAGCTGGGTGATGACCCGCGCGATTCGGAATACATTCAAACGATCTACGGTGTAGGCTATCGCCTTGGCAACCGCTAATTGAGAAAGGGTGGTTACGATGCTGCGACAGCTATGGGTACGGTTGAGTCTCGCATTCGGCGCAGTCGTGCTGATTTCGTTCGCGCTCGTCGCGCTGCTTAGTGTGACGATTATTCGGGCGAACGCGGAACAGTCGTTTGAGGAAGAACGGACACGTATTTTAGATGGGTTAGGGCAGCAAATCGCGCAGTACTACGTAGAAAACGATACATGGACCGGTGTCGAATCGCTGTTCGTGGGCGCGGAAATCGCGTATCCAACGCGCATGTTTCCCGGCGGGTTGAAACTGCTCGATAGTACGGGCAGGGCGATCTATGGCGGGATTCCAGCCGGCTTTGCTGTCCAAACAGAACGCCCGATTTTTGTAGGAAATCAAAAAGTGGGCACGTTGGTTGTGGCAGCGCCACCCGCGCCACCCGCGCCGCTGGCTAACGGCGGTGGATTCTGGGTCTTTCGTGATCTTGTGCGGCTTGATGACATGATGGCCCTGTTGATGTTTGTCGGCGGAACCGTGAGTCTGTTATTCGGCATCCTGATCAGTCGGTGGCTGACGAATCCGCTGGATGAATTGGCACAAGCCGCGAAAGACATTGGAGAGGGTCAGCTTGACCGCCGCGTGAAAGAGTCTGGTGGCGCAGAAGTCAAAACACTGGCGAAATCGTTTAATCACATGGTTGATCAACTGCACAACACAGAACAGCTTCGCCGCAGTCTGGTTGCCGATGTCGCCCACGAACTGCGTACACCGATCACGGCGCTGCAAGCGAATCTGTATGCTATCCTTGATGATGCCTACCCGATGACCAAGACAGAGATTGCCGGCCTGTACGAGCAAACGCGCACTTTGAGCCGGCTCGTCAACGATCTGCATGAGATCGCGCAAGCGGAAGCCAAACAGCTTCCCATGAATCGCCAGCCGCTAGATGTGGGCGGGTTGGTCGAAGAAATCGCCGCGCCCTTTAGCGTGGTCGCGGAAAGTAAACAAATCACGGTGGATATTCCCACACCGCCTAAACTGCCATTGGTTTCGCTGGATAAACAGCGTATCACACAAGTGATCAACAACTTATTGAGCAACGCGCTGCGCCATACACCTGAAGGGGGGACGATCACGGTCATGGTTGAGCCATGCGAAGGGGGGGTACAAATCGCCATCCGCGATACGGGCGAAGGAATCGCGGAGGAACATTTGCCGCACATTTTTGATCGTTTTTACCGTGCGGACTCCGGGCGCAGCCGTGAAGCAGGGGGTACGGGCTTGGGTTTGGCTATCGTCAAGGCGATTGTGAACGCGCACGGGGGTCGCGTGAGTGCGAAAAGTTCAGTTGGCGAAGGGACAACGATGCTGATCTGGCTGCCGACTGAAACGCCCGAAATCGAGACAACAGCAGACGGCAGCGTCCTCAAACGCGCTTGGAGCGCGCATGTGACTTAAACCGTCTGCTTTCCATATCATTCTGTGGGCGGGCGGCGCAGTTTGACGCGCCGCCGACGCAGGTAAATTCTCATCCCCATGCGTGGGGGGTGCGGTTCTATTTCCGCGTCTCGTGATGAATTTTCAGGTGCGGCGAAAGTCCCTGCGCGTAAGGCTTCTGCGATCCGCATTTCTTGTGTTTCACTGGGTCGCGGAATGTTGAACACGTCCCAGATACTCGCGGTATCGTCGCTAACTTCGCCGGGTTTGGCTGGTTCTTTCAATACTTCGCTCAAGGATGCGCCGACTTCGACAGGCGGGTGTATTTTGCTGTCTCCCCCAACTGCTGGACGCAGATCGACGGCTTCTTCGACTGCGGCTTCGGCGGGTTGGCCCACTTTTACCGGCTTGATCGGCTGTGTGTCATGAATAGGTTCAGCCGCGACAAGGGGGGTAGGTTCAATGATGCTGGCGGCGGATTCTTCGGTGACGGGCGCAATAGGTTCGGTGGGCGCGGCAGGCGGCGGCGGCTTAAAGCGATCCATTTCGGCGGGCAGCGGCGTGGGCTGTGTCACAGCGGATGAGGCTTCTGGCACGGACTGATCGAGATCGCGCAAAAAATCCGGCTCGTCAAAGGGCACTATAGGCGGTGGTGTTTCGCGGCGTACACCCGCTGGCGGCTCAAAACGACGATCCGGCGCGGCAGTTTCGGTGACGACGGATGGGCGCGGTTTAGTGTCCTCAATCGTGATAGGGGGTTCGTCGATGAGAGGCGCGGATGTTCCCGTACTGCTGACTACTGGAATATGACGATTATCATCGTCGCTGACGGGCGGTTCGCTGATGATGGGCGCAGAAGCACGATTCAAGATGGGTTTGGGCTGCGTGTCATCGGCAAACGTAGGCGATGGTTCATCAATCACCGGAGTGGTGCTGCTGGCAGGTTGGACGGGTGCGGCTGGGCGATCTTCAATGGCAGAAGGGTGACGCGGTTTGTACTGCGCGCGGGCTTCTACTCCGGGATCGTCGCGCATGAGCGATTTGGCTTCGAGTTCACGGCGCTGTGATGTGTTCTGAAAGACCTTGTAGAGCTTGCGAAGGCTTTCCGCCATCGCGTTTTCAAAACCGCGCGCGTTGGTACGCAGGCCACCGAGCAATCCGCCTGTTTCGTAGTTGAATGTCCACTGAACGACTGTGCCTTCGGGGAGTTCTTGTAAGCGGATGCGTCCGACACTTTGCTTAAAAGGCGCGCCATCCACATAGGTATATTCGTATCCCAAGCCGTTATACCACGCTGTAATTTGCAGAATGACATCGTGTCCGCGTGGAATGGTACTGCGCCAGCGCGTGCCGGGACCCTGACGGGACGGCGTAAGCAGGGAGACATTCTCGCAGTCTACCTGCCAGTTGACATTGTGCCGCAAATCGCTGATATAAGCCCACACCGCATCAGGCGGGGCAGGAATGAGAATTCGCTGATCAATTGTAGGCATGTTGACCTATCACAAACTCAGCCGGATTGCTGTTCAAAATCCCGTTGTCCATGTTAGTATAACGTTGATTTTAGCATATTGCCTGAGGTTGCCCCGTTGCCCGCTCCAATCTTGACCTTTTCTCTGGTGCTGTCAACTTTGATGAGCGCTGTCTTTCACCTGATTGTTGGCGGGGGGGGGCGGCGGCTGGTGTTGTTCCTGCTGGCGGGATGGTTGGGCTTTTTCATTGGGCATGGGCTCGGATACCTGTTTGAAGTCAACGTCTTTAATATTGGCGCGCTGTACTTTTTCCCGGCGCTGCTCGGCGGTATACTGGCGCTGTTTGTGACCCATATTCTCACTAACCGCGAGCCGACCCCGACCACCACGCGGCGGCGAGCGCGCAAGCGTGCGACACGTTAACGTCCGCGCGATACGATGAAGGGCTGCTGCATGGCAGACGAACAATCGAAAGCATCACCGAATACCGCTGCAACCGCGTCATCGGCGGAAAACGCGGCACAAACGGCAGCGGCGAATAAGTCATCCGGTAAGGGACTACAGCGAGTCGTTCTGATCGCGGCGGGCGGCTTGATTGGGCTGATTGTGCTGCTGTTTTTGCTGGCGATTGGGCTGGCGGTATTCACCAATGTGGAACAAAGCGGCGCGGTCATCCGGCTGATCCGCGATTTGGTGATCATCTTCTTAGGGTTGGAAGGTATCCTGATTATCTTGAGCTTGTCGATACTGGTGCTGCAAATTGCCCGGTTGATCGGTCTGCTTCAAACGGAGATCAAGCCGATCTTGGAGAATACTCAACAGACGGTCAAGACGGCGCAAACGACGGTTGAGTTTGTGAGCGAGAACGTGACGCAGCCGATCATCCGCATCAGCGGGTTTATTTCAGGTGCGTCGGTGCTGATAGGGAACTTGATGGGCTTGAAGAAGGTGATTTCGCGGACGAAGGTGAAGGATGCACCGGACGGGGACTTCAATTCCGCCAAGACCGAACCGACCAAGCCAAAGGATAAGTCATGAGCCGCCGCGAGAGAGAAGATTCATCGCTGGATGGCGGAATGCTCATTTGGGGGATCGTGTATGGGGTGATCATTGGCGGGATCACGGCGCTGCTGACACTGCCTAAGAGTGGGCGCGCGCTTCGGCGTGAAGTGAGCGAAGGAATGCAGAACGCGGGACAGCAGTTACGCTCAACGGTTGAGTCAGCAGTGCCAAGTGACCCCGTGGCGGAGAGCCTTGCCGAAGGTAAAGCCGCCGCGCGCCGCCGCAGAGAAGAACTTGGATTGTCGCGCTAGTGCATTTGGGGTTTGCGAGAAAGTATGTCACATCTCGAAAGTGATTTGAGGGGAGATGTGTCATTATGTGTCCACATTTGAAAAAGTGCAGATTGATTGTGAGAGAGAAGATGTTGATTCATCCATGCAAAATTGCATGACGAATCAACATATTGAGAGAAGCATGATCGATTTGGGTTAGCCCTCGATTTGGCGAAGTGTGGATGAGATGTGATCCAACACGTCACCGGCTATGACCGCGCGCTCGCCACCCACTGTTTTTGCCGCAGCCAACCCGGAAGCGCCGTGAATGTATGCCCCGCACGCCGTCGCTTCAAATGATGGCATCCCCTGTGCAATTAGCCCCGTGATCAACCCTGCGAGAATATCGCCTGTGCCAGCGGTGGAAAGCGCCGATGTTTTGAACGGCAGCACGGCAACGCGACCATCGGGCGCGGCGATCAACGTATGCGCGCCTTTAAGCAAAACAATGCAGTTCCATTCGGCGGATTTTTCAGCGGCGATTTGCCAGCGGTTATGTTCAACGACTTCGCGTTCGAGTTTTGCCAAGCGCCCCATTTCGCCAGCGTGCGGGGTGATGACCGTGTTGGGAGGGAGCAGCGTCCACCATGAGTCGATTTCGCTCAAGAGATTGAGCGCGTCGGCATCGAGAACAAGCGGCGGGAGTTTATATTCGGTTTCAGTTTCGCTTTGCGCGGTTTGTTTGGCGGACATGAACCCGATTGCGCGTTTGGCGCTCTTGGAATCGCGTTTGAAAAGCGTGATGAGCATGTCACGGGTGACTTTTTCGCGGTTGATGCCACAGCCGATCAACATGGCGTTGTAGGCGTTCGCTTCTTTGTGAAGGATGGGCGCGGCATCGCCCGCAAGCACGCCCATATCGTGCGGGAGCAAAAGCCATGTCGGTTCAAGGACGCGCCCTGAAAGCGCCGCCGCGACAGGCGCGGGCGCACCGACTGTCACCAAGCCCACACCGCTGCGATAGGCGGCAGTCGCCGCCAACCCCGCCGCGCCTGTGTAATTGACTGATCCACCAACAACAAGCGCCTTACCGTATGATCCCTTGTGTGAGTTGCTGTTACGGGCGGGAAGTTTTTCGCGCACATACGCCGAATCGACTAAGAAGCGTTTTTGTTCTTTGAAGCCGGGTGTATTTTCAGGGATGCCAATCGACGCGAAGGTGAGCGAACCGACATACGCCGCGCCGGGAAAGGTGAGCAAGCCGGGTTTGACGGCGATAAAAGTGACGGTTTCGTCAGCAGTGAGGGCGTGCTTGTCGATCTCGCCTGTATCGCAGTTCAAACCGCTGGGGCAATCGACGGCGAGGATGTACGGACGCGGTGGATCGGGAACGCGACTGGTGGGATCGGACGGGATGAGGATGTCGCCTTCGATGTTCTCGGTTTCATCACCCACGCCAAGCGCGGCATTAGCGGCTTTGAGCAGTTTCGCGGCTTCTTCGCGGAGCGGGGGGAGCGTGCCGATACCGGAGATCGCGTCGATGACGATGTGGGCGCTGGCGATCATGTTGGTGAGGACGCGGTAGCGTTGGTCGGCTGTGGCATCCGCGATGAATAAGCCGATTTCACGCACCGCCGCCATGTGGGGATCATCGTCGGCGCGCGGTTTGAGCAAATAGATACGCACCTGCGCGGCGCTGTTTTGGGCGATCACGCGGGCGGCCACCAAGCCATCCGCACCATTGTTAGTCGCGCCGACGAGTACGGTCACACGCGCTTGATCGGGCTGCGGAAGTTGATTGATCAAGGCGATGGCACGTTTGGCGACGGCTGTTCCGGCGTGTTCCATCATCAACTCAAAGGGGAAGCCTGCTTCATTGGCGGCGACTTCGATAGCGCGTACTGCGTCTGGTGATGCAATTTTGATCATGATCAGCGTCCTTAAACATGGCGAATGATGTAGGTGACGTAAGCAATAATTCGCAAGGGAAGTCTAACAAATAGCACCCCGTTTAGGGTGATAGAAGTTTAAGTTTTTGTTGCAGCTTGAACAGTACGACGTGTCTACCTTTGACAGCACGGGGCGAGAGTGTTAATCTTGACCGCTAGTGTATAGCCTCAAACCACACGAACATATGAAGTTGTCTCAGCGTTTACAGAAATGGTTCGCCTTCGGGCTTGGCGTGAAACGGTGGATATTTCTACTGTTTGGCGGAATCATTTTAACATCTCTCGGTATCGCGCTGGGAATCGTCAAATCCATCCAAATTGCGGTTACGCCGCCCATACAGATTGGTTGGCTGGAAATTTTGCTGGCGCTGCTGGCGGGTTTATCGCTGGTCGCGCTGTCGTTTTTGCGCCTCTCGAATACCATTCTTGCGCCGTATCGCGTACACCAGCAGGGCGCGGTCATCGACATTGTGTACACGCACAGCCGCAAACAAAAAGGGATCAAGGTTGTCGCTATCGGCGGGGGTACGGGCTTGCCGGCATCGCTTCGCGGGGTGAAAGCCTTCACGAGCAACATCACGGCGGTTGTCACCGTCGCGGATGATGGCGGGAGCAGCGGACGTTTGCGCCGTGAACTGGGTGTGCTGCCCCCCGGCGATTTACGCAACAATATCGCCGCGCTTGCCGACGATGAAAGCCTGATGACGCGCTTGTTTCAGTATCGCTTTAACACGGGCGATTTGAACGGTCATGCGTTCGGCAACCTGTTCATTACAGCGTTAAGCGGTGTGACAGGCAGCTTGGAAACGGCGCTGGTCGAAACCGAGCGCGTGTTGAACATTCAAGGGCGCGTGTTTCCCGCTACGCTGACCGATGTTCGGCTGGCGGCGGATGTGCGGATGCCCGCGCAGCGGCAGACCGTGACCGTTGAAGGCGAATCGGCAATCAGCGAAATGGGCGGGCAAATCGAGCGTATTTGGCTGATCCCGGAAAATGTCGAAGCGTATGAGGGAAGCGTACAGGCGATTTTGGAAGCCGACTTGGTGGTGATTGGACCGGGCAGCCTGTACACGAGCATTCTGCCAAACATGATGGTTCCCGGCATTAGTGACGCATTGCGCGCCACCAGTGCCTATAAAATTTACGTATGCAATATCGCCATGCAGCCCGGCGAAACCGACGGATACACGGTTGCCGATCATGTATTGGCGATGGAGCGTCATATCGGGCGCGGGGTGTTTCAGGCGGTGATTGCCAACAATGTGTACCCCAGCACCGATTTGGGCGATAACCAGAACACGCGCTATGTCATGCCCGCACCCGTACATCATGAGATTTTGCAGCGGTACGAAGTACAGTACACCGATCTGGTAGATGATGCGCGCCCGTGGCGGCACGACCCGAACAAACTGGGTAAAGCGATCCTCTGGTTGAGCCAATCCGAGCGCCAAGGCGCGCGGGGGTTGAAACCGATAACCGTGAATGCATAACTTTTATGCGTTCAACAAATCCATTAAGGAGCATATCAAATGGCTAAGATTCGCGTTGGCATCAACGGTTTTGGGCGCATTGGTCGTCAGGTCATGCGTACTTTACGCGAACGCTATCCCAATGAAGTCGATGTGGTGGCGTTTAACGACTTGGGCGACCTTGACACGATGGCGCACCTGTTCAAGTACGACTCGACGTATGGCAAGTATCCCGGCACGGTTGAAAAGACGGCTGATGGGTTGATCATCGACGGGGACGCGATCAAGGCGTTTGCCGAAAAAGACCCTTCCGCGATCAAGTGGGGCGATTTGGGCGCAGACATCGTGATCGAAAGCACGGGGCGCTTCACTGACAAAGAACAGGCTGCCAAGCACATGAACGGCGGCGCGAAGAAGGTCATCATCAGCGCGCCGGCGAAGGGCGAAGACCTGACAATTTGCATGGGCGTGAATGAGGACAAATACGATCCTGCCAAGCATTTTGTCGTGTCGAATGCAAGCTGCACGACCAACTGCCTCGCGCCCGCCGCGAAAGTTGTCAATGACAACTACGGGATCGTGCGGGGCTTGATGACGACGATCCACAGCTACACCAACGATCAGCAGCTTCTTGACCTGCCGCACAAAGACCTGCGCCGCGCGCGCGCCGCTGGATTGAATATGATCCCGACGACTACGGGCGCGGCGAAAGCAGTGTCGCTGGTCATCCCGGAACTGAAGGGCAAGTTTGACGGGTTCTCGGTGCGCGTACCGACTCCGACGGTTTCGCTGGTGGACTTTGTGGCGATTGTCGAGAAAGAAGTGACGACAGAAGATTTGATCGCCAAGTTTGACGAAGCCGCCGCCGGACGCATGAACGGGATTCTGGGCGTATCGCATGAGCCGCTGGTGTCGGTTGACTTCAAGGGGGACCCGCGTTCGAGCATTATCGACGCGATGAGTACAACCGTGTTGGGCAATCTCGTCAAGGTGGTGACGTGGTACGACAACGAATGGGGTTATGCCTGCCGCGTTGCCGACCTGACCAAGTACATGGGTGACCGCCTGTAATCTCCGCGTATGAAATCGAAAAGGGCGCATCGCAGAGGGTTTGCTTGCGCCTTTTTTGTTGAAATCCCCACAGCGGGCGACCCATGCGAAACGAGTTTCGCCAGTCGCCCCTACATGAAAGGCTCGAAGATGAACAAGAAAACGATTCGTGATATTGACCTGAAGGGCAAGCGTGTGTTGGTGCGCGTCGATTTCAATGTGCCGTTGGATGGATCGACGGTGACGGATGACACGCGCGTGCGCGCCGCTGTGCCGACACTGAAAGCGATTCTCGATCAGCAGCCGAAAGCAGTGGTGCTGATGTCGCATCTTGGTCGCCCAAAAGGCGGACCCGATCCTAAGTATTCGTTGAAGCCTGTCGCGCCAGTGCTGGAAAAACTGCTTGGTGTTCCGGTAGCGTTCGCGGAGGACTGCGCTGGCGAAGTGGCGGAAAAAGCAGTCGCGGCGCTGCCTGATGGCGGCGTGCTTCTGCTTGAAAACACGCGCTTTTATCCGCTGGAAGAAAAGAACGATCCTGATTTGTCCGCGAAACTCGCCAAGCATGGGGATGTATTCGTCAACGACGCATTTGGGTCGGCACACCGCGCGCATTCATCGACGGTGGGTGTGACGGCGCATCTGCCGTCGGTGGCGGGCTTGCTGATGGAAAAAGAGATCGAGTATTTGTCGAGCGCGATTGATAATCCCGTGCGCCCGTTCGTAGCGATTTTGGGCGGCGCAAAAGTCAGCGACAAAATTCAGGTGATTGAAACGCTGCTCGGCAAAGTCGATAAGCTGCTGATTGGCGGCGGCATGGCGAATACGTTCTTCAAGGCGAAGGGCTACGCGCTTGGCAATTCGCTGGTGGAAGAAGCGTCAGTCGAAACAGCACGCGAATTGATCGCCAAGGGCGGGGATAAGCTGGTGCTGCCGATTGATGCGATCATTGGCGACAAGATGGAAGAAGACGCGACTACGCGCACGATTCGCGTGGAAGATGGTGTGCCGGAAGGCTATGCGATCTTCGATATTGGCTCGGCAACCGTGGATTTGTTCGCCAAGGAGCTTGCGGGCGCGAAAACCGTCGTATGGAACGGCCCGATGGGCGTGTTCGAGAAGAAAATCTACGCGAACGGCACAAACGCAGTCGCGGGGCTGCTGGCGGAACTCACCGCACATGGCGCGACAACGATTGTCGGCGGCGGGGACAGCGCGGCGGCAGTCGAAGAAAGCGGACTCGCGCCGAAGATCACTCACATTTCAACGGGCGGTGGGGCAAGCCTTGAAATGCTCGAAGGACAGTCGCTCCCGGGCGTGGTGGCGCTGCTGGACAAGTAAGCTGTTGTAGTGCGGTATTGACGCGGGCGATGGGCTGGACTATCGTCCCGCGTTTTTATTTGTTCCCGTTGTCATAAACTTTTTACAAATATTGCGCTTCGAGTTTAGAGATCAAGGTACATTCACAATGGTACACTAGGAGCAATCGCGGTCAGCTTCTTAGAGCAGGGGTATGGTCATGCCCGCCTATGACGGTCAGCAAATTGGACAATATCAGATAGTATCTACGTTGGGTGCGGGCGGCATGGCGACAGTGTACAAAGCCTATCACTCTCGTTTGAATCGCTATGTCGCCATCAAAATGATCCACACGGCACAGGCGAGTAACCCGGCGTTTATCGCACGTTTTGAACGCGAAGCGCAAATCATCGCGCATGTTGAACACTCGAATATTGTCACGGTTTATGATTTTTTTGAACACGATGGCAATTTATTTTTGGTGATGAAATTTATCGACGGATGCACGCTGAAAGCGGCGCTGGTCGATGGCCCACTTTTGATTGATGATGTACTGACGATCATGCCGCCTATCGCGGCGGCGTTGGATTACGCGCACAGTCAAGGTGTGCTGCACCGTGATATTAAACCAAGCAACATCATGCTTGATTACAAAGGCACACCGTACCTGACGGACTTTGGGCTGGCGAAATTGTCGATGGCTGGCGAAAGCAGCATCAGCGAAAACATGCTGCTTGGCACGCCGTTCTATATGTCGCCGGAGCAGGGGACAAGCACGGGCGAAGTGACCAAGCGCTCGGATTTGTATTCGTTAGGCGTGGTGCTGTATGAACTGATCGTCGGGCGGCTGCCGTTCCCGGAAGGCACGCCGTATGCGATCATTCATGATCACATTTACAAGCCGCTGCCCCTGCCAAGCGATGTGAATCCGAATGTGCCTAAGGCTGTCGAATTGGTGCTGCTGCGCGCGCTGTCGAAAGACCCGCTGGATCGTTATGCCAGCGCGGGAGAGATGATCACCGAACTACGGGCAGCATTTGTTGGCGATCCCGGCAGCTATAACATCGCCATCCCCGGCGCGGCGCGTCACCCTGCCGCAAGTTCACTGCTGAAAGCCATGAGCGAATCGGTGATGATGATGCAGAACACCCCGCCGATGGGAAATTCTGCAACCAACGCATCGATCACGCCGCCGGTTGGCAATCCAGCAAGCAGCAGCACGGCGACGAATACAAAAACTGCGACATCGTCCAACGGGACACTGCTGCAACCGAGTCCACGCGCGCAGTCGTGGATGGGGGTGGCGCTGGTAATTGTGGCGCTTTTGTTGGCGGTGGTTCTCATTCTGAACCGACTTGATGAACAGAATGCAGCAGCGGAGGCGGTGATCACTGCCGTGAACCAAATTCCGGCGGTGCAAGGTGGAGACAACAATCCTAACCCCGGTGAGGTGACGGGACCCTTTCCGCCATCGGGGGTGCCGCTGAACATCTTCGCGCTGGAAGATTTGAGCATCGCGGACGCGCAAGCGCGATTGGAAGCCGCGCCAGAGGACGAGATCTCGTATCTCACGCTGGCACGAGCGCAGTTGAAGAACAACGATGTTGATGCGGCGGAACAAACACTGTTGGCGGGTGTGGAACACTCGCTTGATCCGGTAAGTTACTATGTCACGGCGGGTGGAGAAGCGGTGGCGTTAGAACGTATATCCGCCGCGTTCTTCGCGTATTCCAACGCGCTGCTGCTGGTTGAGCGGACGACGCGCTATCCTGAAGTGCGCGAGATAGTCGGCAGCAATCTGTATCCGCTGATGATGACAGGGGTGCCGACCCATTTTGAAGTGCTGCGCGCCCGCATAGATGGAGATGTGTATCGTTCGGTGTTGGTGCGAACGCTGTTCGCACGCGCGCAAATTCACAATGGACAGTATGTCGCAGCGGGTTTGATTCTCACGGCATCGCTGCGGAACGCGGGGGCATTCCATGAAGCAACGTTGATTCGCGGTGAACTCAATGCGGCGCGCGGTGATATGGAAGGCGCGATCACTGATTGGGAAACCGTACTGGCGGATGCACGCGCGCCGCGATGGACGCAAGACCGCGCGCGCGAACTTCTCGCAGAACTTGACAATACGGGGAATAATTAACGCATTCTCATCATCTCTATGGTTAGGAGAAGGGTTAGGTTATGCGTACCCCGATTGTTGCGGGTAACTGGAAGATGCACAAAACTGTGCGCGAATCGATCAATTTCGTGCATGAACTCGCGCCGATGCTTGAGCCGTACAGCAGCGTAGAGCGCGTGGTGTGCCCGACATTTCTCGCGCTGGCGGCTGTCGCGGAAGCGCTGCATGGGTCGGCGGTGAAGGTTGGCGCGCAAAACATGCATTGGGAAGAAAAAGGCGCGTTCACATCGCAGATTGCGCCGGGGATGCTGCAAGGAATCGCCGAGTATGTGATTCTTGGTCACAGTGAAGTGCGTCAATATCTGCATGATAGTGATGCGGACATCAACAAGAAAGTCCATGCCGCGTTGGATTATCACCTGAAGCCGATTCTCGCGGTGGGCGAAAGCCTGACGCAGCGGCAGCAGGGAATGACCGATTCGCATGTCAGCGGGCAAGTGCGCGCAGGGTTGGACGGCGTGAGCGCAGACAAGATGGAATCGGTAGTGATTGCATATGAGCCAATTTGGGCGATTGGCACGGGGATGAACTGTGATCCCGATGAAGCAGAGCGAGTATGCGGGCAGGTGATTCGTGGCACGCTGGCAGATTTGTACGGCGCAAGTGTGGCAGATCGTGTGCGTATTCAATATGGCGGCAGTGTCAAACCGTCGAACATGACCGACTATATGTCAAAACCGAATATCGACGGCGGATTGGTGGGCGGCGCTTCGCTTGTCGTGAGCGATTTCGTCAAACTTGTCGAGCTTGCCGAACTGGCAAAGAAGGCGTAGCTTTCCGAGTATGCTCGATCTCTTGCTTCCGTGGGCATTCGCGTTGGGATTGTTGATTCCTATGCGTTCGCTTGAAGGCTGGCTGCATCAACATATGTTCAAAGTGGGGTGGCTGCTGACCAAGAATTTGCACACCACCACCATTTTGTATTACACGTTTTTCCTGCCGGGTGTCGTGCTGCATGAAGTATTGGTGTGGCTAGTCGCCGGCATGTTAAACGTGCGCGCTGAAGGCGCGATCAAGATGCCAGAAAAGCAAGAGATCGCGGCTTTGAAGTTGAACTTCGTCAAGCTGGATAAGAAAGTTAGCCAATTTAAGCTTGCCGTGATCAGCATTGCCCCGTTGATTGGCGGGATTGTATTTATTTGGTTCGTCACCAACAACATCTTTGACATTGGCGGGTTTCTCGAAATCGCGTCCAGTGGAGAACTTGAGGACATTGGCGCGGCTTTTTCGCGCTTGACAGCCACACCGGATTTTTGGTTATGGATGTATTTGGTGTTTGCCGTAAGCGCGACGATGATCCCCGATGCTGGCAATTTGCGGGGATGGCGTTTGGTGATACCGCCGATTGTGGTGGTGATCATTTTGCTGTATGCGATTGGGGTGGGGGATCGGGTGCTGCTAGTGACGCTGCAATCGCTGTCACAGGGCGCATACTTTTTGATGGGCACCTTTGGGGTTGTGATTGTCGTGCATTTGGTGATGACGGGGATATTGGGCGCGATTGAGTCGATTATCGAGCGCATCACCGGGGACAGCGCGACCTTTGAAAAAGGCAAACTAGTTGCGATGCGGCGCGATGAAATCCTCAAGATGCGCGCCGAACAAGCCGCGAAAGCGCAAAAGTCGCTTGCGACACGCGATCAATCAGCTGACAAGAAAACAGCCCGCGCCGCAGCAAGTGGTCCGCCATCGATCTATCGACTGCCGCTGCCAATCCCCGGCACGCCGGACAAAGAAGGCTTACATACGCCTGAAGTGGTTGTCTCAAAAGAAACGCAAGGGACGCTGCCGGGCGCTAAGGGATCGCTGCCACCCGCTGCTGCATCTGCACCTGTGATCAACCCGCCGCGTTCGATTCCCACATCAGGAGTACCCGCGACAAGTCCAACGCAGTCATCGAGCGAACCTGCCGCGTCAACGTCGGAATCGCCGCGTGTGCCGGATGCTGCGCGTCCGACAGAGACGGCACGTCCATCGCCGTTCGCGCCATCTTCACCGGCGAAGCCTGCCGCATCGGCTGATACCTCCGAAGTGCCAACCAGCGGTTCACCGCGCCCACCGGACACAGTACGTCCAGCGCCATTTGCGCCAACTTCGCCCGCGAAACCCGACGGATCGCCTGATTCAACCGGTGCGCCAGCAAGCCCGCCGCGTCCATCACCATTCGCGCCGCCAAAGCCCGCCGATGCAACCGCCGAAGTCCCCGCTGTGGGCGCACCGGGAACGCCATCCGACAAGCCCGCGTCGCCACCGCTTTCACGTCCTGCCGTGTCAACTTTCGGTCAGCAAAGCCCGCCAGCGCGCTCTGCCGCATCGGCGTTTGGGGCAAGACCGCCGCTGGATGACGACGAAGAAGACGAGGATGATGGCGAAGATGAGGATGAGGACGAGATTTAGGGTGATTCGGGAGTGCGGGCTATGTTCAAGCGGGTGACCACTGCCAAGCCGACCATCACCAGAGCGATCATCACGCCGAGCGCGATGAATTTGTAGAGTTCGCTTTCGATGATGAGCGCCAACACGCCAAAAAACGTGCAGAAATAGTAATATGCTAGCACAATCCGCCGCTGACTCCACCCCAGATCGAGCAGACGGAAATGCAAATGTCCCCGATCTCCGGTGAAGGGGTTGCGTCCGCTGCGAGCGCGATTGAATACCTGCCAGACCGCATCGACCAACGGCAGCCCCATGACGAGTAAAATCGTCGCCATTTTCGCGCCGCCGATGATGCTTAATGTGGCGAGTAAAAAGCCTAAGTACGGCGCGCCGCCGCCCATAAAAATCCGCGAGGGGTAGAAGTTGTGCAGCAAAAATCCAAGCGATGCGCCGACAAGCGCCAAGTGAAGCAAACTGACGCTGGTCTGCGCGGGTTCGACGCGAAACGCGCTGTTGATGAACAGCATCAACCCGGCGATGACGGCGACACCACCTGCTAAGCCGTCGAGTCCGTCGAGCCAATTCATGGTGTTGACCATGCCGACGATCCAGAAGAAGCTCAATGTGACCGTGACGATATGCGGGAAGGGATCGGTTTGCTGCCCAGTAAACGGATTGCTGACATATTGGATAAATATCTGAAAGGCAATGGCAATCGCCGCGCCCGCGTACTGTCCCATGAACTGTGGGAGTGATGAAAAATCGAAAATATCGTCTAAAAGCTGGATGGCGAAAATCACTGTGCCGCCAAGCAGCAGTCCGATCAAACGAATAAGTTCATATGGGTCTTGGCGTTCGACGGGGAGAAACTGTGCCGCGATGACGGCGAGGGTGAACCCGCCAAAAATTGCTGTACCGCCCAAACGGGATACGCGGCGCTGATCACCTTCGGTGCGGCGGCGCGCATCGGGTTTGGCGGTGATGCCAAAGCGTTTGCCCAGCACATCCGCGATGGGGATGAGTAGTAAACTCGTCCCCAATGCCAGCGCAAAGACGATGATGTAAGCGAAGGTCGGGTTCACGGTGGGTTTTATGGCTGTACAGTGCCAAATTGACGGTCACCTGCATCGCCCAAGCCGGGCACGATGTAGCCAATATCGTTGAGTTTTTCATCGACTGCGGCGACGTGAATCGGCACATCGGGGTGGGCAGTGGCTAGTCGTTCCACGCCTTCGGGCGCAGCGATTACGCCGACGTATTTCACGCGCGGGATACCGTGCTGCTTGAGAATATCGACTGCGGCGACTGCCGATCCACCAGTCGCCAGCATAGGATCGAGAATGAGGCACATTTCGACGGTGGGAACAGGAGGCAGACGGTTGTAATAGGTAACGGGCTTGAGTGTGTCTTCGTCACGGTATAAACCGATATGCCAAACCTGTACGCTTGGCAGCAGCATCAGCGCCCCTTCAACCATGCCTAAGCCCGCGCGCAAAATCGGCACCAGCCCGATGGTCTCTTCGGCTTTGTGACCGTTAGCGATCCCCATGGGTGTTTGCACCTCACGTGGGGCGAGTTTTAAATCGAGCGTGGCTTCGTAGACGAGCAAGAGCGCGAGTTCACGCATGAGTTCACGAAAGGCGCGAAAGTCGGTGTTTACGTCACGCAGCACGGTCAATTTATGCTGCATCAACGGGTGACGTGAGACATGCAAATTGGGGAAGCGGGTCATCAGGCTGCCTTTACGAGTATCGAGGCAAAATCGGGGGGATTCTACGCCGCGCCCCTCTCCCTGTCAAAATAGGGTTTTCTCCGCTACAATTTTGATTAGAACATTTATACCAAGAGGTTATACGGCTCATGTCCGATGACGGGCGCATCATCACGCCGAACGCGCGCGACGACGACGAACGCGACCCCGCACTGCGCCCCAAACTGCTCAATGACATTGTGGGGCAAGACCGCGTGCGGGAAAATTTACGCATCATCATCGAGGCGGCGAAGCAGCGCGGCGAACCCATTGATCACACACTGTTTTATGGTCCGCCGGGGTTGGGCAAAACGTCGCTTGCGCTGGTGATCGCGAACGAAATGGGCGTGAATATCCGCATCACGGCGGGTCCGTCGATTGAGCGCGCGGGCGATCTCGCCGCGATCTTGACCAATCTCAAGCCGAATGACATCCTGTTCATCGACGAAATTCACCGCTTGGGACGGCAGGTTGAAGAAGTGCTGTATCCCGCGATGGAAGACTACAAACTCGATATTGTGATCGGCAAAGGTCCGGGGGCAAAAAATGTCCGTCTGCCGCTGCCGAAATTCACGGTTGTCGGCGCGACGACGCAGTTGGCACTGCTGGCAGGTCCGCTACGTGACCGTTTTGGCGCGCACTTCCGGCTAGATTATTACGATCTGCCCGCGCTTGAGCATATCGTCAAACGGGCGGCGAAACTGCTCAACGTCGAAATTCGCCCGGAAGGGCTGACCGAAATCGCGCGGCGTTCACGGGGTACACCCCGAATTTCGCTGCGACTGCTGCGGCGTGTGCGCGATTATGCTCAAACGCGCGCCGATGGGGTGATCACGGCGAAAGTGGCGGGCGAGGCGCTCGCGCTGCTGGATATAGACTATTTGGGTTTAGACGACCTTGACCGCCGAATCCTTCGCACGATTATCGAGAAGTACGCGGGGGGGCCGGTTGGGCTGCCGACGATTGCCGCGTCTGTCAGCGAAGATAGTTCGACCATCGAAGATGTGTACGAACCCTATTTGATGCTGCTCGGTTTTCTGAAGCGCACGCCGCGCGGACGCGAAGCCACATCGCTGGCTTACGAATACTTGGGATTGATCGATCCGCGCCAGAATGGGCAAGATAAACCGGATCAACCGCCGCTGTTGTAGGTTTTTACGGGGTAACACATGGATTTTCAAACCGTTGGGCGCATCTTACTTGTAGTTGGCATCGTGATCGCCTTGATTGGCGGCGCGATCATCCTGCTCGGCAGCACTGGGATTTTGAACCGGATTGGATCACTACCCGGCGACATTCGCATCGAAGGGCAGGGTTGGTCGTGCTTGATCCCGATTGTGAGTTCGATTTTGATTAGTGTGCTGCTCACGGTGGTGTTGAATATCGTGCTGCGGTTGATCAATCGTCAATAATCCATCAATCGCCTGTAATTTTGCGGGCGCGATATATCGCGCCCCTACAAGGCACCGCTTCTATGTCCAATTTGACGTTGAGTGATTTTGATTACGATTTGCCAGAGTCGTTTATCGCGCAAACGCCTGTCGAACCGCGCGATTCATCGCGGCTGATGCTGCTGGACCGCCGCACAGGGGCGATTGAACATCGCGTGTTTCGGGATATTCTCGACCTCATCAATCCCGGTGATGTACTGGTGATCAACAACACGCGGGTGATTCCCGCGCGGCTGCACGCGCAGAAAGCCGCAACAGGCGGGCATGTCGAAGTGCTGCTGCTTCGCAAACTCGATGAGACCCGCTGGCACGCGCTGGTCGGTGGTCGCCGCGTGTTGGAAGGGACGGAACTTCGCTTCGGGGATACGGGAATCGGCGCGACAGTGACCGAAGTATGGGAAGAATCCGAGCGCGTGGTTACGTTTAACCAACCTGTCGATGATCGACTGGATGAACTTGGTGAAATGCCGCTTCCGCCGTACATTCATGAGCCGCTGACTGACCGTGAACGCTATCAAACGGTGTATAACAACAGCCGCGAAAGCGGATCAGCCGCCGCGCCGACTGCCGGACTGCACTTCACGCCAGAACTGATGATCGCGCTGCGTCGAAAAGGTGTGGTGTTCGCGGAATGTACGCTCAACGTGGGATTAGGGACGTTTCAACCCGTCAAAGTTGAGCGCATCGCGGAGTACAAAATCCATAAAGAACTGGCGCGGCTGAGCGCCGACAATGCGAACGTGATTAACAAGGCGAAGCTGGCGGGCGGGCGGATCATCGCTGTTGGCACCACCGCCGCGCGCACACTTGAAACGGCGGGGATTTTGAGCGAAGGCGGCGATCCCGCTGATCCCTATGCGCCGCTGGAAGCTTGTCCTTGGCGACCCGTGATCGCGTTTGAACGCGACACGGATTTGTATATCTATCCCGGCTATCGCTGGCGCGTCGTCGATGCGATGATCACCAATTTTCATCTGCCAAAATCGACGCTGCTCATGATGATTAGCGCGCTGGCGGGGCGCGATCATGTGTTGAATGCCTATGAAACGGCGAAACAAGAAGGGTATCGCTTCTTCTCGTTTGGGGATGCGATGTTTATCTCGTAGGGCTGATCCTACGTCTTTTGCATAAGGAAACTGCTATGCAATTCACCGACTCGAAGCACCAGCGAAGGAACTTCGCCAACCCGATCATGGGGGTGCTGCTGATCGTCGCAGTTGTCATGGGCTTGGTGTCCAGCCTTGATGAGCAAGGACAGTTTGACATTCGCACGCTGGGCATGAACTTGGCAACTGAACTCATCGGCGCGGTGATCACGTACTACATCATTGACCGGATCGTCAAGAACAGCATTGACAATTCAGAACTAAAGCCGCAGATGATTCGGCGGCTTGAAAACCCTGATCCCGGCATCACATGGCAAGCGTTGAAAGACTTAGAAGCGAAGGGCTGGCTTCAAGACGGATCGTTGTACGGGTGGTTTCTGCGGCGGGCAAACTTCAAGAATGCTGATTTGCTGGCGATGGATACCAACGGATTAGGGATGTACCGGTGCAATCTTGAAGGCGCAAAAATTGAGGAAGAACAACTTGCGGTCATGACCGATTTACGACGGACGATTATGCCTGATGGCAAGTTATACGATGGGCGGTACTGCCTCATAGGCGATCTCGCATGGGCGCAGGATCGTTATGGCATTGATGTGAATACTGCCACCCACGATGAGATGGCAGCATTTTATGAAGTCCCCGTTGAAACGTATCTAGAAGGGCAGCGCTGGGCAAAAGCGAATCTGGAATCGTTGGGCGTGACTGCTCCCGACTACTTGAGGAAATTGGATGCGTAACAGCCCGTTTCGTCGCTAATACAGCACGCGATTGTACAAATAGTTTACGACTTCATGCCCAAATGTCGTGTCCCCGCTTAAACCCACACGATCAACCACATTATCAGCGTTTTCGCGCCCCGATGTGAGGCTGGCGAATGCTGGCACGTCCAATTCAACTGTAGCGGATGGAGCAACGTTTGCGCCAATGTGGAACACACCGCCCGCCGCGCTCGTGAGATGCAATTCCATTGCGCGCCCGTTTAAACCTTTGACCGCTTTGTATGCCAGATCACGGACGATAAGCTCGACCATACGACGATCATGCCCCGCATCCAGCGGCATCACGCGCCCGATGGCATTGTGAATATCTAAGCGGTGCATCCACATATCGCGCGTGTAAATCACGTCGAACAAATAGCCGAGCGAACGCGACTGATCCAACCCCGGCAGCGGCAGATTGGGCGCACGCAGAAACGCCGGAATGCGATTACGTCCGCGCAGCGATTTTTCCGCTGCGCTGCGAATTTCCGTGATGATGTCATCGGGTTTGTGATCGCGCCGCTTATCGACTTCCGATTGATTCCACGCATCCAACATGCTCATCCCTCGCTTGAGATAGGGACGGAGAGCAAATGGGCTTTGCTGCGAAACAAAATTGGTGAATCCGGTCAAGCTGACGACATGCGCCGCCTGATGCGAAACGATGTCTTTGACTGTCCACAGGGTACAGGCAGTCGGCTGATTCCAATCGTCGTCCGCAAGGGTTTCGATGAAAGCGATGAAACGGCGCAGTTCTTCGGCGCTCATTTGCATCGCTTCTGCTCGCTTGAGCGCGGGAATATGCGTACCAACTTGAAGCGACGTAGGCATCAGTGGTGCGGTGAATTCTGACTGCGGTGAGGATTGGATGTACTGCATGATGATTTCCCTTCGCTGTGAACGTGAATTATGGATGAGCCGGAGTATTTGCTGACCAAGCGCGTTTCATCATCTCCATGATGAATGGGATCAGGCTGCCAAAGCGCCCTGATCCGGCGGGGAGATGGGGTTCATTGGCGAGATGCTGCGCGGTGAATCCGTGCATCACGGCGATGAGCAAATTTGAGAAAACTTCGGGTGGAATATCGGGCGAAATGATCGCGCTGGATGCGGCTTGGCGTGCGGCGCGATCACCGATTTCGAGCAGTTTCGCGGATTCTTCCAGCCCTTCCGGCGATGGGACAAAGCCGGGAACGGGACGCTCGAACAGGAGTTGGTACAGTTCGGGGTTTTCGAGCGCGAACGCGAGATAGCTTTCGAGTGTGCGCTCGACACTTTCCCATGTCGATCCATGCTGCGCGAATATCGCTTCTTGTCGTTCGCGGAACATTCGCATGCCCATGACAAACAGGGCTTCGTAGATGGCATTTTTGCTGGCGAAATAGTTGTAAAGTGACGGTGCGCGCATTCCCACGCGGCGGGCGACTTCTTGCAAATTAAGCGCCGCGACCCCTTGTTCGCGCATCACGTCGCGGGCGGCTTGCAGAATATTGGCGACCACTTCATCGTGGTTGCGCTGCCGCCGTTCTTCCGGCGTAAGGATGTGCTTTGCTGACTGCATGGAGCAGAATTCCTAATGTAAATAGCTCAAACTAATGCCATTAGGATAACCGTTTGATATTAGCGAGTCAAGAGAAGTTTGTATTTTGTAACATCAATAAGCAGGTGTCTTTGGCTGAGGATTAAGGGGGAAACGAAACAGCCCTCAAGTAATGAGGGCTGTTTTATGCGTTGGTATGTTATTAGTTAAGCGGGGTTGACGGGTCTCGAACCCGCGATCTCTGCCTTGACAGGGCAGTATGTTAACCACTACACCACAACCCCAATTGCTGCATGGTGTGACGAGGAAAAGTGTACAAGTCTCGCTTAACACTGTCAAGGGCAATTTTTGATGCGCGCTTAATCGTGGCTACAGGGGAAACGTTCTCAAACCCTCTCCGGCTCGCTGCGCTCCTCCCCTCCCGCGAATTCAGGGGAAGAATAAAGGCTACATCCGTGTTTTTCGCGCCTCAACTTAGGATGGGGAATAGGGGTCAAATTGAGCTTTTGAGCAAACACGCGGTTTGATGCGTTCGCTTTAATCGCCGCTAACTTTCACATTGACTTCATACGGCGAAAAGGCTAACATGATGCGGTTATGTTTCGCTGTCTATAGACACATTCACAGCCAATTTTCCCCGCAGCCCGACCATGCAGAACTGCACATCCGTTGGCGCGGGCGGTGGTGGCAAGTGAAGATTGGGAGCTACTTCAAGATGTACGCAATCGTAAGGACAGGCGGGCGGCAGTTCCGCGCCGAAGTCGGTTCGGTAATCGACGTTGAACGAATGCCCCACGAAGTCAACGCCAAAGTTGACCTCACCGACGTTCTGCTCATTAGCAATGGTGATAAAACGGTCGTTGGGCAGCCGCTCGTCGATGGCGCGGTGGTGCGCGCCACTGTGGTGGATCAATACCGCGCGAAGAAAGTCATCGTGTTCAAGTATCGCCAGCGCACCAACTTCCGCCGCAAGCGCGGGCATCGTCATTACTATACGCGGCTTCGTATTGACGAAATTGTTGTCTAACACTCGTTTGGTGGTCGGAGGTTTTTCTAATGGCTCACAAAAAAGGTGGCGGCAGCAGCCGCAATGGTCGTGATAGCAATTCTCAGCGTCTTGGCGTAAAACGCTTCGGCGGTCAGCATGTGATTCCGGGCAATATCATCGTGCGTCAACATGGCACGAAGTTTCACCCCGGCTTGAATGTCGATATGGGTAAGGATTACACCCTATTCGCCATCAAGGAAGGGTATGTTGTGTTCGAGCCTGCGCCGGGTAAAAAAGGGCGTAAACAGGTGAGCGTGTATCCCGAACTGCCCCAGAAGCCGAAGGTAGAAGCCGCCGCCGACTAGGCGTGGCTGTTAGCAAGGCGAGTCTGGATCACCGGTTCGACTCACGCATTAATTGCGGCACACAGCCGAGAAAGTTTTTGGAATGAAAGAGTCGATTCATCCAACGTGGTATCCTGAAGCGCGCGTGATCTGCGCGTGCGGGAATACATGGACTACAGGCGCGACCCAAGCGGAAATTCGCACCGATATTTGCTCGGCGTGCCACCCGTTCTACACGGGGGAACAGCGCATCGTGGACACGGAAGGTCAAGTTGACCGCTTCTACAAGCGCCTTTCGGTGCTGACGGCAAAACGCCAAGAAGCCGAACAACGGGCGGCGGCGAAAACCCCTGCCAACCTCGCGGTGTCGCAACTTGGCATCGAGAAGCGTTATGTCAACATTTTGGCGGAAAACGGTGTGGAAACCGCTGGCGATTTTATCGCCAAGCTGGAGCAGGGCGGCGATGCCGCTGTGCTGGAAATTCCGGGCATTGGTCGCAAAGTACTGACCGATGTCAAGCGCGCGCTTCGCAGTCGTGGATATGAGTTGCCTAAGGCGGACGTAGCCACCGAATAAGCGTGCCGATTTGAGCATCAAGGGCAGGCATGGGACATGACCATGCCTGCCTTTCTTTTTGAAAAGGATTATTGATCGATGATCCACCGCAGTGGACGCATAGAAGTCATTTGCGGCAGCATGTTCTGCGGCAAAACCGAAGAACTGATCCGCCGTGTACGACGTGCTGTCATCGCCAAACAAAAAGTGCAGGTTTTCAAACCTGTCATCGACAACCGCTACAGTGTCGATCATGTGAGCAGTCATGACGGTCAGTTGGTCGATGCCCATGTCATCGAGACAGCATCGGAAATCAACCGCCTGCTTATACCCGAAACCACCGTCGTCGCTATTGATGAAGTGCAGTTTTTCGATGAGGATATTCTTCCGATTGTCGAACTGCTAGCCGAACGCGGACTGCGGGTGATTGTGGCAGGGTTGGATATGGATTTTCGCGGCGAACCGTTCGGCTTTATGCCAGAACTGATGTGCCGCGCGGAAGAAGTCACGAAACTGCACGCTATCTGTGTCATTTGTGGCGAATCTGCCAGCCGTACACAGCGGCTGGTGAATGGTGAACCTGCACACTATGATGATCCCATCATTATGGTTGGGGCGAAAGAAGTGTATGAGGCGCGATGCCGTCAGCATCATGTTGTCCCACGTGACTAAATTTGTCATTTTGAAACTTTGGGCAACCGCCAGTCGTATAGGCTGGCGGTTTTAATTTCCCATAGATGAGAAAACGTCACGGGGAAGCTGGAGTGCTTGACGTTTTTCACAACGGCGTGTACTCTAGAATTACTTTGCGTCGCTAAACAAATTTTATCAATGGCTAATCGCTTAACAGGAGGCGACAATGGGCGTTGCTACCGCCAGATTATCTTCTTCCTCTCCCGCCGCGTCTAAGCAGTCCAGCTTATGGCTTCGCAGCCGCCGCTGGGACTTGATGTTTATTACGTTGAGCGTCATTTTCGTGCCGCTGCCGTACATGATTTATCTGTTCCTTGTTCAGTTGGGCATGGATCCCGATGTTGGGCGCAACGCAATCAACGGTTTTGTGGCTATTGCTGTCGGCGGTCCGCACATGATGTCTACGTTTTTGCGTACCGGGTTGGACAAGGATTTCAACAAACGCTATCCAATGCTGATCCGTTCGTCGATCATCATCCCGATCATTGTCGTGTCGCTCGCTTTCTTGAATCTCAACCTGCTGCTGACGATTTTCTTCTTTTGGGCATCAATGCATGTGCTGCATCAAGTGACGTACATCGTTGAGCTGTATAACCACAAAGAATCGAAGTTCGTTCGCAAAGGCAGTGCTGTCAGTTTGCGCGCGCGCTTGATTGACTATGGGGTGATTTTGACGTGCTTGTTCCCGTTTGCCGCGCTCAAAATCAGCCAAGGTTCGTTTGATATTGGCACGAATGACCTCACATCGGTGATTCCGGGCTTTTTCCAGCAAACGTGGTTCTTCGTCATCATGACCACGCTGTTCACCGTGGCGGCACTGCTGTTCATTGGGAAAACGATTGTTGAGTATCGTCAGGGCATTTTGAATATTCCCAAGACGATCTTCATCCTGTTTACCGTTGGGGTGGCTTTCACTATCCCATCGTTGGACAATCTCGACACCGCGTTCCAAGGCTTGAACACGTGGCATTCATTCCAATACTTGGCGATTACGTTCTACATCATCAAGATTCGTCAAGAAATGGGTGAACTGGATCAAACCGCGCCGCTGGTGGCACGCTTCAGCAAGCGCACCCGCGACTCGAAAGGTTTGTTCATCCTCAGCACGATGATGCTGATTGGCTCAGTGGTCGTATTCATTATTGTTTACACGATTGCGCCGATTGTCCGTCCGGGAATTGATGGCAATTTGCACTTCGATATCGCTTACTACACGTCGATCCTGTCATTCCTCTGGATACATTACTACCACGATCACTTCTTGTTCACCGACTTTGAAGTGCTGGATAAGGCGTACACCTAATCCAAGCGTAGTCACACGAGGAAAAAGGGGATGTTCCACGCGGAGCATCCCCTTTTTTATTAGGTTTTTGCAGGGCTAAACACCTATTTTATGTTCGCTTCTGTTATAACAATTGTAATTACAATCTCGACAACGTATCCGCAATGGAGCTAACACAGTGAGTCTCACGAACGACCAGATCGCCATCGTCCAAACCACATTTGAAACCATCGCGCCGCGTGCCAGCGAAGTAGCGAGTCTGTTTTATGCGCGTCTATTTGAAATCGCCCCCCATGTGCGTCCGCTGTTTGCACACAGTATGGATGAACAGGGGACGAAATTGATGCAAATGATCGCCATTGCTGTGCGGAATTTGCATAATCTGGGGGATATTGTTCCTGCGGTGCAAGCGTTGGGGGAGCGTCATGTTAAATATGGTGTGCAAGCGGCAGATTATGATACCGTTGGGACTGCGCTGCTGTGGACATTAGAGCAAGGCTTGGGCGAAGCCTTCACACTCGAAGTCAAAGCCGCATGGGCGACAACTTACGCCATTTTGGCGACCACTGCGATTGGAAGCCATTATACGCAGAATTAACCTTAAAAGAATGCCAAGCGCACCCACTGCATTGGGTCAACTGGCACACCGTTGACCCACAATTCCCAATGCAAATGCGGTCCCGTCACACGCCCTGAGCTGCCAATTGTGCCAATTACCTGACCGACACGGATGAAATCCCCGACAGCGACATAACGTTCCGTTTGATGCCAATAGCCTGTATATACCCCCCAACCATGGTCAATGACCGTCGCCACGCCGCGCACATTGAGCGTGTCCGCGAGGACGACGCGCCCCGCCGCTGGCGCAAGGATGGGCGTGCCGGGAATGCCGGCAAAGTCCGCGCCCGTATGAACGCGCGTAAACTCGCCGCCGTTGTATGCTCGTGTGCTGCCAAACGGCGATGTCATCGCTGCCGCTGCTGGCAAGCCCATTTGCCCTTCAAAAAATCGCTCATTGTTGAAGGGAGTCATGATGGTGGCAAGCAAGGCGAGTTCAGCATCTTCGGTTGCGGTGTCGAGCAGTTGATCGCGCCCTTCCATCAAACGGATAAATTCACGTCCGTAGCCGCCGGAAACAACTTGCATATTGAACTCAAACGGGACGATGCCGCTGGCGCTGGTGATGTGCATACTAAATGGATACACGCCAACGGATGTGCCAATCGGAATGCCGATCAAGGCAGTATGGCGCGTGCCACCTTCTTCACTGGCAAAATTAACCGACTGATTCAAGAATGTACCGCTGAGGGATGCTGGGATGCTGGTTGTTAAGCGCACACGTCCCGTCTGACCTTCGATGAAGATGAGGGGCAGCACATCGATCCCTGTCAGCGGGGCGGGAAGATCGCTGGCGAACTGCGGCGCTTCAATACCGGGAATGATCAACTGCTGCCCGCTGTAAATCGTTTCGGGATCGGTGATTTGGTTGGCGCGCACAATCGTATTGACGCTAACATCATACTGCTGCGCGATGCGGAACAAGGTTTCGCCGCGCTGCACAGTGTGAATCAAGGTGGTAGGTTCTTGATCTGCGCTTGCGGATGCATTCGCGACGGCTTCTGATTCGGCGGGTGCTGCTGGCGAGGGAATAGGCGTATCTGTCGGCGCAAGTGTAGATGATTCGGTGACTGTTTCCGGCGTAGTCGCGGGTGGGGATACCTGAAGTTCCTGCCCTGCATAAATGGCATTGATATTGGTGATTGCGTTCCATTCGGCAAGCTGTTCGATAGTCACGTTGTAAACCTGCGCGATAGATCGCAGCGTTTCGCCGGGGCGAACCGTGTGTGTGATCGCCACTGCGACGAATTCACCGGTAGGGACGAGCAGCCGCTGCCCTACCTGAATGCTGCTTGGATCGGTGATGCTGTTCAGGCGGGCGAGTTCGTCAATCGTTAAACCATAGCGTTGGGCGATGCGGAACAAGGTTTCGCCGCGCTGTACCACATGGATCGTTACGCCTTGTTGATCCTGCGCGTTGACTGCGATGGGAGAGGATGGGGGAATGAGTAACAATCCCATGATGACGAGCAAGAGGGGAAGCGAACGCAGTTTCAAATGGATACTCGCATAAACTCATACGAAAAGCGCGAGAGTTCTCCCGCGCCTTCACAAACTCTCGTAGGATTGCCCGCGCATCGCCTACTGTGGCGCGGCTTCTTCATCAAAGCGCAGTCTGTCACCCATGTTGACCTTATCGAGCAGGCTGACATGCGCTTCGATGTAGAACTGCGCGGGCGCTTTTGGCGCATAGGCGGGTCGCCAAGGTTTTGCCAACTGTTTATCGACCACGCGCCCCGTTTTGTCAAGCCATACAACGGCGATGGGAAACAGCATGAAGAACATATGGATCGTGGTGTTGGCGCGGCTTTCCCCCCCTGTGACGAACAGTAATCCTTGATCGGCATCCAAACGAGGTGTGAACATCAACCCCTTGAGATGACAGAAGAAACCGATACACAGGCGCGCGCGCCCCAACAGCACTTCGCCGGAGTCGGCGTTACGCAGGACGCGCAGCGCCGACCCCTTCTTGAGCGATTTTACATCGACTGCCATCGTCGTGGTTACGGCAGGTTAAGCTGCTGCCCGACGAAGATCAGGTTCGGATTCTGGATGCCGTTCAACTGGATCAACTGACCCAACGGCACACGGAAACGCAGCGCGATTCCGTAGAGCGTATCCCCAAACTGGACGATATAGGTGCGCGTGACAACTTGTGTCGCCGTTGGGGTGGGGGTAGTAGTGCGTGTCGCCGTTGGGGTAGCCGTTGGATCCCCGGGCTGAGGCACGCGCAAACGCTGCCCAACATAGATCAGGTTCGGGTTGAGGATGCCGTTGAGCCGCGCCAAAACAGTAGTGTTTGTGCCCAAACGCGCCGCGATGCCAGAGAGCGTATCACCGTAGCGGACGATATACACATCACCCGTTAAGGGAGCGGCTGCCGATGCAATTGGCGTATTGGTGGGTCGCGGTGTCGGTGTGAACTGAGGCGTAAGCGTGACAACGATCACCATGGGCGGCACTTGAGTCGAGCGCACTGGAACAACAATCTGCTGCCCAACGAAGATAATGCTGGAAACGTTCAAGCCATTCGCGGAGAAGATCGCGGGCAGGGTGCTGTTGTAGAGTAGGGCGATGTCATAGAGTGTATCACCACGACGCACCACATGGATGACTGCATACGGGAAGGTGTTGAGGTCAATCGTTGGGGCGGGGGAGCTTGTGGTTTCTGCCGTTGTAGTGGGCGCGATGGTAGTCGGTTCTGCGGTAGTTGGTTCAACAGGCGGCGTGTCGGTTGGAGCAGGCGTATCCGTCGGCGCGGCGGTGTCGGTGGCGATAGGCGTGTCCGTTGGCGCGGGGGTGTCCGTTGGGGCAGTCGTCGCCGTTTCGGTATTCGTTGGCGCAGCAGTATCGGTATTCGTCGGGAGCGCGGTGTCGGTGGCTGTGGGCTGAGAAAGAAGCGCAAGCGCAGTTGCCGTGTTGATCAAATCTTCGGCACTGATCGCGCCTTCGAGCGTTGCCGTTGGCGGTTCAGTTGTTGTAGCAGGTTCTTCAGTTACGGGTTCAGTAGACGCTTCGGTTGCTTCGGCAGTAGGTTCTTCGGTTACGGGAATATCCGTCACGACTGCTTCGGTTGCTTCGGCGGTAGGTTCTTCGGTTGGGGCTGCGTCAGTCGCCGGTTCGACAGTTTCTTCGGTGGCTGCTTCGGTAGGCGCTTCCGTGACTTCAACCGAGGGTTCGCTGGTTTGGGCTTCAGTAGCTTCAGCGGTAGCATCTGCTGCTTCGGTGCTTTGCGCTGGCGGAACACTACCGGCGACGAGTGAAGCATCATCGAGATAAATGGCATTGTTTTGCACTGGATTGCTCACCGACGAGCGCACCCATACCGTGATTGAGTCGGCTTCGGCGGTGGCAGTGACGCTGTAGAGTTCAAAGGCATCATAACGCTGAACGGGCGAAGACCACACAATCAAGCCGCTGGTGCCATCCGTGCCGCCTGTGGGATCGATGCCAACTTGCACAACGACACCGCCCGGCACATCGCTGACATCGGGGTTCAAAGCATTGCTTGACCATACGTAGGCGTTCACGCTGAATGTGTATTCTTGTCCAGCAGTTACGCTAACAGGCTGATATACGCCGCCCGTGTGCGTGGCATAATAAGTGAAATACAACTGCGCGTCTGTTCCACTAAGCACACGCGGGGCGGGAAGCCCATTGGTGATATCCGTCGCGGGGTAGTAGTCCGGTTGGGCATTTTGTGAAGAACTCATGCCAGCGGCGGCGGGAACATGCCAAGGAATCCAGCCTTCCGCGACGTAGCGCGGTGGCATACCCGTAATTTCGGCAAACGGAGGCTCAAAACCGGGGTTGACGAGTAGGTTCTCCTCTTGCCCTTGTACCGCGCTTGCCACCAAGAGCAAAGCCGCGATGACGAACGCTATCGTTTTGATGCTGTACCGTCTCATGTATATCTCCCAGTGCCGGGTTGTACATCCGAATAAAGAAAAAAACCTTCTTCAGCGCACATGACGAAAAGATCGCCATGGACGATCCGAATCACTGCTGGTGTGGCAGTATCCGCACAATTCCCCCAATCCTGCACTTAGGCATTGTTGATCGGGCGGTGACTACTAATCACGCGGTCAATCGTTTCAAGAAGCTGTGACGGACCGAACGGCTTGAAGATATAGTCATCGGCGTTATTTGCCGCACGGACTTCGCGTAAGCGTTCATCGCTTTGCGTGCGTGCCGTCACAAACAAAACGGGAATTTGTTCAGTTTGCGGATCGGCTTTCAAGCGTTCGTAAACACTCCATCCATCGAGTTCTGGCATCATGATATCAAGTAAAATCAGGTCGGGTTGTATGCGTTTGACTGCATCCAAGCCTTTCAAACCGCTGGTCGCCCCATGAAACTCCATCCCCTTGCGTTTGATGATCAGATTGACCAATTCCTGCATTTCAGGTTCGTCTTCAATGTAGAGAATGCGAAGCGACATACTGAACAGACCCTTTATTTCGATAGATATTATGATGATTTTGCGCGCACACTTCCCTTTGCCAGTCTACCACAAGTTTTTACATCATCACAAATGATGCAGGCGAAGGCCTACACCAAATACTCATCCACTGTGCGCTTTTCAATGACATGTCTGTACGTATGGGCTATACTATGCACGTTATTTTGCTTTGTAAGGCGTTCCGTACCGCTTTTACGGTATTCACTATGCCACATGCAATCGTTGGTCTATGTACGCTTGAATTGGAACTCCCGGAACTGACTTCTTTGAAGGATAAACGCAGTATTCTTAAGTCGCTGCTTCATCGCCTACACAATCAGTTCAATGTATCCGCCGTTGAAGTCGATATGAATGACAGTTTAAATGCGGCAGTTATCGCCTTCGCAGTGGTGAGCAACAATACGGCACACGCCAATACCATGCTCTCCAATGTCCTCAAATGGATCGAAAATCAATTTCATGATGTTGTCGTTGTCGATCAACAGTTCGAGATATTGTGAACTGTAGCGGGTGACACGGTGAATACTGTTGAACAGACACCCGGTTATACGCTGAATGCTCCGCTTGCGCTCGGTGTGTTCGCCCATCATGGCATCGTCGTGGTGGGAGATACGTCAGCTACCGCTGAAGCGGGGATGGATATTCAAGACTCCATACACCAATGTGCGCTGGCGATCACGAATGTGCGCGGGTCAGCCGCTCCTGTGATTGCCGCGGCAGCGATTAATCCACAGCCGCTGCTTGGTGTGGGGGGCGTGCGCCATTTGCTGCGCGAAAATCCCCGTGCTGTATACACCGAAACCATCACGCTGTCGATTGGGCTGCGCGATTATCAAGCGCGTCACCTTGCCAGTGCGCTGGACATCCCTGAAGAACATTGGACGGGGTTTATTCGGGTAGCCCAGCAGCTTTATGAAAGCCATCTCTCATCGGACGCACTGTACAGCGAGATCAACCCACTGGTGCTGACCAACACGGGTATTTTTACCGCGCACAGCGGGGTCATCCAGATCGATCCTCATGCACGGTTTAGACAGCCCCTGCTCACATTTGCCGATCCGCCTAGCGATGTTCCCAAGCCGCCGACCATGACACATGTGCCGCTGCATCCCGGCGGGGCATTGGCGTGTATTGTGAACAGCGCGGGTTTAGGCATGGCAACACTCGACATGGTGGCTCATCACGGTGGGACAACGGCGCATTTTGTCGATGTGGGCAGCGGTTTGCTGACCGAAAAAATCCCGTATGCCTATCGTCTTGTAGCAGCACAAAGCGGCGTGAAGTCGGTGTTGATGAACTATTTCTGCGGTGTGACGTGGTGTACCGATGTGGCGCATGTATTGGTAACGACGCTTAAAGCCGCGCCGCCACATTTCGCGGTGGTAGTGCGGATTGTCGGGTTTGATGAAGATGATGGGCGGGCGATGCTTGCCGACGCGCAGATTCCACAGGTATACATCGAGCGGAATTTGTCGAACGCGGTACGTCAAGCGACTGAACTTGCGCGGAGCTGGCAGATATGACGATTCTCGTCAATAAGCAAACGCGCGTGATTGTACAGGGCATCACTGGGCGTGAGGGCAGTTTCTATACCGAACAGATGATCGCGTATGGGACGAACGTCGTAGGGGGAGTGACCCCAAGCAAAGGTGGCGAATGGGGTGTGCGCGGCAGACCGATATTCGATTCGGTACGTAAAGCGGTTGAAACGACAGAAGCCAACGCGAGCTTGATTGCTGTAACCGCGCCGCATGCCATCGACGCGATTTATGAAGCGATTGACGCGGGTATTCGCCTGATCGTGTGCATCACCGAAGGCGTGCCGATGCTCGATATTATGCGCTTGAGCGAACACCTCGCGCGCACGGGTACGCGCTTGATCGGCGCGAACTGTCCCGGCGTACTTACCCCAAGCGAATCGAGTGTGGGCATGATTCCCGGCTATATTGGACGGGCGGGTGTGGTAGGGGTGGTATCGCGCAGCAACACGCTGATGTGCGAGATTGTGTACGACATGACCAAACACTACATTGGGCAAACGACACTGGTCGGGATTGGTGGTGATCCATTGGTGGGGACGAACTATGTCGATGTGTTGGAGATGTTTGAAGAAGACCACGACACTGAAAAAGTTTTGCTGATTGGAGAAATTGGCGGGCGCATGGAACTTGATGCGGCAGAGTATATCGCATCACACATGACGAAACCTGTCATCGCATATATCGCGGGGAAGTCCGCGCCGCCCGGTGTACGTATGGGGCATCCCGGCGCATTCATCGATTCGGCGGAAGAAACCGCGACCTACAAAATCGAAGCGTTGCGCGCGGCGGGGGCGCGTGTTGCCGAAACTCCCGCCGAAGTTATCGACCTGCTGAAGTAACGCTTAGCGTCCGAGCAGCGTGCATAAATTGGTTGCGTCGGGTGTCCCACATGCCCCCAGCGCCGATGAGATCGCAAGGATGATCCCGCCGCACACGACGATCACCCCGACCAGCAGCAAACATCCACAGCAAGAGGTGGGATTGCCGAGAATACCAGTGGCTAAACCAACTGCTTCTCCAAGAATACCCAAAATCGTGCCGATAATTTGCACGCCAAAAAACAGGATAACCGCTACAAGGCATAAACCCGCAAGTCCAAGTGCGATGAGGATGAGTGTCCCCGCGTTAACGTCCTGCAAGAATTCCATAAGGTCGATCCTGTTTTGGGTATCGTCTGGTTATTCCAATTCAGCACATGCGCCAGTATCCGCGCTGATCAGCGCCCATTCCGCAGCGGCAGAATCACGGGAATAACACTCACAATAATACACATCTTCTTCGGCACGCCCTGCCCACAAGAAAAAGCGCGTTTGAGTTTGCACACACATCAGTGCATCCGTCGAGCGAGAAATCGACGGTAGAGAGAGGACGAGTCCGCGTTGGTCGGCTTCGCTGACCAGCCATAGACGGAGCGATTGATTAGGCGCGCCGCCCAACGGAATCACAATTTCGCCCTGTGATGCCAGTGTGATCAAAAAACACGGGCTTAACAGCAGCAAAAACCACAAAACTAACGCCACGCCGCATCCTACTCTGCGCGCGGGTGTGCCGCGCCGAAACCAACCGCCTTTTGTGGCGGGACTTTGCCCTGTCATAGTGTGAGTTTACCCATCGTTCCCCGTGCCGATTCAGATTATTCTAGAAAAGCGGCGCGCATGTGAATCCGGTCTTGGTCATCATAACTGACATGATAAAAAATGGGCGGGTCGTGTTCGTTCAGCGCCAGCACACGCGGGAGCAAGATTGGGAGGTCATCGACCAGATCGAGCGCATGAATCTCATTACGATTCACCCAATGCAGTGTGCCTTCAGCACTGGCGGTCACTTCCCGACTATCACTGTGCGCCGTGAACACGAACAGGACAATGCCTGTACTTTCGCCCGCGTCTACATTATAGACTGCCCGCAAGCGTAAATCACGCGCTGATAAGCCCGTTTCTTCAAGAATTTCGCGGTGTGCGCTCGTCAGCGGGTCTTCGTCCCGTTCAATATGTCCGCCAACCCCATTATAGCCGTTGGGAAAGACACGTTTGTGTGGCGCGCGTTTCATAAGCAGCACATCGTCGCCATTCAAGATAAAGCTCAAGGTTCGCGGAATGACAAGCCAGCGCCCTTCCGTCGCGTTTGCGCCTTGTTCGTGTGCGCCCATGTAAATTCCTTTCCGTAAATGATTGTGATGAAGTCACATTGCCCCATGACGCGCGTCATGGTATGGTTGATGGTTATGCAAACTTGCTGAAACGTCGTGCGTTAGCGTTTATTAATTTCGTACAATTCGAATCCACAAGTAGACACCAGAATCGTTGATTATGACCCATCCACCGACTCCGGCGACTGCGCCGCCGCCTCAACTGCGTATTGTACCGACTGCCAGTTTGCGTCCGCATGAAGAACACGACACGCAGCGCTTAATTCCGCTTGTCGAACGCATCAAGCACGAAACGGTGATGATCAACCCGCCGATTGTTGCACAAATTGATGAACAGGATGAGCAGTATGTCGTATTAGATGGCGCGAATCGCACATCGGCATTTGCACGTTTAGGCTATCCGTACATTTTGGTGCAGGTTGTCGATTATCACAGCCCATTCGTTCAGTTGGAAACATGGCATCATGTGGTGTGCGCGTGGACAGTCGATGAATTGGAACGGCATCTGTATCGACTGCCAGAAATTATGATTGAACACGGTGATTCGGAAATGGCGAGCGATGTACCGCCGCTGGCGCACATCCAACTGCGCGATTCGCACCTGCTGACGATTGCGGCGGCCACGCAGACGACACAGGCGCGCAATCACGCGCTGAGTCAGGTGGTGGCAGTGTATCAACGTAACGCCGTTTTGCACCGTACCGCGTTAAATCAACCCGATCATGTGTGGTCGCATCACCCGGATGGTGTGGCGTTGGTGCTGTTTCCTGCTTATCGTCCGGCAGATGTAATCGAAGCGGCACGTGAACACGCCTTTGTGCCGCCGGGGATCACGCGGCATATCATACACGGGCGGGCGCTGAAGGTGAATTTTCCGCTGGAATGGCTGCAAGACGCGGATACCCCGCTGGATGAGCATAATCGGCGGCTGAGTCACTGGATCGAAGAAAAAGTCAACCGCCGACAGGTGCGATACTATGCCGAATCGACGTATCAATTCGATGAATGATCACACTCATTCTGGCGCAGCCTCTTGTTGAGGCAGAATGTAGAAGATTTCGTCGTCTTCGGGCGTGCCGTAGAACGGGAACAGGATTTCGAGTTCTTCCGGTGTGGCATACAAAAGGCGCACAATGTTCTCAACCGAATTGTTGGGCAGCACCGTCAAATCGGTACAGCGATGGCGCACACCGTTCGCCAGCACCCACCCGTATCCGCTGAGGAACTGCACGCGATAGCGTTCACCCGTCGTGTTGGTTGCCATAAGAAAGACGCGCGTTTCGTTGGGGATGCTGCCGAGTGCATCGAAGTCCAAGCCGGGACCGACGCGGACATTCAGCGATGCTTCGCCGCGCGCTTGAATGTCGCCGGGGCAGCCATTCATGAACGAATCGAGCCGCGCGAAATTATAGGGCGCGGTGATCGCTGTTGGCGGGGAATCGCCCAACACAGGGTCGGATCGCACGCCTTCGCCTTCTTCAAGCGTGAACGCTTCGCCGTTGACCGTTCCCCCGCTGCTGCTCACGCCCGCGATGATGGTGGACGTGCCATTTGCCAGCACTTCCAAGCCGACACTTGCATCCGGCGCGGCTTGATCGAGCGTGATAGTCCCTGCGTGAATCGTGAGCGCATCGAATGACGCGCCGCCGCGCACGAAAAAGACTCGTCCGCGTGTGAGAGTCAGCGCGAGTGTGTTGGCACTGCTCCCATTTGATCCCGAATAATCATCGAGCATGATTTCGGTTTGCGGCAGCACGAGCAGGCGTGCCGCGCCAAACTCAATGATCGCGCGACCATATGTGCCCGTGCGGAGCAAATCGCCTACGCCGAAACCGGACTGCGAATTGGGCGGCAGCGGCAGCGTATTCACCGCATTGGCGCGTTGAATCTCAAGCGAGTCTTGGATGACGCGCAGCACGGCGGCGAACGGCTGTGACTGTGCCAGTATCGAATTCGTGCCGTTCATCGCCAGCGCAGTACTGACGATGAGGACGGTCAATCGGATGAAACGGTGGAAAGCGGCAGCTCGAAACAGAATGTACTCCCGTGTCCTTCTTGACTGCTAAACCAAATGCGTCCGCCATGTGCTTCGATGACCGACTTGACGAGACTTAAGCCCAAGCCTGTGCCGGGGATGTGCGCCGTTGCGGCGGATTTTGCGCGGTAAAACTCTTGGAAAATGCGTTTTTGTGACTCTAACGGAATACCGTAGCCTGTGTCTTCGACTTCGACTGAGAGTCGATCATCCAAGCCGAACACACGCACATCAATACTCCCGCCATCAGGCGTGTATTTGATGGCGTTGCCGACAAGGTTCGCTACCGCTTGCCGAAGCTGTTGGCGATCTCCAGTAATCGGCGGGAGATCGTCGTCCACATTACATTCCAATACCTGCGATTTCATCTCTGCGTCGGGCAAACATTGCTCCAGCACATCATCGATTAAGTCTGCGAACATGAATGTTTCGCGCGCATGAGCGTTGGAACGAGTACGCTCTAAACTCAAAATGTCGGTGATGATCCGCAGCATGTTGTTGCCCGAATTATAAACCCGTTCGATCATCGCGCGCACTTTTGGCGGGATGTTCGTTTCGATGCTGCCGTCAAGGATCAACTGAGTATTGACGAGAATCGCTGTGAGCGGATTGTTGAGGTCATGAGTCGCCATTTTGATCATGTGCGTTTTGAGTTCGTTCAGTTCCGCGAGCGCCGACACGTTGTTCAGCACGATGATCCACTCACGGTTGTTTGGGATTGGCGCGGCATCAATGGCGAACGTCTTTTGCTGATGCTTCAACTGAATGCGAAAGGGCTGCCAAGTTTGCAACTGCGCGTTGAAATCCGCCTCAAATTCATCGTTGATTTTTGCGGCGCGCAGCAGCGTTGTGATTGGGCTGCCGATGTGTTTTTCGCACGCCAGCCCAAGCGCATGATCAACCGCCGCGTTCGTCTTGATGACGTTGAGCGACTCATCTAGCACCAGCATCCCTGCGGGTGAGCCAGAGAGGGTGGCTTCCAAACGTGATTTCTGAATTTCTGTTTCGGCAAACAGCACCGCGTTTTCCAGTACCGGCGCGATCTGGTCGGCAAGGGTGCGAAGCATTGTCAAGGAATGCCGAGAGACACGCGCGCCTGAACCCCACCGGTGCGGCAGCGCAGCGCACATCACGCCGATCAAACGCCCCTGCCATTCAATCGGCTGCGCGATCTGCTGGTGATCGAGTACCATGCGGCGGTTATTGGCGGCACGATGGGTAATCGCCTCAAAGTTGGCAGGCGATGGCGCAGCGCCGTTCCATGCATAGGCGAGTGAAATATCGCCTGTTTCGCGGTCACGCAGCCAAATGCTTCCCGCTTGTGCGCCAAGCAGATTTTGAATATCGTTGGCAAGCCGCTGAAGCGTGCGATCCAGTACGGGCTGCTGAGCCGACACTTCTACCACGCTTTTGAGCAAAAATTCGCTCACTTGCCGCTGACGAATTTCGAGCGCAATATCGCCCATCAAAATGGCGACAACGGGGACGCTCAACGCCAAAAGGGGGAAGAACAAATCCAGCCCGATGTTACGGGTGCTGAACAACACAAACGCGACAAACACGCCGTTCGCCATCATCAACAAAGCGGCAGGGATCATCCAATACCAGCGAAGTTGACCATAAAGCACTGCCGCCATGATCGGCAGCAGCAAAATCACTGTCACTTGCATGGCGGGCGATGAGCGTGTGATTGCGCGGTTTTGGATCAGGGTTTCGATGGCATTGGCGTGGACTTCTACTCCCGCCAGCAAGCGATCACCCGGCGCGGTGGGCACAGTGTAAAGATCGGTTGTCCCCGCGCTGTTGACCACCCCCACCAGCACAATGCGGTCATTAAACAAACTCATATCGGCGCGGTCTTGCAGCACGTCGATCATGGGGACGGTGGGGTACGTTTGCAGGGGATTCTCTGCCGATTCCACAACAAAATAGTTGGGATCCCACAGCCCGTTTTCATCGACGGTGAGCGTGCGTTCCGGGGTGAGGCGAAGCACATTCTCGCTGTAGCTGATGAGTTCGGGAATGGCGGCGGATGGCACGCGCAGATAGGCGAGATAGGCGGCGATTCCCAAGGATACTCCCGCGTGCTGCTCGCTTTCAATGAGCGATGGATAACGGCGAATAACGTTGTCCGCATCTGGCAGCACATTGATGTAACCGACATTATCGACTGTTTGAGCAAGGGTGTCTGGCGGATAGAGCGTGTTCACGAAACGAACACGTCCCGCATCTGAACTGATGCGCTGCGAACCTGCTACAGGGAGGATGGTGCGTGTGCGCGCATCACTTGTGCGAGCAGCTTGAATGGCGGCGGCGAACGCCTCATCTTGTGAGTATGAGGTTTGTTCATCCCCGAAATCAGCAGCGGGTTCGGTAAACAGCACGTCGAATACGATTACACGCGCCCCTGCTTGACTCAACCGTGTAACGAGATCGGCAAACAGTGTCCGATCCCAGTCCGTGATGGAGCGCCCGTAGGTTTGATATGCCGCATCGTCGATGCCGATGATCGCGATGGTATCCGTCGCAGGGGACGGGACAACATACACATCTGTCAAGCGCAGGCGCGTGCGCCAGAATAAATCGCCCCACCACAACAGCAGCAGAATGGCGGCGATGACTGCGCCAATGAACAAACTGCGGATCAGCTTGCGCCGACGATTGTCTGTCAGCGCAAGCGGGGGGATTACGGTATGCATTGATCGGTATCAACCCGTGTTTAAGGGGATGTCGTCGCTTCAGGACTGGGCTGCCCGGCAAATTCGAGCAGCGAATCGAGCGTCACATCGTCACCCAGCGACTCATAGAGGGTGGGGTCTTCCGCGCCTTGATCATCCGGGAATTCGCGCAGACCAACACATGTCTCATCAACTAGGGCAGTGCTGGACAAAATCCATCCGAATCCACCGCGATATTGGATGCGATACCACCCACTGCTTTCTGTTTTTCCTATGAGAATGTTCACATCACTTGCGCTGATAACACCGACGCGCGGCGCATCGATGTTGGGCGCAAGGCGAACGTTCAAGCTCACATCATCAGGGGTGGTCAAGACCGCCGTGCATCCGTCAAGCGCCGCGTCGAGTTCTTCAAACGAAGATGCGCGCACTACGTCGCTCAACGCGCCATCTTCTGGCGCGCGCACGCCAAATCCACTAGGGACAGCGGCGGACGCATCTTCGTTCGCGGCTTCAACTTCACCTTCGCGCACCAACATGGCGGAACGCCCGTCCGGCTCAACACGAATGGCGAACTGTGTCCCGCGTGCGCCCAAGTTCATGCCCGGCGTGATCACTTCATAACGCGAAGCTGGATCGAGCAGGCGGTTCAACTGCTGGATGGTTTGACCGATCAAAACTTCAATAGAGATCGTGAATTGACTTTCATTCCCGCTGAACGCCTGAATGATCATCTCCGTAGAAGGTTCAAGTTCAGTTTCCGTACCATCGGTGAAAAACGTGATTAATGCGCGTCCGGTGGCATCGGTACGAATGCGGTCCCCAACACCGACAATGGCTTCAACGCGCACATCGATCCAGTTGACGGTATTCACGCGCTGCACCTGCACCCCCGGCGACAAAACTTCCAGCGTAGCTGCTAGTTCGTCTTGTGCCTGTACAGAAGTGGTGACCAGCAGGAGAGTCACACTCCATACAATCATGATGATGCGAATGAGCTTTGCGCCAGAATGTGTCATCATTGCAGCCTTAAAATCCGAATTTATGAGCCATGAGAGCGATCACAATTTGCTGCGATGTAGTGTAGCATATCAAAAGTAATTTTGTGCAATACGCATATACCTTTAAGTATGGAGTAAAACCCTCATGGCGCAAACCGCAGCATCCGCGCTTGCCGCAGCCAAGCTTTACAGCGACAACAACCGTTATGCGTTGATCAAACTGCCCGCCGCCGCGATTACTGCCGCCGCCGGAATTCTCGCGGAAATCAGCGAACCGTTTGGCGCGCTGATCATCGATAAAGATGAAGTTACACTCGTTATGTATGCTGATGCGGTTGATGATTTTGCGCGTCGAATGCCCGGTTACGAAGTCGCGGCGAAGCCGTATCGTCTGATCACATTTGATCTGGTGCTTGAGCCGACGCTGACAGGGTTTATGGCGTTTGTCGCCAAAGCCTTAGCGGATGCAGGCGTGTCGATCATTCCATTGGGCGCGTTCAGCCGCGATCATATCCTTGTTCCCGCCGATCAATATGACACAGCGACAGCGGCGCTCAACAAGTTAAAGTCATCCGTGAAATAGGCGATGCGTGTGGAAAAAAGCGCGGCGCACCTGCATAATGCACACATACGATTGTTCGGATAGGGATGAGATAGTATGAATATTCAATTTTACGAAAGCGATCAAACACCCAAGCCGCGCGACGAAATCAAAATCGAAGAATTAGAAACGCATGTCTACCCAGATCGCTTTCGGGTGTTTGTGCATATCCGCGTGACGATGTTTCAAGAGCGCCCGAATCTCATTCTCGCCATTCGTGATGAACACGACACAATAGTATCGGAACTGAACATCATTGAAACGATGCATCACGATATGGAATTCACCATGCATATTCGCAATAAACCGGAACCTGCCGGAATTTACACCTTAAGCGCCGATGTATTTTACGAAACACGCAACCCGCCGGTGGATCGGCGTGTCGAAGCGTTTGAAGTGCCTGAAGTGGAAAGCGGCGAATAAACGTGATTCTGTGGCTGACCCTTGAACAAGCCGATCTGATGGTATCGCACGCGCTTGATGAGCCATCCCGCGAAGTGTGCGGCTTGATCGGCGGGAAAGAGCGAAATGGCGTACTTCATGCTGTTGAAGTGGCACGTGTGACCAATGCGGCGGTTGATCCCGCGCATCACTTCTATATGGATGAGCGCGAACTCGTCCAAACGATGACGCGGTTTAGCGAGCACGGATTATCGCTCGTGGGCATCTATCACAGTCACCCACAGGGCGATCCGATCCCGTCGGTTGAAGATGTGCGCGATGCGCGCTATCCGGGTGTTGCGTATGTGATCGTCGGGTTGAAACGCGCCGCCAACACAAGCCGTCTGCAAGCATGGGAATTAGGGCGGGGGAACGCCGATCTTGTTGAACTACATATCAGCGCCGATCCGCCCGCGCCGCCGGATCGCTTATCTACTGCCGGAAAGACGGCTATTATCCTCACAACGATTATGGCAGTCGCGTTTATGATATTGCTGTCGCTGTCGCTGCTGCCGCCCGCACCGGAAATCGTGCGCTAAACGATTGCCAGCGGATGCTGGCTTGTACTCATCATCGGAGTCTTCATGTTTTACAATGTTTCAATCACGCTGCCCCTCATCATCGCCGCGATTGTCGGCATCCTTGCGGGGGGAGTTGTCAACATGCTGGCGGATGATTTGCCGCGCCGCCGTCCCGTCACTACGCCGCGCTATCCCGATGGCACGCCGCGCCCGCTGATCGCGTGGTTGGGGCTGACCGCGTTCTTGTTCGGGAAGCGGGCATCCCCGAATGGGATCAAATTGTCATGGCGGCATCCCCTCACGGAAATCGGCACGGCGCTCCTGCTCATGCTTGCGGTGTGGTCGCTCACCGATGATCCGCTCATGACATCGATCCAGTTCGTGTTCTGGGTGGTGTATCTGGTGATTTTTATGCTCATCACCGTGATTGATCTCGAACACCGCCTGATTCTGTTTGTGGTCATGATCCCGTCTTATATGATCGCGCTGCTTGACCCGATCCTGACTAACTACGGACCCACGCTCGGTCAATCACTGTTGGGGGCGGGATTAGGTTTCGGCGTATTCTTCGCGCTGTATATGGGGGGATTCGTGTTCACATACTTGATGGCGGTGGTACAGAAGCGGCAGATCAACGAAGTGGCGTTTGGCTACGGGGACGTGATGCTGATCGCGCTGTCGGGATTAATCCTCGGCTGGCAGTCGTTGATCTTCGCCATGTTCTTGACCGTGTTCATCGGCGCGTTCGGGGCGGTGGTCTATCTCGTTGTGCGGCGCTTGGCGGGGAAACACTACAGCATGTTCACGCCGCTTCCCTACGGTCAGTACATCATCATCGGCACGGTGATTTTGCTGCTGTTTGCTAACGAAGTGGGTGTCACGCTTCGTAATTACTAAATCAACAACCTCTACACGAAGATATGTTGACTCGCTGATCGTTTTTCACACGGCGAATCAACATATCTTCTCTCAAACCTTTTCATGCCCACCAAATTGCGGACATCAATGGACATCGTTTCGCGCAGGGCGTTCGATGATGCCGCCGCCCAAGCACATATCCCCATCGTACACCACCGCGCCTTGACCGGGGGTAATGTCGCGCAGCGGGGCATCAAACGTGACGCGCATCCGGTCATCGTCCAGCGGCTCTACCCACGCCTCAACGGGCTTCGCCTTGTAGCGAATCTTCACCTGTGCGCGGAAGCGATCAGCGGGCGGTTCACCGGCGATCCAGTTGACGCGCTTGGCGGTGAGGTCAGTCGCGCCAAGTTCTTTGGCTGTGCCGACGATGAGCGTATTGGTCATCGGGTTCATGCCAATGACGTACAGCGGATCGGCGGCTTGCACGCCTAAGCCTTTGCGCTGCCCGATGGTGTAATTCGACAGCCCGACATGCTCCCCGATCACGCTGCCATCTTTACGGATAATCGCGCCGGGCTTTACCGTATCTGGCGCATTCTCTGCGAGAAAGCGGCGGTAATCGCCATCGCCCAAGAAGCACAGGTCTTGGCTGTCTTTTTTGCTGGCGGTGGGCAAGCCGAAACGCGCGGCGATCTCGCGTACCTGCGGCTTGGGATACATCCCCACCGGGAACATGGCGCGGCTTAACTTGTCTTGGTTGAGTACGCTCAAGACATAGCTTTGATCTTTGGCATCGTCCGCCCCCTTGATGAGCGTGAAACGTCCCTGTGCATCCCGCCCGATCTGCGCGTAATGTCCCGTCGCCAGATATTGAGCATCCAGCGAGAGGGCAGTTTGCAGCAGCCATTCAAAGCGGACATGACGGTTACATTCCAAGCACGGATTGGGTGTGACTCCCTGCCGATGTTGGTCGATGAAGTATTCGACAATTGTGCTTCGGAAATAGTCTTTGGTATCCAGCACATAAAACGGGATGCCAATTTGATCCGCGATGCGGCGCGCGTCGTGCATTTGTTCCGGCGTGCAGCATCGGTTATGGACGTAGCCGTTGGCGGTTTCTTCCGACCACAGGCGCATCATCATACCGACCACGTCGTAGCCCTGTTCGACCAGCAGTGCCGCCGCGACGGAGCTATCAACACCGCCGCTCATCGCCACGACGACGCGGGTGTTTGCGTTAGACATAGAAATAGATTTGCCTCATATCGCGGACGCAATCTATTGCGTCCCTAGGGATGGCGGGCGTGGGTGAGGCGGGGAATCGTTTCCGCCAAAACATCCACTGCGAATTCGATGTCCTCAACGGTTGTATCCTTACCCACTGTTAAGCGTAGGCTGCCAAGCGCCTGTTCACGCGGGTATCCAAGCGCCAACAGCACACTCGACGGTTCTGGATTGCCCGTTTTACATGCCGACGCGCTGCTTGCCGCCAGCCCCTTGAGATCAAGATGCATAATGAGGGTATTGCTATCCACACCATCAAAGATGAAGCTGGCATGACTTGACAGGCGCTGTTCAGGGTGCCCGGTCAGCATAGCATTGGGAATTGTGGCTAACACGCGCTCGATCAGCAGGTCGCGCATGTGCTTATAATGCGCGGTGCGTTGTGGAAATTCCGCATAGGCAAGTTCAAGCGCCGCCGCCAACCCAACGATCCCCGGCGTGTTGTGCGTGCCGCCACGACGGTTGTTCTCATGGCTTCCGCCGCTTTGATTGGGCAGCACCGACAGCCCATCGCGGATATACAACGCGCCCACCCCCTTTGGTCCATAGAATTTGTGCGCGGAGATGCTCATCATGTCCACGCCGAGCGCCTTCACATCGAGCGTAAGCTGACCGGCAGCTTGCACCGCATCCGTGTGAAAGACCGCACCATGTTCATGCGCCATCGCCGCCAACTGCGGAATAGGCTCAATTGTACCGACTTCGTTGTTGGCGTACATAACACTCGCGACAGTCGTCCCTTCGCGGCAAGCGGCGGCAAAGTCCTCTACATCGACCAGCCCGGTATGGTCAACCGGAAGAATAGTTCGCTCGAATCCCATATACTGCGCCATCTGTTCGACGGTGCGGAGGATTGCGGAGTGTTCAATTGGCGTGGTGATGAGGTGATTGCCTTGATGTCCCATTTTGAACGCCGCGCCGCGCACGGCAAGGTTATCGCTTTCCGTGCCTCCGCTGGTGAACACAACCTCCGATGGCTTGCAATTGAACACCCGCGCTACCCGTTCACGTGCGTCTTCGACAGCTTGTTCCGCACGCCGCCCAACGTGATGCGCCGATGCGGCATTCCCATAAATTTCGGTGAAGTAGGGCATCATGGCATCAACGACACGCGGGTCGGTGGGAGTGGTCGCGGAATGATCGAGATATACCGTGCGACGGGGCAAGGTTGGTACCTTTCAAAACAAAATTTGACGGAGCGCAAGAACTTCGTTTATTTTAACCGAAAGCATCGCCCATGTCAGGATCGGCATATGGGCGAATTGGACATGCGAAGCATGAGGCGGCGCGGTATCATAGAGAGTCGCTAGACTGTGTGTTTTTCTATCTTGCATTTATGGACGCATGGGCGAAACGGATTTGCCCGCGCCCTACCGGTCTTTCACATACCCGATCACAGAAACTGGGGGCAATGGATGTCAATCATTGAACGTATACACGCGCGGGAAGTTTTGGATTCGCGCGGGAATCCCACTATTGAAGTTGAAGTCGAACTCGAAGACGGCGTGCTGGGGCGCGCGATTGTGCCAAGCGGCGCATCAACGGGGGAATGGGAAGCGCTTGAACTGCGTGACGGCGACAAGAAACGCTACGGCGGCAAGGGTGTACTCAAGGCGGTTAACGCGGTCAACACCGAAATCGCGGATGCGCTTGAAGGCATGAGTCCGTTCAATCAAAAAGAAATTGATGACACCATGATCAAGCTGGATGGCACGCCGACCAAGAGTCGTTTAGGCGCGAATGCCATTCTCGGCGTGTCGATGGCAACTGCACGCGCTGCCGCCGAATATGTCGGGCTGCCGCTGTACAGCTATCTCGGCGGTGTTCATGCTCATGTGCTGCCCGTGCCGATGATGAACATCATGAACGGCGGCAAGCACGCAGTAGGCAGCACCGACTTTCAAGAATTTATGGTGATGCCGGTTGGCGCGTCCTCGTTTGCCGAAGGGCTGCGCTGGGGCGTGGAAATCTATCAGGCGCTCAAGAAAGTGCTGCACGACAAGGGACACAGCACAACCGTCGGTGATGAAGGCGGGTTTGCGCCCAGTCTCGGCTCGAATCAAGCAGCGCTTGACGTGATTATGGAAGCGATTCAGAAGGCGGGCTACACCCCCGGCGAACAAATTCGCATCGCGCTTGACCCTGCCACATCGGAAATCTACAAAGACGGTAAGTATCACCTTGATATTGAAGGTCGGGTATTGAGCGGCGAAGAAATGGTCGAATTCTGGGCGGATTGGTGTTCGCGCTACCCGATCATTTCGCTGGAAGATGGTTTGGCGGAAAACGATTGGGCGAACTGGTCGCTGCTCGTCAAGACGATAGGGGATCGGGTACAAGTGGTGGGTGATGACCTGCTTGTCACCAACGTTGAAAAGGTGAAGCGCGCCATCAAAGAAAAAGCCGCGACTTCGCTGCTGTTTAAAGTCAACCAGATTGGTTCGCTGACAGAAGCACTCGCCGCCGCACAGTTGAGCCAGCGTCATGGCATGACCGTCGTTGCAAGTCATCGCAGCGGCGAAACGGAAGATACAACGATTGCCGATCTCGCGGTTGCCATGAACGCGGGTCAAATCAAGACGGGTGCGCCCGCGCGTACTGACCGCGTGGCGAAATTCAACCAACTGCTCCGAATCGAAGAAGAACTCGGCAGCGCCGCTGTGTATGCGGGCAAAGCCGCGTTCTCGAATTTGAACATGGATATTTAACCCATGCTGCGCTCTCGCTTCAACGGCAAACGGACGAAAATCGTCGCCACCATTGGTCCTACCTCACGTAGTGAGGATATTATTCGCCAGATGATCCGCGCAGGAATGGATGTGGCGCGCATCAACTTTTCTCATGGCGACCACGAAACGCACGGCAAAGCGATTGATGACGTGCGCCGGATCGCCGCCGAAGAAGAGGCAGTCGTCGCCATCCTGTGCGATATTCAAGGCCCCAAGATTCGTATCGGCAAGATTGCCAACGAGCCGATTAACCTTGCGGTTGGCGACAAAATCACGCTGACGCTGGATGAAGCGAATGGGGAAAACAACATCGTTTCACTCCCACATCCCGAATTTCTGCGTGACATTAAATCGGGGATGCCGCTTCTGCTGGATGACGGCAAGTTGGAATTCATTGTGCGCTCGACAACCGGACGTTCGCTGATATGCGAAGTGGTCGTGCCGGGCCCCCTGACTTCGCGCAAAGGCGTTTCCGCGCCAAATGCGCGTTTAACACTCTCGGCAATCACCGATAAAGACCGTGAAGATATAGAGTTCGCGGTGAGCAAGAACACGGAATACATCGCCATGTCGTTTGTGCGTTCGGAAGACGACATCCGCGAAATGCGCTGGCTGCTGCGTCATTTGGGCAGCAACGCGGCGATCATCGCCAAGATCGAGAAGCACGAGGCATTGGAAAACATCGAGGACATTATCGAAGCGACGGATGGCGTAATGGTGGCGCGCGGTGACTTGGGCGTAGAAATTCCCGCCGAAGAAGTGCCGTATCATCAGAAGCGCATCATTCGCCTGTGTAACCAAGCGGCGAAACCCGTGATCACGGCTACGCAGATGTTGAACTCAATGGTGGATAATCCGCGCCCGACGCGCGCCGAAGCGAGCGACGTGTACAACGCGATTCTTGATGGCACGGACGCGATCATGTTGAGCAACGAGAGCGCCAGCGGTTTGTATCCGGTGCGTTCTGTCGAAACGATGGTCAACATCGCGTCGATTGCCGAACGAAACATTTTGCAGCCGCAAGCTGCACCGGCAAATACGCGCCAGATCAATGCAGAAGGACGCGAGGCGGTATCGGACGCGGTAAGCTATGCCACCAGCCAGATCGCCGGGACGCTCGACTGCAAGGCAATTGTCACCGCAACGCTGACGGGATATACCGCGCGGCGTGTCGCGCGGGAACGCCCGCAAACGCCGATAGTGTGCGTGACCCCGAATGATATTACGTATCGACGCATGGCGCTGGTATGGGGTGTGTTCCCGCTGATGGTGCCAGAGTTCAACACCATTGACGATATGATCCGCGTGATTGTGCGGGCTGCTTACAGCGAGAAATTGGTCGATGTGGGCGATCAGATCGTGATCATCGCGGGCGTGCCGTTCGGCATCGGCGGGCAGACGAATTTCTTGAAGATTCACACAGTTGGCGAAAGCGGCGAACTAGAGCTGAATGGGTAGCCGCAATCATCACAAAGAAGTGAGTCAAAAAAGGACAGGTACGAACGCCTGTCCATAGGCATCAAGATAAGCGGTTTTGTGTGAAAGTTTGCCCCTTGCCCTCACCCCCTCCCCCTCTCCGCCAGCGGAGAGGGGAGCAAACCCGCCAATGACCTTACTGTTTTGCAGCGGTAAGATCATGTCTTGAAGGCAATTTATTCCTTAACTTGATGCATATGGGACAGGTGTGAAAGCCTGTCCTTTTTGATTCACAGGGTTAGGTGTCGTCGCCTTCGACGAATTGGAGCGAGTCACTTCTGGCAGGGGATGTGCCTGTGTCGTAGCTGGTCGTTGGGCTTGTGGGGGTGCTGGCGGCGCGGCGACGTTCGCTGCGTGATGCGCGTGCTGAACTGGCGCGGGCTGTTGACGAGAAATCTTGTACGGCAGTTGTTGGCAAGCCGAGCACGTCGGTTTCGTTGGTGTAGACCGTGAGAGCTGTCGCGCAGTATGGGCATAAATCCCATGAGAGTTCCAACATGCGACCACAGCGGGTACACGGTTTCTTCAAGCGGGTGTGACAGTGTGGACATGCCTGCCAATCTTCCTGTACACGCTGGCGACACCCGGGACAAGTGGGTTTTTCTTCGATTTCTTGCAGCAGGGCTTCTTCTTCGAGTGAGCGTTCGTAGGCTTCGGAAAGCGTTTCGCGCGGGCGCAAAAATAAGTAAATGAGCAAACCGGGAACGGTCAATACGGCAACCATTGCCGCGACGACGATTTGCGCCAGCAGGTCGCGCGAACGCGCGCGCATGTCGCGGAATGTCCAGATAATCATGGCAAGCCATGTCGCCGCCAGCACCATGCCACCATAAACAAGCAGGATGGTTAGCGCGCCGCTGTCGAGGGAAAAATTACTCATGGGTATCACTTTCACAACGGAATTTGTGTTGCAGTATAGCAGGGGGATAGGGTGGCGCGCAAAGGACTTTGGGAGGACATAGCTCGCCACCTCCCCCGAATTCGGGGAATGAAAAAGCCTACATTCGTGTTTTTCGATCCTCAATTTGGGATGGGGAATAGATTCAAACTGAACCTTTGAGCAAACACACGTGGTTTGATACGTTCACACTAGGGACGGCACAAGACCAGCGCAAAAGCGCATTTATGAATCGAATGTATCCCAAAGAGCCATATCTGCTTGCTAAGGGATATAATGGCAAAATCGTGATGTCGTTGAGCTTTTTTTGATGCCCTCAACTTTGCGAGGAATGTTCGATTGAATCAACCAACCGATGTGGACAGCGCGCTGACGGTCAAGATATATGAGCGATTGTTTGCAGGCAGCGCGGTCAGTTTGACGGATGCAGAACTGCTCGCGGCGCTAATCAGCGTGCCGCCGATTCCGCAGCGCGCGGTTCGGCTTGCTGAAATGGTTTGCGCTCGTCAAAATGGGGTGCGAGGGTTGGTACACGCATCGCTTGACGACTTGATGAGCATTGATGGTCTGAGCGAAGGGCAAGTCATAGTACTGCTGTCGATGGTGGAATTGTCGCGGCGAATGCACGGCGCGCACACGGAAGAAAATCCGATGATTGCGACGGCGGCAGATGCAGCGCATATGCTGACGGACATGGGAGAGCTAGCACAAGAGCATGTACGGGTGATGCTGCTTGATCCACAGCGACGGCTGATACGCATTTCGACGATATATATAGGAACGTTGAACACCGCAGTGGTGCGCGCGTCGGAAATTTTCCGCGAAGCGATTATTCACAGCAGCGCAGCGATAGTGCTGGCACATAATCATCCGAGCGGAACCGCAGCCCCTTCACCGGAAGACGTGGATTTCACGCGAATGATGGTTGCAGCGGGTGAGCTGCTCGATATTCGCGTGCTTGATCACATCATCATCGCACGGGGCGAGTGGGTATCGCTGCGCGAAATGGGTTTGATTTGATTATTAACCAGCCGCCGCACTGGGAGACTGCCCAGCTAAAAGCGCAATTTCGCTCACATACACATCGTATTCGTGACCGGATGCATAAAAGCGGAAATTGAGAATTGAGCGCGGGCGGCGCGGATCAGCAGGTGACGAGATCAAGTTGCCGCTGTCGAAAGTGAACCAAGCGTTCTGGTTGACAATCTCATGGTCAATGGTGCAGCTTGGGCAGCGTAGGGGATAACCGGAATCCGGGTTTGTGAACGAGAAGAACCCGTGAATCCATTCCGTTGGCGCGCCTTCTGCCGGAATATAGTCCATGCGGAGCATCAATGGACATTCGCTGGCTTCCGTGCCGCAGGTACTTAATGAATGCCCCATGATTTTGAAAGTGACGCGAACGCTCAAGTAGGTGTATTCGGAAACATCCAATCCCTGCTGACCACTCGCGCCGGGGAAGTACTGCGAGCAAATGGTTTCACCGTGCGAACTCGCGCCGCCGCCGCGCCCTAGACGAAGCGCGGTAAAGCCATCTAACTGTGTTAAACCGAAGAAACCCGCCGGAAAGTCATTTTGGACGTTGTTGCATCCCCAGACGAGTTCGCGTGGGCGTGTGCCATCGTTGACATCGAGAATATTGTTGGCGCTGAAAGTATCCGCGCCCAGCAGATTAGCAAGGGTAGGCTGCATTGTGGTGAGGTTATCGGCAAAAAACATCGTCATGCGCTGCCCCTGCGGCACAGGTTGATGCGCTTCATCCGCCAGCGCGATTAAGGCTTCGCCGCTGCGGTTGGAGACTTGAATCTGCGACCCAGAAGCGCGAATTGTATAGCGTCCGCTCTGGATCATACGGGCGCGCGCGCCTTGTGGGGTTTCAAAACTTACCCAAACATCACGTCCCAAGTTTTCAGGGATGGTGATGTCGAATTCGCCCTGCACCTGTTGAAAGACAAGTAAATACTGCTGCGAACTCCATTCAAAGCGAGGGCGCATCACTTGATCGAGATCGAGCGTGCTGTCACCTTTGATGGTGATAGCGGCAACAAGGCGATCTTGATAGTACTGGTCGTAGACGAACATGGTCGCTTGGGATTGAACATCGGTGCTGATTACGGCGCTGTTGTAAAGTTCGACGCTGCGCTGTGCTGCTTGGGGAATCAAGGTTGCATCCGTCCACGTAACAGTGCCGCGCGCGACACGCACGATAGTTTGCATCGGAACGGTGGATTGAAAGAGAAAGTTGTTTAAGCCGACAACAGTGAAGATGCACAGCACACAAAACGCGATAAAAGAAATGATCAAAATGCCCCACGCGAGTTTACCCGTATCGACAGCGGGGAGCTTTGCATTTCCGGAAGCAGCCGCAGCTTCAGCCACAATGAACCCTCTACAGACTTGATAAAATCGCCGCCATTATAGCACAGGCAGCTTGTCAGCAGTGGTGTGTTGGCTTTTACGTAAACTGTCTATTCGCATGGTCAATTCGGGTACTGTATGCCGTGCCCCTACGCCAAAGCGGTAGGGTGGGTTATAATTGAAATGACTTTCTCATATCGAAATCACCGAATGGAATTTACTGGAGAGCGTTATGTCCGGTCACAGCAAATGGGCAAACATTAAGCGCAGAAAAGGCGCAGAAGACGCGAAGCGTGGGAAAGTTTTCACCCGCCTTGCGCGTGATATCATGCAAGCAGCCCGTGAAGGCGGCGGCGACGAAAACGCCAATCCGCGCTTGAAACTGGCAGTAATGAAGGCGCGTGAAAACAACATGCCAAAAGAAAACATCGAACGGGCAATTTTGCGCGGCACGGGAAAACTGGAAGGCGTTGAACTTGAAGAAATCACGTATGAGGGCTATGGTCCTGATGGCGTGGCGTACATGATCGATGTGCTGACGGACAATCGCAACCGCACGCTTGGCGAAATCAAGAATATCTTCAATAAGCGGGGCGGCGCGATGGCATCGGCGGGATCGGTCAAGTTCCAGTTCGACCAAAAGAGTGAGTTCATCCTTGCTGAAGACCGTGGGTATGATTTTGATGAAGTGTTTCTCGTTGCGGCAGAAGCGGGCGCAGATGATGTGCAAAACGAAGATGGGGTAATCACTGTTTACGCGCCGCGTGAAGCGTTTAGCGCGGTTGAACAAGCGTTGACAAATGCTGGCTATAAAATCGCAGAATCGGGTATCAAGTGGTTTGCGAACAACGAAACCGAACTCCCTGTCGATAAGGCACTGGCGAATATGCGTTTGCAAAGCGATCTCGATGAGTTGGATGATGTGCAATCTGTCGCGTCGAACTTGGCGATAAACGACGAAATTCTTGAGGCATTTGAAACCGCATAATGCTGACTTTGGGGATTGATCCGGGTACGGCGATTGTCGGCTACGGCTTGGTGCGAGAACTAAACGATGGTTCGCTCCAAGCCGTCCATTTTGGGGCGATTACCACGCCGCCGAGCCAACCGATGCACGAACGTCTACGCACGATTTACGATCAATTGACCTTGTTGATCGAGACTTATAAGCCGGAACGAGCGGCGGTTGAGGCGATGTTCTTTGGCAAAAACGTGACAACGGCGATTACGGTGGCACAGGGGCGAGGTGTAATTTTGCTGGCACTGTCTCTGGCGAATGTCCCAATCTACGAATACAAACCCGCCGAGATCAAGCAGTCCGTTTCAGGTTTTGGCGGCGCGAAAAAAGAACAGATGCAGGAAATGGTGCGGATGCTTCTAGGTTTGCAAAGCATCCCAAAACCGGACGATGCCGCCGACGGATTGGCGATTGCCATCACAGATATTCACCATGCGCGGTATTCCACCTACTAGGCTCCAGTCGGGCGCAAAACGAACGGAACACATCCACCATGATTGCCAGTATTCAGGGAACAATCGCCGCTAACGGAGCGGATCATGTTGTCGTGGTCGCCGGGGGAATCGGCTATAAAGTTTTTGCGCCGATCACGGCATTGGGGCGAGCGATTGGCGATGAAATTCTGCTGCACACGGTCTTGATAGTGCGCGAAGATAATATGTCGCTGTATGGGTTCACCACGACGAACGAGCGCGAAATCTTTGAACGCCTGATTAGTGTGAGCGGTATTGGACCCAAGTTAGGGATTGCGATTCTTTCGACGCTGACGATTGAGCATTTGCGAAATGCGGTGGCTGCTGGCAAACCAGAACTACTGCGGCGCGTACCGGGAATCGGGCAGAAAACCGCTGAAAAGATCATCTTTGAGTTGAAAGACAAGCTCAAAGGCGCAAGCGGGATTATTCAAACAGGCGCGCTTGAAGATACGACGATGGATGTGATCGAGGCGCTGACAGCACTCGGCTACAGTACATCAGAAGCGCAGGCGGCAGTAAAGACTTTGCCCGCAGACGCGCCGAAAGACTTTGAGGGACGGATGCGCGCGGCGCTGCTGTACTTCATCAACAACGCATAACGATTCAAGATTTACCGCAAAGAAGGACGGAACGAGTTCCGCGAGAACGCAGAAGAAATAGCCAGAACTGAAGTCTGCTTCTACGCTGAACTTTCGGGGATAGGGTGTCTATGGATGCATCGCTGATTGGTCAGCGTAAGCAGGTGCTGGATAAAGGATTTGTTGAACTAGTCGATTTAATGCCGCATCCGGCAGCGGGTGTGTCGGGCGATTTGGCGATTGTCAATGCGGCGCGGGTGAGCTTTCTTGGCGAAAGCAAAGGCGATGAAGCTGACAAAAAGCTGCTGTTTTATCTGCTGCGAAACGAACATACCAGCCCGTTTGAGATGGTGGAATTCAAGTTTCGGCTGCGCGCACCGCTGGTGACGTACTGGCAGTTGGTTAGACATAGAACGGCGAATCTGAATCTACAAAGCGGGCGGTATACTCCTTTTGAGGAAGATGACTTCTATGTGCCGTCGGTGTGGCGCAAACAGTCCAAGAGCAACAAGCAAGCCAGCGAAGGCGAAGTTGAAGAAGAAATCAACGAAGAACTGACGCGCAAACTGATCGCACACTATGATCAAGGATATGCACTGTATTCACAGGCACTTGAGGCGGGTGTATCGAAAGAGATGGCGCGTCTGTTTTTGCCGGGATTTAGCGTGTATTACACGGGTGTATGGAAGATCGACGCGCATAACTTAATGCGTTTTTTGCGGCTGCGAATGGCGAATGACGCACAGTATGAAATCCGCGTGTATGCCAACGCGATCCATGAGTTTTTCCGCGAGGCGCTCCCGTGGACAGCAGAAGCGTTCGACCAATACATTTTGAAACTTCCGCCGATAACGCCGCCAGCCACAACGAATGAGCCTTAGGCAATATCAAGAGGGGACGCGAGAATTCACGTCCCCGCTGATTTAGACAGTGCTGGCGACGAAACTGGCAAACGTGAGTACCAGCACAATCACGATAAATGCCGCGCCCGTAAATAGATAAATCCCCAAACCGCGCCGGACTGGATTTTCTTCCCCACCAAAGCCAATCAGCAAGTACCACCCGATAATGTACGCGATAACCCCGCCGCCGACGGAAAGCATGAATGTGAGGTTGCGCGCATCGGTGTAATAAGAGCCGGGATAAAGACGATCAAGCAAGGATGCTGTGGCGACAGCGATCAATGCCACGATGATGATGCGGGTAAGGCGTGGTAAACGAAGCGCGCGTTCAAGCAGTGTGATGGAGGCTGTTGGCGCGCCGGGACGACGATTTCGCGGTTGGCTCATGAGTCAGTCCTGTTCACGTCGATGACGTTAATCATTGCATTGGAGGCGAAAACAAAATATTCGCGCATCGTGGAGCGCATAGGTTCTTCGATGCCAATTTCATCGATGGCGGCGTGCATGTGATTCAGCCACGCATCACGCATCTCTTGATTGATGGGAAACGGAGCATGGCGCATCCGTAAGCGGGGATGCCCACGTTCGACTGCATATTGCATCGGTCCGCCGAAATACTGCATGAGAAAGAGATACTGCCAGCGTTTGCCCGCTTCTAAGTCCGGCGGGAATATTTGGCGGAGTTTGGCATCTGCTTCGACGCGGCGATAAAATGCATCGACCAGCTTGCGGAAAGTTGGTTCTCCACCTACGCGCTCGAACAGCGTGGGTTCATCTTGCATAAGGATAACCCCGTTTCGGTGATACTCATCTTGATGGATTGTGCTAAGGGTTGAGCAATTTAACTTTCGCCTAGACAATCACAGTCTCATCGGTACAATGAGTGCGCCATCGGACGTGCGAAAACAATGGGTGAAGTATCCTATTCGCACACGGCATTTTGCATGATTATACCTTACAGACTAAGGGATATTGACTATGAGTCCTTTGTGGCGGCGCGCCGGACAACTGCTGATGCACGCGGCTGCACGTCCTGTTTCGGCAGCCTTGCTTATGGTAATGCTGGCGTTGGGCAGCACCCCGTTTGTTTTTGCACAAGAATCTACGCCTGAGGCGACAGCCGAAGTGGTCGCAGAAGTAACGCCTGAAGCAACCGCTGAAGTCACTGAAGTCCCCGCGCCTACAACCGATGCGCCCGAAGCGACGGCTGAAGCGACGGACGCACCGATTGCGTTGAATATCGTCGGTTCGGGAATTGCCGCGCAGTTGTTTCAAGCACTCGCCGAACAAGTGGGTTTTCCACAGACGGTGAACGTGAATGGCACGACGACGGGCATCAGCGAGTTCTGCGCGGGCACCGCCGACGCGACATTGGCGAATCGCCCGATGACAACTGAAGAAGAAGCCTTCTGCACGGCGGCTGCCATCACATATTATGAAGTTGTGATTGGACACAGCACGGCAGCGGTGATCGCCAACACGAGCGTCGATTTTGAAACATGTATCCCTTCTGGTGTACTGCCGACCTTCTTTGCGCCGTCGGTTACGTCATCGAATTGGACACAAATTAACGTCAACAATCCTGATCTGCCGCTGATCGTCGCGCTTCCGCCGATCAATTCACCGTCATACGCGATTATTGATGGTTTGGTGGAAGGCGATGGTTTGCGCGCAGATGTGACCCCGTTAGCGGATGAAGCTGCTGTAATCGAATCGGTGAGCGCGAACGCGGGCGGTGTGGGAATCATCAGTTTGCAAGCGGCGACTGCCGCGCAAGCAGCGGGCGCGTCGATCAAAACGTTTGAAATCGACTTTGGCGAAGCAGGATGCGCCGCGCCTTCAGCGGAAAATGTTGAAGGCCGCACGTACAACGCCAGCGCACCCTTGATTGTATATGTGAACGCGAATGCCTTGCCCGCGTTGATGCCGATTTTGGATGCGGCATTGGGTGAAAATGGCGCTGCGACAGTCACAGCGGCAAACTTCACGCCGATCACGGCGGAGTTGGCAGCGGAACAAGAGGCGGCGCTGGCAAATGGCACAACGGGGCGCGTGTACAGCCGCACGGTGACGACATTTGAAATCAGCCCGCAAGTCACAGGCGTGATTACGGTAGGAGGCACAGCCAGCAATTCGGCATATGTGACCAACCTCATCAGTTCGTTCACAGGGCAGTATCCCGGTGTGACTTCGACACCGACGTTTGAAGGATCAGTAGCAGGGGCGCGCCGTTTCTGCAACGGTGAACTCGACATTTTGACCGTCACTGCACCGCTGACTGCTGAACAAGAAGCCAACTGCACGGCGAACCAAATTACACCATATCCGATCACGCTTGGTCGCCAATCGGCGGTGTTGATTAGCAACAGCGAAAGTGAATTCTTGACCTGCCTAACGACAGCACAACTTGGCACAGTTCTCGGTTCAGCCGCGCAAGATACCATCAATACATGGAATCAAGTAGATGCCAGCTTCCCGGAGACACCGATAACGGTGTTTACAGGATCGCTTGGTGGGGAAACGCACAATATTGCGCTGCTGCGTACTATTGGCGGGGCGAACCCCGGACGCGCGGATATTGAAGTGAATGAAGACCCATTGTATCGCGCAGCGGCAGTGGCGAACGTAGAAGGCGCAATCGCCCTGTTGAGCTGGTCAGAGTACCAGCAGGTGGTTGAAAGTGGGCAGCAGGGGATTTCGCTGGTCAGCATTGACGGCGGTACGGGCTGTGTCACGCCGGATGAAACGACCATTGGTGATGGCACTTACGCGCTCACACAGCCGCTGCTGCTGATCGTCAACCGCGCGGCATTTGCTAAGCCACAGGTGCAGTCGCTGTTGTGGTTTATGTTGAGCGATGAAAACTATATCGCGCTGCAAAGCCTTGATCTGGTGGGGCTGCGCTTTGGCGATCTGCCGGAACTGCGCGCCAATTTGCAGGAAACCTACACATTGGTCGCACAGGAAGTCGCAGCGGCAGTGGCGGAAGCAACCCCAGAAGCAACCGCGGAAGCGACTACGCAGCCGTAGTTCCACAGGAGCTGCGCGATAGCGACAGCGGATACAATTAAGTACAATCTTCGGGGACGGAGAGAGATGCTCCGTCCCTGTGTTTAGAAATTCAATTCAAAATTTTCATTTCTGCGTGGGACAAATCCACCGGCTTGGCGCTGCAACCGCGATTTTTGGAAGAAGTTCTATTTAGCAGATACACAATTCTGTTCAGCGATTTACGAGTAAGCTATGACAAGCGATCCACGCGATACACGAACAGTCTTTTGGGATAACGGACAGGTCTGTATGATTGACCAACGCCTCATCCCATTCGAGTTCAAAATCAACCACTATGACGATTATGCCCAAGTCGCAGATGCGATTCGCACGATGGTGGTGCGTGGCGCACCCGCTATCGGCGCGGCTGCGGCTTACGGAATCGCCTTGGCAGCCCGAATCAGCCGCGCGACGGATGTTGCAAGTTTGCAAGCGGATTTGCGCGAAGCATCGGATGTGTTGGCGAAGTCGCGCCCGACAGCCGTGAACCTGTTTTGGGCAATCAACCGGATGAATGCGCGGGCGCAAGAACTTATCGCGGGTGGGGCAGATGCGGATAGTGTTCGCGCGGGGCTGCTCGAAGAAGCTAATAAGGTCGCGGATGAAGATATAGAGATCAACCAGCGTATGGGGGCATATGGTGCGGCGCTTGTCCCTGATGGGGCGACGATTATACACCACTGTAATACGGGCGCATTGGCGACAGTGGGATGGGGCACGGCGCTCGGCGTGATTCGGTCAGCACACGCGGCAGGTAAGCATATCCATGTGCTCGTGGACGAGACACGTCCACGATTGCAAGGCGCTCGGCTAACGAGTTGGGAGCTGCAAAACGAAGGCATCCCACATACGGTGATCGTCGATGGCGCGTCCGGTCATTATTTGCGGCGGACAAAAGTTGATTTGTGCGTGGTGGGGGCGGATCGCATCGCGGCGAACGGCGACACTGCCAACAAGATAGGCACGTATAATCTCGCGGTGGTGGCGAAGGCGAATAATGTGCCGTTTTACGTTGTCGCGCCCTTTTCAACGATTGATTTGAGCATCGCGCATGGGGATTTGATCCCGATTGAAGAACGCGAGATGGACGAAGTGCTGCGCGTGAATGGCGAGCGTATCGCGCCAGTGGACGTGCAGGCGGGAAATCCAGCTTTTGATGTGACACCACACGAATACATCACAGCGATTGTGACTGAACGCGGCGTGATTTATCCGCCGTTCGATGTAAATTTGCGTAAGGCATCGGAATAAAACGCTGTTTACTATAGAGAAGCAAAGAGGGAAACTCGTTTCTCTCGCCTCCCTACGATAGCGATTTTTGACATAGGTTCTCGTCTTTATGTTCTCTGATGCGAAGATTGTGTGTATTGAAAACGAACGGAGCAGTTATGCGCGGCGAACTCGTCGCGGTTGACCTCGAAACGACAGGGTTCGACCCGCAAGCAGACAAAATTATCGAAATTGGCGCGGTACGCATGATCGATGGCGAGATCGTGGATGAATTTTCCACGCTCGTCAACCCGAACAAAGATATTCCCCCTGTTGTGAGCAATTTAACCGGAATCTGGCGTGAGGATGTGATTGACGCGCCCGTGATTCAGGCAGTACTGCCAAAGCTGAAAGCATTTGTAGGTAATGCGCCATGGATGGCGCATAACATCAGCTTTGACGCGGGTTTTTTGTATCATTTGGGTATTTTGCAGAACAATTTACGCATCGACACGTATGAACTCGCGTCGGTGCTGCTGCCGCGCGCGCCGCGCTACACACTGACCGCGCTGACCAGCGGATTCGACATCGACATCGAATCCGCCCATCGTGCGCTGTACGATGCGCGGGCAACAGCGCGGCTGTATTGGCAGTTGTGGAAAAAGCTGCTCGATCTGCCTGTGGCGCAGGTGAAAGAAATTTTTGACTTGGCGAGTGATTTGGCATGGGATGGTCGCTTGGTGTTTGGCGCGGCATTGGAAGAACGTCGTAATGAGCGCATCCCCCCGCCTACGCCCGTAACAACGCTGTTTGATGGGGCTGCGCCAGATGGTAAACCGCTGCGCCCGAATGATGATACGAATGCAATGAACGTCGGGCGCTTGAAGTCGATATTGAGCGCGGGTGGGGAATTGGCGGAGTCGATAGCTGGCTATGAAGAACGCGCCCCGCAGATTGACATGGCAGTACGAATAGCGGAAGCGTTCAACGAGTCGCGGCATTTGATGGTGGAAGCGGGGACTGGGACGGGAAAATCTGTCGCGTATCTTGTGCCTGCGATGCTGTGGGCGGCACAAAACAATGAGCGCGTGGTCATTTCAACCAATACGATCAATTTGCAAGAACAACTGCTGTCGAAAGATATTCCTGCACTGCAAGCGGCGTTGAAGTTGCCAATTAGCGCGGTGGTGTTGAAAGGGCGCAATAACTATCTGTGTCCACGTCGATTGGCTGCCGCACGCCGCCGTAAACCGACGAGCATCGACGAACTGCGAATGATCGCCAAAATCTTGGTATGGCTGAATGAGAGCCAAACGGGAGATAAAGGCGAAATTAGTCTGCGCGGCAACGAAGAATTCAACACGTGGAATCGGTTGAGCGCGGAAGATGAGGGCTGCACGTCGGATCGATGCGCTGCGATGGTGGAGGGGAAATGCCCGTTTTATAAAGCACGAAAAGCGGCGGAATCGGCGCACATGGTGATCGTGAATCATGCGCTGTTGGTGAGCGATGCGATGACGGAAAATCGCGTGATACCGGATTATCGCTATCTGATCGTTGATGAGGCGCATCACCTTGAAGATGCCACAACCAGCGGCTTGAGTTTTCGCGTTGATGAAGGCATTTTACGCCGCCGGCTGGCAGATTTGGGTAATACACGGCGGGGGCTGCTTGGCAATATTTTGTCGGCGGTGAAAGCTGGCGCACCTGAGAAAGATGCACGCAAGATCGAAAGCGGCATCAACGTGATTAGCGAGGCGGTAGCGGCGGCGGATGTGCATATCGCTAATTTGTTTGGCGCGGTGCGCGCGCTGATGAGCGAACTTGTGCCGCAGCAAAGCGATTTCACGACACAGGTGCGTGTACTGGACAATGTGCGTTCCAAGCACAGTTTCATGCATGTGCAAGCGGCGTGGGGAACACTAGGCGAATTTTTTGAGGCGATCAGCGATGCGATGCATCGCTTGAAGATGGCGCTTGGCAAGCTAGAGAACTATGCCATTGCTGATCTGGGCGATTTGGTGAGCAGCGCGGAGAGCGCATCGCGCTACTTGACGGAAACGCAGACGCAGTTGGCGCAGTTCTTCACTAATCCTTCAAGCAATATGGTGTACTGGTTGAGTACCGGACAAGATCAGGATTATGTCGCGCTGCAATCCGCGCCGCTGCATGTGGGATCACTGATTGAAAAGCATGTCCTATCCACGAAACATTCGGTGATTTTGACGAGCGCAACGCTGCAAACCAATCGCAGTTTTGACTTTTTGAAGCGGCGTTTAGGCGCGGAGAATATTGATGCGGTGGAAGTTGGATCGCCGTTCAATTACAAAGACTCGACGCTGATTTTTGTGCCAACAGACATGCCCGATCCCAATGATCGCGGGAAGTATCAACAAGCAGTCGAACGCGGATTAATCGAGTTAGCGGCAGCGTTGAACGGACGGATGATGGCGCTGTTCACCAGCTATACGCAGCTTCGACAGACGGCACAAGCGGTTACGCCGCGTTTGGCGCTCGGCAATATCGCTGTGTTTGACCAGAGCGACGGATCGAGTCGGCAAGCTTTACTGGAAGGATTCAAAAATGCGCCGCGCGCGGTGCTTCTAGCGACGCGGAGTTTTTGGGAAGGTGTGGATATTCCCGGTGAAGCGCTGAGCGCACTGGTGATCGTGCGGCTTCCGTTCACTGTGCCGACTGATCCGGTATTTGCTGCACGAACAGAAACCTATACGGATTCATTCAACGAGTACACACTTCCTGATGCTATTTTGCGCTTCCGGCAAGGGTTTGGGCGGTTGATTCGCACGAGCACGGATCGCGGGGTAGTGGCGGTCTTTGATAATCGCGTGCTGACCAAGAGCTACGGCGCAAATTTCATCGAATCACTGCCGGATGCGAATGTGCAGTATGCGCCATTGGAGTCATTACCAACGGCAGCAGTCGCATGGTTGAAAGCTAGAAATTCCGACGAAAATACTACACCGCATTAATGGTGCGGTGAATTTTCCGCGCCGCGAAAACGTGATAGGATGTGATGGGGTTAAAATGAGTTCAGCGGATACCGTGTTCGATGCGAACGCCTGACGGCAAAGACTGTCGTTTTTACTACCAAGATTTTCATCGCGGACGTGATGTGCAGGAATGCAGGTTGATCAAGGGGAATGTCGATTCACTGCCGTGGCGACCACAATACTGCGTGCGCTGTACTGTTCCCATGATTTTGAATGCCAATTCCAGCCCCAATATGGAATTGAAGCTGACCGTTACACCCGTTGCGCTTGGTTTAGGACGCAAGCTGGTTGTGACTGCTCACTGTGTGAAACATGATATAAAAATCGAAGACCCGATGGTGGGGTGCCAACAATGCAACGCCGAAAGACCGGGACTCGATGTGTTTTGGAAGGCGCTCGAAAGCACTGACGACACGGAATCACTGCCGCCACCTGACTAGCGAGGAATCCACATGACCGCCCGCAGCAAACGCGCAGCGAACGCCCCATCAAATGCGAAAGCTGGCGCGGCTACCGCACAGAAAACGCCGCCAATGCCACCGACACTTCCTGAAGAATTAAGCGACACGCTCGCGTCACAGGATGAAACCGTTGTGGCAAAAGGTGGAAAAAAAGCAAAGGTCAGTGCTGGCGGGAAGCATGAACAGGCGTTCGTGGAAACGCTTCAGCGGCAGGTAGAAGTGCTTACGGGCGAAAACGCTGCGCTGCAAGCGCGGATCAAAGTATTGGAAGCGGAGAATCGACGGTTGGCGAGTCAATCCTTCATGCTTTCCGTCGATGACGATCTTGACCTGCTTCGCAACGCCATCATTCACACAGTTTCGCACGAAATGAAAACCCCGCTGCTGCATGTAAAAGCGGCAGTTGCCAACCTTGCCGAAGAATACGGCGCAAGTAAGCTCACTGAGTATGCGACAAGCGCAACAACACGCCTTGAAGGGATTATTCGCAATATTTCGCTGCTCGCCAGCAGTATGTCGATTGCGCCCGTTCCCGCGTCATTCCGCGATGCGCTTGACCAAGCATTACGGAGTTTGCGGCGGAGTTGGGAACATAAGGATCATGTGGATCGCGTGGTATTGAGCATTGAAGACAACCTGCCGCCCGTTGTAATTGACGCGCAAGCGGTGGGGATGGCGCTGCAACTGCTGCTGGATAATGCGCTAAAATTCAGCCACGAATATGTATATCTCAATGCACGTCGTATAGATGTGGGGGTGTATGTTGAAGTGGTCGATCAAGGCATTGGCATCCCACATGATCAATTAGGGCGCATATTTGAGCCGTTCTACCAAGTAGATAGTTCGACAACACGGCGGTTCAGCGGTGTGGGAATCGGGTTGGCGATTGTACGCTTGATCATGGAACGGCATGGGATTACCGTGCAAGTGGAAAGTAAGCAAGGTAAAGGAAGCACATTTTGTTTCGTGCTGCCGGTTGCTAATTTAAGCGAAGAAACACAGTCTGCGTAAAAATACGCGTTGGCTTGCAGGTGTGCCAATGTTTATGATAGTGCTTGATGAGAAGGCTGCATGTTTCGTTGACACATCGCCATAATTTGCAGTAGAATCAGTTCATAAAATTCAAATTGTTCTGAATGTCACAAATGATGCTGTGTTGATACTGACGATGCAGGTCGGTGCAAGAATGGGTACCTTCCCGCAGGCGATTAAATTGCGAGAAAGACAGGATTTCCATGACGCTTGAACACACCCAAGCTGCTGCGTATGACACGGCAGCGCCAATGGTCACAGCGATAACAGGCTCAGACATTTTGAGTGGGGTACTCGACAAGATCGAAACCCTGATGCATGATGTGGTGGACAGCGATGTGACAGTGCTTCGCGATGCTAGTCGCCACATTTTGTCGGCAGGGGGCAAACGTATTCGTCCCCGATTGTTGGTGTTGAGCTATTTGGCATGTGGTGGTCAAGAACCGGAAACAACCGCACCGCTGGCAGGTGCAGTTGAACTCGTTCATACGGCGAGCGTGGTGCATGACGACATTAACGATCACGGCGTACTACGGCGTGGTCGTCCGTCGGTCAACGCGATTTGGGGACGCACCTTCGCGCTGCTCACGGGAGATTTTCTGTTCACCAAAGTGTATGAGCTTATGGCTCCATTCAAAGACCTCAACGTTGTGCTGGCAGAAGGCACCGTTGCGTTGGTGGAGGGCGAAACACTGCAAGCACAAGCGGTGAAAGAGAATAATTTTTCGCGCGAAGTGTACTACCGTGTGATCGGGCTGAAGACAGCGGCGCTGTTCTCATCGGCGGCAAAGATTGGCGCGATGTTTGCGAACGCGACCAAAGCGCAGATCGACGCGCTGAATGATTTCGCGTATAACATTGGGTTGGCATTCCAAATTGTGGATGATGTACTCGATATCATCGGGGACGAAGCAAAACTCGGCAAGACGGCAGGCATCGATGTGGATCAAGGGCGCGGATTTGTTAGCGCGCACCATGGAAATGGCACGGCAGTTGTAGATGCGGCTGACCCGATGGCATCAATCAAGCGGCGGGTGCTGCAAGGGGATATGCTGGACGAAGCCCGCTCACAATCACGCGCGTTAGTGGATATGGCTATCGCAAAACTGGATGCTCTTCCCAACAGTGTGTATAAGCAAGGGCTGATCGATTTGGCAAATCTAGTGATCGAGCGCGAATTCTAGTTCACGCGAATGGATAAAAAACTAAGAGGGCGTGATTGAATGTCACGCCCTTTTTTATTTTGGCGTGTTAGGTGGTGCGAGCAGATGATGAAGCACGAAGGAACAGCGCTGCCAGCGCGCCAATAGCAACAACGACAGCGACAATAAGTGCCGATGTATCGACCAGCGCGGCGTTGAGCGAACCTACTTCACGGATGAATAAGTCGGTTTCAAACGAACGGGCGTTGATGCCGATAAGCGCCCAAACAACAACGAACGCATAGGCAGCATCACGGCGAAGGTAGAGCATGGCGAACGTGATCGCCGCCGCGACAATCATCATAATGACTGCCCACACATCCGCCGAAATGCCAAGGAAACTGACAATGTTGCCAGAGACGTAAAGCGCGGCGGAGAAATTGGCGACAGTCGCTACTGTGATCCAGCCAAGATAGATGCTAAAAGGAATGTGAGTCATCCATTTAACAGCAGTACTGACGGGGGTACGCCCAATGCCAAGCCGCGTATAAATCATAAGCAGGGACACCAACAGGACGATCATGGCGATGGTGCTTGCCCACACCTGATTATTTTGGAAAAGCAGCAGCCAAACGATGTTGGCAAGGCAGCTAACGATGAACCAAACACCGACTTTTTCAACGGTTTGGCTGTCGCGAGCACGCGGCTGCGCCTGAAAAATCGCAAATGCGATTAAACCGAGATAGATGACTCCCCAAATGGCAAACACATATCCGGCGGGCAAAAAGAAGATGGCACGGCTTTCACCGAGTTCTTGCGTCGAATAGGGGAATATGGCAGTTAATCCGGGAATGGCCGACGGGCGTTGGGAGAAGAAATTCATCACTAATGTGCTGATCAGCGCCACGATATTCAAAACGATAAGCAGTGTACGATTCTTCATAGTTGAACTCAATCAGCGGGGATAACAATACATAGCTTTAGTATACGCCCGCAGATGATTAGCAGAGCAAAATACTCATTGAGGACTAAGCACTGAGTCGCATAAGGAACAAAAGCGGGCTGCACACTGTTGTACAGCCCGTTTCAATGTGATATTGGAGAACAGTTACAAGCCTGCGCCGTAGGGGAATAACGGCGCTTCGCCGCTGGTCTTGAGTTTGGAAAGCGGCAGTTGATCAACGGATGATACCCATGGATGAGGGAGCTTGCCTGAGAACGGATAATCGCCGCACAGTACGTCCGCAACGCCTTCACCTTCGCTGCCGGGCAGCCATGCCGCGACAATCGCATCGCACAACGGAGCAATGTCGGTGATGATCAGCGGGCGACCCGAATAGAGGACAAGGACGAGTTTGTCGCAGTGTTCGCGCAGCTTGCGAATACCATCAAGATCGGCGGGGAGCAGTTGAAGCGTGTCGCTGTCGCCCACACCTTCCGCATACGGGAATTCAGCGGCAACATATATTCCTAGCGGTGCGCGTTCACGATCCGCCGGGAAATTTGCACGCACATCATAGTCGATGCGAACCGATGCGCCCAACCGTTCACGAAGTCCTTTCAAGAGACTTGTACCGGGCAAACAATCTCCTATCACGCCCTGCCATTCGATAGTCCACCCGCCGGATTGCAGACCTAGATCGTCAGCGCCTTGTCCAGCGATTAAGAGATGTTTGGTTTCGGCGGTGATGGGAAGTGCGGCATTTTCATTCTTAAGCAGCACCAGTGATTTGCGAACTGCATCGCGTGCAACGGCACGATGTGTGTTTGATCCGACTAAATCGAGCAAGTCAGGATCGGTAAGCGGCTGATCGAATAAGCCAAGCTGTTGTTTCACCCATAGAATGCGACGTACAGCGTCGTCCACGCGCTCCATTTTGACATCGCGGTTTTCGACAGCGCGGGTAAGCCCCGCGATAAACTGCTCATAATTGTAAGGCACCATGACCATATCAATGCCGGCATTAATAGACTGCACGATGCAGGTATAGCTGTCCGGCGAAAGCTGGTTGATGCCCATCCAATCGGATACGATAAAGCCAGAGAAACCCAGTTCGCCTTTGAGGACATCGGTAAGTAAGTAACGGTGCGCGTGCATCTTTAAGCCCCGCCAACTACTGAACGATGCCATCACCGTGAGCGCGCCTGCTTCAAGTGATTGGAGATAAGGGGCAAGATGAATTGCGCGGAAAGTTGGTTCATCAAGGTTGACATCTCCTTGATCGATGCGCCACTGACCGCCGTTCTGTTCCCAAAAGTTCGCCCACGACACGCTAACATGCGTATCCCACTCCGCGCCGCCATCGCCTACATAGTGCTTGATGCACGCCGCTGCGCCGCCGCGCTGCAAACCCCGCACGTAGGCAGCGCCAAGCTCACCAACAATCGCGGTGTCGCTTGCGTAGCCTTCATAGGTGCGTCCCCATCGAACATCCTGAGGGACAGCGAGACATGGCGCGAAATTCCAATGGACATTGGCTGCAAGCATCTCGCGCGCGGTGATGTAGCCGATTTGTTCCACAAGAGCTGTATCACGGGTCGCGCCTAAACCAATGTTGTGCGGAAACACAACTGCCCCGTACATGTTATTGTGACCATGTACACAGTCTGCGCCGTAAATAAGGGGAATACGCAGGCGTGTTTTTAGGGCGGCTTCGGCAAACTCACGTACCATCGCCGCCCAGTTTGCGGGATTGTTGTTAAGGGGATTTCCCCCGCCCCCACTCAAAACCGAACCAATTGCAAATTCTGTAACATGCGCGGGCGTGATGCTGTTCTTTTCGACCTGCGTCATTTGCCCGATTTTCTCGGCAAGAGTCATCTGCCCAATAAGCGAGTCGATCATTGGGGCAGCCTGTGTCGTTTGAGACATTCGAATACCTTCTAGTTGGGAGTAATGGGGATACGCAGCAGCGTAACAGAATATGCTGTCAATTCGAGCGCATCACCATCCGTAAATTCCTGTGGATCAAGTGCTTGAGCTTGACGATCTGGATCAAGCACCATCCTCTCGACCATTCCGTTAATTTGCGCCCCGTCAATTGTCAAAGGGACGCTCACTGGTTCATCGTTCATGTTCGTAATCATGAGCGTGAGTATATTGTCGTCGGTGAGGGCGGCGGTGATGCTGACGTGTTCGGCAGTTGATGCACTGGCGACCAATTCATCGCCAAAATACTGATAGAGCTGGTAGACGTAATAGGTTGGGCGCGGCGCATAACGAGCCAGCAGCCCGTAAGCAGTATCAAACGTCGAAAATGCGAAGTAATCTACAATTTCTAGACGCTGACGAATAAATCTACCGAGTACATCCGCCCACCAAACCGCGTGAAAGTGTGAGTCAGCGGTGGCTTCGCCGCCAATGGGCTGATTCCAATGCGAACTTGCTTCTGTGACCGCCATGGGCATATCACTGCCGACAGCTTCGCGAATAACCGTTCGCAAATTGTCAATTAAAACGTCCCATGCGGCGGCGTTATCTCGCAGTTGTTCGATGGTTGTGGGCGGTGAACTGAGCGAGAGTGGAAAGGGATAGCGATGGATGGCAACAATATCGACTAAATCCCCGTTTGCCTCTAAGAAGGACCGTACCCATTCACGACGAACATTGTTATAGGTATCGCCTTCGACTGTATCCGGGAATTGGCTCACTTCGGGACCGATCAAGATGATGTTCGGATCTACAGCACGCATCGCCAGTGCCATCGCCCGCCATTCTTCATTGTATTGTTCAACGGTGTAGCCATCAGGGAAAAGGTCTGGTTCGTTGCCAATGCTCCAATGCAGGATGTTCCAGCCTTTTTCAACATTGGCGTATCTGACGAGTTCCGCCGCTTGTTCTGGGGTGCCATTTTCGAGGTTGACACTTATGCTGGGTACCATGCCCCAGTTTTGTGCTTGAAGCATGAACAGATCAAGCTGAGAACGCTGAATGAAGTTGTCATCGCCCCAGTTGCCGCCCGGAAAGCGAAAATGGGTGATACCCGACTCGGCGGCTGCGTTTTGCATTTCCATCGACACAATCGCCCAAGGACCATAATTCGCGCCGTACACGTAGGGACTAATTGTGCCTTGTGAATCGGTTACGTCAACAGTCAGTATGCCCGATTGGGCGAATGTTTGATGTTGTGCTGGCATCGCGAATGCCAGCACAACAACGACAAATACGATCTGCGCGGCGAATCGTGTGAGTCTCATGGTCGAAGCGCCTACTTGTCCACGCCTGTAATAACAATACCGCGCATGAAGAATCGCTGTGCAAGGAAGAAGATGATCAAGGGCAGCACGAGCGCCATCAGTGACGTTGCTTGAATCAATTCTGGATTTGGACCGTACTGAAAATTGAATCGCTGAACCGCGACGGAAATCGGCTGAAGTTCTGGTTTGCCGATCAAATAAATGAGCGGACCGAAGAAATCATTCCATGCCCAAACGAAATGGAACACGCCAACAGCGATCAGCGCGGGCCACGACTGCGGAATGATCACGCTTGTCAATACCTTTAACGGGCCCGCACCGTCGATCATCGCGGCTTCATCCAATTCACGCGGCAGTGTGAGGAAGTACTGACGAAGCAAGAACACATTGTAGGCATTGGCGAAGAAATGGGGAACGATAAGCGGAAGCATGGTGTTCGTCCAACCGATGCTGGCAAAAAACGCATAGGTTGGAATGAGTGTTACCTGCGACGGCAGAATGATCGTGCCGATCAAGATGATGAACAGGATATTCTTGCCCGGAATCGGAAAGCGCGCGAAGGCATAAGCAACAGCAGTGCAAGAAAGCAGCGTGCCAACCATGCCAACAAAGGCGATGATAAGCGTATTGAGGAATACCCGTGGGAACTGGATACCTTCCCATGCGATGCTGAAGTTTTCCCATGCGGGAGCAAACGTGCGCTGTGGTTCAAGCTGCCGCCAGTTACCTTCCCATTCGATTAAGCCGGCATCCGGGTTCGCGGGATCGACAAACTGACTGGCATTACGTCTTGCTTGGACAAGCGCCCATTGGTGAACCGCACCGTCAGGTGTTGGGACGTTATAGACAGGGTAATCTTCGCCTTGATAGTTAAATGTAACTGGCGCAGATGGAATGACCGAATCGCTGGCGGACTGCGAGAGCTGTTCGCGTGTCGAAATCGCTGCAAGCATCATGTTGCCTAAAGGCAGCAGATAAATGGTCAGCAGCATAAACACGAACAGAGTCACAAGTGCTTTGATGGTAAACCGCCGTAGTTGGCGGCTGTAGAATGGTGAAGTATTGACCGCCGGGGACGGGGTGGATGTTGAGCGCGTTAACGTAGCCATACTTTATTTCTCGCCTGAATAGTAAACCCAGCGGTTTGATGTGCCAAAGATGATGAGCGTGAGAATGAGCGCGATGATGAAAATGAACCATGCTTGCGCGGAAGCAAAACCCATTTCCCCGAATTGGAATGCTGTGCGATATAAGTTGAAATTGAAGAAGTTTGTTTCCGGGTTTGATCGCGTTGTACTAGATAATACATACGCTGGCAGGAAATACTGCATCAAACCAATCACGATTAAAACAAGGTTGTAGAGAATAACGGGCGAAATCATCGGCAGGGTGATACGCAGCCATTTGACTGTCCCGTTTGCGCCGTCTACTTCGGCAGCTTCATACAATTCCGTAGGAACACCTTGCATTGATGCCAGCATCGTCAGCATCGCGTTTCCAACACCCCAAAGACCCAACATGATCAGCCCAAAGGTAATGACGCTGGGGTCAAACAACCAGTTGGGGGGATCGGCGATTCCGATGATACGCAGCAGACGATTAAGCCATCCGGTTTGACCGTTCAGGAAGCTCTGCCAAATGAAAATGCTGGACACCGCCGGGATCATATACGGCATGTAAAACAGCACACGCAGAAGCGGTTTACCGAAAACCGCCTTAGAATTGAGCAGTGATGCCAACAACAGTGGGATACCCAGCGAAAATGGCAGCGATATGAGCGCAAACCGGAATGTCACAAACAGCGACTGGCTGGTATTGGGATCGACAAACAGGTTCTGCCAGTTGCGTAACCCAACAAATTCAATCGGCTCACCAATACGAAAATTGGTGAAACTGAAAATCAGTGACGCGATCATTGGGAACAACGTAAACGCCAAGAACCCAAAAATCCACGGGGAGAGGAATATCCAGCCCCAAATGCGCTGCTGCTGCGCGATGGTGCGGGACTGTTTTACTTGCGGAGCTGCATCTGTTGGAAGATTGAGTGTATCCGGTGTGGCTGCCACTTTGGGCCACCTTTCTGAACTCGATGTACGAACAAGTTCTACTGTGTCAAGCTTAATTTATTGCCTAACAACAAGACTTTTTCAAAAATATGGTGTCCCCCCAAATGAATAAGGGGACACCATAGGCTAAATGAACTTACGAACCGGCGACTTCGGCATCGATAAGCGCTTGCAGATCAGCTTCAAGGCGTTCGATTTCAGCTTCGAGGTCAATATCTGCGCCCGTGTCACCATAGATGAGGGTACGCAGGTCGTTGAAGCGCTGCTGCGTTTGCGCGAACGCCGGATTCCACGATTCATGGTTCGGCTGAGCAGCATAGTCGAGGCTGGGAACGATCACTTCCCAGTGTGTAACCGACGGGAAAGCTTCTGCTTTATCCTGAATGGCGGCTTCTTGCAGGTCAGGGGCAGCCGGGAACGCACCATAGGCGCGCAGCAGCGGACCAGCAGCTTCACCTTGCAGGTAAGTCAGGACTTCAAACGCAGCTTCCGGCGTATCCGTCGAAGCGAGAATACGGTTGGTGTCGGCATCGGTTGGGGCGAAATATTCACCGTTGTACGACGGAACGACTGCCAAGTCCCACGCCGCGGTCATATCACCGAGGCAGCAGGTGTACCAGAGGGGAACGCGAGCCATCGCAACGCGACCCGACGCGAATGCAGACGGTGTGAACAGGGCGCTGGCATCATACGTCGAGGTGGGGATGAAGTGGCTTTCCCAAATGCCGTTCCATGTCCATTGAAGTTGGGCGCGCCAGTGATCGGGGATGGTCACTTCGTTGGTCTCTGGATCCCAGAAGTTTGCGCCGCCGAAGGTGGACATATCGGTGCGGAGCGTACCCCACTGCTGATTGAAACCAAATTGTTCGACTGACGCGGGGTCGAAATCGGGGCTGGTCGCGTCGTTACCATTGCTGTCAACGGTCAGAATCGGCGCGATTGCCGCGACGGTGTCCCAGCTCCATTCGACTTCGGTGCCATCGGGCATGATATAAGGCGCACCGAATTCGCTCGGCGGGTAGTTCAGCCCTGCTTCATCAAACAGATCGACGTTGTAGAAAATGAGCGACGGGTACACTGCAAAGGGGATACCGACCAAGCCTTCAGTCGTCTGATACAGACCGACCAATGCTTCCGAATACTGTGAGAGGTCATAACCGGTAGCGTCCACCAGCGGCTGGAGGTCGAGCCACTGACCAGCGAACAGGTTCGCGCCGCTGAAACCAACGGGACCAACGATGTCCGGGGGCGTGCCACCAGCGATGAGCGTGCTGAGTGTGTCAGGAGCGACTTGGTTGTTCGCGGCGACAATCACTTCGATCTGAATGTCAGAACGCGAAGCATTGAAATCAGCCACGACCTGATTCTGGATTTCCTGCTGCTCAGGCTGTGTACCGGTTCCCAGACCAATAAACCACTGTACAACCACGGGGCTTTGCGCGGAAACCGGCGCGACAAGAAGCGCTACGGCTGCCAGCACGAGTACTGCAAGGGTAAGTGCTTTCTTTGACATGCTAACTTCCTTTTGTTGTGATGCTTTACTTAAGAAGTGAGTTCGGCACCGATATGTACTGCTTTCCGGTTTGAGTAATAGGTTGTTTGAGCAGCATTCTCCTTTACTAAACCAAAACGGTTGAACGGCGAACGATCAACGCGGTTGGCAGAACGATATGGTGTGGGTGTTCAAGCTGCCCTTCGATCAATTTGATCAGCAGTTCGGCAGCAGTAGAACCAACGAGTTGGACGGAATGACGTATCGTGGTGATGTTTGCTTGTTGGGCAACATCGAGATCGTCGAAACCAACAACCGCCAAGTCTTCCGGAATACGAAAGCCTAATTCTTTTGCGGCATCCATCACACCGAGCGCAATGGTGTCGCCGGAAGCAAAGATCGCGTCCGGCGGAGGATCACACGCGAGAATTTGTTTGGCAGCACGATAGCCAGCCGTGCGTTCAAAATGTCCGTAAGCAATGAGTGAGGGATCGATTGGGAGTCCCGCCGCTTCGAGCGCAAGTTTGTAACCCGCTAAACGATCAATCGCATCACGAATGGTGATTAACCCCGTGATGATGCCGATACGCCGTCTGCCGATTTCGATCAAGTGATTAACAGCTGCTTGGGCGGCGGCAATGTTATCCACAGTGACATAGCTGACCTGTTCGGCATGGTGGGGAGGGGTTTCGACCATGACGAATCGGCGGTTATGCTGGAGCAGCCCAGCAAACAGCGGGTCATTTTCAGTGACTGACGTAATGATCACGCCGTCGGGCTGGCGAGATTTGAGCACCCGTTCCGCGAATGTTTGGCGTTCTTCCGCCGATTCCGCCAGCCAGAGGAGCATGGCGTAATTTTTCTTGTTGACGGCTTCTGCGATGCCTTGAAGAAGCATCGGGAAATAAGAGTTGTCACCAAAAAAAACATTTGTTGTCTGCGAAATCGCGGTCCCAACAATGTTGGAACGCCGCGTCACTAAAGTGCGTGCGGCAGGGTTTGGCTGAAAATGTTCTTGCTGAATTACTTGCAGCACGCGCTGGCGAACGTCCTCGCTGACATACTTCTCATTATTAATTACTCTTGAGACCGTAGACCGCGACACACCGGCTTTGCGCGCGATGTCTTCTAAATTCATCACATAACCCCAAAAAGAATATTTTGTCTGGGAGCGTTCCCAGATACACTTGTTAACATAGCATTAGTTGAAGGGTGTGTCAAGTAAGTCGCAAAACTCAAAAATCAGGTGGAGAAACAACGACTTTTATGAACAGTGCGCTGGAATCAGCAAGCTCCTAATTCGTTTTCATGGGCGGTTTTGCCCAAAATTTGAAGGAATAAAATCATGTTGATGCACAGTTTTAAGGCGACTACTGCCCCGCTGGAGATTTTGGCTGGCGTGCGTTCGGGGTTGATTCCCGCCTTTTGCTTCTTTCAATACAATGTTTTATCTCCCGCACAGCTCCATAATTTGAGTTTGTCACTCTACCGCGCTGCTGAAGAAGGCGGGCTGCCGCCACCTATTATCGGAATCGATCAAGAAGGTGGGCAGTTGATCGCAGTGACAAATGGTGCGACAGAGCTTCCCGGTAACATGGCGCTCGGCGCAACCCGTTCAGCATCTTTAGCGCGTGAAGCGGGGCAGGTGCTGGCGCGAGAACTTCTTGCCATGGGCGTGAACATGAACTTTGCGCCATCGGTGGACATCAACACGAATCCGTATAGTCCCGGTATTGGTACACGCTCGTTTGGCGATAATCCACATCTTGTAGGTGAACTCGGCACAGCGATGATCGAGGGCATGCAAGGCGAAGGACTGATCGCAACCGCGAAACATTTTCCCGGTCATGGCAGCACCACAGTCGATTCTCACTACGATTTGCCCGTTGTTGATTTGCCGCGTGAACGACTTGAGGCAGTAGAGCTCGTGCCGTTCAAATCGGTCATCAAGGCGGGAGTGGGGTGCATTATGAGCGCGCATATCCGCGTCGATGCGCTCGATCCAGTCAATCCCGGTACCCTGTCGCGGCGTATCTTGACTGATCTACTGCGTGAGGAAATGGACTATGACGGGTTAATCGTGACCGATGCGATGGATATGGATGCGGTTGCGCGCTTGGGGCATGAGCGAATCGTCAATCAAGCAATTGCGGCGGGGGCGGATTTGATTCTGTTGGGGCATCTGCCGAATCAATTCGCACTCACCGATCAATCTAAACCCTATTGGACAGCCGACTCGCTGGAACGCATCCGCAAGTGGCGCGAAAAACTTTTGCGCGCCGATCAACTGCCGCCGATGAGCGTCGTTGGCTGCGCGGAGCATCAGGCAGTTGCACAGCGAATCGCGGATGCGGCGGTTACACTCACACATGGCGAACTGCCTCTGCGTGTAAATGGTGACGATTTGATCGCCATCATCACCGTGCAGCCGAAAAACCTCACCCCTGCGGATACATCGGGCAGCGCGCAGATTACATTAGCAGAAGCGATCACTAAGCGACACGCAAATACGCGGGCGATTCAAGTGCCGCGCAGCGCGGATGATGCCGCAATTCGAGAGGCACTGTGGGCATCCGATGAAGCCACCGCAGTGGTCATCGGCACGTTGGATGCCTTCCGTGATGAATCGCAAAGGGTGCTCGTCAAGGCGTTGAACGAACGTGGTCAGCGTGTTTACATCGCCGCACTTCGCACTCCCTATGACGCGGCGGTGCTTGCCAATGGTTCAGCGGCTGTCCTTTGTACCTATTCGATGCGCCCGGCAAGCTGTGAATCAGCAGCCCGCGCGCTGTTTGGGGAAATTCCTACACAGGGAATTCTCCCTTGCCGCATTGACGATGTGAAATAGCCAAACCCGCATCGCTTGCAGCGGCAAAACTTCTTGCGTAGGTATATTGCCGCTGCATTAACTCATTGTTATACTTCGATGAGTTAGAAGATTTTCATGACGCAAAATCTAAAGGTGACAAAATGTTAAAGAAAATGCTCTTTGTATTTCTTTTTACGGCACTTTGCGTATCGGCGGTCAGTGCACAAGACGCACCTATGACCGAAATTGGTCCCGGTGAAGGCGCGGTCTCAATTGTCGCATGGGCGGGGTATATCGAACGCGGCGATACTGACCCCAACTTCGATTGGGTGACGGATTTCGAAGCGGCGACGGGCTGTATGGTCAGCGTGCAAGTCGCGGCGACTTCAGATGAAATGGTCGCCCTGATGAACGAAGGAAACTTTGATCTTGTGACTGCGTCAGGCGATGCTAGTTTACGCTTGATTGCCGGTGAGCGCGTTCAGCCGATCAATCTTGATCTGATTCCGAGTTGGAATACGATAGACGAACGTCTGCAAAACGCGCCTTGGCACACAGTTGATACCGATGGCGATAGCACGGCGGAACACTACGGTGTACCGTACCAATGGGGCGCAAATGTCCTCATGTACAACACCGAAACCTTTGGCGATCAGCCGCCCACAAGTTGGAACGTCGTATTTGAAGAAATGACGCTCCCCGATGGAGAATCGAATGTTGGGCGCGTGCAAGCCTATGACGGACCGATCTACATTGCTGATGCGGCGCTTTACTTGAAATATCATAATCCCGAATTGGGCATCACCGATCCCTATTCGCTCTCGCAAGAACAATACGACGCGGCGCTCAATCTGCTGCGGCAGCAGCGTAACCTTGTCGCGCGCTATTGGCATGACGCATTCATCCAAATTGACGATTTCACAAACGAAGGGATCGTCGCTTCGGGTTCGTGGCCCTTCCAAGTCAACCTACTGGTTGCCGCTGGACAACCGATCTCCAGCGTCATCCCTGTGGAAGGCGCGACGGGTTGGGCGGATACGACCATGATGCACGCGAATGCCCCGCATCCCAACTGCGCCTATATGTGGCTGGAACACTCGCTGAACACCAGCTTGCAAGGTGATCTCGCCGCGTGGTTTGGCTCGGTTCCCGCTGTTCCAGCGGCATGTGAAGGCAACGAACTGTTAGGTGAAAACGGCTGCGAAGTCAACGGTTTCAACAACTTCGATCAAATTTCGTTCTGGCGCACGCCAACCGAAAACTGCGGTGATGATCGCGGCAACATCTGTGTGCCCTATCGTCGCTGGGCGACAGACTATGTGGCGGTTATCGGCGGGCGATAATCTTCATTAGTGCTTGAGCGTAACGAAAATTAGGGGCGACTCGAACGAAACACCGTTTCGTCCGGGTCGCCCCTATCCGTATAGATCAACTTAACTTTTTCACAGGATGACCAGAAAGTAACCGCTTATGCAAACGTACAAACTGTGGATCAACGGTCAATGGGTAGACAGCGCCGACGGCGCGCGCATGACCGTCGAGAATCCGGCGACAGGCGAAAGCATCGCACAGGTTGTCGATGCGGGACGCGAAGATGTGAATCGCGCGGTATCAGCAGCGCACACTGCCTTTTATGATGGGCGTTGGTCACGGCTGACACCCGGTGAACGTTCTAAAGCCATTTGGAAACTCGCAGATTTAATCGAAGCCCGCGCCGAAGATTTCGCCCGTGCCGAAAGCGATAACACGGGTAAACCTTATCAATATGTCAGCTTGGGCGCAGACCTGCCGTTTATGGTCGATAATCTGCGCTTCTTCGCTTCCGCAGCGCGCGATACGCACGGTCATTCAGCGGGCGAATACATGAAGGGATATACCTCGATCTACCGCAAGGAACCGGTTGGCGTTGTAGGGCAGATCGCGCCTTGGAATTACCCGCTGATGATGGCGGTCTGGAAAATTGGACCGGCGCTGGCAGCGGGCTGCACGATTGTCTTGAAACCAGCGCCTAGCACGCCGATCACGGCGCTCATGCTGGCGGAAGTGATCGCGGAAGCGGGCATTCCCGATGGTGTGGTCAACATCATTACGGGTGGCAACGCGACTGGACAAGCACTCGTCGAACATCCCGACGTGCGGATGGTCAGCCTAACAGGTTCGACCAACACAGGGAAACAGATCATGCGGACAGCCGCCGAAACGCTCAAGCGCGTCCACTTGGAATTGGGCGGCAAAGCGCCGTTTATCGTGTTTGATGACACCGACACGGAAACCGTCGCCGCGACTGCCGCCGCCATGTCTACATTCAACACGGGACAGGACTGCACCGCCGCGACTCGCGTATATGTGGAGCAGAGCAAAATGAATGACGTTCTCGAAGCGATTGTCGAGAACATGCGGGCGGTCAAAATCGGCACGCAGTATGAAGCTGATGTGACGATGGGGCCGCTGATCAGTGCGACACAGCGCCAGCGTGTACAGGGCTTTATCGAACGCGCCAAAGCAAGCGGCGCGAAAGTCGTCACGGGCGGCAGCATCCCCAAAGGCATGGATCGCGGCTACTTCTTTGAGCCGACAGTGATCGTTGATGCTGACCAAAAGTCTGAAATCATCCAGCAGGAAGTATTTGGACCTGTGATCACGGTCAACACCTTCAAAGATGAAGGCGAAGCGATCCACTATGGCAATGACGTGCTGTACGGACTTGCCGCGTCGGTGTGGACGGCGGACGTAGGGCGGGCGATGCGAATCGCGCGTGAACTCGAATTCGGCACGGTCTGGATCAACGATCACATTCCCCTGACATCCGAAACGCCGCACGGCGGATTCAAACAGTCCGGTTTTGGCAAAGACTTATCCGCCGAAGCGGTGAACGATTACCGCATTACCAAGCATGTCATGGTCAAAAACGGATGAACGCCGCGACTTCATCGAACGCTTCTGCTGCGCGCAAAGTGGCAGTACGGTTGAGCGCCTTGAGCCGTCACTTCGGTGAAGTCAAGGCGCTTGACCACATCGATCTCGACATTTACGATGGCGAATTCTTCTCGATGCTCGGTCCGTCGGGATCGGGCAAAACAACCTGCTTACGTTTGATCGCCGGATTTGAACAGCCCACCAGCGGACAAATCTATCTCTACGACCAAGAAGTGGGAGGCGTGCCGCCCTACGAACGCGACGTGAACACCGTCTTTCAAGATTACGCGCTGTTCCCGCACATGACCGTTGCCGAGAACATAGGCTATGGGTTGATGGTCAAAAAAGTACCATATGCAGATCGTCTGCGCCGCGTCGAAGAAATGCTAGACATGGTACGGCTTCCCGGTTTTGGCGGGCGCAAACCGTCACAGTTATCCGGCGGGCAGCGTCAGCGTGTAGCATTGGCACGCGCGCTGATCAATCACCCGAAGGTGCTGCTGCTGGACGAACCGCTTGGCGCGCTCGACCTCAAATTGCGCCAAGAGATGCAAGTTGAACTTAAGCGCATTCAGCAGCAGGTCGGCATCACATTCATTTTCGTCACGCACGATCAAGAAGAAGCCTTGACCATGAGTGACCGCCTTGCAGTATTCAATCATGGCAAAATCGAGCAGGTTGGCACACCAGAAGAAATCTACGACAGCCCCAAGACACGCTTTGTCGCGGGGTTCGTCGGTATATCGAATTTGCTTGAAGCTGAAACCGCTAGACATATCATAGGGGTGAACGCGCCCACTGCCATTCGACCCGAAAAAATCGTGATAACTCCCCCCAACACGCCGATTCCTGCTGATTCGTGCGGGGCGCAAGGGAAAATTGTCGATACCGTGTATTTGGGAATGAGTATGCGCTACACCGTCGAAATCACCGAAGGCGGCGCGGCAGGTATGCAATTGAGCGTTGTCGAGCAAAACCTTGACACTGCTAAGCGTGAGTCGTTCAAAACGCGCGATTCTGCGGTTACTGTGATCTGGAAACGGTCTGCCAATCACGAACTCGCACGCGGGGACACCCTTGAATATGCCGCTGCCAAGCAGGGAGATTAAACCATGCGCCGCGTGGTGAATTTTCTCTACACGCACCCCAACATCACGCTTATTTTGCTTCTGCTGCTGCCGATGGCGTGGCTGCTGATTTTCTATCTAGGATCGTTAAGCGCGATGGTGGCGCAGAGCTTCTACCGCATTGACGATTTTACATTCTTGGCGACACCCGATTTTGTTTTCACCGCCTATCAAGAGTTGTTTTCCAGCGCCAACGTGGACATCATCCTGCGAACGTTTGGCATGGCAGCAGCAGTGACGATTGCCAGCGCCATCATCGCCTTTCCGTTAGCCTATTTCATGGCACGGTTCGCCAGCGGGCGTGTCAAAGGTCTGCTCTATTTGGGCGTGATGCTCCCGCTGTGGTCAAGCTATCTGGTGCGCGTCTATTCATGGAAATTGATTCTTGCGAACGAAGGCATTGTCACATGGAGCGCGGGGCAGTTGGGACTCACAGGGGTGCTCGAATGGGTGTTAAGCATACCCGCGATAGGCGGACCGTCACTCTCATTCAGCTACTTGGGCATGTTCTTCGTCTTTGTGTACATCTGGCTGCCGTACATGATTTTGCCGATCAATGCCGCGCTGGAACGAGTGCCAAAGTCACTCACCGAAGCGTCAGCCGATTTAGGCGCGCATCCCGGCTACACGCTCCGAAAAGTCATTCTGCCGCTGGCATTTCCCGGTATTGTCGCGGGGTCGATCTTCACATTCTCGCTCACGTTGGGCGATTACATCATCCCCGCCGTAATCGGTAATTCTAGCCGTTTTATCGGCTCTGCTGTGCAGTTATATCAAGGCACGGCGGGCAATCTCCCGCTGGCATCAGCGTTCACAGTTGTGCCGATTGTGATCATGGGTGTGTATTTGCTGCTGGCGCGGCGGTTAGGGGCGTTCGATGCGCTCTAAAACGCGACAATTTAATCAGGCGGGGTTTGGGCTAAAAGCCGCGACGATTGCCGTACTCGTGTTCCTGCATTTCCCGATTTTAGTGATTATCCTGTATGCCTTCACGACTGAAGAAGCGTCATTCCGTTTTCCGCCGCCGGGACTAACAACACAGTGGTTCGGCGTATTGTTCAGCCGGAATGACTTTTGGCAGGCACTTGGGTTATCGCTGCAAGTAGCATTAGCGGCTACTTTCGTTGCCATTGTGCTAGGCACCCTGATCTCAGCGGCGCTTTACCGCACCAATTTCTTCGGCAAAGATGTAATCTCGCTGTTCGTCCTGCTGCCAATCGCGCTTCCCGGCATCGTGTCGGGGATCGCGCTGCGCTCGGCAATCGGTATTCTCGATTGGGACTTGAGCATCTGGACGATCATCATCGGTCACGCGACGTTTTGCATGGTGACAGTCTATAACAACGTCGTCGCGCGCTTGCGCCGTATGCAGCACTCGCAGATCGAAGCGTCGATGGATTTGGGCGCGACTCCGTTCCAGACCTTCCGATATGTTATTTTCCCGAACATCGCAACGGCGCTGCTGGCGGGCGCGTTCTTGGCGTTCGCTTTATCGTTTGATGAGATCATCGTGACTACGTTCACGGCGGGTCAGCAGCAAACGCTGCCGATCTGGATTTTCAGCCAGCTTACCCGCCCGCGTGATCGCCCTGTGACCAACGTCGCGGCGGTGTTCGTGATTTCAATCACGCTGATCCCGATTTTGCTGGCGTATCGCTTCACCCGCGAAGTCTCGGAAACCTAAACACGTTGAAAACCGCCGCTTGTGTGCGGCGGTTTTTCATTCCCCATTTTGAATCGCTGCGTACAGCGCGTCTGCCGCGAGCTGCTGCGCCAATGGACCCGGATGCGTGTCAAAACGGTTGACAATCGTTTCCGTCACCGTATACGGACGCAGCGGTTCAGACATATTGACCACTTGTACGCCGCGTTCGGTGAAAAATTCACTCACACGGTTGACAGCGGGCGCGGACACGTCGATCCCCGCGAGATTGGGCCACACCAGCACAATCAGACGTTGATTATTCGTGTTGGTGTAATTGATCAGACTTTCCAACTGTGCCGCTTGCTGTGACCAGATCGTGTCATCCATGTGCGCGTCAACCAGATCATTCACAAAGTTGGAATTGCGCTGCCCACTGGTGAACTGGAGCAGGTTATAGTAGATGTAGTTTGGCACGAAGAACCAATCGCGGATGAAGGACGCGAGAATTGGGTTCTCGATAAAGGTGAAATTCGCGTCGGGATTGTTCTCCGGCGTGGTGAGCAGATAGTCAATATCGTTCAGGTAATAGCTCAACACCACAATTTCCGGTTGATACGGGTACTGATCGAGCCAATATTGTTCTACGTCGCTGTCCCATCCGCTTTCCGCGATCAAGTTGACATCCCAACCGCCGCCTAACTGCTGCTCAAGAAGCTGCGGAAACGTCAGATCAATGTTATTCATCCCGTGACCCACCGCGAACGAATCGCCCACGATGGCGACACGCCGCAGCGGATTAGCGGGATCATCCGGTGTGGGTTCGTAATCACGGTAGCCGAGCGAATTCTTGCTGTTCCAGTAGAAATTTGTGTACCAATAGTAATTCATCGACGTGAAGCCGTAAGCATCCGTCGTGATGTAGTTGATCCGCATCCACGCTTCGGCAGCCCCAAACAGAATCACAAACGTCGTCAGCGTGATCATCACGCCTGTGAGTTTGCTTTTGCCCAAGCGAACGCCCACCGCGCGCAGCGTTTCACGGTCAAAGCGATATGCCAGCAGAAAGAGCAGCCCCCATGCCGCGACCAGCAGCAGACAATACTCGACAGGAGTCGTCCATCGCCCATTCGTCGGCTGAAACTTGACTGTCCAAATCGTGAGCGCCCCCGCGATATACACCAGCACGATGAACCAATACAGAATTGGGTGGCGGCGCAGCCAGCGCACTGGCATGGCGATAATCTCCCGCAGCGGGGTAGGCAGCAGCGCAAGTATCGTGATTGTCCACACGAAGGCCAGCGCTGGAATTACGCCCGTATGCACACTCAATTGTTCCGGCGTTTGCGCCGTTTGCCAGCCCATGAAGGTCGCGCCGACAGCCAGCACCGCCCACAAGATCCCTGAAATCAAACCCATCCACGTAGTCTTTCTTGAAAACACAGTTTCAAAGTGAAAATCCATTTGTAGAGCTTGGCGTGCCAAGCCCGCCCAAAGTTTACACCGCCCGCGCGCATCGGAATCCCACGAACCAATCGCGCCCTTCCGCTTCCAAGCGGAAACGAATATGCCCGCTGACCCCGAAATCAATGTAACTGTTGATTCCCCCGCGAAATACGCGATCCGTCCCTGTAGGATCGGGGTTTTCGCGTCCATCTGCGGGATCGAAAGGATAGCGAGCATAGATGCTGCTCACCCATTCAAAGACATTGCCACTCATATCGAGTGCGCCCACCCATGACGCACCTTCGGGGATGCTGCCTACATCTGCCGCTTGATTGTTTGAATTGCGGTCAAATACCAGCCGCGTTTCGTCAAGTTCGTTCCCCCATGGATAAATCAGGTTATCTACACCACGCGCCGCGTACTCCCATTCGGCTTCGGTGGGCAAGCGCATCCCTTTCGACGCGCAAAAGTCGCGCGCTTCCGTCCATGTGAGATTGGTGCGCGGGCGATTTTCGCCGGGGAAAACGCCTTCCGATCCAAACTGCGCGTTAGTGACTTCCATCTTGCCGATCCAAAAGGGCTGTGCAAAGCACTGCTCATGGGCGGGGCGTTCATCGCGGCGGCTGTCTTCGCTACCCATCATGAAGCATCCCGCGGGGACAAGCACCATGTCGATGCCTTCAAATGTTTGCTCAACAGGTGTCCATGCGGCGTTGCTGGTCACGGGAGTAGGTAGGGGAAGGGCGGTTGAAGTGGGTTCTGGCGCTGGAGTACATGCGCCAGCAGCAAGCAGGAAAATGCTCACCAAGATGAGCATGCAAAACAGCTTTGAACGAGTCATGCTGAAACCGATCTATAACAGTGTCGCACTAGCAGGTTACATTCTATCAAGTTTGGGCGCGCAAGTGTATTTGATCTGGTATGCCTTGTGAGTAAATTGAGAAGTATTGAGGAATGTCCTAAAATGTCCGTGTTTTTCAGCTTTTGCATTGATGATTGCAAGCCATAACAAATTCGTCGGTTGAGACACAGTCACATACGACACAATAAGCAGTTCTTAGCGCATGTGCCTTGACATTTAAGACGCTTGATATATGGTTTACACCGCGTCACGCAATCAGCGTGATGTGATCAATGGACTACATGAAGGAAATTCCCCTTGAAGAAACTCATCGTCACTGGCTCCAGCGGCTTGATTGGTTCGGAAGTCGTCATGCATTTTGATGCACTCGGCTGGCAGGTGACCGGTGTTGATAACAACATGCGCCGCGATTTTTTTGGCGAAAAAGGCGATACGCGCTGGAATCAACGGCGGCTGGAAAAGGCGTGCAAGAACTTCCGACATGTTGAATTGGATATCCGTGACCGTACGGGGGTGCTGCGGCTGGTAAGCGAAATTCAGCCGGACATGATCGTCCACGCGGCGGCACAGCCGAGCCATGATCTCGCCGCTTCGCGCCCGTTTGATGACTTCGACGTGAACGCAGTTGGCACACTCAATTTGCTGGAAGCGACACGACAGGGTGCGCCCGACGCGGTGTTCGCGCATATGTCCACCAACAAGGTCTACGGGGATCGCCCGAATACGATTTCGCTCGTCGAACTAGACACCCGTTGGGATTATGCCGATCCTGCTTATGCCGATGGCATCGCGGAAGATTTCCAGATCGACCAGAGCAAGCACTCGGTGTTCGGCGCATCCAAGGTCGCCGCCGATGTGATGGTGCAGGAATATGGGCGCTACTTCAATATGAAAACCTGCTGCTTGCGCGGCGGCTGTTTGACGGGACCCAACCATTCGGGCGTGGAGCTGCATGGTTTCTTGAGCTATCTCATTCGCTGCAACCTTGAAGAACGCGAGTACACGATCTTCGGGTACAAGGGCAAGCAGGTACGCGATAATATCCACGCTTATGACGTTGCCCGCGCCATCGAGATTTTCTACCAGCATCCCCAAAGCGGGGCGGTCTTCAACTTAGGCGGCGGACGCGGCAATACTGTGTCGATCCTCGAAGCGTTTGACCGTGTCTCACAGTTAAGCGGCAAACCGATGCGCTATAAATACGTCGATCAAGCGCGGGCGGGGGATCATATCTGCTATATTTCAAATCTCTCGCACATGCGTGCCAGTTTACCCGGATGGGACATCACTCGCACGCTGGACGATATTTTTGAGGAAATCGTCGCAGGGTGGGAAGCGAGACTCGCCGTATGAAACTGTCTATCGTGATTCCGGCGCGCAACGAAGCGCAGAACATCGGGGCGACTATTCAGGGCTTGCGCGAACATCTCGACAGTGTAGGGATCAATACGTTTGAGATTCTCGTGGTCGATGATGGCAGCACCGATGGCACTGGCGATGTTGTGCGCGAGATTGGCGCAAGTGATCCGCGGGTGCGTGTGGAGCGCAACGAGGGACGCAACGGCTATGGACGGGCAGTAACTTATGGATTGAATCATTTCACGGGCGATGCCGTCATCATCTACATGGCGGATGCCAGCGATTCACCTGCTGATGTGGTGACGTACTATCACATTTTGCGCGACAAAGCCGACTGCGCTTTTGGCTCACGATTCATGCGCGGCTCGAAAGTGTACAACTACCCACGCTTCAAACTCGTAATCAACCGCTTGGCGAATTGGGTGATTCGCACCATGTTTGGGATGCGCTTCAACGACACGACGAACGCATTCAAAGGCTACCGCGCTAACGTGATCGAAGGCTGCCGCCCGTTCGTGTCGCCGCATTTCAACTTAACCATCGAAATTCCCCTTAAAGCCATCGCACGCGGATACTCGTTTGCCGTTGTGCCAATCTCATGGCGCAACCGCACACACGGCGAGTCATCGCTCAAGCTGAAAGAACAGGGCAGCCGTTATCTCTATACGCTGCTGACGGTGTGGTTTGAATATCTGCTGGTGCGGCATGATACACGCCGCGCTGAAGGCGAAGTGTTTATCCCATGGGATGAAATGCCCGCCGCTGATGCGGCAAAACAGTAAAGGTGAACCATGCGCGTGTTAGTAACAGGCGGCGCGGGATTTATCGGCGGACACATTGTTGAACACCTGCTGCACGAAGGGCATACCCCAATCGTGCTGGACAACGAAAGCACGGGCAAGCGTGAGAATGTCCCATCCAGCGTGGCATACCTCAAAGGGGATGTGCGTAATCCCGATGATGTAACGGCAGCATTCGCGCTTGGCGTGGACGCAGTGATGCATATCGCGGGACAAGCGTCGATCCGGCTGTCGTTTATGGACCCAAGCGCGGATTTGAACGTCAACACGCTTGGGACGATCAACGTATTACAGGCATGTATTCACCACAAAGTCACGCGGCTGCTGTTCGCTAGTTCAATGACGATCTACGGCGCGACAAGCGTTGTCCCCACGCCAGAAGATACCCCGCCGAATCCGGTGAGCTACTACGCCATCACTAAGTACGCCGCCGAACGGTATGTGCATATCACCGCCGCGAGAGCCGACCTACAAGCGCCGCTGAACGTCACGTCATTTCGCATGTTCAACGTGTATGGCGAACGCCAGAGCTTGAACAATTCTTATCAGGGTGTGTTCGCTATCTTCACTGGAAATGTGCTGCGCGGCGAACCCATCAACATCCACAGCGATGGTCAGCAAAGCCGTGATTTCGTGCATGTACGTGATGTGGCGCGGGCATGGGTAGGGGCGTTGGACAATCCGCGCGCTTACGGGCAGGTGATCAATTTGGGAACGGGGGTGCAGCAGAGCGTCAACCAGTTGTGTGACGCGGTGCTGGAGATTTTTGGGCATACGCGCGCCACTTATCCTGTCGTGTATCATCCCGCTCAGCCGGGGGATATGCGGCAGTCAGCGGCAAATATCGAGCGGGCGCGGCGGCTGCTCGATTGGACTCCGACAGTGGACTTTGACGACGGAATGCGCGATTTCATTTCGTGGGCGAAAGACGCGATTTCCATGCGTAAAACTTGATGGGAATTACGACAAAAACCATTATATAATTATTATTCGGCGTAGCGTCTCCCTCTTTTCAAAAAGGACATATGTGGACACCCCTTTTCTCAAGGCTGTCATAATGTCAATCAAAACTGATGTTACTCAACATTGTCTATGCGTCGAAAAACAAGGGTATCCACCATGAGGGAGAGGCGGCGGGTGTCCGTCCCCTGACCCAAATCCGTAGGCGAAACCCCATCTGCATAGTCGAGCGTGATTGTCATCGCATAGCCATCGCTCAACAGCGCAGCGGGCAGCGTGAAGGTGTACTCGCGCAGCGCATCCGTCGTGATGACGGTTTCCCCAATCGCTTCCCCGTTTAACCGCACTTCCAGCCGACGATCCACATAGAAAGACTGTGCCGTGATCGTCAGTTCATATTCCCCCGCTGGTAGATCGACATACACATCTGCCTGTGGATATTCGCCCGTCCAGCGCACGTTCAACCCAGCGATGGTCTCGCGCGGGTGAAATCCCCAACCGAGATAGCGCACATCGTCGGGCGCGCCCACGTCGATCACGTAAGCGCCGTTTTGCTCGATAGGGCTTCGATTAGGGCATTGGTGAAAACGCCAGCGTGTCGGATACACGACGAGATCGCGCTCGACGATAGGCGGGCAAAGCGAGTCATGCTGTGCGTTCAAAAACCCGATGATCTCTTGCAGCGTCGGCGCATACGGATCGATCAGGTTAGTGTGAATAACGAGATAACCTATCGGGTATTCCCATACACGCTCCTCAAGCTGGCGCGCGACAAGTTCCGGCTCAAGGTAGCGGCGCTGACCGAGCCACGCCATGAGCGCGTCATCGGTGCGCGCCCACCAGTAATGGGCGGTGTTCACGCGCGAGATATGCCCGTTGAACATGTGCTGTCCATGCGTCATGCCGTAGAACTGAAGCGCGGAAAATTCCGGGATACCGACGATGCCTTCCCCACTGCTGCCGCCTGTGGGGATTTCCAAGACGACGAACTCACCACCTTCTTCCGCCATACTCGCGTATATTTCATAGCGCGGCGGCTGCGGTTGAATAGGCACGCCGTAAAACAGGCGAGCATCGGCAAGGACAATCAACAGCAGCGCAGGCACGATCCAACAGCGGTTGCGAGGTATGGTTAGAGGCGACAGAACTTTGAACGAGAATAATACGGCGGCGATCAAGAACACGACGCTAAAGCGTTCTGGGTAGCGAAACATTCCTCCGAACAACTCATGAAATGCTGCATAAGGCAGAGTGATCGTGTTCTCACCAAGCGTAATAGATGCGCCCGCTGACAGGATCAGCGGGGAGATAGCGGTAAGCAGCCACATCCATGCAGGGGCGGTGTTCACGCGAGCAATTTTTTGGCCCTGTGACCATGCGCGAATCACAAGGATGAGCGCGATAACCAGCAGCGGCATCAGCACCGCGCCAAGCGTGACGCGATCTCCGCTGCGTGGGATGATAAATTCATCGGGGAAGTTCAGCGGCACGGCACGATCAGCCGGCGTGGGAGAAAGTCCGGTGCGGTCAAACCTAAGCAGCGCGGGAAGTGTGCCGCCGATATAGAGCAGTGCCAGCGCCGTTGATATGGAGAGGACACCGCCCAACAATGCGGTGGGTTTGGCACGCCAAACCCCTATCAGTGTCCAGAGGGCATAAGGGATGAGCAAGAAGGCGAGATAGACGGCGTACTGCATATCGGTGATGAGCATCGCCCAGAGCGTGACACCGAACATGATGCTCCACGCCAGCGACATTTTGAGCGAACGCGAACCGATGATCTGTCTCCATGTGAGCAGCGACAGTGGCAGCCAAAACCACGCGATCAAGCTGGTCATTGACCAGTACACGGCGAAAAAGATCAACGGGGCAAGCTGAAGCATCACCCCGCCTACGAGCGATAATCCGCGGGATATACCTTCAGCACGAAGCAGCGCATAAAACGTCACACCGCATAAAGTCATGGACGTAAAAAAGATTGCAGTGAAGGCGGTGAACGTTCCGCCAAACGGCTCGATAATCGCCCACAGGGGATACCAGAATGCCGCGAGTGTGTGATAAGCAAGACTGGATGTGTTCGGGAAAAAGACATAGTTAGTGGTGTAGACATCCAGCCCGTTGGTGAGCGCGTGGCGAATCCACCAATAGTTCCAGTGAAAATGGTAGTAGTCGGTGACGACGGAGCCGGGCATATGTGTTGATGCATTGAAGATCAATGGGTGAAGGGCGCATAGGGCAATAAGCGCGTAGAAACCAACGATGAGGGCGATATGGCGGGCTTTCATCGTGAAAAGAATCCGGCGTAGATGAGATCAGCGACGACGGTAGAAAAGTCCGCGCTTGGATGGGCATCGCGCGGGGATGCGACACGCGCATTCAACGGCATTGATTCGGCGGCATCGAACAGCTTGATCACTTGACCACCGAAGCCGCGCGCTTCAAACACATCCGCGACACGATCTACATAAGGAATGCTGTTGAACGGCTGAAGCATATCGGGGAAGATCAGGACGATCATATCCGCGCCGCTGGACTCGATGTGGTCGATCATGGCATTGATTTCACCCGCGTGAATATCCCATACGGTTGAGTTGTCGTACATCGAGAACAGCCAGTTGATGTAGGTATCTGAGCCGCGTGTTTGCGGTGAGGCAAAGCGCCAGTAGAGAAAATTACCGAAATAGCTGTCGGCTGCCCATGCGGGCATGTTCGCCATGGGGTTTAAACCGGGGTCAAGCCCGATGCTCAACGCCGCGTCGTCGATGTCGTTTAGGTAATACTGCCACAGCACGATGTCGGGGTTTTGCAAGGGATATTCACGCAAATTTTCAAGCTGGCTGACCGTAGTTGTCCCCGCTTCTCCGATGTTGATCACGGCGTAATCCTCGCCTAAACGCGCTGCCAGTTGATCGGTGTAGCGGTCAGCCGGATCAGGGATGCCCCAACCCGCCGTGAACGAATCACCCACCGCGAGTATGGTCGTTTTGCCTTCCCACTCGGCTTGAGTCCATTCGCGATCACGATAGCCAAGTGTATTCAAGTGATAGTAACGGTCAAGCCAATTACGGGATGCCAGTGTCGGCAGTCCATCAGTTTCGGCATAGACGAAGCGGAAAAAGAGTTCAGCGCCGATGAGGATGAGCGCGATCATGGTATACGTGATCAGCAGATTGGCGCTGATGGCTTTGACGGGGCGGTTTCGCTTCTGGAGTGCGCCGATCACCAGCAGCGCGCCAAGCGCCAGAAAAATGATGATATAAGGGAGCAAGCGTTATTACCTCTTTTAGTCCACGCGGCGGAATTCAATAGAGTCAATCATCACGGCAAGGCGGCGCGTATCGGCGGACTGCCCGACTTCGACAGGCACAATGACACTATCATAGTTGAGCGTCAAAGTGGCAGTGTCACCGCTGAAATCAGCGGGCGCGAAGGTGAAGGTGTTCAAGGCATCGGGTGTAACGCTGACGCTTTCTCCAACGGCTGCGCCATTCACGCTGATCGATAGCTGGCGGTTTTCCCAGAACGATTGAGCAGTGAGTGAAATTTCGTAGCGCCCTTCGGGTAGCTGCACATAGACATCGGTTTGTGGGGTTTCGCCCGTCCAACGCATTGTGAGATCGAAGATCGATTCGCGCCAGTGCCACCCCCAGCCGATAAACGCGGAATCGTCGCCCCCTATGTCGATTTGATACATGCCGGGTTCGACTTCTGGCGGGGTTCGGTCAGCGCATCCTTCGGGATGCCAGCGTGAGCGATAGACAATCGCATCGCCTTCTTGGAAAGGTGGGCAAAGCGAGTCGTTTTGCTGGTTGAGAAAGCCGACGATCTCTTGCACGGTTGACGTGTTCGTTCCGATGAGATCGGTATGCACGACGATATAGCCGATGGGGTAGTCAAAGACGCGCTGGTGCAGTTGATCTGCGACAGTGGATGCATCGAGCGGCACGCGCTGACCAAGCCACGCCAGCATAGGATCGGTCAAGTAGATTTCCCACAGGCGATCCACGGATGCACGCGAGACAAATCCGTTGATCATACGCTTGCCGTGCGTCATGCCGTACATTTGATACTGAATGGCGCGGGGTTCACCCAACAAAACTTCGCCCGTGCCCACCGCCGTAGGAACTTCCAGCACGACATAATCGCCCGTTTCTTCCCCCATGCGAGTGTAGAAGTCGTATTGGGGCAGCACGGGATCAAGCGGCGCAGTTTCAAACAGACGCACCGTGATCGTCAGCAGTAAAAAGCTGGCGATGATGGCGGCGACTTTACGATTGAACGACGGGCGGCGGGTGATCCATAGGTGGGTGAAGGTGATGCCGACAAACGCCAATGTGGCAATCACAAAAATGGGCGCAAGCCGCCACGGCATCCTAAACATGCCGCTGGTTTGCGCGTGCAAGATGCGAAATGGCAGCGGAATATCCACACCTAAGATGGTGAGTGTCGCGCCGAGCGAGAAGATAAATGGCGGCATCGCTGCGATCAACCAGAACCAGCGTGGGGCGGGACGATCCGCGTGGGGGGGATATTTCACGCGGGCGAAATCACGGCGATAAGCGATGCTGATCGCAAGCGCGGCGATTAAAATGATGACAGTGAACGCCCCCAACGACGGATGATCCCACATCCACCAGCGGTCACTCATGGAAAGGAATCCGCCGGGGAACGGAACACCGGGGCGTTCCTCCGCAGGTCCCGGCGCGAGTGTGCCAGAAAACCGCGCCATGTGCGGGAGAGGTCCGGCGAACCAGAGCAGCGATCCGCCGAGCGCGATGGCGATAATGCCGAACAGGATCAAGCGGGCGCGGGCAGGCGAGCGGTAGAGCGTCCATAATCCATAGGGGACGATCAACGCTGCCACGAAGATCGGAAACTGCAAATCGGTTAAGCCGAGCCCCCAAACGCCAAGCCCCATAATCAGCGACCACAGCAAGGCGCGGGGGAGCTTGTTCGCTTCACATGACCGGACAATCTGTCGCCAAAAGAGCAGGTGCGCGGGCAGCCAGAACCAGTCCATCAAATTTAAGTGCGTGTTGTAATAGAAATAGCGGCTGATCGGGAGGGCTTGCAGCGCCGCGCCACCGATCAAAGCGATGGACGGGGCGACCCCTTCTTCGCGCAGCCAGAGATACGTCACAAATCCATTGAGGACACAGCCGACGAAAATGATCAACGTGACCGCGCCAAGCGTGCCAATGACAGGTTCTGTCAGCGCCCATAACGGATACCACACAGCGGCAAGCGCATGATAGCCGAAGTTGTTCACGGTGGGGTAAAAGACAAAATCGGACTGATAGACGGACAAGTCTTCAGTTGAAAGTGCGTGCCGAATCCACCAAAAATTCCAGTTATAGTTGAAAAAGTCGAAGCCGCCCGCGTGTGTGCCTGTGTGGACGATCAATGGGTGGAGCAGCAATATCGCCATGCCGATATAAAACACGAGGGCGATGGTGGCGACGCGATGGAATGGACGAAATTTGAAAACCATTGAAAACGATTGCCTGACGATTTCCCGACTCTCAAAGATTGTAAACAATCCGCGATTGTCCGTCATGGTCGAATCGCTATAATAGCAATCTGTTTGTTGTTCTCTATTCAGTGAGTGTGCCTTGATGATTTTTCTGCGAAATCGGAATGTTCTGGTTGCGGTGCTGATGTTCGTGCTGCCCCTGTTGTTTGTGTTGGCGTTCAGCGCCGTCACGCCGGATGCAGTACAAGCGTGTAACCCGTGCGATTGCCCGGAAGATGACCGAATCAACTGCCAAGGGATTGATGAATACGCGGTGTATACGCGCACTACAACGAGCGGCGCGTGCTATATCGACGTGTACTTGATCAACCGCGATGATGCGCGCCGCGCTTTCCGCGCGACCACCCGTGAGATCGCCGCCGTGCCGGAACTGCCCGAAGAAAATACCTTGATCGACAGCTATTTTGAAATCGCGCTTTATCGCCTGACATCGGGAGAATTCCAAGTGAATTATGGTCCCAGTCGTCAGGATGGGAAGATTTACGAATTGATTTGGACGGGTTGCCCCGCGGAAGAACGCCGCGAAAACAGCTACGTTCCTGAATAACGCAGTCCGCCATTACCTTCACATCGCCGGGGCGACACTCATCACTGAGAGGTCGCCCCTCTTATTGAAAACTCCCAACGTCGATGAAACGCCGAACACTGTTCTTATTAAGTTTTGTGGTTTGGGCAATCTTTTCCATCAGTGCCGCGCCCTTGTTTGGACAGGGTGAACGGCGTGACGTTCCCGCTGCCCCTTCGGTTTCCGCAGATTCGTATTTGCGCGCTGCGCGGTTGGGCATCAATCACATCAGCGGCTCGAATATGCCCGTAAGCGATGAACGCTACACACAGGCATTGGCGCTTGGGGCAGGCTGGAATCGCTGGGCGCTGTATTGGAACGAAGTTGAGCCGCGCGCTGGATTTTATGATTGGCGCGATTATGACGCGCTCGTCACCAGCGATCTCGACGCAGGATTGCAGACAAACGTGATTCTGCTCGGCATCCCACGCAATCACCGGGATGGCGACAGTATTCGCGGACTACATGAGCCGATCTATACTGACGGCACAGATACACCGGGCACAGGCAAACGAATCAACGCGCGCAACCCGTTCGCAGATTTTGTGTATCGCGCGGTGAGCCGCTACATGCCCAGTGGGACGCTGGCGCGTGAACTTGGCTGGTCAGCGGATCGCGGGATTCGCGTGTGGGAAGTGTGGAACGAACCGGATTTCACACCTTTCTGGGAAGGCGGTGTGGTTGATTACGCCCGTATGCTAAAAGTGGCGTATATCGTGGCGCACGCGGTTGATCCCGAAGCGACGGTGATGTTCGGCGGTCTGCTGTACCCCACGAGTGATAATTTTTTTGCGGAAGTGCTGCGGATTATCGCGGAGGACCCCGAACGAGAGACTTACAACTGGTACTTCGACGCGGTGGGTGTTCACAGCTATACCGACGCATGGCGAAGCGGCTGGCTCACGCTGTATACACGGCAGACGATGGTCGAATTCGGGATTCAGCGCCCTATCTGGCTGAATGAAAGCGGCGCGCCTGTTTGGGATGATTATCCCGGTCCAACATGGCTGACGGAACAACGCGATGCAAGCGAACGGCGTGACCGCTTGACGATGCAAGAACAAGCAGATTATTTCATACAGAGCGCGGCATGGGCATTCGCAGAAGGCGCGGATGTGGTGTTCATGTTCCAGTTATATGACGACTGCGGCAACCAACCTGCGGGGACGAATTTCACGCCGCATGATGGATCGCTGTGCGAAGATGAAGAACCGTGCTTTGGGGATGCTTTTGGGTTGTACAGCAACCCTGAGAACGCGGTATGCTTCGCGCATCATCCGAGACCAGACACAGCGCGTCCCGCCGCTGAAGCATATCGGTTAGCGGCGGAAATCTTTGGGACACAGCCATTTAGCCCGCGCGGGGTGATCGATACGGTGACACGCGAAGGGGTCGTGATCATCACGTTTAGCAGACCAGAAAGCGATGAGCGTATCGTGGTGATGTGGAACACACTGCCGATTCCGGTGCGACTTCCACTGGATGCGATGAGCGACTCAGCGGCGTTGTATACGCTCGATACACGCGAAACGATCACGCCTACGCCGGGGATACTCCAACCGCAGTACGTACTTACATTGCCCCCGCGCACATCAGATCGCCCACTGCCTGAAGATGAAAGCGTACTCCCGAACGGCGGATCGCCTTTGATCTTGATCGAACGGCTGCCAAATGCCGAATCCATCAATTTACAGGTGCAAACACAGGTGCTTCCGCCAAGCGCGGCAATCGCTCTGCCCCCCACGCCGATTCCACAGCTCGGCATGAGCGCGGAAGTTTTGGAAGCCCTGCTCGCGGCATCGCCCACAGGCGCAATCTTTACGGCGACGGAACATGCGCGCTTGCGAACCGCGCCATCGACTGAAACCAGTCAAGTATTAGGGACGATGGCCCCGCTGAACAGCGCATCGCTGCTCGGACGACTCGAAGATTCAAGCTGGTACATGATCGATAGCGCGTATGGTCAAGTTTGGGTGGCAGGTTTCTTAGGACAAGTCAGCGGCGACATGGCGAGTGTGCCGATCATCGTACTTGAAACCGTGCCGACTGACACAACTCCCGAAGCCGCTTCGGGTGAATAGCCTTACACGTGGTTACGTGACTCCGGGATTGTGCTAGAATCCGTCACGTTTGTCGGCAAATTAGCGAGTGATTGAGTTTCTATGAAGCCTAAAATCATCCTGCCGTTGACCTTTTGCGTGGCAACGGTTTTGCTTTTTGTGTCCATCTATTTGCTGATGGATACGCAGACTTTATATGCTCAAGATGAACCCGTGACAGCGCGCGAAAATCCGCCGGATGGCGCAGCGTATGAATGGGTGATGTACAGCGACGGATTTGACAATCCGGTTGGGTTGGTCGCGCCGCCGGACGATAGTGGACGGCTGTTTGTTTTGGAGCAAGGCGGTTTGGTGTGGATCATCGAACCAGACGGGAATGTGCCGCTCGATCCGTTCTTGGACATCAGCGACAAACTGCCCAATGCCGTGTTTATGGGCGGATACACTGAACAAGGGTTATTGGGACTAGCGTTTCATCCTCAGTATGCTGAAAACGGGCTGTTTTTTATCAACTACACCGATGCCAACGGGGACAGCATCATTTCGCGCTGGCACGTTTCAGATGACCCCAATCTTGCCGATACCGCGAGTGAAGTTCAGCTTTTATTTGTCGATCAGCCGTTTGAGAACCACAACGGGGGCGGACTCGCGTTCGGCCCGGATGGCTATCTCTATGCCAGCTTTGGCGATGGCGGCGATCAAGGCGATCCATTTGGGCACGCGCAAAATCCTGCATCGCTGCTGGGCAAAATTTTGCGTCTTGATGTGAACAATGGTGAGACTTATACCGCACCCGCTGATAATCCGTTCGCTTCCGATTCGGCTTTCGCGCCCGAAGTGTGGGCGATGGGTTTACGCAATCCTTGGCGATTTAGCTTTGATCGTGCCACCGGGGATTTATATATCGCAGACGTGGGCGAATGGCAGTGGGAAGAAGTCAATTTTGTGCCGGCGGGCAGCGCGGGCGGCGCTAACTTCGGCTGGAATTTATTTGAGAGCCGTTTAGCGCGCGTCGAGAATGTCGATATTCGTCAGTTCACCATGCCCGTTGTGGAGTACAATCACGCGGCGGACTGTTCGATCACAGGGGGATATGTGTATCGCGGCGCGGCACTGCCCGATTTGCAGGGGGTATACCTGTATGGCGATTATTGCAGTGGGCGTGTGTGGGGCGCATGGCGTAACACCATCGGCGTGTGGCAGCACACGGAATTGATGAACACAGGACGGCAGATCACCAGCTTTGGCGAAGATCAAGCGGGTGAAGTGTATATGGTCGATTACAAAGGCGATATACTGCGCCTAGAATCGGCGCGGTAGCAGCGATTTTGGGTGAGGCATGACGGGAATCCTTGTCGGGTTAGCGGGCGTGGCGGCGCTGTTGATTGCATTAGTAACACAGCGGCGATGGCAGCGAACGCGGGGAATCGCGGGTGGGCTGTTAGTGTCGTTTGTTACTGTCGTGATGATACTTGGCGCGGGTGAAATCTACTTTCGATATTTTTTCGCTCAATCGGAAAACACGCTGACTCTTGCGACGCTCAATTGGCTTGGACGCTACTGGCAAACAAATTCACTCGGCTACCGTGACCGCGAATGGACACCTGCCGATTGGCAAGGCAAAACAACGATCATGGTGACTGGCGATTCATTCACGGCGGGATGGGGACTGGAAAACCCGGCGGATCGCTTTTCAGATGTGCTGGGTAGTGCATTAGGTGATGATTACGCAGTATTGAATCTCGGTGTGTACGGCACGGCGACAGTCGAACAGTTGGCAAACTTGCGCGAACATCCCCTGCAAAACCCTGATGTTGTGATCATGCAGTATTTCTTGAACGACATCAATTACGCGATGCTGAGTCTAGGACTGCTGCCGGAAGCATCGCCTACGCCGCAGTGGGCATTGGATTCGTATCTTGGAAATTGGCTGTACACGCGCTTGATTGGGCGCTTGATTGATCCTGATTACAATCGCGATTGGTGGGAGGATAATTACGCGGCATACGACAATGCCGCTGTTTGGGAAGTGCATCGCGGCGAAATCGAAGCGTATATTGACTATGTGGAATCAATTGACGCGCGCTTAATCGTCGTGATCTTTCCCAATATGCTCGATCCCGTGCGGAGCGTGGCATATGTGGACCGTGTAGCGCAAGTGTTTGAAGCGCGGGGGCAAACGGACATTCTGAAATTGTTCGATGAGGCGGCAGCATGGACACTTGAAGATCGGATTGTGTCGCCGCGTGATACGCATCCGAGCGCGGCGTTTCATCGCTATGTCGGGGAAACGTTGTACACGTCCTATTTTGCTTCGCCTATCACGGACTAAGCGCAGATGACTCTTGCACAGGTTATCGCGATTATCCTTGCGTTTGGCGCGGGATTAGCTTGGCTGGCAATTCAGCGGCGCAGCGTGACCGCAGCGAAGATTGCGCGTGGACTGCTGGTGTCGTATGTCACGATTGCGCTGATACTGGTGCTTGGCGAACTGTATTTTCGCTATTTTCATGCGGATACTGAAGGACGATTAGCGTCTAATAATTGGATGGCGCGCTATTGGGCGGTCAATTCGTGGGGGTATCGTGACCGCGAATGGACACCTGCCGATTACGCGGATAAGACGCGAGTTGCTGTCGTAGGGGATTCGTTCACAGCAGGATGGGGACTGGAAAATCCAGCGGAACGGTTCTCGGATGTGCTTGCAAATGCATTGGGCGATGATTACGCGGTATTCAATTTGGGCGTACCCGGTTCATCGACACAAGAGCAGCTTGAAACGCTGCAAGCATTTCCAGCCCTACCCGTTGATGCGGTAGTGCTGCAATATTTCTTAAACGACATTGACTACACCGCGCTGCGGCTTGGGCTGGATACAATTTCGTCAAATATGACTCCGATCACGCGCGAATCGTATTTGGCGAACTTTATCTTCTCACGGTTTGATACCGGATTTGGGGCGGAATATTGGGAATTAGCATATTCACGCTATGACAATTTCGCAGTATGGGAACTGCACGCGGAAGAATTAAACGCCTTCGCGCAGTATGTCGATGACATGGGCGCACGGTTGATTGTCGTGATTTTCCCGAATATGCAAGACCCAGTGCGAAGCATCCCGTATGTTGACCGCGTAGCGCAGGTGTTTGAAGCGCGCGGAAATGTCGATGTAATCAAGTTGTTCGATGCGGTAGCGGCGTGGAACCCGCAAACCGTGACCGTGTCAGCGCGGGACGCGCATCCAAGCGTGGAATTTCACCGGTACGTTGGGGAACTGCTGTACGAACAGTATTTTGCCACCCAACAGCCCTGACCTTGCGCGCGATCAATCCATCCCTTAAAATTTTGACGGTTTTTCAATGAGGTAAATTACGTTGGACTTCAACGCATTACGTACTACGGCATGGGCACGCTATCGTATTATCACGCAGATTATGGGTGATATTCTTGGTCGCGTGATTTCGACAGTGTTCTACTTCACTATTCTCGTCCCCTTTGGCATCGGATCGGTATTGTTGAGCGATCCACTACACCGCAAACCCGCGAATATGAAACCGACGTGGTTGGAACGTCACCCAGTCGGAAATGACATCGACAGCGCGATGCGGCAGGGTTAAACAGGGCAAAACACTCTATGTATATCCTTGGCATTGGCTGTTTTTATCACGACGCTTCGGCTGCCCTGTTAAAAGATGGGGAACTCGTTGCCGCAGCGATGGAAGAACGCTTCAGCCGCAAAAAGCACGATAACAGCTTCCCCAAACAGGCGATTGAGTTTTGTCTGCGTCAAGCAGGCATTAAAGGGGAAGACCTCGATTATGTGGTTTTCTACGAAAAACCTCTTGTCAAATTTGAACGCATTTTACTTTCCACGCTGAACACTTTCCCGAAATCGCTCGATGTGTGGCGCGATGCGATGGTCAACTGGCTGAAAGAAAAGCTGTGGATTAAGAGCATCATTCAGCAGGAAGTAGGCGTGAAATATGATCGTGTGATGTTCTGCGATCATCACATGAGCCATGCTGCCAGCGCGTTTTTTGCCAGCCCATTCCGCGAAGCCGCCGTGATGACCGTCGATGGTGTAGGCGAATGGACGACAACGGCACTGGGTACAGCCACCAGCTATTGGGAAGGCGAAGCCGCTGACGGACGCAACGACATCACCTTGTTTAGCGAACAGCGTTTTCCACATTCGATTGGGCTGCTGTATTCGGCGTTCACGGCGTATCTCGGTTTTCGTGTCAACAACGGTGAATATAAAGTAATGGGCATGGCTCCGTATGGCGAGCCGCGCTATATCGATAAAGTGTTGAAACTGTTTCATCAAGACAGCGATGGCAGTTTCCGCTTGAACATGGATTACTTTAGTTTCCACCACAGCACACAGCAAACCTATAATCAAAAGTTTGTGGACTTGTTCGGCGCGCCACGCCCCGGTGAAGGCGATTTCTTCACCATGCTGACTAACCCCGAACGCGCGAGTGAAAAAGCGGCAATGGATGAAAATCAACGCTTCGCGGATATTGCCGCCAGCATCCAACGGGTGACGGAAGACGCGCTGATCAAGATCGCCAATGTGCTGTACGAAAAGACCAAGATGAAGAAACTGGTCATGGCGGGCGGCGTGGCGCTAAACACCAAAGCCAACTATCGTATCCTTGCGGAAACGCCGTTTGAGGAAATTTATATCCAGCCCGCAGCTGGGGATGATGGCGGATCGCTAGGCGCGGCGCTGTGGTTCTATCACATGGTATTGAACAAGCCGCGCAAGTGGGTGATGCCACACGCTTATTGGGGTGAAGAATACTCGACGAGCGAAATTCACGAGTTCCTGCGCGAAAAAGGCGCGAAGTACGTCGATTATGGCGGGCGCGACGGCGAAATGCTTGATTATTTGGCGGAGCGCCTGACAAAAGAGAAGATCGTCGGCTTCTTTCAAGGACGCTTCGAGTGGGGTCCGCGCGCGCTTGGCAACCGCAGTATTCTTGCTGACCCACGCTATGACGCGATGAAAGAAGTCGTCAACAGCAAGATCAAATTCCGTGAGCCGTTCCGCCCGTTCGCGCCTGTGATTCTGCGTGACCGCGCGGCGGAATACTTCGATTATCCCGGTGTGCAAGAACACGAAGCGCCGCGCTATATGCTGATGGTCAGCCCAATCAAACAAGATAAGCAGGATCAACTGCAAGCGGTGTGCCATCAAGGGACAGGACGGTTGCAAACGATTGAGCGCGAAACCAATCCGCGCTACTATGGCGTGATTGAACGATTCGGGCAGATCACCGGCGTGCCTGTGCTGCTAAACACATCGTTTAACTTGCGCGGTGAGCCGATTGTGACTTCACCGAAAGATGCTTGGAACACGTTCCAGAACAGCGATATTGACATTCTCGTACTTGGGGACTGCCTTGTGCAGAAACCGGAATAGAAGGCTGAACCACCATGCGCGATTTGATGAACCGTCTTGGCATTCTCGGTGAACTGCTTACATTTTTGTGGCGGCGCAAATTGTATTGGCTTGTGCCAATGATCATCATGCTGGTGATTGTGGGTGCGCTGATCATTTTGTCTAGCAATCCGGCAACATCACCGTTTATCTACACGTTGTTCTAAACACGGCGGTTGTATGGACAATTACACGAATGGGTTGATCATCGGTATGTTGATTGGCGTGCCGCTTGGACTGTATGTGGCGGTGGTATCGAACCGTCACGATAAAGTCATTGGCGGTGTGGCGGCGCAGATTTTCCATGTGATTGGCGTGATTTTCGTCGTGTCGATTTTGCCGACGACGCTGGCGCTGGTCTTTTCTAAGGTTGAGTTTTTGCGCGTGGTTTTGAACGCGCTGGCGTTCGTCGCACTCGGTTACACGATGCTGTTCATTCATGCCTATTTTGAGCATCCCGCTCGTGAGCGTGCCAAGCAAGAAGATCGCGGTTGGACGGCGGAAAAAGCGAAGTCCTCAGGACTCTAAGCACTTCAGCAAATACTCAACTAAAAAGACCGTCCCCGTATCGGGCGACGGTCTTTTTAGTTCTAGTGCAATCGAAACACTAATCGTTGGGGCTTGGCAGCGGCGCGCCATAGAAGTATAGGTCGAAGTTCGCGCCCAACGCTTCGGCGGGAACCCAAACGCGCTCCGCTTCGCACGCGATCTCAAGTTGATAGAAGCCCGCTTCGGCATCAACAATCCACCACGCCGTACCAACCGCCAGCACAACGTCGGTTGTCGCATCGAGCGAAGGTGCCCAGTACGCGGGCGTGGTGTAAATCACGCGCCCTTGCACCGATCCGGCAGGGACACCGTTGGGGCAAGTATCCTGCGAAATGCAGGCATCCACGACGGCATCGGGAATGACGAACGTAATGAAATCGTAGTAGTCGTTGGGATCGCCGTCGTTATCGGGGTTGAAGTTTAATGCAACATCTTCAGCGCCAAAATAACGGTCAATGGCGAAGGATACCAGAACAGTTTCCGCTTCATCGCCGCTGACAGGAATGACGATTTCGGCTATTCCCTCATCGTAAACGATGAGAAAAGCGTTAACCGTGAGTCCACCGCGCTTCATTGCCGTTTTCGTGTCGGAGTCTGCGATGCGCGGCAGGATGGGCATGATGAGTTCAACATACACCGTGCATCCATCAATATAGGCATTGTTGATTGTTCCCGGTTGGGGTTGCGTTCCAGCGGCAGCTGGCAGCACACCAATTACAAACAGAACGGTCATCACAATCAACAGCAGAACAATTTGGCGCAGTTTTTGCATGTTAATCCCCCAAAGATTTGACTTATGCATTCGTGCAATAGCAGCATATGTCAAACGGTTCTATTGCGAAACCGATTCAGCGGAATTTTTTATGCCTTTTTTGCAGCTAGGGGAGTGTTCGATAAAGCATTTCACCTGCTTTGGGGACGAACAATACACCTTCACTCTCACGATTCTGCCACGCGGATACGTCAATCTCATTCGGGTTGAGATAGCCGAGATTCAAGCGCGCGCAGTCGTCATTTGAAATTCGCGATGCCAGCGTTACGCGAATGCGTGGAGTCTCTATGCCCTTTTCAAATGCGCCAGCCCCTTTGAGATGGGTGCTGTGCGCGATCACGCCCAACGGCACATCCGCGAAGCGATCCCACTGCTTGAGGAAGTAATCGCGAACGTGATAGCCAATCTTGTAGATATTCGCGCCATGTACCACGCTCACGGTATCGAGGTGCGGGGCGTAGACGACGATTTCGCCGCCATCAGCAACCGCAGGATCGAGCTTGTACATCGCTTTAGCAGCAACCCAAAGTTCATCATACATTGGGGGCGCAAACGAAAGCACGCGCTGATACGGGGTTTTTACCCATTGAATATGGCGCGTCGATGAATGATCGGCGGCGGCTTCCCATGCGGCATGATGATCACCCACGAATACGCCGGATATATCATGTCCTTCGACCACAAACGCGGCAAGTGTGATAGGCGTAGGGAGTAAGTCAGCGGCGGCGTGAATCATCGCGCGGACAGGGGTATGTTTCACGCCGATGGTATCAAGTACCGTGATCAACGCGCCGAGCCAATGGGTGACGTTGATCATCTCCGCACCGGATATGCCGGGAAAAAGATATTTCGCGCCGCCGGAAAACCCCGCGACTTCATGCGGAAAGGTGGGACCCAAGATGAGGATGTGATCGTACTCAAGTGCGGCGCGGTTGATCTTCACTGGCACATCGCCGCCAAGTGATGGATGCCAACAATCGCCCGCTAACTGTTGGACTTGATCGCGCGAAATTGTGCCGATCTGCGTAAGCGTGATGGGGTTATCCCATGCGTGGTTGAGCAAGCCAATGTGCGCGTAAGTCGTATCTTTTTCGGCGCGCGTCAGCCCCACGAGAGTGAGCAGAGCATCGGCACTAAGCGGGGGGTGTGTACCAAGCGCGACCATAAAATCGAGCCGTGCCGCATCATGGAGAATGTTTGTGGTGTGGCGGAAAAGCATCGGCAGCGGGAATGAGCGCGTGTGATCAGGGATAAGCGCCAGCACACGCGATCCGCTGAATTTGCCACTTAAACCCCGTTGAAGCACATCGAAAACTGCATCATCAGAGAGAAATTGACCCGCAGAAGAAGTCACTTGAGCGTCGAGCATGGGAGTTCACCTAGTAAGCAGAATATGCGCGCATTGTACCGAATCGGCGTGTCACCTGCCCATGACTTCGCGGCGGATAGTGTCGAGCGCTTGAAGGGTGAGCAAATTACGGAGCGTGCCACCATACTGACGTTCCCAACCGCGAAAATCGCAGTAGCGCCCTGGTTCGGCTTTGAGATGCGTGCGATCCGGTCCAATGCCGTAGTCGGGCAGGAACTGCGCCTCTCGCCATAGGTTAATCAATGGGGTTTGGTAGGCATTCGCAATGTCGAGCAGCATCATGTTGAATTCGAGCGAGCGGCTGTACACATCACGGTTGGGCAAGACGACAAAAGTCGTCAATACGGGGATCACACCTGCGCGGATTGATTCTTCGACGATGGCGACCATGTTTTGATAGTAGCTGCTCGTGGAGAGATTGTTCACGTCGATGCCGCCGAGCATGATGATTGTGATACTGGGACGCGCGGTACGAAATTCACATGTCAGCGGGGATTCGCCGGGGATACAGAGGGGCATACCGCTTGTCCAAAGTGGATCGAAGACGGCGGCGGAATTAAACCCGCGATCCGCTGTCACGCTGTCGTGAGTGAAAGAACTGTTCGACGGAATTTCAGGATCGGGGTTTTGCCACACCGGCGCGGAGAAAAACTGGACGGTATCGCGCAGCGGGGCATACGCTTCGCTGTAATTGCAAAAGTTTTCGCTTAAGCCGAAAGGCTGCAAGAAATCGCCATTGGTCGAATTGCTATCCCCAATCACGCTGAAAACGTCGGCGCGATTGCCAAACTGCTGCCCGATCTGGAAGATGGCACGCACGCGCTCAGTATTCATGTTGTGGAGCGCGGGGACGGAGTGCAGTCGATTTTCCATCGCTGGAACATCGCCCAAAACAACGGGCGTGGGTGTCGGCAGGATTGGCGAGGTTGGCGTTGGAGTTGGCAGCGTGACAACGAAGGTTGCGAAGGGCGGCGGTGTGATTGCTGCGACACTGGCGAGATCGGTTTGCGCGTATACGACTTCCCGCGGAACCCACCCGTAGAAATCGGTATATGGCAGATACACGTAAAACCAGTTCGCATCATCCGTGCGCCCGATGATGAGGGCGAACTGCTGTGTTTCATAGGTGGCGATGGTGGGCGTGAGTGTGTCCGGGGCGGAATAGATAATCACCTGCTGCTGTGACTCATTCAGCGTGCCAATCAGAGCGGCGACGGGTGTACTGGTCGGCGCTGGGGTCAGTGTTACGGTGGGGGTTGGCGTAATCGTGGGCGTGTTTGAAGGTGTCAAGGTGGGGAGGACAACGCGCTCCGTCGTGTGCGTGGGACTTGGCGTGCTGGTGGAAAGCGCAGCAATCGAAATTGGAAGATCGCCGGATTGAGGCATCGAACGACAGGCAGCTAAGCATAAAAAGACCAGCGGGATACCAATTCTGAACACTGCCATGCCGGAATGAATGCTCAACCCGTGTGAAATCGCTCTAGCCATGTACACCTTACTTTGTCTAACGAACAATGTGTTCAGGATTTTATATGGACTTCAAAAAATCTTAAACATGGATGCTGATAATGGTTTGATTGAAAGTTTCCCCAAAGTCCAATCGTATCAGCAGCTTGGAGTTCTCACCTATGAAGCGCATTTTTCAAAAAATCGCGTTGATCGCCATTTCAGTTTTAGGATTGGCGATGCCTTCGTTCGCGCAAGAAGGCGCACTGGTCTTAGAAGCAATCGGCAGTTACACAACAGGTGTATTTGACGAAGGGGCTTCGGAAATCGTCTCGTATGATCCCGACACGCAAAATTTGTACATCATCAACGGCAGTGACAATACGGTAGATGTCGTGAGTATTGCTGATCCCAGTGCGCCAACGCTCGTCACGCAGCTTGACTTGAGTGAATATGGCGAAGGTCCTACGCATGTTGTCGTGCGCGATGGGATAATGGCAGTGTCGGTTGAGAACGGTCAAGATGCTGGCGTAGTTGTATTCGCCAACACGGCGGGTGAAGTGTTGAGCGCGGTGACGGTTGGCGCACTGCCCGATCAACTCATTTTTACACCCGACGGCACAAAGGTGCTGACCGCGAACGAAGGCGAACCCAACAGCGATTACAGCATCGATCCCGAAGGTTCGGTGAGCATCATCGACATTAGCGGGGGCGTAGAAACGCTGACCGACGCGAACGTGACGACCATCGGTTTCACCGACTTCAACGAAGATGGCGCACGTGCGGCGGAACTGCCCGCCGAAGTCCGCATTTATGGTCCCGGTGCGACGGTGGCGATGGACTTGGAACCAGAATATGTCGCCGTGTCGCCCGACAGCGCGACCGCCTATGTAACTCTGCAAGAAGCCAACGCGCTCGCCGTGATTGACATCGCGTCGGGTTCGGTGACGGCAATTCTGTCGCTCGGCTTCAAAGATCACTCGGTTGAAGGCAACGGACTCGACGTTAGTAATGAAGACGGCGCGATTCGGATTGAAAACTGGCCCGTGTTCGGCATGTATCAACCGGACGCGCTGGTTGCATTCGAAGCGATGGGCGCGACCTACTTAATCAGTGCGAACGAAGGCGATACGCGCGACTATGATGGTTACAGCGAAGAAGGCGAAGTGTCGGAAATGGCACTCGATGAAACTGCGTTCCCGAATGCGGCGGATTTGCAAGCGGAAAGCGAAATGGGCAAGCTGGAAGCCATGCTTGTCGATGGCGACACCGATGGCGATGGCGATTATGATGCCCTGTACATCCCCGGTGGTCGTTCGTCCAGCATTTGGTCGGCAGATGGTTCGCTGGTTTGGGACAGTGGCGATCAAATCGAGCAGATTACGGCGGCGGCGTACCCCGAAGAATTCAACAGCACCAACGACGAAAACGGTTCGTTCGATGACCGCAGCGATAACAAAGGTCCCGAACCCGAAGGTGTCGCGCTCGGCACGATTGGCGAAAACCTGTATGCTTTCATTGGTTTGGAACGCATCGGCGGCGTGATGGTTTACGATATCACTGACCCGACTGCGCCCGTGTTTGTGACCTATGTCAACAACCGCGATTTCAGCGGTGATGCCGAAGCCGGCACGGCGGGCGATTTGGGACCTGAAGGCTTGTTCTTCATCCCCGCGTCGGACAGCCCGACGGGTGATGATTTGCTGGTAGTGGCGAACGAAATCAGCGGTTCGACGACAATCTACAGCGTGCTGGCGGGCATGTAGTTTACGTCAGTATGCATTTTCAGCCATATGGAAGTCAAACGGGATGGAGCATTTGCTCTGTCCCGTTTTTATTCAGCACAAAGGTGAAATGAAATGACAAAACTGCGTACTCTGTTCTTGCTGGTCATTATGGTACTGGTGGTTGTGCCCATCATGGCACAGGCGGAAATTCCGGTGGTAATTCCTACAGTTGAAACGGTCGAATCGCCGGGAGATGGCGCAACTGATGCTGAAGTGTGGCTGCATCCAACCAATCTCGCGCTGAGTTTAGTTCTCGGTTCGGACGATAATGTAGGCATCGATGTCTACGACTTCAGCGGCGCGCGCCTGCAAACGTTGGAAATCGGCTCGGTGAAGTACATCGATGTGCGTTACAACTTTCGGCTTGGTGCGCGGCGCGTCAGCTTGATTGCGGCGGCGATGGAAGATCAACTGCTGGTCAACCTGTACACGGTCGATTTGGATACGCGCGAACTTGAACCCCTTGGCGCGGTCAATACGGGAATACCGGTTGCATCGACGTGTTTGTATCGCAGTCCTTTGACGGAAACGTATTATGTGTTTGCGTCGGATGACAGCGGCAATGTTGAGCAGTATGCGCTTGAAGAGGAAAATGGTGACATTACGTCACAATTGGTACGCGCCTTTAGCGTGGGGTCGGAAACCGAAGGCTGCGTCGTCGATGATGCGCTGCGCCGCATGTACATCACCGAGCAAACGGTTGGTTTGTGGCGTTATGGCGCAGAACCCGAAAGCGGCAGCGACCGTTATCAAGTCGATTTGCCCGCGCCGCGTGGAAATATCAACACGGAATTGGAAGGCATTTCGCTTTACGCGGGCATCGGTGACGCGGGCTATTTGATCGCGCCTGATCAAGAAGATGATACCTATTTGGTCTACGAGCGTGGCGGTGATAACACCTTTGTTGGTCGCTTCAGCGTGGGTGAAGCTGAAGGAATTGATCGGGTGGGTGAAGGGTCGGGGATTGGCGTGACGAACATGCCGCTTGGCGATGCCTTTCCGAACGGTGTATTCATTACCAATGACGATGTGAACAGTCTGCCGAATGGGAATAACAATTTCAAGTTTGTGGCGTGGGAATCGGTCGCGGAAGCGCTCGATCTGGTTATCGATACGGAGTACGATCCGCGTGACGAAGGCGCGGCACGGGCGGCAGTCGATGTGATTACGGTCACGGCGGCGGCGGAAACTGCCCCTGTGCCAAGCGGCGTTGATGCGGCAGACGATCCCGCTGTGTGGATTCACCCAACCGATACAGCCCAAAGCACGATTATCGGGACGGACAAAACACGCGGTTTGGTGGTTTACAATCTTGATGGGTCGATTTTACAAGAAGTGAATATCGGGCGTGTGAACAATGTCGATCTTCGATATAACTTCACGTTTGGCGGCGAGCTGGTCGCGCTCGTTACCACGACGAACCGCACGACCAACTCGTTGGATGTCTTTGTGGTGGACAACGAGACACGCGAACTGGTTTCAGTCGGGAGCTTCCCATCAGCAGTGGAAGAAGTGTACGGTGTCTGCCAGTATGTGACCGCTGGAACCCATTATGCGTTCGTCAACAGCGCCGACACAGGCGAGGTTGAACAGTGGTTGATCGCGGATGCGGGCGACGGCACGGTCAGCGCCGAAGTCGTTCGCACGTTTGCGGTTGGGTCACAAACCGAAGGCTGCGTCGTGGATGACGCGAACGCGGTTTTGTATATTGGCGAAGAAGCGGCGGGCTTGTGGCGCTACAGCGCCGCGCCGGACGCAGATGACACTCGCGTACAAGTCGCGGATACCAGCGACGAAGGGCTGCTCGTCGCGGATGTAGAAGGCGTTGCAATTTATCACACGTCGGATGGCGGCGGCTATTTGATCGTGAGCAGTCAGGGGAGCAGCGAATTCGTCGTATTTGAATTGACGGGTGATAACGCTTACATCGGGCGCTTTATCGTCATCGAAGGTGCCGCGGATGCGGTCAGCGGGACGGACGGCATCGACGTGAGCAATTTCGCGCTCGGTGATGCGTTCCCGAACGGCGTATTCATTGCCCAAGACGATTTGAATATCACGCCCGACGAAAACCAAAACTTCAAGCTGGTTGACTGGGCGACTATCGCGGACGCACTTGGTTTGGTAGTCGATACCACATTTGACCCGCGCACCGTGGGAATGCCGTAACATTTAGCAAGTCATCGATCCAAAGTGCGACCTGAAATCACTTCAGGTCGCCTTTTTTAATCACACGACGAAAGCATTATGAGTTGACCGGTGCAGCGTTAGGAATGCGCGGGGCGATTTCTTCCCATTCGATGGCAGTTTGGCGACCATTGTCGAATTCGGCAAGCGTCCACGCATAAAGCGATTGCAGCATGGGATCGTCTTTGGGCAGTTCCACGCCCGTATGCTGCTTGATGAGGAAGATCAAGCCCGCGATGCCGCTGTCTTTGGTGATAGACACTTCCAGCGGGCGACCTAGCAAGTCCGGCACATTGAACGGCGCGTACATCCACCAGAACTTGTTAAGCCCGTCGGCGTGGACACCCGCGCGCGTGCGGTGCGCGTCACGTCCATACAGCGGATACTTGGGCGGGATCGGTTCGTTCATGCTTGCGTAGAGATCGACCAAATTGTTAAGCGCGGTGAAATCCGGCTGAACGTCCCCGAAATAGCCCATGCCGATGAGATGCAGAATGACCATTTCCAGCGGGGCGTTGCCGGTGCGTTCGCCTTTGCCGAGCGATGTGCCATTGATGACAGCGCATCCGGCGCGGATGGCGGCAAGGCAGTTGGCGACGACAAGTCCGGTGTCGTTGTGGGGGTGGAACTCTAAGTCTTCAGGGCGCAGACCCGCCGCACGTAGCGTCTTGATGATGCGTGGGACGCTGCGCGGGAGATCAACATCGTCGTAGGGCAAGCCTAAGCCCATCGTGTCGCACACGCGGAACTTGGGGCGCAAAGTCTCCCCGTGCGGGGCAGTGATGGCTTGCACGGCTTCGATGAAAGGGAGCATAAAATCCATCGGGGCGCGGGTGGCATCTTCGAGATGTAAACGCGGGCGAATCCCCGCATCAACCGCCATGCGTACCGCGTCCAGATAGGTTTGGGCGGCTTGGTTACGTCCTCCCGGTTTGAACTTGTGAAAGGTGTGATAGTCCGACGCTGAGGCAAGCATTCCCGTTTCGCGCACGCCCAAACTGCGGATGAGTTCAACGTCTTTCGCGGCGGCACGTATCCATGTGGTCGGTTCGATGGGCGCGCCGGAGCGATAGCGGTCTAGTGCCCCTTCGAGCGCGGCGCGGTCACTTGGGCGGTAGACGAAAAACTCGGCTTGGCGGATCGCGCCGGATGTACCTGTAAACGCACAGAGCAGGTTGTATATCTTAAGGCTTTGCTCGGTGGTGAGAGGCAAGCCGCCTTGCTGACCGTCGCGGTGGGTGGTTTCAGTCGTCCATGCTTGGGCGGGCAAAGCGGGATCGGCTGTCCACTGGCAGCGCGGGAATCCGTCACGCGGGAAGGTGTCGAGAAAATATTCGGGCTGATCGGGTTCGGGAATGATGGGCGTAGTCATGTCATTTCATGTCCGTTTTTTGATGGGTCAACTTGACACCCATGCTAGGATATGTTGATTGTGGGTGTCAATCTTGATTGATGAATCAACATATTGAGGGGAAACGGTGATACGCACTGCGGACACGCAATCTGCGTCTTTTTTGAGCGCGCGCCAAGTGTGCGCCGCGCTTGATATTCAGCCTGCCACGCTTTACAGCTATGTGAGTCGGGGATTGATTCGCAGCGAAGAAACCAAATCGACACGGCGGGAACGGCGCTACGCGGCTGAGGATGTAGCGCGGCTGATCGCCAAAAAGCAGAACCGCCGCGATCCCGATGTGACAGCGGCGAAGGCGGCACGGGAATCACTGAAGTGGGGCGTGCCTGTGATGGAATCGACACTGACGTTGATTCAGGATGGGCGGGTGTATTATCGCGGGCGCGATGCCGTCGAATTAGCACGGGAGAACAGCTTTGAAGATGTGGCGATGGTGTTGTGGAGCGACCCCTCCCCGCTGTCACAGGGAAGGGAGAATAAGACGGATGTTTTTGCGTTGGGACGCACGTGGGCGGTGATTCCAACGCCGTGGAGCGAAATCAGTGGGCACATGACGATCATTGACCGGATGATCGACACACTGACGGGAATAGAGCAGCGTATGGGTGAAGTCCCTATGGAAATTGAGGGCGCGCGGTTGATATGGTCGCTGACGCTTACAGCGGGTACGCCGTATTTGGATGCGATGCCGCTGTTGACGTGGGTCATGCAAGACCAAATCGCGCCGGAAGAACCAATCGCGGAGCTGCTGGCGCGTATGTGGAGCTTAGAAGATGCGCGATTGATCGACGCGGCGCTGATTTTGTGCGCGGATCATGAACTAAACGCATCGGCGTTTGCAGTTCGGGTGGCGGCAAGCACGGATGCTGATCTGCCGCACGCGCTGATCGCGGGATTGGCCACCTTAAGCGGCGGCAAACACGGCGGCGCAACCGCGCACACACGGGCATTGATCACGCATATAGAATCGCCGGAGCAGGCGCGCGGATTGGTCACGGCGGTGTTGAATCGTGGAGAACGTGTGCCGGGATTCGGGCATCATTTGTATCCGCACGGTGATCCGCGCGGGCGGGCACTCTTGCAAATGATACGCGATGCGTATCGGGATTCGGACGTGATCGCTGTAGTGGATGCGATCTGCGCGGCGATGCTCGATTTGACCGGGCTGCATCCAAATATCGATCTGGCGCTGTCGGCGTTGGAATTGGCAGCGGATTTGCCCGAATCGAGCGCATTGGCATTGTTCGCGTTGGGGCGGTCAGCGGGGTGGATCGCACACGCGATGGAGCAGTATGCCGAGGGCACGCTCATCAGACCGCGCGCGGCGTATGTGGGAAAGATGCCCTCACCCCCTGCCTCTCTCCGTTAATGGAGAGGGGAGCGTGCAGACTCACATTGATTAGGGTTTGACACAGGGAATTGCAGGTTGGCGCAGGTATGTAGCAGCGAACAATGGAGTTTATGAGATAGATGATCCGGTTTGGGCGGGATGTATGCGGGGATGTGGTACAGGCGAATAAACGCGAATGGCTGGTGACGAACGGCATCGGCGGGTACGCGATGGGGACGATCAGCGGGGCGTTGGGGCGGCGGTATCACGGCGTGTTGATCGCCGCGCTGACTCCGCCAGTGGGGCGCTCGTTGGTGGTGAGCAAACTCGATGAAACGGTGACGTATGACGGGAAAACGTACCGACTCGGCGTGGATCAACGCGGCGCGACAACCTATGAAGCCGATGGATGCCTGTATTTGACGAGTTTTCGCTTAGAAGGGACTACTCCGGTTTGGCGATACGGGCTGGCGGACGCGATTCTCGAAAAGCGGTTGTTCATGGCGCACGGCGAAAATACGACGTATATCCGCTATACGCTCGTCGCGGCATCACGCCCAATCACGCTGACATGCGCGGTGTGGGTGAACCCCCGCGATCATCATGGGAATACCAAGCGTGAAGCGTTAGCGGCTGTCGAAAGACAGGTAAAACTGCTGGGCAAGGGGTTTGAAGTCGGTTTGGAAAAAGCTGGACGATGCGTGATCTTCTGCGAGAACGCATCACCCGCGCTGGATTTTGAAGTGATCGATGGGGTGTATTTGCAAGGTGAAGCAGATCGCGGGTTTGACCCGCTTGAAGATCACTTGAAGATTGGGACATTCACGGCAGCGCTAGAGGTAGGTCAAACGCTCGATGTGATATTGAGTACGGAAAAGTCGTTTGAATTCGATGTGGATGCAGTACAAACGGCATTAGAAAAACGATCACAGGGATTGATTGAGGCGGCACACGGTGCGACACACAACGCGGGGATGACGGCGAATATCGCGCAGTTGGTGCTGGCAGCGGATCAGTTTATCGTGAAACGAATCTTTAGGGATGGTAGTGACGGATTCAGCGTGATCGCAGGGTATCCGTGGTTCAGCGATTGGGGACGCGACACGATGATCGCGCTGCCCGGATTGACATTGGCAACAGGGCGACCAGAGATCGCCGGGTTGATCCTCAAGACATTCGCGCGGTACGTCGATCAAGGGATGCTGCCGAACACGTTCCCCGAAACGGGTGAAAGCGTGTACTATAACACGGTTGATGCGACGCTGTGGTATTTCGAAGCGGTGCGCGCGGTGGTCGATGACACGGGCGATCTGGCATTGGCGCGCGAATTGTTCCCCGTACTGGAAAGTATCATCGACTGGCATGTGAAAGGGACACGCTACAACATCCATGTTGATCCTGATGATGGACTGTTGTACGCGGGACAAGACGATGTGCAGCTTACATGGATGGACGTGAAGATTGATGATTGGGTGGTCACGCCGCGCACGGGGAAAGCCATCGAGATCAATGCGCTGTGGTATAACGCGCTCTGCATCATGGCGAGTTTCGCGGATTGGCTGCGGATCAGCGGCACGCCGTATCGCGCAATGGCGCGCAAAGCACAGGAAAACTTTGATAAGTTTTGGAATGATGATCTGGGATGCTGCTATGACGTGATCGACACGCCAGATGGTGCGCCGGATGCGTCGGTGCGCCCAAACCAGTTGATTGCTGTGTCGCTGCCGCACAGCGCGTTCGGCGTGCTGCGTGGGCGACAGATCGTGGATGTGTGCGCGCGAACGCTGTACACATCACACGGGATGCGAAGTCTCGCGCCGGATGATCCGCGTTACGCGCCGCAGTATGTCGGGGATGGCAAGGAGCGGGATGCGATCTATCACCAAGGAACGGTTTGGGGGTGGCTGATGGGCGCGTTCATCAGCGCGCATTTGAAGATGTATGGTGACCGCGACAAGGCGCTGGGATTTCTTCAAGACATGATTGAACCGCTAACAGGCGGCGTAGTGGGGTCAATCGCGGAAATCTTCGACGGTGATCCACCGCACGCGCCGAAAGGGGCGCTGGCGCAAGCGTGGTCGGTAAGTGAGGCGCTTCGCGTATGGTGGGAAATCGAGAAGGCGAAACCGGAATGAGAATCTAGAGGGAGCGAGAGTTTCGCCCCTTCCCCAGTCCCTCCCTTCAATAGCTGGGAGGGGAGAGTACAGCGCCGTTAGTCAACAAAATTCCGGGATAAGGGCGGGTTTTCAGTACCAATCAGCACGGTCGTCTGAGTAGCCGGGCAATACTGCGCCGAGATCAATAGTCATCGAATCGAATATCGCGCGTCGTTCCGCTGGCGTTAGTTCGCGGGATTTGATTTTGTCGATCAGCCAAATAACGAGTTTCGCTTTCTGCTCGTCTGTCAGTTCTTCCACTTACCTGACGACATCCTGAAAATTCACCGCCATTTGACCGATTCCTTGTAACCCCTACACCACATTCAATTATATGCCCTTTAGCGATGGTGCGATTCGAAGGCGACCATCGCCGCGCCGACGATGCCCGCGTCGTTGAGCATTTCAGCCGGGACAACGGGTGTCGTCGTGGTGAGGAAGGTCGAGAATTTGCTGAAATTTTTGCTCACGCCACCCCCAATGATGAACAGGTCAGGCCAAAACAGGTTTTCGACATAGAGCAGATATTCATCGAAGCGTTTTGCCCAATCGCGCCATGACAGTTCTTTGACGATACGCACGCGGTCACTGGCGCGGCGCTCCGCGTCTTTGTCACGAATTTTGAGGTGTCCAAGTTCCGTATTGGGGACAAGGCGACCATCGACGAACAGCGCCGATCCGATTCCTGTGCCGACGGTGAGCATCATGACCACGCCATCGACACCGCGCCCCGCGCCAAAGCGCATCTCCGCCAACCCTGCCGCATCGGCATCATTGACGAGCGTGACCGCGCACTTTGTCGTGTTTTCAATGAGTTCACGGGCATTGAGCCCGATCCATCCCTTATCGACGTTGGCGGCGGTCATGGTGAGCGCCCCATGCCGGATCACACCGGGATAGCCGCAGCCAATAGGCGCATCCCAGTTAAAGTGTGTGACAATTTGCGCGATACATTCAGCACACGCTTCGGGAGTGGCAGGCTGCGGTGTGGCAACGCGAAACCGTTCCGCAAGCAGTTCGCCTTTGATGCTGTCCACTGGAGCGCCCTTAATTCCCGTGCCGCCAATATCAATCCCAAGAATGTCCATAAGTCATCCAAAAGGTGTCTAATGCTGCGGTCATCTTGCGCGCAAATTGTAACGCTCTCCGCGAGAAACGAAAACTATTCCGGCGTTTGAAATATGCGCGCGTGGACTGACCCGGATTTAACGGACAGTAAATTTGTCACGGGCGAAGCGTTGCTCAAAACCAGCCGGGCTGAGATAGCCGAGTGACGAATGGCGACGACGACGGTTGTACCAGCGCTCGATGTAGTCGAAGATCACGCTGCGTGCCTCAGCACGGGTGGCAAAACGCCGGTCAACACACTCAGCCTTGAGCGTGGCGAAGAAGCTCTCCACCATGGCATTGTCGTAGCAGTTACCGCTCCGGCTCATACTCACTTGGATGTGTTCCTTCGCCAGCAGCTTCTGGTAATCATGGCTGGCGTACTGACTGCCACGGTCAGAGTGATGCAGCAAGCCCGTTTGCGGGCAGCGTCGTGCCAATGCCATGTGGAGTGCATCCTCGACGAGCGCAGTCTGTTGACGTTCGCTCATCGACCACCCGACAATCTGGCGCGAGAAGACATCCAGCACGGCTGCTAGGTACAGCCATCCCTGAGCGGTGGGGATGTGGGTGAAATCCGCCACCCATTTCTGGTTGGGACGTTGAGCCGTGAAGTCTTGGTTCAGAATGTTGGGCGCGACGGGTAACCGCGGGTTGGGACGGGTGGTTTGTTTGTAGCGCTGGCGCTGCACCGCTCGCAGCCCGTCGTGACGCATCAGGCGGGCAATGCGATGACGACTGCATGCGATGCCTTGTGCACGCAGCTCGTGATAGACCCGCCGACTGCCATACGTCCGCCGACTTTCCTGATAGACAGCGCGAATGTGCAGCAGCAGGCGGGTATTGGTCTGCTTTCGCTCACTGAGAGGGCGTTCGCGCCACGCATAGTACCCACTCCGCGACACGCCCAGCACCTGACATATGCGCCCCACCGGGTACACAGCGCGGTGAGCGTCGATAAACCGGTACTTCATGGGCGCTGCTCCCGTGAGAAGACCTGGATCGCTTTTTTTAGGATGTCCCGTTCCTGCGTGACGATCTCCAGTTCACGCTTCAGCCGGCGGATCTCCGCTTCGGCTTCCCGTTCACTGCTCGGTTGCAGTGTCGCTGTCGCTTCGTCAACCTGCTAGCGCTGCTGCCATTGGCGAATCAATCCCTGCGATAAACCGAGATCCTTTTCCAGTTCCCGGATCGGCTTCTCTGTGCCCTCTGCCATCCGCAGGACTTCACGCCGAAACTCTTCTGTGTACTGCTTTCGTCTCTTCATCTTCCTGATCCCCTCTTTCATTCAGTCTAGCGGACAATTTCTGTGTCCACCATTTCGGGGTCAATCCACGCGACTGCTACTAAAAATTGTATTTGATGCGTGTCTCTTTTGAGAGAAGTGTGTTTTAATTGCTAACGTAACGTGCGATTGTGCGTATCAAAAAGGATAAATCTATGGCTGAGACTTCCACGTCTCCGTCCCAAGCGAGTAAATCGCGCGATGATGTCAACCGGAGTACGACAAATGTAAATCCGCCGGATGAATACACACCACAGTGGGGCAGATGGACACGTCACCTAATCACGGTGCTGTTGATTATTCTCGGCTTGTTTGCGCTGACTCTGCTCGCACCTGTAATTCAAATGCTGACGCTGGCGTTTCTGCTGGCATTTGTGATGTTCGCACCCGCACGGTCACTCAACCGCATACTGCGGATTCCGTATGCGTTGAGCGTAACACTCGTATATCTGTCGCTGATTATCATTATCATTGGCGGGATTGTGTTGGTGATTCCGGCGGCGGTGGACGGTGTGCGCTCGCTTTCAAATAGTCTGCAAGAGGGGCTGGTTGAACTGGAAGACGAGCTCCAGCCTTACTTGCAAGAAGGTGTGAACACTATCGACGTTTTTGGCGTATCGGTTGACTTACAGTTCATTCTTGATCCTGTACGCCAGACGTTGGGGGCGCTCAATCAAATCAATCAAGCTGAAGCGGGGCTTGAAGGCACTGTTCCAGAGGGGACTACGCCCGAAGGCACAACACCGGAAGCAACGCCAGCCGCGCCGGAAGCAAACGATACCAATACCACTCGTCCGTCTGTGGATTTGGGCGCAAGTGACCTGCGAACGCTGATCAACAGCTTGTTCAGCGTAGCGGGGACCGTGACAGAAACGCTGACGGGCGCAGTCACCGGAATTACAGGATTCTTCGCATCGGTGCTGCTGGCATTGTTCGTGTCGTTTTTAGTGCTGCTTGATATTCCGACAACAACGCGCACACTCGACAAATGGATACCCGATGCCTACAACCGCGAATACGCGCTGCTGGCGCATAAATTGGTGCGGATTTGGAATGGGTTTTTCAAAGGACAGGTGATCATTGGCGTGATGATCGGCTTGCTGACGTGGGTGCAGCTTCAGGTGATGGGTGTGGGAAACGCCGCGCTGCTTGCGGTGATCATCGGGACGATTTCGCTGATACCGACGATTGGCGGCTTTATCGCGCTCATCCCGCTGTCGATTATCCCGCTGCTGAATGGCTCCAATTCGGAAGTCTTCAGCGCGATGCCCAACGGACTATTCGCGCTGCTGGTGGTGATTGTCAACCTGTTCATCTCACAGTTGATATGGAACATCATCGCACCGAAAATTCTTGGTGATGTGCTTGACCTTCCAATCGCGGTCATCATCGTCGGCGTGTTTATTGGTGCAGCGGTGGGGGGTGTGCTGGGCGCGTTTTTGGTCGCGCCGATCATGAGTTCGATCCGTATTTTGTTGGCTTACGTGATCGCCAAGATCAACATGCGCGATCCGTTCCCCGGTCAAGCCGCACCGTTCGAGTTTGGGCAAGCTTCTTTCACAAGACAAAGTTCTGCGAATGAAGCCGTGAATTCATCAATGGCGCGCGGCGGAGAAACACAGGCATAGGTAAAATTCTCATCGCAAAGGATACAAAAAGGGTGACCAAATTTCGGTCACCCTTTTTGATTAGTTGGAGGGGGCAGCAGTGACATCAGCGGGCGGCGGTGGGCTGTTGTCGCTGCCTGTGATAGGCGCGGCATCATTGTCTACGACGGTAACGTTGATCACGCCGGTGCCTGTCACACCCGCGAACGGCGACCCGAACAGATTGCTGGTCGTACTGTGGGTGATTTGTGTGAACAGCGGCGACGTTTCCGGGTTTGCGTCGTCATTGGCAAAAACCGTGAAGTTGCGTCCGGTGTTCCAGTTCGTGTTGTTCAACTGGCGCGATGCCGGGCTGAACACCAACTGCATCGTATCGTAGGATGGGATGATGGTCACGCTTTCACCGGGCGCGGGCGATTGACTGAGGCGCACGTTGTAGATCACGCTTGTTCCGCCTTCGGTGACGGTGAAACTGACACGGTTGACGATCACGAATGGAGTCGCGCCCTGTGTCGGTGTGGGGGTAGCAGTCGGCGTAGCAGTGGGCGATGGCGTAGCCGTAAATGTGGGTGTTGGCGTATGGGTAGCGGTTGACGTGGCAGTAGCGGTGGGCGTAGCTGTCGGCAGCGCGCTGTCGTTGTCGATCACCGTGACGTTGATCGGGCTTTGTCCTGTCAATCCGGCGTAGGGCGAACCACCAAGTGAGCTGGTCGTGTTATGTGTGATAACGACGAACAGCGGCGACGTTTCGACTAGCGCATCATCAACAGCGGTGACGGTGAAGTTGCGTCCAGTGTTCCAATTCGTGTTGTTCAATTGGCGGGATGCGGGCGAGAAACTTAACTGCGCCGAATTGTACACGGGAATGATAGTGACGCTTTCGCCGGGCGCGGGGGAAGTTGTCAAGCGCACGTTGTAGATGACACTCACTCCGCCTTCGGTGATGCTGAAGCTAACACGACTGGCGACCACCCCCGCGGGCGCAGGACTAGTGGGCGTGGGTGTGGAAGTCGGCGTGGGCGTGTTGGTTGGCACAACATTGAAATTGACCGTATAGGTGGTGTTGGTCGCTGGTGGATTAATGTCGTGAGTCTGCGCGCCGCCGTCCGACCAGTTATTGAACACGTAATTTGTGCCGCCGATGTTTTGCGGTGAGGACACACCGATGCTGCGGATAATCCCGGTGACACTTGGGAACGTGATCGGCAGTGTGATCGGCTGACCGTCGAGCGTGCCTGCCGCGCCGCTGATGTTAGAACTGAGCGTGATATTGACGACGCGCGGGAGAATGTCGATGAATGTCGTGTCGCTTGCGCCGTCACTGTCAGTCACGGTGAGATAAATGCGATACCAAACATTGGTCGCTGTTTCACCCGTGTTGGGGATGGTGAACGATCCGCCTGTCGCGCCGCTGGTAGGTTCAATAAACGGATGCGTGTGCGTATCGTGGTGGAATACGACTTCCCATGTGTAGGCGCTGGCAGGGAGTGATCCATCTTCTGTATCTGTGCCTGTGCCGCTGTAATTGATGATCTGACTGCCATTATAGAGCGAATTGGCAGCCGGTGCGGTAATCGTGGCAACAGGTGGATTATTCCCAGTGACGGTGAGTGTGGCATTCAAACTGGTTGCCGTGCCGTAAGCGTTGGTTGCCACACAACGGAAAGTTGCGCCGTTATCCCCTATAGCGACGGATGGTATTGTATAACTTGTGCCTGTCGCTCCCGTGATGTTGACATTGTTCCGCTGCCATTGATAGTTCATCGGCGTTGTGCCCGACGCAGCACAGGTGAACGTAGCGGGTGAACCTTCGCTGACAGTGACATTGGCGGGGTCTTGCGTGATGGTCGGTGGAGTGTTGCCAAAACCAATGCGGCGAACACGTCCATCATTGGCGTTTGAACCGCGCGCCAACCAGTACAAATTGCCATCGCGCGAGACTTTGAGATCGACGATATTGTTATCTGTCGATGTGGCAAAGCTGTAGGTCGTGTTGGTGGAATAGTCCAGCCCGCGCACCCAATTCGAGCAGTAATCGGCAAAAAAGTAGTCATTCGCGTAGCTGGCAGGGAACTGGTTGATCACTGGGTCGTAAAATGTGCCCCCCGTGATCGCGCAGCCTGTGGGCGCAGCGCCGGAATGTGCATAGGCATAAATGGGATTAGTGAAATTTGGGAAAGTGGCGGGATTGAACATGCCTTCGGTGGTGGGCCAACCGTAATTTGCGCCCGCAATTCCTTCGTTGATTTCTTCCCATGTCGCCGCGCCTACGTCGTTAATCAAGATGCGTCCGGTTGTGGCGTGAAAAGCGAACGTGTACGGGTTGCGTAAACCAAGCGTCCAGATCGAACGATTATCGCCCGTCGCCGTGTTGTAGAACGGATTATCGGTTGGAATGGTGCCATCGGGGTTAATTCGCAGCACTTTGCCCAAGCGATTATTGAGCGTTTGCGAATTCGATGTGGTTGCGTTTTCACCTACGGCGATATACAACATTCCATCAGGACCAAAATGCATCGCGCCGCCGTTGTGATTGGTGGCACTGGTGAGGTTCTCCAAATCCATAATCACGAGTTCACTGCCGGGGACGACGAGATTACCATTGGCGGTGAAGCGGCTGATGCGATTGTGAATCGGCGTTGTGCTGGTGGTGTAATAGAGATACAGGTAGTTGTTGGTAGCGAAATTGGGATCGAAAGCGATGCCAAGTAACCCGCGTTCGCCGCTGGAATTGACAGTGAGTGTCATAAACGGTGTGGTCAGCAGCACATCATTTTCGATAATGCGAACCGCGCCGCTTTGCTGCAAGACGAACAGCCGACCATCGGGTGCGAACTGCATAGCAGTCGGGCGGGTGAGACCACTGGCGATTAAGGTTTCAGTGAAACCTGTTGGCAGAGCTGCCGCTTGCACGACTTTGGGCGGCGCGGCGGTGATGAGCATAAGCAGCATCAACGCGCAGAGCCGCGTGAACAACATAAAGACTCGTGACATAGAAAAAGTCCATAACTGTGATGAACGTCTACATTAGCTTATATCCATTGTGCGGTGATTCGCTCAAGAGGACTTTTGGCTTGCAAGGCGGGGCAGGGGGCAATTGTGAAGGCATCCGTACAAGGGTGAGAATTCGGTTGTTGTGGTGGACAGGGAATACCTTTCCACCACGTTGGTTGGAACACTACACCGCCGCGAAGAGCCGTTCGAGGCGCGCGAGATAGCCGGAATCCCCCAGTGGATCATAATCACGTCGCAGACGGCGATTGATAAAGTAGCGGAGCGCGTCGGGTTTGACCGTCGGCAGATTGTGATCGAGTTCCCATGCCGCTTCGCGGAGCATGAGCGCGGCTTGCGCGGTATGCGCCAGCGCATCGGCAAGGCGGCGAGCGTGTGCCTGCTGCATTTGCGGATTGGCGGTGGCGATGTGCTGAATCATACGGAGCGACTCTTCAAGCGCGGCGCGGATTTCATCAGCAAGTGGGATGAGCGCGTTGTGCTTCACATCATTGAGGATAGCATGGATGTGTTGTGCGAAGGGTTCGTGTAGGTTATAGCGAGAAAGATCGCGCAAGACCTGTAAGCACAATACATTGTGCGTGCCTTCCCAACTTTCGAGGACAACCATATCGCGGTAGAGGCGTGGCAAAATGCTAAATGATTCGATTGCACCGTTGCCGCCTAAAACTTCAATCGCGCGGTGAATCGATTCGCTGCCGCGAATGCTGGTGATGTACTTGTTCAAGTTAACGAGCAAGCGATAGACAGCTTTGTCGCTATCTGTCCCCGCGCCCGTTTCGATTTTATCGAGCAGGTGTGCAAGCGCGAATCCGCTGGCGGTGGCGGCGTAATTCTCGGTGAGAATATCCGCGACAGCTTCTTGCACCAGTGGATACTGCGCGATGGGCGCGCCAAAGGCTTCGCGCGAACAAGCATAGGTCGCCGCTTCGATGGCGGATCGACGCATGATGCCCGCGCAGCTTACAGCATTGAGCAGCCGCGATGTATTGAGAACGAGTTCAACAGTAATCTTGAATCCGGCATCCACTGCGCCGATGGGATATGCAACCGCATCAACAAAATCGAGTTCGGCGCTGGCGAGCGTGCGTGTGCCAAGTTTGTCTTTGAGGCGGCGAATGTAAAAGCCATTGGTCGCGCCGTCATCGAGTTTGCGCGGGATGAGAAACGCGCCAAGACCGCCTGTGCCCTCTTCCCCGCCTTCGGGGCGTGCCATGACGAGAAATTGATCGGCATTGATGTTCGAGCAGAACCATTTTTCGCCGCTGATTCGCCACGTGCCATCGCCGTGGTCAACCGCGCGGACGGCATTCGCGCCCACATCACTGCCGCCTTGTACTTCCGTGAGGAACTGCGCCCCATGCTGCATTGTGGCATAGTTCGAGTCAAGCAGCGGGGGGAGAAATTTTTCGCGCACGGGGGGAGCGGCAGCTTGTTGTAACGCGCGAATCAAACCGGATGTACAAGCAATCGAGCAGCAGTGACCTGCTTCGCCGCTGTGACTTAAGAGATAAAACAACGTCATTTGCGCGACACTGCTGCCGGGATGCGCTTGCAGCGAAAGAATACCGCTTCGCCACACCAGCGCGCCGTTAGAATCATGGTTGGGGTGAAATTGAACGGCTTCGATGCGTTCGCCAATGCCAGAATAGCGCATCAAACGCGGGTGATTGCCGATTTCGTCTTCTTCGCGCGCGGCGGGATCAATGGCGGTGGCGCAGTCCGCGCCAAACTGCGTGAAGTTCGGTTGGGCGGCGGCATAGGCGGAATCGCCCATGTGCATACGGAGAACGTTTTGCAGATTGCGGTCAGCGGTGAAAAAATTGCGGGGTTTAGACTCTTCCCACGCGCGTAAGGCGGTGCGCGCGCGTTCGGGTTGCGGGATAGTCATAAGCGTGTCCTCTACAAAAAATCAAATCATATTTTGATTATACGGGAAAAGCACAGGGCATGGCGTGGCGCAGCGAAGCCATGCCCCCACAAACACAGTTATAGACCGCTGGCAGTCACCCCGTACTCGCCGGAACTGTAGACATACACGGGTGTAGAGATGTTCCCTTCCGCGTCGGGTTCGCCTTGTCCAGTCCACTCAAATACCCACCGTGCATCGCTGATGGTCAAGTTGACGCAGCCGCGACTTTGGCGATAGCCAAAGAGATCGTGCCAGTATGTGCCGTGCAGACTGATGCTGCCATCGAAATACATCACCCATGGGACGCTTTGCAGGGCGTAGGCGTTTGGCGCTCCTGTCGCGCCGCTCATGCCGTCGCTGGGCAGTCGCGCCCACACATTGAACAAGCCTTCGTTGGTTTCGGTGCGTTCCAGACCGCTGGAAATGAGCGTGGCGTAGACCGGGGTATCGTCTTGGTAGGCGACGAGTGTTTGCTCGTACAGGTCAACGGCGATCCACTGCCCGCTGATCCCTTCTGGGCGTTCAATGCGCTGGACTTTGGCGACGAATCGCTGTTCTACCCATTGATTCGGTCCGATCATGTACCAGCGCCAACCTTCTTCGTCATAGGCGGTAGCGAAGATGTTGACCAATTCGTATCGCTGAAGAAAGCGCCCGGTGGAGTTGTCGCGTTCGCCGCCGGGGTAACGTGACACGGGAATCCGGCTTAGATCGAGGACGAAGGCGAACGGCAGCACGGTATCCGATTGGAGTGTGACTCCACGAAAAAATGAAGGCTGTGCATAAGTGGCGCGGTTGCGTTCGATCCACTGCCCGCCTTGAATTTGCAACCAGCCTTCAACATTGGTGTTGATGGCGTTAACGAAATTAAACCCCGCCGGAATTTCCCCGATCAAGTTTCCGCCGGGAGCATCATAAGTGGGTGTAGCGTCGCGTCCAACACGCCAAAAGCTGTAAGTGTCGATGGTGTAAGCATCCAAGGGCACTTGGTTGACCAATGGGCGCGGGTTGGCTTCGATGATCGCAAGACATTCGGGACTGAGTTCGCCGCCATCAGTGAAGGGCGCGCATACCGTTGGGTCAAACGCGCCTCCGTTAGACTCGATGACTGTCGGCGGCGGATTGGTGTCGGTTTGGGATTGAGTATTTGCCTGAGGGGTATTGGTCGCAAACGCGAACGCAGCATCGCTTTGGGCGAATATCGGGCTGATGGCAGACAGCATTGTGAATGCGATCATGCCAGTGAGCGCCGCGCATATCAACATGAGCGCCGCAGTTCCACGACGAAAACGAACGATCATGCACACATTCCTCAAGATTTTGGGTGGACATTGGTACGCCCAATCGTAGCAAGAGGATGCATGGTTGACTAGGTTGTGTCCGTTTGTGGCGGTCAAACGTGGGTGAAGCGTCGGGAAAATAATCGGGCGACCCGAACGGATCGCCCAATTGAATACTAAACGAAATCAGCCGCCCCGACCACCACCGCGACCACCGGGATTGCCTTGCCCACCGCGACCCGCCCCTTGCCCGCCGGGATTACCTTGTCCGCCTTGCCCCCCGCGACCACCCCCGCGACCCGCGCCTTGCCCGCCGATTTCGCTATCCGCTTCACCACTGTCACCGCCGCCAGCGCCGGGGCGTGTGCCGGGTTCATAAGGGATACCGCACAGCCAGCGCCAACCCCATGCCGGTGCCCACGCCGGAGGCTGATTTTGGCACGCTGGGAATGTCCCACTGGGTGTAGGCGTGGCGGTGGGAGTTTCCGTCACTTCAGGGGTCTCTTCGGGAGAGTCGGTTTCTTCGGGTTCTTCGCAATTCGGCGTGAGCGAGCCGCTGTTGTACGCTTCGAGTGATTCTGCCAGCGCGATCATCTGCTGACCTTCTGGCGACGCGGGCGAAATGCCGTAAGGCAGCGCGCCAACATATGCCGCCAGCAGCACATCGGCTTCGGCAATCGCTCCGATAGCAGCCTCAGGATCCGCGCCGTTGAATACATTCAGTTTAGCGGCAATCAACTGAACGGCAAGCTGCGTGCTGGCATCGCCACCGCCGCCGGGCAGCAGCGCCAACAGTTCAGCTTGTGTGTAGACTTGCGCGCCGAGCATCAACGCATCGACGGGCCATGCGTCTACCCAACTTGACCAATAGCCCTGCCCAAGCGGACAAGTTTCGCTATCAGGGGTGGGCGTTGGGTCTTGGGCTTGGGCGATGCTAACACCGATCAACGCGGCTGTTATAAGTAGGCTGGCAAATGCTAATGTGCCAGCAGCAGTGAGTTTACGAAGGAAAACATTTTTCATCGTGCTTCCTCTCCGGGAAAACCTTGACGATAATGGTTAAACCGTGAGAAAGCATTGATTGTCGCATGAAAAGGAGTAGGACAATTGGGGGATTTTTAATGCATCAAGGGTGAACTTGTACATTCACCCCTGATGAAATGCAGTTTACTGCCATGTAATGGGGGTGGCAGCAGGGTTGAAAACCTTATTTGCTGCACCAACTTTGTTCTGCCAATCGGGAAGCAGAGGGAACACCATCTCGGCTACGCGATAGGCTTCTTCAAGGTGCGGATAGCCGGAGAGAATGAATGTGTCCGTGCCGAGTTCGACATATTCCATCAAGCGTTCAGCAACCGTGGCGGGATCACCGACCAACGCCGTACCTACGCCCTTGTTGACCAAGCCAATGCCCGCCCACAAATTCGGGCTGACTTCGAGCGATCCGCGATCTCCATTATGGAGCGATTTCATGCGTCCCTGCCCGACAGAATCGAACTGCGCGAGTTTGGCTTGATTGGCGGCGATCACATCTTCAGTGGCGTATTTAAGTAGATCATCGGCGGCTGCCCAAGCCGCTTCTGTTGTTTCGCGCACGATAATGTGCAGGCGCACACCAAAACGCATAGAGCGCCCGTATTTCGCCGCTGCCGCGCGCACTTTGTCGAATTTTTCGGCGGTGTCTTTTGGCGGTTCGCCAAGCGTCAGGTACAGATCGACATGTTTGCCCGCGACTTCGATAGCTGCGGGAGATGATCCGCCAAAGAACAGCGGCGGGTAGGGAAGCTGCGCGGGAGGGAACGCCAGTTTTCCTCCGCGAATTTGAATGTGCTTGCCCTCAAACGTGACTTCCTGCCCGGTGTACAGTTTGCGCCAGACTTCGAGAAATTCGTCGGTGACTTCGTAGCGTTCGTCGTGGCTCAAGAACATGCCATCGCCCGCCAATTCTACCGGATCGCCGCCCGTGATGATATTGAGCAGCAAGCGCCCTTCAGAGAATCGGTCAAAGCTGGCAGCCATACGCGCCGCCAGTGTGGGTGACAAACTGCCCGGACGGAAAGCGATCAGAAATTTCATGCGTTTGGTGAGGGGAATTAGCGACGATGCCAGCACCCATGAATCTTCGCAGCCTTGACCCGTCGGCAGAAGCGCGCCAGAGAAACCAAGCGCATCGACTGTTTTGGCGATGGTGCTCAAGTAATCGTGGCTGGTATTGCGACGGCTGTTTTGTGTGCCTAAATAGCGTGTATCCCCATGACCGGGGATGAACCATAAAATATCTTGCAGCATCTTGATAATCTCCAAGTGTCTATCGTTGTTCGACTTCGCGTAATTGACTGACAAAAATATCTAACACAGATTGTAAGCGCGCTTCGAGTTCGGGGCTGAAACCGGGCGGCGTATTCGGTTCAGTCGCGGGAACAAATTGACTGTCGAGCAGATACATCCCCGCCATGATGCGATCCGCGCCGAGCGCCGCCAATACAGGCTTAAGCGCGTAATCGAGCACCAGCATGTGATTCGGTGCCGCACCGCTGACAATCGGTAGGACAGCTTTCCCCGCCAGCGCGTTTTGCGGAAGCACATCCAAGAACAGCTTGAGTACGCCCGTATACGCTGCCTTGTAGACAGGCGTAGCGATGATCACACCCTGCGCGCGCGCAACCAGATCAATGTGATCTTTGATGCTTGCGCTGTCATAGCGTCCGTGAATCAAGTCATCGGCGGGCATGTCGCGCACGTTGATCGAGCGCGCTTCGATGCTGCGCGCGGTAAGTTCGCGGGCGAAATACGCAAGCACCGCCGAACTGCGCGATGTGGTTGAAGGACTGCCACCAATGGTGACGACGAACGGGGTCACGGTCATCGTATCAGCCTTCCGGGTTGTTCTTGTCATAGGGGATGATCTTGTCCCATTCGTCGGGCGCGGAACGCGCGACCACCGCGACAACGGGCTCGGTATCGCTCATGTTGTAAACTTCGTGCGGCACACCCGGTTCAATGTAGATGAAATCGCCTGCTTCGTTTTCGAGCGTTTTGCTCAAGCCATGCCCGTAAATATGGCGGACGCGCCCTTCGAGAATGTAGAGCATGACTTCAAAATCGACATGAATATGGGCATAAGCAACGCCGCCGGGTGGAATGGTGGCGACATTCATCGACAGCCCGCGTGAGCCGACGTTACGTCCGCTCAAACCCGTTTTGTAGCGAATGTTGTTCCACTCGCGGTTGTTACCGCCCCCGCGAATCGTCCAGATGCCGCCCGCGTCTTCGACAGGCGCTTTGAGTTCGTCGTAATTGTCGGTCATCGTGCGTTGTCCTTGAATGGAGCGAAAGCTGCGCCGATTTTACACGAACACCGTCACATGGGCGAAACATAAAAGTAAAGAAGCTCGCCGCAAAGTTACAAAGATCGCAAAGGTGTGATGGGGCGATGCGCCGCCATCGCCCATAACGACACAGGATGGTTATGCACGCTGACCTAGTTTGCGTTCGCGTCCTTCGCTTAGCGCAAGGATGTTTTCGCGGTGGCGGTAAAAGACGATCAATGGAACGAGTAGATACAGCAAATAGACCGGCGCGAAAGACCCCATCGCCACCATGACCACCACCAGCAAACCAACTAAACCTGTTGTGACCAGCACCGCCAGTGACACATAACGTGTCACCACAACGATGACGACCCAAATTGCCATGATGCCCGCGACCAACAGGGGAGGGATGAATGTGAACCACGTGCCAATCGTCGTCGCCGCGCCTTTGCCCCCACGTAGTTTCCCCGTAATGAGCATGACCCAAATCGAATAGGTGTGACCGAGAATCGCAGCAACCGCAGCGATCACCGTGGCAAAGGCATGTTGATCTTCGGGGACGAACGAGCGCGCGAGCAAAATCGCGGCGATGCCTTTTGTGCTGTCGAGCAGCCATGTTAAGCCACCCCAAAAGTATCCCAGTGAGCGCGTGATGTTATTCGCACCCATGTTACCGCTGCCAATCTTGAATACATCGATTCCGTGCAGCTTGGCGATCACCCAACCGACGGGGATCGCGCCGATTAAATAGGCAGTCGCAAATAATAAAAGTACAGATTGAATTTCCATGTCGCCCTTTCAAACCCTCTACTTTTAGACACCACTGCAATCGCTGAATTACAACGGTGTCGCTGCAATTTAACAATGAAAACACGATAGGGATCATGTTGATGCTTAAGTTTGGGAAAAATTCACGAAAGTCCCATTTACGGCGCAAATGTTCGCATTTATTCGCGCGATACCCATTCATACAACGCGGTGAACACGGCATCGTTTGGCGGCAGCATCACCTGCTCGATCCACACGTTAGGGAAGGTGAGGCGCAAAAACTGCACGTAATTGATGTTTGGCAGCAGCGCATCAATGAGCGCATCATGAGCATTCGTGCGGTCAGGATCGATTTCTGCGAGATAAGGCGCGGCGGAATCGCCCGTCAACTGCGCTCGCCGCGCGTTGTACAAAGATCGCCAAATGGCGGGCAGCGCATCGGGAACTGTCGGTGTGTTATTTTCCAACGCGATCAAAGCATCGAGTGGGATGGCGAGATACAGCGTTTCGCCGTTTGCCTGCGCTTGAGTAAGGCGCGCGCCTGCCGCTGCGGGATCGCCCGCCATGAGTAAGCGCGCGATTTCGCCATCCGCGGATAGTGGGGTTGTCGATGCGAGTTCAGCACGCAGCGGCGAGTCATTCCAACCGGAAAGCAGCGGCATATCGGGATACTTCGCCAACACGCGCTGATACGCCGCACGCGCAAGATCGAAAACGCCCGCGTTTTCGGCGTAGATGGCAAGCGGGTATGCGAATCGCGGCTCATCCGGCGCGGCGGTGATCGCCCGCTGCTGAACGACAACGGCTTCATCCCAGCGCCCCAACTGTGCCAGCGCGGCAGCTTGATTGACGAAATTGAGCGCGTATTCGGGCGCGAGATCGGCAGCGCGAGCGAACGATTCCGCCGCGCGCTCGAAAGCGCCACCTTGCGCGAATAACACCCCCTGCTGCTGATGATAGACCATCAGTGACGGATCGGAATCGATTACGCTTTGCATCGCTTCGGCGGCTTGGACGTGCGAAATACGTTCGCTTGCGCCGTCGCTTAAGATATTGATGTAGCGCCCATAGTTGATCGCTCCGAACATGCCCGTCACGAACAAGATCAATGCTCCGAGCGCGACGGGGATAACTGTGAATCGACGGGGGTTTGTAGGGGACGGCGTATCGACAGGGGCGGCGGCGATGCTCATCACGAAAATCGTCGTGATGAACACAGATGGAAGCATCGCAGGCATATCAAGCAGGTGATTCGTGCCAAACCCGATTACTGCAAGCGCAGCAGCAGCGATAACGCCTTGTTCAGTAGAATCCGCTGCACCGTAATTTCGCCATACAGCACGCAGAATCAGCACTGCGGACACAACAAGCGCGATCACGCCGATGATGCCGAGTTCGGCAGCGACGTGTAGGATGATGTTGTGCGCGTGACTGTGCGGTTCGGTGGGCGGCGTGGAATTGAGCGCGGCGAGTCCACCGCCAAACGTAAACAGCCCGCGTCCGGTGATAGGCTGTTCGATAAACAAGTTCAGAGCGGTTTGATAGATAAACGCACGTAGATCGAGTGAACGGCTTGGATCGGATAGTGAAGCGATCACAACCGTAGTGACAGTAGTCCCCGCCATGAGGATCACCAATAGGGTGGCGATAGCAAACGCACGATGCGTAATGATCCATGTTTGGATGCGTGTCCGATTAGTGCGCGCCATCACGACCACTGCCACGATAACCACCACGACCACTGCGATCCATCCGGCGCGCGAAAAGGTCAATGCCAACAGGGCTAACGCCAGCACACTGTAGATCGCCATGATGATGCGTGTAATCGATTTGCTTTCAATGGCGCGGACGCACACAAAGGGGATGAGCATGACGAGAAACGCCGCGAGTGTGTTGGGATTGCCGAAAGCGCTTACAGGGCGCGGCAAGCCGATCAAATTGGGATTGCGAAGTTCGTTGAAAAACTGGACATAACCGAAATACAGCACCACCACGCCGACGATTAACAGCGCGTTGATCAACAGTTTGCGAGAGAGCGCGCGGCGGACGATCACGTCAGTGAGGATGATCCACAACAGCGCGTACACGCCGATATACCACAACCCCATGACGATGCGCCGCCAATCATCGGTATTGGCGATGAGCGAGAGCGCGAACGCAGCAGCCCACAGAGGCAGCGCGAGATCGAGCGCGGTGGGCACGAAGGGCGTGTTTCTACGGCGCACAATCCACAGTAGGGCAAGCACGCCGAGCAAAATCACACTGAACAGGCGCATCGACGAATTGAGAATACCGTTATATGTTCCACCTGTAACGATGAAATACAACAGGGGAAGCGTGATGAGTAAATAGGCGGGAAAATCGCGCAGACGCATGGTGTGAGCTATTCTCCCGCTTCGACTGCTGTGAGGGCTTCGCGGGCGCGTTCGTTGAAAGGCGCGCGCTCTAGGATGAGTCGGTAAACCTGTATCGCGCGGTTGGGCGTATCGTCGATGCTCAGGAAATAGTCGGCAAGCTCAAAGTACACATCAACGAACGGATCGCCGGGGGTGATCATGCGCGCCTCAGCGCGGAAATCGGCACGCCGCCCTTGAAACAACACGCCTTCAAAATTCTGCGAGATCGCTTGAATAGAAAGCGCACGGATGATCATCTCACGGCGTTCTTCTTCGGTTTCCGCGTAGGCGATTCGCAAGCGGGGAATCGCATCACGTTCGTAGTACACGCCGATCAGTGCGGCGCGTTCAAGGTCAAGGCGCGCGCCGTCCATATCTTCAAGTACCGCGCGAATTTGTGACCGCATCACGTAGATGTCTCCACGCGAAGGCGCGGCGGCAATCGCGGCATTGATCGCATCCAACATCGCGCCATATTGGGATTCGCTCTGTGGATTGTTCCCAATGGTGTGGTATGCAATCGCCGCCCGTACCCAGTTGTTTTCAGCCTCCGAAATGCCATCTTCCCCTTGCCAATTGGCAAAAACAGATGGGATTTCATCCGGGAAAATCGCGGCATAAGTTCGCAAACGCACTTCGGGATACTGTGTGTCGGCATACTGACGCACGGCTTGCCGGCGTAGTTCGGTCTCTGTCCAAAATGCACGGTGATCCGGCGGAAAAGTGATCGAACGTATGTAAGCGTTGATGATCGCTTCGGGTTCAGCGAGATTATGTGCTTCTGCGATGCGCGCCCACCCGAACCATGCGCCATTCGTGGCGTTGATGTTTCCCGCCCGTTCCAGCGCGTCGAGCGCGGAGGTGTATTCGCCGCGTAATTCATAGTGGTGGGCAAGGTTGATCCAGCCCGTGTCCCATGTGGGTTCAAGTTCGAGCGCGCGTTGATACGCTGTGATGGCAGTTTGCGGATCGCTGGCATTTTTCGCTGATAGATATTCGATTTGCAGCGGGTACAGCCGAAGCGAAGGATCGATTTGCGCGGCAGTTTGCGCGGACGCGAGATCGCCAGCCGATACACTGGTGTTAAACGTCGTGTGCGCGCGGTCAGAAATAAGGGTCAAGAATCCGCCGAACAGCGCGAGCAAGATAATGGACACATATGCAGGGATGCGATCCCCTTTCAGCGGCGGATCGATTACGGTGCGCGGCGGGGTGATGCAGAACGCGATCATGACCAATGCCAGCGTCACCAGCGCCGTGATTGTGAACATATCGAATGCGCTGTGAACCGCCATGCCGATCAAAGCGGCGAACACCCCTTCAAGTCGCAAGCGGCGGGCGGGATTTTTGGTTTTTTTCCACTGCCGAAACCACGCCAGCCCGATCACGCCGATGCACCCCGCGCCGACGATCACCCCCAGTATGCCCGTTTCGGCGGCGGTATTCAGGTAGACATTGTGCGCCGTTGAAAGGCGATCATCAGGATTTGACGGATCGCGCACCTCACGCAGTGCGCGCCCGAAATTGCCCACGCCGACACCGGAAACCGGATCGGACATGAACATTTCGACTGAACTGCGCCATAAATCCATGCGGAGCAAATCGCCGCCAATACGCGATGGATCGCGGCTGATGAGCAAAATAACAGCGGCGGTGGCGCTCACGATGATCACGCCCGCGCCCATGAACACCAATCGCGGGATGCGTTTGTCATCCCACAGTCGAAAACCAATCAGTGTGACGATGGCGACTGCCAGCGAGAGCAGTCCGCCGCGCGACGACGAAAGGAACATGATGACGAATAAGGCGACAGCCAATCCCCAGAGCGCGGGTTTGTAATCGCGGCGGCGCACAGTAAGCGCGTAGGTGATCGCCAGTGTGACCAACGGAGCGGTGTATGCTGAAAGCCATGTACTCACGCCGAACGGCTGATCGAGGCGGGGCAGGACTGGCGGGAAGGACATATCACTTCCAAGTAAGTTGATCCAGCCGTGGGTATCCCCTGAACCAAACAGCCATGTGTATGTTTGAAATCCCGTCGCGAATACGACTACCGCGCCGATCATCAACTGCGTTTCCATGAGCAGTCGTCCGCGCCCACGCTGGATCATGTCGATGAACACGAGCAGTATTAGCGCGTGGTTGATGAGAAACCATGTGCTTTCAAAGGCGATGCGCGCATCCAGCGCCACTGCCGATGTGAGCAGCCACATGCCAACTGCCGCATAGATCAACGGATTCAGCGGACTTGGAGGTAAACCGCGCCCTTTGATAATACGCGCGAGCAACCACACCAGTAGAACAATGGTGATGATCACATGATGCGCGGCGCGAATGGAGAAAACTTGATAATAGTAACTACTGCCGCCCAAAAACACGATGTAAAACGCAAGCAGCAAAAATCCGATGCGGCGCATGGCAGCCTTTCCGCGTGATTTGTGTCATCAACTCCCAAATTCTCGCCAAGCATACCGCATTATTCACCCACGTGTGCTGTAAAATAAAGTGAAGAAATGTTCATGTAAGGAGATTCATTCACATGGCGCAGCCATCGGCGGTGTTCGGCGCGGCATATTCCGGCGCGTATGATTCAATCTATCAGGACAAAGATTACAATGCCGAATGCGATTTGATCGAGCGTTTATTCACACAGTATGGAACACAAAAAATCGCGCATGTGTTGGATTTAGGCTGTGGCACAGGCAATCACTCGGTGACATTGGCGCGGCGCGGTTATCAAGTGATGGGCGTAGATTTTTCTGAAGAAATGCTGGCGGCAGCGTGGGTGAAAACAGGCAGCTTGCCCCCGCTTTCAGAAATCGACTTTTATCACGGGGATGTTCGCACTGTGCGGTTGAATCAGCTGTTCGACGCGGCGATCATGATGTTTGGCGTGATGGGGTATCAGGTCGAAAATGTCGATGTGTCATCCGCGCTTGCGACGGTGCGCGCGCATCTGGTCACGGGAGGACTGTTCCTGTTCGATGTATGGTATGGTCCCGCCGTATTGGCAATCCGCCCTGAAGCGCGTGTGAAGGAACTCATCGTTGGCAATCAACGATTGATCCGCGCGGCAAGCGGCGAACTAGACACATTCAGGCAAGTGTGTCGCGTCGATTATCGCATGTGGCGCATGGAAGATAACCGGCTGGTGGGGGAGACTCAAGAAACACACTACAAACGCTACTTCTTCGCGCAAGAACTCCGCTATTTTCTAGAAAAAGCGGGCTTGGAATTGATGAATTTAAGTGGATTCCCGAATTTTGAACACCAGCCTGATGAAACAACATGGAACGTGCTGGGCGTGGCTAAGGCGGTTTAGCGCGCTGTTAGATCATCGGGATTTTGAACACTGCGCGCTGCGATTCCGTTTTATCCACGACACATACGCCCATACGCTGTAAATCGACGGCTAAATGGATGCGTGAATCCCGTTCAAGCGTGTTCCATGCGTCACGCATACTCGCATAATAGAAAATGTCATCAAAGATGAGGACAGCACGGTCAGCTAGATGAGGATAAATCTGCTCGAAATACGCCAGTGTCGCTGCGCCATCGTGATGCCCATCAATGAAGGCGTGTCCGATGGGGGCGGCTTGATTAAGCACATCTTGCAGCGTATCTTGAAAGCGCCCAACAACAACACGGGTATTGTTCAAACCCAATTCCCGCAGATTTTTCTGGGTCAATTCTGCTAAAGCGGGAGCGCCTTCAAGCGTGATGAATTCGCCATGCCCGTTCAACTGCATCGCAGATGCTTGGTATGCTGCCGAAATTCCGACTGCCGCGCCTAGTTCAATGCCAACCGCGGGTTCAAACTTCCGAATCAGCTTATGCAACATCAGCACCCAAATTTCATATTTGCTGATTCGGCTCATTTGCCCGACAGTAACTTGCTGTTCCACTCCTTGTGCCATCTGTTCGGGGGTGCGCGCTTCATCCGCATCCCCCGCGCCATAGTCAATAATCATGATGGGGGCTTCGGAACGATCCAGCGCATGTCGTTTCGCTTCAATACGGCGCACCCAGTCGCGTTCTTGTGTATCCAATAGTTGGTGAAAAGATTCTCGCAGCGCTGCCGACAATCGCTGACCACTGGGGCTAGTCTTAGCGAGCGCGTTCAGTTTGGGAGCGGCTTGCAGCGCCAGAAATTGGCGGTAAACAAGTTTGGCAGCGCGGCGTAGGCGAAACGGCATCAGGTTGATCACTTTCTACGACGGTTTATTCACGTCGCGTAGGGAATGTCATATCCGCTCAACAGTTATGTTAACAACAAACAGATGGTGACGCACGTCGTCAAGCAAAGATTCGCGTGCGTTTAGCGTCGCAGCGCGCTCGTGTAAATGCTTTCTAAATTGCGAACGAGCGCACCTTCGCTGAATTGATCGACACAAAGTTGGCGAATGACTTTAGGGTTATACAATGCGTAGTTTTCGCGCATCTGCATCAAGGCTTGTGCTAGGGCGTCAGCATCGCCGGGGGGAACGAGTATGCCGGCTTCAGGGGTGACATAATCTTCTGGACCACCAGATATTGTCGCCACAATCGGTTTTCCGCACGCCATCCCTTCTGCCACACTAACCGCGAAAGTCTCAACATGACTCGACGAGACGATCACATGGCAGTTGTTGATAAAGTCGCACATTTCAGCGTCGCTTAAACGTGGGATAAACTCCACTTGTGATGTCAGATTCAGTCGTGCGATGTGTGCGTCAACTTGAGCCCGCATAGGACCATCGCCGCGAATTTTGAGAAGCGCATCCTTGCCACCAAAAGCGCGATGAAAGGCTTCAATAAGTATCTCAAAGCCTTTTCGACGTTCCCGGAGTTGGGCGATCACGCCAAGTACAAATGGTGATGCGGACAGCACACGATCATCTGGGGTAAAGGTATCGGTATTGATCACATTGCCGATAACTTCAATCGGTACATCTGGGGCGTAACGATGGAGTGCGCGAACTAACGATCTTCCAACAACGATCCGCGCGGCAGAATGCTTGAGGGTGTAACGCGCTATTTGCTCTTGACCGGGGAAGATCACCAAATTTTCAAGAAAACTGCTTGAGTGTTCGGTCAGAATAACCGGAATATCATGCTTTGCCCCAATGCGCGCCGCCAAATATCCGCCAAAGAACGTATTGTGTGGGTGCAAAATATCCGGTTTGCCATGCGCGCGAACATAGTGTTCAAAGGCGCGCATCCCCGCCTTCTCAAGCAGCCACGCCACAATAGGCGGCAGGGGGCGCGGAAACCATCCCCAGTGCATCCGGTATACAGGATAATCTGTAAAGATACTTTCGCGGGTGGTCGCACGCAACGATTTCAGTCCGTCTAACTGAATTTGTTCGCGGGTGGTGCTGAAGCGTGGAGTGACGAGTACGCCGACTTGATGTCCGGCTTTATGGAGCGCGTTCGCCTGCCGTTCGACGAAAATACCGGTCAAACGCTGCACCCGGCTGGGATAGTAAGACGGGATAATCAAAATATGCATGACGTGTCGATTTAATCTTTCTGGGCGAATGTCAGCCCTTTTTCTGCCAGCTTCTCACGCAAAATTCGTATCGCTTTTGGTCCTACGCCGTGCAGCGCCAGCAGTTCTTTTTCAGTGTATTCCGTCAGTTGTTCCAGTCGATAAATGCCTGCCGCGTTCAGTGCTTGAGTCGTGGGTTCACTGGTTTTGGGCAGTTCATTTTTGGGTGTTTGAGCCATATGAAATCTCCTTTTCATTCAAATGTGATTTCGCGACGTTCGTGTGATGATTGGTAGATCGCCCGTACCAACGCCAGTGACCGCCGCGCTTCGCGTCCATGCGTCAATGGCGCGCGGTTTTCCCACACGGCTTCGATCATTTCCGCGATTTGTTCCCTGTGGCTGTAGCCGTACACCGACGGCGGATCGACAGCTTCGCGGGTGAGGATTTCACGCTCGTGTTCCAACTGCCCCGCGACTTTCCAAATAACTTTTCGGTTCAGTGCCGTGCCGCCCACTTTGACTGATCCTTTTTCACCGAACAAGGCGACTGATCCTTCAAGATTTTCGGGGTAGGTCACAGTGGAACCTTCAATGGTCGCCAACGCCCCGCTTTTGAACTTGACAACTGCCACACCCACATCTTCCGCTTCCATTTGGTGCGCCAGCGTCCCCGTGTAGGCGTACACGCTTTGCACATCGCCCATCAGCCATTGCAGCGCGTCGATGTGGTGGATCGACTGGTTCATCAACGCGCCGCCATCCATCGCCCATGTGCCGTGCCAACCATCTTCGTAATATTCCTGTGGGCGATACCAGCGTACTGTCGCACTCCCCAACAGCAGCCGCCCCAACGCCCCTGAATCGACCAGCGCGCGTAGATCGCGCATCGGCGGATTGAAGCGGTTTTGCAGAACCACGCCCATCGTCACGCCCGCGTTTTCGCACGCAGAAATCAGCGCGTCGGCATCTTCGACTGTGAGCGCGATGGGTTTTTCGACCAGCACGTGTTTGCCTGCTTGCGCCGCTTCGATGCCAACTTTGGCGTGCAAACCACTTGGCAGGCAAATCGACACTACATCCACGTCTTTGCGCTCAAAAATGGCGCGGTAATCGTCATACGCATCGCCGCCGTAAGTTTTGGTGAAATGCTGCACGCGGCTGTCTATCAGGTCACATGCGGCGACGAGTTTTGCCCCGTGCGAATCCGACAGCCCTTGCAAGGCTTGGGCATGGCGCGGCGCGATACGTCCACAGCCAATAATCGCGAAATTCAACGGTTTATTCATTGACGATGGGTTCGTCATCGACTTGCATCCTTGAATAAGATGAAATACGCATCTTTCACGCGCTCTGGCGACAAGTTGGCTTCGGCGAAAGCGCGGGCATTCGCGGCAAATTGAGCGCGTTCAGCCGGATCATCGACAAAGCGGCGCAGCGCGGCGACCATGGCGGACGAATCGCCAATCGGCACGATGATCCCCGCTTTCGCCCGTTCAATCATGGCAGCCCCTTCGCCGCGAATCGCCGCCGCGATAGGCGTGCCGGTTGCCAACGCTTCGTACATCTTAGCGGGCAGTGTTCCCCCTGCCACCGAATGATCGCGCAGCGCGATGATACACGCATCGGCGGCATTCCATATGGCAGGCATGTCAGTGTGGGGCAGCACCCCCGTGAAAATGACATTCGTCAAGCCGCGTTCGCGCACTTGTTGTTCGACATACGCCGCTTTCGATCCGCCGCCCGCGAACAAAAAGGTCGCATCGGGCATCGCAGCAGCCGCATCGATCATGATGTCAAAGTCATACGTCAGGCTCATGTTGCCGATGTGCGCCACGACAAACCGATCCGCTGGAAGATGATACTTGGCGCGCACTTGGGCGCGTTCGTTGGTCAAGTGTGGGCGAAATACATCGAGATCAACCGCGTTTTGGATCAGCGTGACTTTTTCAGCGTGCGGATACACGGCGAGAATGCCATCACGCACGCCTTGCGTCATGGCGACCAAGTGACGTGCATCGCCATATGCCCATCTTTCGACTTTCGACGCATACTTCACCAGCGCGCTGTCGGCGCGGAGCGCGCCTGTTGCCACCGCCGATTCGGGCCATAGATCGGACACGTTAAGGATCATCGGCGCGCGTTTGACCCGTTTCAGCCACCCGCCCGCGATGCACATAAACAAAGGATGCGATTCGACCAGAATCACATCGGGACGGCGCAGAAAGGTCCCACGCAGCGCCGCCGTCACCATCAGCGACAGTTGATTGAGTATCCGCGCTTTGTTGCTCTTGCTCGGTGACGTATACAGCCACACGCGGCGCACGTCCACCCCATCAATCGCTTCGTTGTAGGTCAGCTTGCCTTTGTACGGCGGCTTGATCACACCTTCGGGGTAGTTGGGCATCCCCGTGATCACGGTGACGTTATGCCCGTCCTTGACGAGCAGCCGTGCCAAGCGGCTCAAACGCACCGCCGCCGCGCCAAATTCCGGCGGGTAAAATTGGGTCACAATCCAGATACGCATGGCGAAAACTATGATCCCGGGGCGGGGGTGATAGTCACGGCGGGCTGACTCCACGCGGGCAGCGGTTGAGTCGCCGCGTCGTACCACAGTTCCGACGTGATCAATGTGTAAATGCTGGTGTTCAAGTTGCTTGATTCCGCTTGATGCGCCGCCCAAATACCTTCAACAGCGCGGCGGTCAATCCAGTCACGTTTGGTCACGCGGTCAAACAGGAAAGCCTGCACTTCATTTTTGAGCGATCCGCGCAGCCATTGGGCGAACGGCGTGGGGTAGCCGAGCTTATCTTTTCGGTTGATCACCGCGTCAGGCAAAACGCCTTTCAACGCCTGCCGCACGAACCACTTGGTTTCGATGCCGCGAATTTTCTGTTCCGCAGGTACGCCGAGCGCGAACTCGACCATGCGATGATCAAGAAATGGCACACGCGCTTCGATGGCATATGCCATGCTGTTGCGGTCTTCGTAGTGCAGCAGCGCGGGGATGCTGTCACGTAAAAGCGCCTTGTATAAAAATCCGTTGAGCGCGTCCCCGCCCTTAAGCTCTCTTTGTGGCAGCGATTGGGCGCGATCAGCAGCGCGAGAGGCGGCATCCGGCACAAGCACATTCACAGGGGTACGCCCGGATTTCAAATACTGCACGATGCGGTTGGCGAACTCGCGCAAGTTGAGCGATGCGTTAAATCGTGATCGCAAGCCAAGCACGAACTCCGTTTGTTCTTTCAACCAGCGCGCGGGGTCGCGTCGGCGCAAATCGCTCAAATAGTACACCACATAGTTGAGATACCCCGCGAATAGTTCATCCCCGCCTTGACCATCGAGCAAGACGGTCACGTTGCCGTGCGCCAGTTCCATCACGTGATGCTGTGTGTACAAACTCGCGCTGGCGGTTGGAATGTCTTGATGCCATGTGATCCGCTCGATGCGCCGCATGAAATCGTTCGGCATGGGCGTGACGCGGTGCGCCAGCGTGTGAAACTCGCGCTCGATTAGCTCAACATAGCGCGTTTCGTCCAGCCCTTTGACAGGAAATACCGACGAAAAGCTGTTCATGCTCCCGCCACCGGAACTTGTTCCGGCAAGCTGTTCCGTCGAAAGCGCGACAATCGTGCTGGAGTCCAATCCCCCGCTTAAGCATGTCCCCACTGGAACATCGCTTCGCAGTTGCAATTTGATCGAATCGCGCATCAGGCGCAAAAACTCGCCTTGCGGATCAGCATAATTGTACGTGGCGTGGGCGCGCTCAAGATCGATATCCCACCAGCGCACAGGCTCGGATATTTTCCCATCTTCAACCATGACATAATGCCCGCCGGGGAGTTCTTTCACGCCCGTGTAAAACGTCAGCGGCGCGTTGTAGATGCCGCCAAAGCGCAGAAACCAGTACAACTGATCCATATCAGGATCAGTCGCATTCGGCGCATTGATCACAGGCGCAAGCGCGCGCAATGCTTTGATCTCGCTGGCAAACGCGAATCCATCGCGCGATGGCACGTAGTAAAACGGCTTAATCCCCAAGTGATCGCGCGCGCAGAACAGCCGTTGATTCGGCTGATCCCACAGCGCAAACGCGAACATGCCGATAAAACGCCCCAAACATTCCACGCCCCATGTCGCGTAGGCTTGGATGATCACTTCTGCGTCACATTCCGTCCGAAACGTGCAGCCCAACGCGCGCAGTTCGTCGCGGATTTCCAGATAGTTGTAGATTTCGCCGTTAAACGTCAGCCAGTATTGCTCCCCCGCGATGGTCATCGGCTCATGACCCTTGGGCGACAGATCGATAATCGCAAGGCGGCGCTGCGCGAGGATCAAATCCGCCGAGAAAGTTAAATCGCTCTCCATGCGCGGGAAGTGAATATCAGCAGGCGTATCTTCGCCGCTTCGTTCGTCGTATTCCCCGCTTGCTGTGCGAATCAGCACATAGCCTTCGCCATCCGGTCCGCGATGACGCATGAGATCGGCGGCGTGCAGCACGGCGAACCTATCTGCTGTTCCCGCGAAACGATACAAGCCCAGAATTCCACACATATCGGCATGATCCTCTCTTATCGCGTATCATTATAGGGGAAATGTGCGAATTTGAACGTAGACGAAAACCAAGATACGTCCCAAAGGTGGAAAATCATGATCCACGTCGCCATGATGGATGATCACCCGCTGATCTTGAAAATTCTGCGGCTCGAACTGGGGCGCGAAAGCGATCTGCGGCTGATTTGGGATACCACCGACGCGGCGAAGATGTTCACGCTCATCAACCAGCGCCCACCCGATGTGCTGGTACTCGATTTGTCCTTCGCGGGGCAGGAATTTGAACCCGTTTCGGCGGTGCGCGATCTCAAAAGCCGCTACCCCAAAATGGGTATCTTGATCCTCACCGCATTCGATGATCCGGTCTGGATCGAAGAACTGCTGCGCGCGGGCGCACAGGGCTATGTCGTCAAAAGCGATGATTTTTCACTCCGTTTAGCCGATGGTATCCGCGCGGTGTCGCAAGGGCGGGCATTTTTGTCGCCTACAGCAGCGGCGGGATTAGCCGCGTCACGCCAGCGGTTTACGTTGACTAACCGTGAACGTTCCATCTTGCGACTGGTCGCGCAGGGACACAGCAACCCTGAAATTGCGGACATGCTCGGCGTAGCGAACGGCACAATCCGCAACCACATCTCAAATATTTACGCCAAACTTAACGTCGATACCCGCGAAGGCGCGGTCAAGGCGGCGCAAAATTTGCGTGAACTCCCCAAACCGGGCGCGAATGCCCGCCATGAACTCCGCACACCTCTCAATTCGATTTTGGGCTTGGCGCGGCTGCTGCAAGGGCGCATCGTGCGTAACGGATCGCTCACCGAAGCCGACGGTGAATTCCTGATCCAGATCATCTCCGAAGCCGAACGGCTCGACGCGCTCATTGAGGAATACCTCTCATGACAAGTAAAACCATCCTCTACGTCGAAGATCATCCGCCCGCGCGCCTGTTGATGAGCGCGATCATCAGCGATTTGACCGCTCACACGATGGTATCCGCTGGTACGGGCGCAGAAGCGTGCGAGATCGCCGCCCGCATCAAGCCAGATTTGTACATGCTCGATCTCGATCTGCTAGATGGCGATGGACGCGCTGTTGCTGAAAGCCTGCTCAAACTGCACCCCGCGCCGCTTATCTTCGTGTCCGCTTATGCGGAAGCCATCCGCACGGGCGATCTCTCGCAGTTTGCATCCGTGTCCCACACGTATCTGGCGAAACCGCTTGATCCCGAAAACGTCGTGCAGGTCATCGAACGGACATTGGCGTAAATCCTCATGTGGCAAGAACTCTTAGGTGGACCGTGGCCCGACGAAACGAATCTGCTGCCGCCGCCTGTGCAGCGCAAAGCCGCCGCCGAAATTCAAAAATATTGGCGCTTGCGTGCGTGGCAAATCGCGCTTGGCGAACTGCTGTTGTGGGCAGCGGCGGAATTTCAAGAAATTGCCGCCAGCCATGTGTATTTGGCGTTGGCGCTGTGCGTGACGCTTGTATATGCGCTCGGATTCACGCGCTACACCCGCCTGTGGCTGATTGGCAGCGTGGCGCTTTTGCTCTCGCAGGGCATGTTGATCGGCGGGTTGGGCGCGGTCACAGCACTCACCGTGATTATCCCCTACACGTTCGCGGGAATGCTGCTCAATGGGCACGAACGAATCTTTGTTCAGGTGGTATGTGTGCTGGCATTCTGGGCGAGCCTCGTCTACGAGATTTTGCCCGTGTTTCCCCAACTGTATCCGCCAAGCTATATCCTTGTCAGCTACAACATCTTGCTTGCCGCATTCGTCTTTCAAACGCTGCGATTTCTCAATCAGCTTGCCGTGCAAATCAATTCAGCATTTGTCGAAGAACAGGTACGCTTGCAAAGCCAGCAGTTTTTAGCGCGTGTGAGCCATGAACTTCGCACGCCGCTGAATTCCGTGTTGGGGTTCGCTAAACTGCTCCGGCGCGGCGAATTCACCGAAACCCAATCCGGCTATCTCGACCACATCATCGAAGAAAGCACACAGCTCAACCGCTTGGTCAGCGATTTGCTCGACAGCGCTCACTTAAGCACCGGAAAATTGACACTCAATCTCGAAACTGTCAATCTCAACGATATCTGCGCGGCGGTTGCGAACGAACATCGCCCGACCTTGGGCGCAAATGTGACGCTCAATACCAATCTCGCGCCAACCTTGCCGCCGATACAAGCGGATCAAGTACGGTTGCGTCAAATCATCGGCAATCTTGTCTCTAACGCGGTCAAGTACACGTCGCAAGGTGAGATACTCATTCGCACCCATCAACATGGGGATCGCATCTTTGTGACGATCAAAGACACAGGCATTGGCATCCCCGAAAGCCAGCAGGCGATGGTCTTTGTCCCGTTCGTGCAGTTGGATAACCGCAAAATCGGCGTTGGGCTAGGCTTGGATATTGCCCTTCAACTCGCCAAATTACACGGCGGCGACATCAAACTCACCAGCGCCCCCAACGTCGGCAGCACCTTTACCCTTGAACTGCCTCTATAAAAAGAATCGCCGTCTGTCGCGGCGCAATAGATTGCGCCCGCTGTACTTTTCACCCCCTTCCCACACCGAATTTCCCCTCCCGCCATCGCAGCTGAGAGGGCGACAGTAGCAGTTGTGTAGGGGCGGCTCGTGAGCCGCCCGCCGACAACAGGCGCATCGCGATGCGCCCCTACATGCAAACCAATCCATCGAAAATTCTTAGTGTCGCCCCTCCCTGCGATAGCGGCTGAGGGGTTGGGGGAGGGGTGTTTTTGTGCGCTTGTCACGGATCACCCGTGACGCAAAACGGACGAATCCATTCTCCCTTTTCGCTATGCTGAAATCACTTCACAAACATGGCAAAAAGGCGAATCCTCATGATCGCACAAGCGGAACACCCCGCGCCGAAAACCAACACCGGAACGACCTTATACGCGGGCATGGCGTTGATCGTCGTGTCCGTGCTGTTCTTGATGCGTGATCAACGCTCGGCATCGTTCATTGTGCAAATGCTCACCGCGCTTGTCGCGCCCGTGTTCTTCTATATCGTCGGCGGGCTGTCGATGCGCTATCTGCGCGCGCCGCTGGCATCGCCGGGATTGGTCACCACTGGAGCTTGGCTGCTCGTCGTCGGTTTGATCCACTTGCACACGCAGCGCGATCTGCTGCCCGGCAGCGCGCCCAATTTCTATTGGTCGATTGCTTCTGTGCTGGTCGCCGTGATCGTCACACTGACCGGGCGATACATTCAATTTGCGCTCTTGTATCCACTTGCGCCGCTGGTGCAGATCAACGCGATGTGGGCAGTCATGGGCGTGATCGGCGTGCCGCTGACGTGGATTCCCGCGCTCTCGTTCGCGCTTGTGATCGCGTGGTGGGAAATCCCCTCGCGCACAGGCAGGATGGGTGATGTTTGGCATCACACCTACAAAACCAGCGCGGTTTTGCTCACGCTGTTTCTGTTCATCTTCAGTTATTGGCTGCCCGCACCGACGGACCAAGTTGTGTTAGCGACATGGGGCGCGGGCGGGCTGATGTTGATCGCGCTTGGGCTGCGTTATGGCGTGGTCAGCATGATTCCATTGGGGATTGTGATCGGCGCGTTTGCTCTGGCATGGGGATTGCCCATAACGCTCTGGTCGGTCTCGTGGTTAGCGCTGGCAGTCGTCACGATTGCCTTCATCGAACGGCTCAATGGGCAAAAACGCAACGAATCAACCGCCAAAGCGATGGAATTCTCGATGGCGCTGGCGATTGCTCTCAGCGGCGCGGCGGCGGTTTTCGCGGCGGCTGGCGGGGTGTTCGGCGCGCAGCTTCACCCGCTGGCGATCACGGCGGTGCTGCTCGTCAGCGGCGGACAACTGCTCTGGTTAGGCTGGCGCAGACAAAAAACCTTCGCTTCGCATCTCGGCTTGTGGCTCACGGCGGCAGGCTGGGCGACCTTCTATTTCGACTGGTTGGGCAGTACCCAAGCCTTCGGACTGTGGTTGGCGTTGATGGCAGCCGCCGCGCTCTTGATCGAGCGCCTGATGCGTTCGCATCACGCCGCCAAACCGAAAAGCAGT